>ERZ773195.2372-NODE-2372-length-12072-cov-12.772822_pt1 | contig 12072 bp, 12 predicted proteins | sample MGYA00580530_ERZ773195 | MGnify/ENA primary metagenome ERZ773195 (study PRJEB29015, sample SAMEA2737751) | human gut metagenome | biome: human gut; feature: human-associated habitat; material: faeces | place: China | collected 2012 ...
TCTTGGCAGCCTTTGCCATGCGGCCTGCGCGGTTCTGCACCACCTCAAGGTCGGAGAGGATCAGCTCGTAGTCGATGGCTTCAATATCGGCAATGGGGTCCACGGCCTCGGCCTTGGTCACGTCCTCCACCACATGGATGATGTTGTCATCGTCAAAGCAGCGCACCACGTGCACAATGGCGTCGCACTCGCGGATATGGCCAAGGAACTTGTTGCCAAGGCCTGCGCCCTGACTTGCACCCTTCACAAGACCGGCAATGTCCACGAACTCCACGATGGCGGGGGTCTTTTTGTTGGTCTGCCAGATCTCGGCCAGCTTGTCCAGCCGCTTGTCCGGCACTGCCACGATGCCGGAGTTCGGCTCGATGGTGCAGAAGGGATAGTTTGCAGCCTCCGCATTCTTGGTGGAGGTAATGGCGTTGAACAGAGTGGACTTGCCCACGTTGGGCAGGCCGACGATACCTAACTTCATATAAAATACGCTCCTTACACGTTTTTTGGCATAACGATACATCTATCATTATACGCGATGAACCCCGCCAGCGCAAGGGGGCAGGGCTATCTTGAATCAGGAATCCTGAAATAATCCGGGATGGTTTATCGGCAAGAAATCAAATCCTGGAAGCTCCGCGGTAAACGTTTCTTGCCGATAGCGCGGCTGCGTAAGGTGTACCCTAGGCAGAAATGTGAAAAAAACTACACTTCCTTCTTTATTTTGTCATAACTGTCCCGTATAATAGAAAGGAAAGAGCCTGTCAAAACGCCCGGAAGGGCTGAAGATACAGCAAAAACCTGCATAAAAGGGGAGGAAAACACTTATGGCAAACGAAAAGATCCTTGTGGTGGACGACGACGCCAACATCTGCGAGCTGCTGCGGCTGTACCTGACCAAGGAGGGCTATCAGGTCACGGTGGCAAACGATGGCGAAGAAGGTCTGGAAAAGTTCAATCAGGTCAAGCCCGATATGGTGCTGCTGGACGTGATGATGCCCAAGATGGACGGTCTGGAAGTGTGCCGCCGCATCCGCAAGGCGGGCAACACCCCGGTGATGATGCTCACGGCCAAGGGCGAGACCTTTGATAAGGTGCTGGGCTTGGAGCTGGGTGCAGACGATTACATGGTAAAGCCCTTTGATGCCAAGGAAGTGGTGGCCCGCATCAAGGCGGTGCTGCGCCGCTGCCAGACCACCACGGCTGCTGCCGAGAGCACCGAGGGCGTGATCGAATTCGACAACCTGCGTCTGGACATGAACAGCTATGAGCTGCGGGTCAAGGGCAAGGTGGTGGAGGCTCCCCCCAAGGAGCTGGAACTGCTGAACTGTCTGGCCTCCCATCCGAACCGCGTCTACACCCGTGACCAGCTGCTGGACGAGGTGTGGGGCTTTGAGTATTACGGCGACAGCCGCACCATTGATGTGCATGTCAAGCGCCTGCGCGAGAAGCTGGCCGGTGCTTCCGACAAATGGGAGCTGAAGACCGTATGGGGCGTGGGCTATAAGTTCGAGGTGCGTCAGTAATGCGCAAAAGTATCTCGGTGGCGTTCTTCTCGCTGGTGTCCACCCTGATGGTGCTGGGCATCGTGCTGATGGGAGCTTCGGAGTGGGTGCTGTTCAAGAACTACTTTGCCAAGGACCGCTACGAAACACTGGATCAGGTGGTGGGTGTCACCCAGCGCACGGCCCAGTATCTGGTCCAGCAGGCGGAGCTGCCGGAAGGCGATGAGCTGGACGCACTGAGCACCAAGCTGGAGATCATCGGCGAGAGCGCAGAGGCCTATCTGTTCTTTACCGACAACGACGGCCGGGTGATGATCGCCTCCAGCCCGGACAAGCTGGAGAGCCTGACCGTGCCGGAAGAAATGATGGAGAAGATCGACGCTTCCGATGCGGATTACTACCATGTGTTCGGCACGCTTGGCGGCATGCTGGACGGGAAAAGCTACATCACGGTCAGCGAAATGCGCAATGAGAACGGCCAGCCCAGCGGCTACCTGTTCCTGTGCTCTTCCGGCGAGCAGCTGACCCAGTTCAAGCAGCAGTTCTGGTCCAACTTCCTGCTGTCGGCCTGTGTGATGCTGCTGTGTGCCAGCATCCTGACCAAGATCCTGATGCGCCAGCTCACCGACCCGCTGCAGAAGGTGACGGATGCCGCCCAGCGCTTTGGCGGCGGTGATCTTTCCGTCCGTGTGGAGGGGGTGGAAGGCGAAGGCGAGGCAGCCGACCTTGCCCGCACCTTCAACCGCATGGCAGACAACATCCAGATGAACGACAACTCCCGCGGTCAGTTCATGGGCAACATCGCCCACGAGCTGCGCACCCCCATGACCACCATCAAGGGCTTTGTGGACGGCATTCTGGACGGCACCATCCCGCCGGATATGCAGAACCACTACCTGCAGCTGGTCAGTGAGGAAACGGGCCGTCTGGCACGGCTCATCCAGAACATGCTGGATCTTTCCAAGCTGGAAAGCGGCGAATATCAGGTGAATGCCCGGATGTTCAACATCTGGGAGACGATCACCGGCGTGGCGCTCTCGGCAGAGCAGCGCATCAACGACGGCATGATCGACATCGACGGCCTGACCATGGACGAAAAGGTGCTGGTCTATGCCGACCCCGACCTGATCCATCAGGTGGTGTATAACCTGCTGGACAACGCCATCAAGTTTACGCCTGCGGGCGGCACCATCCGCTTCGGGGTGGAAAAGCTTGGCCCGGAAGCCGAGATCTCCATCTGGAATTCCGGTCAGGGCATCAGCCCGGAAGCGCTGCCCTACGTGTTCCAGCGGTTCTACAAGGAGGACCGCTCCCGCGGCCTGCACGCCCGGGGCGCGGGTCTGGGCCTGAACATCTGCAAGGTGCTGGTGAACCTTTCCGGCGGGCAGATCCGGGTGGAGAGCCAGCAGGGCGAGTGGTGCCGGTTCGTGTTCACCCTGCCCACGGTGGCCCCGAACCCCGGCGGCATGAAGCGCCTGCCGGACGAAGCCGGCGGTGAACCCACCGTGGAAGACCCTGCAAGCATGAAGCCCGTAGAATGAACTTCCAGCCAGACTGCCCCGGACCCGGGGCGGTCTGGCTGTTTTGGCGTGGGGAAACTTTGCCGCCGATGAAACTCCCCCAGTCATCTCGCTGCGCTCAATGCCAGCCCCCTCTGGGATGGGGCCCTTGGCATGGCGGTAAAGCTTCCGGTTAAAGTGCAAATCTTCCGGGCATGCCAGAGGCTCCCTCTCCGAGGGAGCTGGCAAAGCCGTCAGGCTTTGACTGAGGGAGTTTACTTCGCAAATGGTCAGATCTTTCCAAATACGTCATTTCCGTGAAAAAGCCGTTGGCGGGTTTGATTTTTTGCTCGTTTTCATGTAAACTAAAAGATAACCATGCCCATGCTGTTTTTGCGGTTTGAAACCGCCAGCACAATGGGACAAATGGGAATAAGAATTTATAAAATAACGGAGCGTAAAGATAGAATATGGCAATCGTAAGTCCTTCGATCCTTTCCGCTGATTTTGGCAAACTGGGTGCAGACTGCCGCATGGTGCTGGATGCCGGTGCACAGATGCTGCATTACGACGTGATGGACGGCCACTTTGTGCCCAACATCAGCTTTGGCGTGCCGGTGCTCAAGAGCCTGCACAAAAATCTGCCGGATGCCTTTTATGATGTGCACCTGATGATCAGCCATCCGCTGCAGTATGCGGAAGCCTTCATCAAAGCCGGTGCCACCCTGTACAACTTCCACCTTGAGTGCGAGGACGATATCCAGGCCACCATCGATGCCGTCCGGGCGCTGGGCTGCAAGGTGGGGCTGACCATCAAGCCCGGCACCGAGCCGCAGGCGCTGGCACCGTATCTTGACCAGCTGGATCTTGTGCTGGTGATGAGCGTGGAGCCCGGCTTCGGCGGGCAGAAGTTCATGCCCTCGGCGCTGGACAAGCTGCGCTGGCTCAAGGCAGAGCGCGAAGCGCGCGGCGCACACTATCTGCTGGAAGTGGACGGCGGCGTGGACAATGCCACCGCGCCCCAGTGCGTGGAAGCGGGCGCTGATATTCTGGTGGCGGGCAGTGCAGTGTTCGGCGCAGCAGACCCTGCTGCAGCTGTGCAGCACCTCGCCAGCCTTTGAAAGGATAACCATTTATGGATGAATCTTTGATCCGGGAGCAGGAGGCACAGCTCCAGAAGACCGGCCGCTACTATAAGCATATCTGCTTTATGGCGGTGCCGGTGCTGTGCATGGCCTGTTTTCTGTACGGTGTGCGCCCGCTGCTGCTGTGCGGCATTGCGGTGCTTACCGGCAACCTGTGCGACCGTCTCGTTTCGCTGCTGCGCCGCCGCGTGTATCAGGGCAGTGACTTTTCCAACGAGAGCTTTGCGCTCGTCATTGCCCTGCTGATGCCGGTGACGGTGGATATCTATGTTCTGATCGCCGCAGTGCTTGCCGGTGTGCTGATCGGCAAGGAGATCTTTGGCGGCTACGGCAGCTACCCCTTCAACCCGGCTGCTGTGGGCTATGTGGTGGCGGCAGTGTCATGGCCGGAACAGGTGTTCCGCTATCCGCAGCCCTATACGAACATCCCTTTGTGGGACGCTTCCATGGTGCCGGTCTCCAGCGCCATTGAGGACACCCTGCGCAGCGGCGGCATGCTGAACATCGGCTCGCTGGCGCTGGGTCTGGGCGAATATGCTGCTCCCATGGGCACCGGCGCTGCGCTGGTGATCCTTGCCTGCGGCCTGTTTTTGTGGACCCAGAAGGATGCCCACATGTCTGCATCGATCAGCTTTCTTGTGACCTGTGCGGTTATTGCGTTCTTCTTCCCGCGGCAGGCGGGCCTTGCCGACAGTGCCGTGCTGTCAAATATCCTGCCCCGCCTGCAGTGTGTGCGGGATGAGCTGCTGACTGGCGCGATCCTGTTCAGCGCGGTGTTCCTGATCAACGAGCCTTACACCTGCGTGCACCACCGCATGGGCCGTGTGCTGTACGGCGTGCTGGTGGGCGTTGTGAGCATGGGCTTCCGCTACTATGGCGTGTACGAGACCGGTGTGTGCTTTGCGCTGCTGGCGGTCAACAGTGTGTCGGCATGGATCGACCGCACCGAGGCAAAGCTGTATCACCTGACCCATCTGCAGGCAGATGCCGGAAGGAGGGCAGCACAATGAGACGCGCAACGGCTGAACTGATCGTAAAAGATCCCAACAAGTTTGCCCACCACGACCGTGTGTTCCTGAATAACCCGGTGGTCATGCAGGGCATGGGCCTTGCCCCGCTGGTGGTGCTTGCCACCAGCGGCCAGAATGCGGTGATGCTGGCGGTGGCGGTGGCGCTGCTGCTGGTGCCCTCCCGCGTGCTGGCATGTCTGCTGAGCCGCCTTGTGCCCCTGCACGACGAGGACCCCGCTCCGGAAACGCTGCAGAAAAAGCTGCTGCCCCGTGCACTGGTGTACGGCTTCAGCACGGCGGTGGTGTATCTGGCGGTGTATCCCATCCTGAATATGCTGTTCAGCACCAGCCTGCTGAGCCTTGGCATCTACCTGCCCCTGCTCACGGTGGAGCCGCTGCTGACCTACCGCTTTGGCCGCGTGCAGGAGACGGTGCGCAAGGCTGTCTCCAAGGGCCTGCGCATCACGGTGGGCTATGCTTTGCTGCTGGTGCTGCTGGGCTGCGTCCGTGAATGGCTGGCCGCAGGCACCATGTTCGGTGTGGTTGTCAGCCGCCCGGTGCTGCCCATGGCAAGCATGCCGGCAGGCGGCTTTATCGTGCTGGGCGTGCTGTGCGCCGTATGGCGTGCACTGGCCCAAAAGCGCAAGGCATATCTCACCAAAGAGGCACGCAACCTTGTGGATGTGCATTCCCAGAAGGAGGCGGACCGCGAACAATGAGAGATGTTGTAACAACAAGCGCAGTGTTCTTCAGCTATGCACTGCTGGCGGTGTTCGCGCAGAACGCCGTCTTTACCCGTGCACTGGGCGTTTCGCGTCTGGTGCAGCTGGTGGGCGATGACCGCACCAGCAGCTGGCTGTTCGGTATGCAGCTGTGCATCACGCAGGTGCTGGTAACGCCCTTTGCGTGGTATGCCGGCAGCCGGATCGCGCCGCTGGCAAACCGTGCCCAGCTGCGCCCGCTGGTGTATATTGCCAGCATTGCCGTGGTGTGCGTTCTGGAGCACGCCGTGCTGTGGCTGGCGAAGGGCCTGCCGCACCGCAGCGCATTGCTGCGCATCGTGCCGCTGGCGGGCCTGAACAGCTGTGTGCTTGGCACTGTACTGGTGGAGCGCACCCAGAGCTTTACGCTGGGGCAGAGCCTTGGCTTTGGCCTGGGCAGCGGCCTTGGCGGCCTGGAGCTGGGCCTGGACGGCCGGGTCGGCCTGCGTGACCGTCCCGTCGGCATTGACGGTCTGGGCCGCATCGAGCTGGGCCTGGGCGGCTGAGACTTCATTGGCCAGGTTCTGGAGTTCGCGGTCATTCATATCGTGGCGCACGTCGGCTTCCAGGGGGACAGACGGCGTCGGCTTGACGTCGACATAGACTTCGAACAGGCGCTGCCACGGCAGGGTGACATCGACGGTCTTGGGGTCGATGCCGAGATACGTCGACGCATAGCGCTGGAGCTGTTCCTTCGTGCGGCTCTGGAGTTCTTCGTTGAGCGTCGGGTAATACTGAGTGACGACGCCGGCTTCCAGTTTCTGCTGCATACGGTAGATGTAATCGCGGACATTGGCCTGGTACGCCCAGTTGTCGAGATACTGCGTGGTCAGCATGTCGCGGTGGGCATCGGCCGTCATATACTTGGACAAGACGCCCTGGGCGATGCCGTAGCCGACGGAGTTGCTGGCCGTATTCCAGCCGTTGTAGGCAGCCAGGCGGTACATCATCTTATCCTGATAGAGGCCGTAGACCAGGGTGTTGTCGGAGCCGTTGGAAAAGGCCATATCGACGATGCTGACCGGGATGTCGAGGTTGACGGCCTTTTCGATCTGCGTCAGGAAATCCCGCGTCGACTGGAGCATGATCGGGAAGTTTTCAAAGTTCGCCGATTCCGTCGTCGACGTCGTCAGCGGCGTGTTGACAGCCAGCAAGAGGTCCGGCCGTTCGTTGTCGACCATGGTGCCGCCGATGGCTTCGACGTGGGACGCGATGGTCTTGCCAATGGCCTGGCCGTCATAGCGGGGCACGGTCTTTTCGCCGCCGCCCAAGGGATAGATGACGGTGATCTTGGGATGATAATTATTGAAATCGTTGCTGGCCCGCGTGATGAGCAGCAGGCCCAGCTGGTCGGCACCGGGGAAGGAGCCGAAAACCGTCTTGGGGATGCCCGTACCGGCCATTTCCAGGTACTTCGATTCCAGCGACGACTGGGTGCTGACGGAATTATCGTCGTGCCCCAGGCTGTAATAGGTAAAGACGCCTTTGCGGGCATCATCGATGAGGCGGTAATTGATGCTCATGTTCTTGCGGCGCCGGTTATACCAGTCCTGGAGGTATTCCATGGGCACGCGGCGCATGATGGCGAACCAGTCATTGCGTTCCTGCGGATTCAGGCCTTCTTCGTCCATCTTGGCCTGGAGCGATGCCAGCTGATAGATGTCGGAGCCCATGGTCAGGTAATAGTCCGGTTCGACGCCCTTGCCGCCGGCCCAGGGACTGCGCATGACCGTGCTGAAGACATAAATGGGCACGTTCTTGTGCGATTTATGCAGCGCTTCGACCTTTTCCAGGCGCGCTGTCAGCGTTTCCATCGGCAGGGTATGCTTGCGCGAATCGACGAGGCCGCCATAGACCAGGGAATCGATGGACAGGACCATGGCATCGGCCTTGCCGGCATTGGCATTGACCCAGGCCATGAGCTTATCCGGCGAACCGTGGAAGTTCATGCCCGACAGATACTGGGCCGGCGGCGTCAGGACCTGATAGCCCGCCGCTTCGGCCGTACTGACCGTGTATTCATAATCGACAGGCCGGTCATCCTGGGGTACATATAAAATCGTCTTTGCCAGTGCAGCCGGCGAGGCACATAAAAAGAAAGAGGCTACGGCCAGGCTGACTGCTTTCTGTAACAGATTCACGTTATCACTCCTATTATGAAGAAAAAAATTGTACCCTTTATTATATCACGGCCCTGGGAAAATTTGTAGGGGCGCCCTACGCCCTCCGATGGTGGGCCCGGCGAATCCTTGGGATATTGAGGTGCAGTCGGATGGCCACCAGGCGGATGGCGACGGTGACGGAAAAGGCGACGATGGCGCCGACTTCCAAGGGGACCTCAAAGGGGATGACGGCGCCGTACAAGAAGATACTGCCCAGGAGGGACGCCGTCGCGTAGACTTCCTTGCGCAGGACGCCGGGGATACGCCCGGCCAGGACGTCGCGGATGACGCCGCCGCCGACAGCCGTCAGGACGCCGAGGGTGATGTCGAGGATCCAGTAGTCGGGATAATAGAAGCAGCCCAAAAGGGTCCCGGTAACCGTAAAGGAGCCGAGGCCGATGGCGTCGCAGACGAGATACCAGATGGAGAGCTTGCCGACGACGCGGCGCCACATGCGGATATTGAAATAGCGGACGATAATCGTGATGACGGCCATGGAGCCGAGGATGATCCACAAATAGATACTGTTCTTAAAAGCAGCCGGCGGGATATTGCCGATGAGGATGTCGCGGATGATACCGCCGCCGACAGCCGTCGCCGCACTGAGGACGAAGATGCCGAAGAGGTCCATGCGCCGTGAAATGGCTGCGAAGACGCCGGATACGGCAAAGGCCGTCGTCCCTAATAAGTCGAAAATCTGCCACCAAATGGCATCCATAATAGTTTCCCCTTCCCTGTTTTCGTGTTATGATAGACATAAATTTTTTTGCTAAGGAGACTCCATCCACTATGACTAAAGATGAATTTTATATGGGCAAAGCCCTGGCCGAAGCCAAGACGGCCTATGCCGTCGGAGAAATCCCCATCGGCGCCGTCATCGTCTATGAAAAGAAAGTCGTCGCCCGGGCCTATAACCTGCGCGAAAGCCTGCCCTGTGCGACGGCCCACGCCGAACTGCTGGCCATTGAAAAAGCCTGCCGCGCCCTCAATCGCTGGCGCCTGACAGGCTGTACCCTCTACGTGACCGTCGAACCGTGCCCCATGTGTGCCGGCGCCATCGTCAACAGCCGCCTAGACCGCGTCGTCTACGGCTGCGACGACCCGAAAGCCGGTGCCGTGCGCTCCCTCTTCCAGCTCGTCGACAACGACCGCCTCAACCACCGGACCGAGGTCACAGCCGGCGTCCGGGCCGAAGAATGTGCGGCCCTGATGAAGAGTTTCTTCCGTCAAAGACGGAAAAGGTAGTGGCTAGTGGTTCGTGGCTTGTGGCTCCCCTGATAGGGGAGCTGTCAGCGCAGCTGACTGAGAGGTTTTCAAGGCAACCCCTCCGGCCTTACGGCCACCTCCCCTATTATGGGAGGCATAATCCGCATGGGCCGTCTCAAGCCATTCTGGCCCATCAGGTGCCGGCCGATGAAGGGCGCAAGACGGTTGTCAGAACGGACAGCTGTAGCTGGCGGCCCGCCTGACCCGTAGGGGGCGCCCACGTTGGGTGGCTGTTTTCCGGCTCCCCTGATAGGGGAGCTGTCAGCGAAGCTGACTGAGAGGTTGATGGCTGGCTGTTAACGATAACTATAACCGGAAAGAAGTATATCATCATGCGAAAATGGATTCAGTTAGCTTTACTGGTTCTCTGCTTTTTCTGTCTCAGCGGAGCTGCCCTGGCTGCCTCGGCTGTGACGCCGGACGGCTATTTCAACGGCATCCGTCTGGCCGGCAAAGTCCGCGTCGTCGATTCCTTCCCGGATATCCGCGTCCAGGTCGTCAGCGCCTTCCCGGACCTGCGCGTCCAGACTGTCGACTATTTTCCCGATGACATCGGCCAATGGCAGTTCGTCGATTACGGCGAAGACTTCACAGTCCAATTCGTCGAGTCCTTCCCGGACATCCGCATCCAGTTTGTCAACAGTTTCCCGGGAGTCCCCTAACTTAGTGAAGAGGTTATCCCCATGAAAATACGCGCGTTACAGTTGGTAGGCCACAAAAATACACGGCCAGCGGCTTTGTGCGTAGGGACCGTCCCAAGCCTTTTTGGCCCGTCAGGTGCCGACCGACGGAAGGCGCAGGACGGTTGCCAAAACGGACAGCTGTGGCTGGGCGGCCCGCTGTGCTATTCGGCCACAGCCTATGCACGTATAATGACAGGTTTTTTATTAGAAAGCAGGTGACAAAAGTGATTTGCAAAATGCCTATAGGAATAGATGATTTTGGGAAAATCCGCAATAAAGATTTCTATTTTGTGGATAAGACAGCATTTATTCGCCAGCTCATCGATAGCCCCCGGGAAGTCACTTTGATTACGCGGCCGCGCCGCTTTGGCAAGACGTTGACAATGAGTATGCTGGAATATTTCTTTTCCATTGAAAAAGAAAGCCAGAGCCGTCATTTATTCGACCATCTGGCCATTGAACAAGCCGGGCCCGAATATATGGCTCAGCGTGGCCAGTATCCTGTCATTTTCCTTACACTTAAAGATATCCAAAATCCGTCTTGGACGACATGGGAACGGATGCTTTCCTTTATACGGCTGTTTTTAGCACAAGTCTATGATAGATATCGCTACATCCGTGAAAAGGCAGATATCAATGAAGTCCAAGCCCGCCTTTTTGATCACGTCGTCCAAGGACAGGCGACAGAAGACGAATTGGCCTTATCTTTGACCAATTTGATGGCTATGGTACAGAGTTACTATGGCCGAAAAGTTATTCTCCTTATCGATGAATACGATGCACCGATTCAACAGGCTTGGGAAAGCGGATATTATACCGGTTGTATCGGTTTCATGCGCCAATTTTTGAGCAGCGCCTTGAAAACGAACAACACCTTGGAATTTGCTGTCCTGACGGGCATTACCCGCATCTCTAAAGAAAGCATTTTCAGTGGCCTGAATAATCTGGATGTCTGTTCTGTTTTGCGCGATCAGTACGCCGAGGTCTTCGGATTTACGGAAGCAGAAATACAAGAACTCTTAGAAACCGTACATCATGGGGAAAAGCTTCCAGAATTAAAAAAATGGTATGATGGTTATCACATTGGCTGCGCAGAAATCTATAATCCCTGGTCCGTCATCAATTATGTGGCCCATGACTGCCAAGCCAGGCCTTATTGGGTCCGGACATCGGGAAACAGCCTTTTACGTCATCTCCTTTCTCATACGGATGAGTTACGGATTCAGATGATACAAAATCTGCTGCATGGCAAAGCCGTTCGCGTCACCTTAGATGACAGCCTCATCTATTCTGAAATAGACCAGGACCCGGGAGCCCTGTTCAATCTCCTGTTGACGACGGGCTATTTGACTGTCGAAAAGGTCTTATCCCTTAGCGATGACCGTTATGCATTAAGGATACCGAATGAGGAAATCCGCAAACTATACAGCACAGAAATCATGAATTCCTTAGGAAAAAATGTGACCAAGAACACCTTTGATGACCTGTTCGATTGAGCTAACGAAGCCTTACGACAAATTGAAACCAGGAATACATCACAGAGTTTCAAACCAGGGGAATCCATAACGTATGGAAATACGGGATTGCTTTTTATCACAGTTTCGCCAGAAGACTCTCCTCTTAGGTAGGGGCATCAATGGTGATGGATTTTGCAGGTTTGATGCCTGCAAAATCCACTCTATGTCTTTTCCGTCTTAGCCTTTTCACTTCGTCTACGGTATAATGGTAGATAACAGAGGAGGTGAATCCTAGATGTACTTGACGCAATCGAATGTCATCCGCGGCTTGGCGAAACAAGACTATACGATGCTCCGGGAAATGTGCCAATACAGCAATAATCTGTACAATGTAGCGGTCTATACGATTCGGCAGCATTATTTCGATACCCAGCAATTCTTGCGGTATGAAAAAAATTGCCATGTCTGCAAGAAAAATGAAAATTACAGCTTATTGCAGGCTGGTGTTTCTCAACAGATATTGAAAGTAGCCGACCGTAGTTTTCGTTCTTTTTTCGGGCTTTTGCAGAAAGTCAAGTCAGGTGACTATGGTT
>ERZ773195.2378-NODE-2378-length-12033-cov-2.640257_pt1 | contig 12033 bp, 9 predicted proteins | sample MGYA00580530_ERZ773195 | MGnify/ENA primary metagenome ERZ773195 (study PRJEB29015, sample SAMEA2737751) | human gut metagenome | biome: human gut; feature: human-associated habitat; material: faeces | place: China | collected 2012 ...
CTGCATCTTTGCAATGACCTTCTTATTGGGAAAAAAGGTTCCTGTAAAGATTACCTTCGGACAGTACAACTTAAAAGTCATAAGGAAAATCCTTTCCCTGGGATTTTCTCCTTTTCTGATCCTGGCCACAGACAGCCTGATCCTGATCTTTATGAATACAGTGCTCCAGAAATATGGTGGTGCTTCCCAGGGCGATATGCTGATCACCTGTGCCACCATTGCTCAAAGCTATCTGCTTCTGATCACCTCACCTATGATCGGGATCAGCGGAGGTACACAGGCAATCCTGAGCTACAATTACGGTGCCAGATGCGTAAACAGGGTCAAGGACGCAGAAAGGAACATTCTGGGAGTAATGCTTATCTTTACCACCATCATGTTCCTTCTCTCCCGGTTTATTCCCCGGTACTTTGTTCTTCTGTTTACCACTGATCCACAGTATATCAGATTCTCTGTCTGGGCCATCCGTACCTATACATTGATGATCATTCCGCTAAGCTTCCAGTATGTCTTTGTAGACGGGCTGACTGCCCTGGAATGTCCAAAGACAGGACTTGCGCTCTCCGTTACCAGAAAATCTCTTTTTGTGATCAGTGCAGCTGTCCTGCCCTCTTTCTTTGGTGCAAAAGCGGCTTTTTTCGCAGAACCTGTTGCTGACGGAATCTCTTCTGTCCTCTCAACAGTTGTATTCCTGCTTCTGATCAACCGCCACCTGGATAGACGCTGCCGGATGGACAAGAAAAAGAGCCTGTAAATTACTCCTGTATCTCAGTACAGATAACAGCCTACTTTGCATTCGTTGGAACACTGAACTTGATACAATTTAACCTTGTTTCCCCTAGGGGTGTTCAAAGGGGGTTCATTTGAACACCCCCTTGAGAAATGGCACTTGCAGGCATAAAAGAAGGCAGGCAGTCTCGTTATAAGACTACCTGCCTGTTGATTATTCTTATGCTGTTTTCTGTATTTCGCCAGTTCGGCATTGATCTTTTCATAGTCTTCGATGGGGTCGCGCCCTTCGATGCCCGACACGTCGACGACGTGGATGAGGATCTTCGTCCGTTCGATGTGGCGCAGGAAATCGTGGCCCAGGCCGACGCCTTCACTGGCGCCGTCGATGAGGCCGGGGATATCGGCCATGACGAAACTGCGGTGGTCCGGCAGGTTGACGACACCCAAAATCGGGTTGAGCGTCGTGAAGTGGTAAGCTGCGACTTCCGGCTGAGCTGCCGAAACCTTGCGCAGGATACTCGACTTGCCGACGCTGGGGTAACCCAGGAGGCCGACGTCAGCCAGGACCTTCAGTTCCAGGCGCAGCCACCGTTCTTCCCCCGGTTCGCCCCGTTCGGCAAAGGTCGGCGTCCGGTTGGCGCTGGTGCGGAAATGCCAGTTGCCGCGGCCGCCGCGGCCGCCTTTGGCGACGATGGCCCGCTGGCCGTCGCGGGATAAGTCGGCCATGACCTGGCCCGTTTCTTCATCTTTGACGATGGTCCCCAAGGGAACAGTGATCAATAAATCTTCGGCATTGCGGCCGTACTTGTTGCTGCCTTCACCTTTTCCGCCGGGCTTGGCCTTGAACAGGCGGCGGAACCGGAAGTCGACCAGGGTATTGACGTTGCGGTCGGCGACGAGGACGACGTTGCCGCCCTGGCCGCCGTCACCGCCGTTCGGCCCGCCCTTGGGGACGAACTTTTCGTGACGGAAACTGCTCATGCCGTCGCCGCCCTTGCCGGACTGTACAAAAATTCTTGCTCTGTCTATAAACATATTTCACCTCATAGGAATACATGCGGATACAGAAAGAGACACAGCATACATATACCATGTCTCCTGTCTATCTGTCCAAAAATATCTAATTGACGTTACTATCAAATTTTAAAGCATATTCGCTCATCTGTAAAGTCATTTTTCCTGAATAATTTCCAAAGCCTTCTCGAACTGGCTGTCTTCCGGGTCGGACGGCGTCAAGGGAACGACGACATCCGGTTCGATACCGACGCCGTCGATTTCGCGGCCATTCGTCGTCCGATACTTGGCGACGGTCACTTTGACGGCTGATGCCGAGTCGACGGGGAAGACGCCCTGGACGGTCCCCTTGCCGTAGGTCTTGACGCCGACGATGGGTCCGAGTTTCATGTCCTGGACGGCACCGGCGACGATTTCCGAAGCGCTGGCCGAATTTTCATTGACCAAGACGACGATGGGAATCGGGTCATCCGTCCCCTGGGCCGTGTACTGGTCCACTTTGCCATCCTGTTCCGTATAAGACACGATGGTACTGTTGGGCGGAACGAAATTGCTGGCCACGCCGACAGCCTGTTCGACGATGCCGCCCGGGTTGTCACGCAGGTCGAGGATGAGCTTGTTCATGCCCTGCTCGCGGAGCTTGGTGAATTCCTTGGTGAAATCGTCAGCCGTGCCATCACTGAAGACGGCCACGCGGATATAGCCGACGTCCGTGCCGTCGACCATCTTGCCGGCGACTGTCGGCACGTGGATCTGGCGGCGCTGGACGGTAAAGGATTGTTCTTCGCCATCGCGGCGGACGACGAGGTCGACGCTGGTGTCGACAGGTCCGCGGATGTTCTTGGACACATCTTCCAGCTGATAGCCCTCGACGGACGTGCCATCAATGGACACCAGGATATCACCGCGCTGGAGACCCGCTTCCTCAGCCGGACTGCCTTCCATGACACCGGCGATGAGGATGCCTTCATCGGTAGAGGCGATGTAGACGCCGATGCCGGCGTAAGTGCCGCTCATCTGGGCGGAAAAGTCTTTATACAAATCGCCGCCGAGATAGGTCGAATGTTTATCACCCAAAGTACTGACCATGCCCTTCAAGGCACCGTCAAAGATGGCGTTTTTATCGACATTTTCGGCATAATGGCTTTCGATGATTTCCAAGGTCCGGAAAAACTCGAACATCGACGAAGGCCGGCCCGTATAATGCCAAAAGAGGCCAACCATGGCGACAATCATGATGATCATACCGCTGCAGACATATCCCAGCGGCCGGCGGACGCTCTCCCACGTCTGCCGTAAACTATGTTTCCCCATCAGGGTGCCTCCTCGAAATTAGTTCATAGTTTGCAGTTTTTAGTTTGCAGTAAATGTCCAAAAATTTAAAGCCATCGCTACAAACTCTGTACTACAAACTTTATACTATACAAAAAGTCCTCGTGAAGTCCTCGTGCCTGGCAGCAGAAGCCGTGACGCGCCGACTTCCCCCTACAAATACCCCTGGGGGTCGACGGGGTCGCCATTGGCGCGGACTTCAAAGTGGACGTGCGGGCCCGTGGAGTTGCCTGTCGAGCCGGCATAGGCGATGACCTGGCCCTGAGAGACGGCCTGGCCCGGCGAAACGGCGAGTTCTTGATTGTGGCCGTACAACGTCGACAGGCCGTTGCCGTGGTCGATGACGACGGCATAGCCATAGCCGCTGATCCAGCCGGCTTCGACGACGGTACCGCCATCGGCTGCCTGGACAGGCGTGCCATAATCGACGCCGATATCGATGCCGCTGTGGTAGATGGTCGTCCCAAAGATGGGATGAGTCCGGTAACCGTAAGGCGACGTGATGACGCCGTTGACGGGCCAGATCATGGCTCCCGTCCCGCCGCTGCTGACGGGCTGGGAATTGCCGCCATCGCTGCTGTCCGGGGCAGGCGGCGCGGCCTGGGCCGCCGCTTCTTCGGCAGCCCGCTGGCGCAGCTTGTCGCCCAGGGACTGGGAAGCCTGCTGATATTCGGCATAGGCCTTCTCAGCCGTAGCCTTATCGTTCTGGGCCTGGTAAAGGACGGCCTGCTGTTCGTCTTTATGGGCGGCGATTTCGTCGCGCTTGGCCTTCGCTTCATCGCGCAGCTGTGCCTGACGGTCGCGCTGTACTTCTAATTCTTTTTGAGCCGCTTCGATAGCTGCCCGTTCCTGACGGATGTCAGAAATGAGGGAGATATCGGCATCGACGACGCGGCGCAGGAGTTCCAGGCGGTTGGAAAAGTCGCTGAAATCCTTGGCGCCGAGGACGACGTCGAGATAACTCAGCTGGCCGTGCATATAGATATCGCGGATGCGCTTGGTAAAGACTTTCTCCCGCTTCTGCAGGCGCGCCCGGTTCTCGTCGAGCTCGGCCTGGGTCGCGGCTATTTTTTCTTCCGTCGCCGCCAAATCGGCCGTCACCGTCTGGTATTCGCCCTGAGCGGCTTCCAGGCTCTTCTGGATTTCATAGAGCTTATCGCTGACGTTGTCGATGACCATTTGGGCCTGGGCCTTCTTCTCACTCTGCTCGGCCATGCGGGTCTGGACGTCGTCCAGCTGGCCCTGCAGGTCATCGTCGGCAAAGGTCAGGAGACACGGCGATAACAGGGCTGCCGTCACGGCGAGGATGATATATTTTCTTACCATATTACACCTTCATATATCGTTTCAGCGAAATCGTACTGCCCAGGGCGCCGATGATCATACTGATGACCAAGAGAATGGCTGCCGTGCGGTACATAAAGGGATAGACGCTGACCATGGGCAGGAAGGCCAGGGACTGGTGGACCGCCGTGACGACGAAGCCGTAGAACTGGCACAAGGCCAGGTCGGCCAGGACGCCGCCGATGAAGCCCAGGAGCAGCCCTTCCAGGAGGAACGGCCAGCGGATGAACCAGTTCGTCGCGCCGACGTATTTCATGATGGCGATTTCCTTGCGCCTGGCGAAGACGGTCAGGCGGATAGTGTTGGAAATGATGAACAGCATGGCCAGGGTCAGAAAGATGATCAGGGCAATGCCGCCCCAGCGGATGATGCGTGTGATCTGGAAGAGCTGTTCGATGATTTCCTGGCCGTAATGAGTCCCTTCGACTTCGGGATAGTCAGCGACGATGTCGGCTGTCCGGCGCACGGCTTCCGGTTCGGTAAAGGTCACTTCATAAGAACTGGGCAGGGGATTCTTGCCGTCCAGTGCGTCGAGGATGCCCGGCTGGTCCTTCATGCGTTCCTTGAGGATGTCCATGGCCTGGTCCTTGTCGGTAAAGGATACGGACTTCACATCGGGCAGGGCGCTCAGGCGGCGGCCGACGCTGTCGATGTCCTTCTGGGTCACGTCGTCTTTGAGGTAGACCGTGATTTCGACCTGGCTTTCCAGGTTCTCAGCGAAATAATCGAGGTTGGCCACGAGGGTCAGGAAAATGCCCAGGATGAACAGGGACAAGGCAACAGTAGCGATGGACGCGATGGACATGAAGCGGTTGCGCCAGAACGACTGAATGGCTTCGGCCATGTAGTAGCGCATGGTCCTAATTTTCATCGTCATAGCCCCCCTTCTGTTCATCGCGGACGACTTTGCCGCCGTCGATTTCGATGACCCGCTTGTTCATCATGTCGACGAGGGTCTTATCATGAGTCACCATGAGGACTGTCGTCCCCATGTGGTTGATTTTCTTGAAGACTTCCATAATGTCCCGCGACGTTTCCGGGTCCAGGTTCCCCGTCGGTTCATCGGCAATGAGCAGCAGCGGCCGGTTGACGATGGCCCTGGCGATGGCTACGCGCTGCTGTTCTCCGCCGCTGAGGTTCTTAGGCAGGGCATCGGCCTTGCCGACCAGGCCGACCAGGTCGAGGACATCGCGGACACGGCGGCGGATGAGGCGCCGCGGCGCTTCGATGACTTCCATGGCAAAGGCCACGTTTTCCTGAGCCGTCTTATTGGGCAGGAGGCGGAAATCCTGGAAGACGATGCCCATTTTACGGCGCAGATAGGGCACGCGGTTCTTGGCCAGCTTATTGACTTCAATGCCGTTGACGAAGACCGAACCCCGCGATGGCAGTTCTTCATAGGACAAGAGCTTGATGAGCGTCGACTTGCCCGTGCCGCTGGCGCCGACGACGAAGACGAACTCGCCCTTGCCGATATGGAGCGATACGTGGTCCAGGGCAATGGAGCCATTGTCATAGACCTTGGATACGTTCTTTAATTCAATCATAAGGACCTCCGATGCTGTTGCAGGCGCTTGCGGACGCCCTTGCGGCCTTCCAGGATGCGCAGGGCCAGATAGGCATTGCGCAGGGACTGGCGCCGCAGGTGATTGAGGCGGGCCTTGATTTCCGGCGCCAAATGGCCGAGAGCCAATTTCTGGCTCACGTCGGCGACGATATCCGCAGCCTGGACGTCTTCTGTCGTGCCGCAGACCCTATCGCCGATGAGGTCGATGAAACTGTCGATTTTCGGGTCATACGACACGGCCGTCGCCGGCACCTGCATGATAGCCGAAAAGATGAGGGCATGCAGGCGGTTGGCAATGACCGCATCCATACAGCCCATGAGGGACATGAATTCCACCGTCGTATAGTGGCCGTCGAGGACGACGGCTTTCGTCTTCATGCGGCTGGCAATGTCGCGGCCGGCTTCGACGTCGGCCGGGTACTGCATGGGGATGAAGATGACGTGGACGTCCTGTGTTTCCTGCAGCTCGTCAACAGCAGCGGCAATGGCGTCCTTATAGGCTTCATGGTCCTGCCAGTTGCGGACGGCAATGCCCAGGCGCCGGCGGATGCCGGTGATGCCGTGTTTCTTGAGAATATAGAGGCCGATGTTCTTATCGACGGGATGCATGGACAAGACGGCGTCAGCCGTGACATGGATAGGCGGCCGGGTCACGCCCATGGCGGCCAGTTCGGCTTTGGAATCGGCATCGCGGACGCCGATGACGGCGACGCGCTGCAAGACATCGCGCACAGCCCGGCGGGCCTTGGCACCGCGGACGGGGCCGATGCCCTGAGCGTAGAGCATGACGGGCTTCTTGAAGAACAGGGCGATTTTCATGATCCACAAGTAATAATAGAGGCTGCGGGCGCTGGTCACGTCCTGCAAAAGGCTGCCACCGCCGCTTATAAGAATATCACAGCGGCGAATGGCCGCTGCGATAGCAAAGAAGTTCAGGCGGTGTACAGCCTGTACGTTATGGTTTTCCCGGGTCATGCGGCAGTTGCCGGTGATGACGGTAATCGATACGTCGGGAATGATGTCTTTCAGGGAGCCGACAATGGCCGCCAGCATGGCTTCGTCGCCGGCATTGGCAAAACCGTAATAGCCGGAAATAACGACTCTAGTCACGATGGGCCACCTGCTTTCCCAGCCACGTCGTCACATAGCTGACGATGGCAATGGCGATGATCAGGCCGATACCGATGACCATGCCCGTCACCCAGCCGTTGATGCCGCGGATGAAGGACATGAGGAAAGGCGTGCGGATATGGGCGAAGGTTTCGACCATAGAGCCGACGCCGATGGCAGCGGCGATGACCAGGAAGAAGTGCAGCAGCTGCGGCCATTTACGGTACAGCGCAGCGACCATGAGGTAGAAGGCCGGATGGCCGATGAGGAATTCCTTTTCCCGCGGGCGGGCATAGAGGACATTTTCCAGGAAGCGGCGCATAGCGACTTCCACGCCCGGTACGGGGACACCTGCCGTGTGGCCGCTGCGGCCGACGAAGATGACGCCAGCCAGGGCCAGGACGGCCAGGATAAGGATGGTCCCCATCTTAATGGGAATATTGAGGAAATCCTTGACGAAGACCTTTAGGTCTTCCGGCGAGGCGATGGTCTGTCCCATGAGCGGGAAGCGGCGCAGATAGCCGATAGCCACCAGGATCAGGGGCAGGATGAAGGTCAGCTTGACGCCGCGGTAGAAGTCGAATTCCATGAAGAAGCGGATATTGCCCAGCATGGCGGCGATATAGAGGCCGCCGATCATGGCCACGGCGACGGCAAAGAACAAGCCGATGGTGCCATCGCGGACGACGCGGCCATAGCCGAGTTTCTTAGTGATCTTCATCTTCTTCCAGTGGTCCAGGGCCAGGAGAATGGCCGCTGTCGGCGCAGCTGTCGCACAGCCGATAGCCCAGACCTGGAGGAACAAGGCCCCTTTGGCGACGATAGCACCGATGACGGCACAGACGATGCCCAGGCCCATGAGGATGTAGTTCTTGCGGTCCGTCAAGGGCAGGAGCAGGTTGAGGACGAAGACGAAGCCGCAGGCTGCTGCCGCTGCCGTAATGGCCAGGAGCAGGCGGTTCGGATAATAGGCCGGCATGATGGAAGCCCGGCCCAAGGTGTAGCCCCGGTCCATCAGTTTCTGCGAAACCATCTTGACGTAAGACAAGTTGGTCTGGGTCAGGTTCATGCCGTGGAGAGGCTTCTTATAGAGCGGATAGAGATTGACCCGGGCATTGCGTTCCAGGTCGCTGATGTAAAAGCGCATAGCCGCTTCTTCAGGCGTAATCTTTTCCAGTTCTTCCTTGGCCATGGCATAGACGCGGGCCGTGCGGTAATGGACCAGGCCGGCCAGGTCATACATGCCGTCCTGCTGATTATACTGGAGCTGGTTGACCGATTCGATCATATAGAAAGGAATGTCCCTGTCGTTCAGGTTGTCCGCCGTATAGTCCAGCATGGTCTTGCGTTCGGCGTTGACCGGCGTATAGCCCAGGACTTCCTTGCCGACGAACATGATGCCCGATACGTTCTTGATCTGGTCGACGCGGTCGAAGAAATGAGCGACCTGTTCCTTCGTCGGGTTGCTGTAATTCGTCGGCCGCAGGATGACGTGGAAGCCGTGGTCGCTGATGGTCTTGGCGTCGGCGCTGAGGATACCCAGGTTGACATCGCCTAAGCCCGGCATGACACCTTGAATACCGGCAACACGGTACGGGCCATGGGACATGATTTTGACTTTATCGTCACCCAGGCGGGTCTTGAGGTCGGACACGACTTCGTCGAAATAGAGGTCCGTCTGGCCCTGGGGCTTGCCGATGAGGTAGTAGTCATAGGATTTGTCGGTAATGCCGAACTGAGGATAATAGAGGTCGGCACCGAGTTTCGTCACCAGCGACAGTTCGCCGCGCTGGGTCAGCTTATTGAGGGTAGTATCGTAAATGGCAAAGCTCGTAACGCCGGCATCGCGGCACATCTGAAGTGCCGTGTCGAGGTCGTAGCCGTCGTTACGGGCCATGACGACGATGGCATCATAATCCATAGCCTGTTCTACCGTCGTCGACTCATTTTCTATCGCATTGCGTTGTACGCACATGCCCAGCGCACATACGAGGCCGATAAAGACGGCCAGTATCATCGCCAGCATACTGCGTTTATTCATGTTTGTCATTCTCTTCACCTTATCTATGAGTTGCTCACCTGGCCATGGATGGTCAGGAGGCCGTCGCGCATGGTGACGCTGTCCGGCTGGATTCCCAAGGGGAACCCGGCAAAGTCGTAAATCTCAGCATTGGCCATCTGCGTCGTGCTGATCTGCATGCCCATGCCTTCTACCGTCACGGACGACGGGATGAACATGAGCTTCGACCCTTTCATGCCAAAATGACCGCGGACATCAGCCTGGGCCGACACGAGGCCGCCCAGCTTCACCCGCCCCTGGACGCGGACGGCGTCGTCTTCAAAGGAGACCTGCGGGTCCGTCAGTCCCTGGACCTTCTTGACCAGGAACTTTTCCAGTTCTTCGCTGCGGATGGATGCCGTCATCTCACCGCTCTCGGCCCGGGTGACCCGGACTTCCTGATCGGCCAGGGCCAGGAGCGGCTTGAAATGGACGCCGTAGAGATTGCAGTCGAAGTGGGCGAAGGTCAGATCGCCAGCCTGGAAATTATTGGCATGGACCGTAATGGCGTCGATGTCACCGAGGAAGATCTTCGCCCCTGGCGACGCCTGGACGCGGACATCATCGCTGTGCAGATTGAGTGTCGCCGACAAGGCTTGACAGAGGCCGGCTTCGGCCAGCTGGGGCGCATAGGAATTGGCGCCGACCAAGAGGGCTGCGACGATGACAAAGAAAATCATCCATTTTTTCATTTACTTTAGAGCTCCTGCTTTGCTAACTTCTTTTCTTTTTCCTGCTGCAAATACCCTTCGATGAAGATGTCCAGGTCGCCGTCCATGACAGCCTGGATATTGCCCGTTTCGACATTGGTCCGGTGGTCCTTGACCAGGTTGTACGGGTGGAACACGTACGAGCGGATCTGGCTCCCCCATTCGATAGTCTGGTGGACGCCGCCGATTTCGGCTTTCAGTTTTTCCTGCTTTTCCTGTTCCAGTTCAAAGAGCTTAGCCCGCAAGTACTTCAGGCACATTTCCTTATTCTGCAGCTGTGACCGTTCATTCTGGCACTGAACGACGATGCCCGTCGGCATGTGAGTCATGCGGACAGCGGAACTCGTCTTGTTGACGTGCTGGCCGCCGGCACCGGAGGCGCGGAAGTAATCGACGCGGACGTCGTCCATATTGATTTCGACATCGACGTCGTCCGGCAGTTCCGGCATGACATCGACAGCCGTAAAGGACGTGTGGCGCCGGGCTGCGGCATCGAAAGGCGAAATGCGGACCAGGCGGTGGACGCCTTTTTCCGATTTCAAATAGCCATAGGCGTATTCGCCTTCGACGCGGAAGGCAGCGCTCTTGATGCCCGCTTCATCACCGGGCTGCATATCCAGGACGGTCAGTTTGTAGCCATTGCGTTCAGCCCAGCGGGTATACATGCGGATGAGCATCTGTGCCCAGTCCTGAGCTTCCGTACCGCCGGCACCGGCGTGGAAGGTGATGAGGGCGTTGCACTTGTCGTATTCGCCGGACAAGAGGAGCCGTACTTCCCGCTTTTCGATGTCCTTGAGCAGGTCGTGGTACTGCTTTTCAATGTCTTCGGCAAAGGAGGCGTCGCCATCTTCCATGGCCATTTCCAAATAGTCGCTGAGGTCATCAGCTTTGCGGACGAGTTCTTCGTGACCTTCGACTTCCGTCTTGAGCAGCGTCGCTTCCTGGGAAATCTTCTTGGCCTTGTCCGGGTCATCCCAGAAGGTCGGGTCACTCATCTGCATATCTAAATCCATGATACGTTCTTTTTTCCGAGGTAAGTTAAAGTGAATCCCCGATTTCTTGTATTCTATGTTTGAGGTCTTCCAGCGGTTTACGCATTTCATCTAACAACACAAGTATCACCTGCTTTTTCTAAATAAAAATAACTATAATAGGATGTTCACAGAATTCGCGCGGGCGCCCCACGTGGGCGCCCCTACACGGGATAATTTATACGGGATTCGCGTGGACGCCCCTACGCCATCATTGCCGTTCCCGTTCTTCGTCTTTCTTGATGTCTTCGGCGCTGACGGGTTTGCTTTCTTCGTGGACTTCGTGAGCGCCCTGGAGATGATCTTCCGCCTGCGGTACGGGCTTGCTGTACGTGACCTGGATATGATAGAGGAAGGTGACGACGGTCCGTTTGATGGATTCGATCATTTCCTCGAACATTTCATAGGCTTCGAATTTGTATTCGACGAGCGGATTCTTCTGGCCGTAAGCCCGCAGGTTGATACCTTCCTTGAGGGCATCCATAGCGTCGAGGTGGTCCATCCACTTGCTGTCGACGACACGGAGCATAATGGCCTTTTCCAGTTCCTTCATGGTCTGTTCGCCGATTTCCTTGAGGCGTTCTTCATAGAGGTCGACGGCGATCTGTTTCAATTTATCCTGGACTTCGACGCGGCTCAGGTTTTCCAGTTCTTCCACAGACGTAGCGTTCTTGGGCACGAAATACTGCTGCATCTGGCTCAGGAGGCCGGCGAAATCCCATTCTTCAGGATAGAGCTTTTCATTGGCATATTTGTCCAGGCCTTCGTGGATGATATCGTCGACCATGCCCATGATAGTATCGCGCAGGGAATCGGCCGTGAGGACCTGACGGCGCTGGCTGTAGAGGACTTCACGCTGCTGGTTCATGACATCGTCATATTCCAGGACGTATTTACGGATTTCAAAGTTGTGGCTTTCGACTTTCTTCTGGGCCTTTTCAATGGACCGGGTAATCATCTTGGCCGTAATCGGTTCGTCTTCATCCATGCCCAATTTATCCATGAACTTGGAAATGTTTTCCGAGCCGAAGATACGCATGAGGTCGTCTTCCAGAGACAGGAAGAACTGCGTCGTACCCGGGTCGCCCTGACGGCCGGCACGGCCGCGCAGCTGATTGTCGATACGGCGGCTTT
>ERZ773195.2380-NODE-2380-length-12029-cov-4.564724_pt1 | contig 12029 bp, 10 predicted proteins | sample MGYA00580530_ERZ773195 | MGnify/ENA primary metagenome ERZ773195 (study PRJEB29015, sample SAMEA2737751) | human gut metagenome | biome: human gut; feature: human-associated habitat; material: faeces | place: China | collected 2012 ...
AAGCCTTCGCCGCCGCGTGTTCCCGCGCCGCGGAAAAGGGCAAGCCCGTCATCGCGCTCAAGGTCGGGCGCTCGGAACTCGCCTGCCGCGTGGCGGCCACCCATACCGGGGCCATCGCGGGAAGCGACCGGATACTCGACGCCTTTTTCCGCCGTGCCAACGTCATGCGGGTCAACACCCTCGACGACCTGCTCGAAACCTCCGTCCTGTTCAGCGGGCTGCGCGGCCTTTCCGCCGGTTCGCCGAAGGTGGGGATGGCCACGGTTTCCGGCGAATAGAGGTAGCCTGAACCGCCGCAGACGTCACACGGGCTGAACTGGACCTGGTACAGGCTCTGGCGGGCCTTCTTGCGGGTGATTTCCACCAGGTTCAGGGCCGTCATGCCCAAGACGCGGGTCTTGGTGCAGTCCTGCGCCGTTTCCCGGGTCAGGATCTGGAGGATTTCGTCGCGTTTCGTCGGCTGGGCCATGTCGATGAAATCGATGATGATGATGCCGCCAATATCGCGCAGGCGCAGCTGGCGGGCGATTTCCACGGCCGCTTCCTTGTTGACGTGGAAAATCGTGTCCTGCAGGGTCGAACCGTTACCGGTGTACTTGCTGCTGTTGACGTCGATGACCGTCAGGGCTTCCGTGTGGTCGATGACCAGATTGCCCCCTGACGGCAGGGGCACGATGCGCGACATGAGGTGGGTCAGGCTCTCTTCGATGGCGTACTGTTCAAAGATGGGCACCGTCCCTTCGTAGAGGCGGACGCGGCTGCGCCAGGCCGGGTCGGGAAAGACCTGGCAGATGCGTTCATAAGCTTCGCGGCTGTCGACGACGACTTGTTTGACGTCGGCCGTGAAATGGTCGCGGATCATGCGCATGACCAGGTCGGCTTCGCGGTATAAGAGGGTCGGCTTGCGGGACCGCTTATACCGCTGGAGGATGCTGTCCCACGTCCCCAGGAGATACTGCAGGTCCTTGAGGAGCTCTTCCCGGGAAACGCCCTTGGCGACGGTCCGGATGATGAGGCCCATGCCGTCGGGCTTGATTTCCGATACGATGCGGCGCAGGCGGTTGCGTTCTTCTTCATCGCGGATTTTCTTGGACACGCCGATGTAATCGACAGTCGGCATGAGGACGGCGTAGCGGCCGGCCAGGCTGATATTGGCCGTGACTTTCGGCCCCTTCATGCCCTGTTCGTCCTTGATGACCTGGACCAGGACGGACTGGCCCACGGAGAGGTGCATCTGCTGGATTTCTTCCTTCGACGCCGCCCGCGGGAACATGTCGCCCATATAGATGAAGGCGTCCCTGCGGCGGCCGATGTTGACAAAGGCAGCCTGCAGGGACGGCAGGATGTTCTGAATCGTCCCTTTATAGATATGGTTGACAATGTGCATGTCGTCATTGCGTTCGACAGCGAAATCACGAAGACGACCATCCTCCAGGATAGCCATGCGCGTTTCTTCTGGCATGACATTGCCTACGATTGTTTTCATCTTCTCATTCCTCCTGTGCGGGCAAATTGGTAATCGCAGACAGGCTATTTCACTAACAAGACGGCGAAATAACCCGTTTCTTTGGCGTCAGCCGCTTTTTCATAGACCCGTTCTCCCGGCAGGCCGCAGCGTTCGATCATCGACGCCTTGTCGAGGAGCTGCAGGTCCCGCAGTTCCTCCTGGATTGGTGCCAGCCGTCCCGAGGGCTTCATGATGACCTTGCTGCCTTCCAGGGCCAGCAGTTCTTTGCGGTGTGCATTGTTTCCGGGGATGACGATGAGGGCTTCATCCTTTTCGCACAGCGGCTGCTGGAGCTTGGCGGCGACGGCGCAGAAACTGGGCACGATTTCCGTGTCGTAGCCGGCCTCATGGACGAGGCGGTGGACGTAGATGCTGGTCGCGTAGACCGTCGGGCAGCCCAAGGTGATGAGGCAGACGTCGCGGCCCTGGTCGAGTTCGTCCTGCAGGCGGCGCGCCGCTTTCTCATGGGCTCCCTGGAGGACCTGGTCGTCGCGGGTCATGGGGAAATCCATGGCGATGACCATTTTATCTTCTAAGGAAACGCCGCAGCCGTCCAGGGCCTTCAAGAGGATGCCCTGGGCCGTGACGACGCCGGTCCGGCTCTGGGGCACGGCCAGGACGGGACAGGTCCTGATGATTTTCAGCGCCTTCAGGGTCAGCAGTTCCGGGTCGCCCGGGCCGACGCCGACGCAATAGAGTGTACCTTTCATGATCATCCCTCAAATAACGAATATTTCTGACCGTTTTCCTTGCGGACGAAAATACCCGTCCGCCGGGCCAGCATCATGTCCGTGTGGATGGGCAGGCCGAATTGGCTGCCCAGGATTTCCCAGACCTGGGACGGCTTGATGGCCCCTTCGCCGGTCTGATAGATGCCGACAGTCAGATAGACATTGCCGTCCTTCACATGGCCGTGGACGGCTTCGACGACGTGCTGCTTGACGTCGATGGTACGCACGCGGTGCTTGCCCTTGTGGGACACCTTTTCATAGAGGACGCTGGCTGCGTCATTGAATTTCGCCAAAATCTGGTTGAGTCCGTCCTGGCTGAGGTCTTCCGTCAGCGGGCCGCGCAGGGTATAGACGGCGTAATTGGCAATGGCCATCAGCTTCGGTGCCTTGGCATCGACGTATTTGCCATCGAGGACGGCAAAGCCCTGGGGCGACATGGCGTTCATGCGCGCCATGACGTCGGCGACGGGCAGCTTTTCAGCCAGTTCCATGTCGAGGTATTCCACATCGGCCGAGACACCGACGCCCAGGGCCGAGGCGAAGCTGAGCTTCATATGCGGATTGAAGCCTTCAGAATAACAGATAGGCAGTTTGGCCCGGATGATGACGTAGCGCACGGCCCGGGCAAAATCCAGGTGCGACAGGAATTGCAGGGCCCCATCTTTCTTAACAGCTAAACGTAGTCTTTCCATGGTCGTCCCCTTCCTTTCTGTCGATGATGGATACGCCCAGATTCGGGCAGACACCGCAGCCCGTACAGGGCAGGCGGCGGCAGTCGTGAGTCAGTTCAGCTCGAGAGGCCTTCTGCCATTCGCGCTTCAAATAGGCCTTGGCGGCGCCGTTGCTGAGATGGTCCCAGGGCAGGGCTTCGTCGAGGCTGCGCGTCCGGGCGGCATAGTAATCGGGGTCGATGCCGGCCAGGTCGAAGGCTTTCATCCACATATCGTAATCGAACATTTCCGTCCAGCCGTCGAACTTGCAGCCCAGTTTCCAGGCTTCGTAGAGGACTTTGCCCATGCGGCGGTCGCCGCGGGCGAAGGTCGCTTCCAGGCGGCCCGTCTTGGCATCGTGGTAATGGTAGGAAATGTGTTTGTCGTTGATGAGACCCTTGATGTACTGCTGTTTCCGTTCGATTTCTTCAATCGGCAGCTGGCCGAACCACTGGAAGGCCGTGTGCGACTTGGGTACGAAGCTCGATACGGAGACCGTGACCTTGCCGTTGTTCTTGTGGGTCACTTTGCGGTAGAGATTGAGGACCTTGTAGGCCAGGTCGGCGATACCGGCCAGATCTTCGTCCGTTTCTGTCGGCAAGCCCATCATGAAATAGAGCTTGACCGTGGACCAGCCGTTTTCAAAGGCATTTTCACAGGCTGCCAGCAAATCTTCTTCCGTAACGCCCTTGTTGATGACATCGCGCAGGCGCTGGGTCCCGGCTTCGGGCGCAAAGGTCAGGCCGCTCTTGCGCACCTTGGTGGTTTTTTCAATGAGGCTCTGGGAGAAGTTGTCCATCCGCAGAGAGGGCAGCGACAGGCTGACGTGCTCTTTCGGCGCCCACTCGTTCAAATCGTCCAGCAGCTCTTCGAGCTGGCTGTGGTCAGAGGTGGACAGGCTGGAAAGACTCAGCTCCTCGTAGCCGGTGTTGGCGCAGAGGTCCTGTGCGGCCTTGTTCAGCAGGCTGGCGTCGCGCTGGCGCATGGGGCGGTAGAGGAAGCCTGCCTGACAGAACCGGCAGCCGCGCACACAGCCGCGCAGCACCTCGACGCTGGCGCGGTCCTGGATGGCACCCACCATCGGGACGACGAAGTTAGTCGGGGGCGCAAAGTCATTCAGGTTCTTGATGATGGCCTTGGTGATGACCGCCGGGATGCCCGGCTCGTTGGGAGTGATGGACTTAACGCGGCCATCCTCGTAGTATTCGATGTCGTAGAAAGCCGGGATATAGACGCCGGGGATCCTGGCAATGCGGAGCAGCAGCTCTTTCTTGGAGACGCTGCCCTCTTTCTTGGCCTTTTCGATTTCGGCGCAGATGCCGGGCAGCTGGTTTTCGCCCTCGCCCAGCTGGACGACGTCGAAGAAGTCGGCGATGGGCTCGGAGTTGCAGGCACAGGGGCCGCCTGCCACGATGAGGGGCCAGCTCTCGTCGCGGTCTTTCGAGTAGAACGGGATGCCCGCCAGATCCAGCATGGCGAGGATGTTGGTGTAGGACAGCTCATATTGGAGCGTAAAGCCCACAGCGTCGAAAGCCGTGAGGGGATCTTTGCTCTCCATCGTGTAGAGGGGCAGGCTCAGGCGCTCCATCTCAGCCTTCATATCCAGCCACGGCATAAAGGCGCGCTCACACCACCAGTTTTCGTGGCTGTTCAGCAGCTCGTAGAGGATTTTTTCGCCCAGAAAGGACATGCCTACTTCGTAGGTGTCCGGGAAGCAGAACGCGAAGCGGACGTCTACCTCGTCTTTATTTTTATAGACGCTGCCCGGTTCGCCGCCAGTGTAACGGCCCGGCTTCTGCACCCGGGACAACGCTTCTTTCAGTTTCGGATCAAACATCAAGTTCCTCCATTTAACAACACGGATTGCATATTTATATATTTTACCCTATTTGGGCGAAGATTGCAACAGACATCTCAGCATTTGAGCTCCATCCAGCGGTGGGATAGGCAGAAGGTTGAACGCCCCGGTGAGCAGATTGGCCGCAAGGAACGCACTGCCCCGGATGGTTGCACACTGCTCCATCCTCATTGTCCAGATGGCGGCCAAGAGGCCATTCATGCCCGGCCCGGCGGCAGCGAGCAGAAAGGTCTGCCCCCGGGTGAGGGTCTGACCCCATGTCCGCATACAGAAACCGGTCATGGTCACTTCGATGACGGGAAATCGCCGGAACAGGAGCAGATAGACAAAGATATGACCCATTTCGTGGAGGATGGCGGCGCACAGACCAATGCGCAGGAAGCCGCTGGCATCGAACCAGAGCAGCAGATACAGCGCTCCGCAGAGCAGCAGCGGGTCACGGAACACCAGCGGCCCCAGCCGGACGAGCCGCCTCATGGCAGGCCCAGCAAAGCCCCCGCATCATAGCGGATGCCCTGTTCCAGAAGCTCAAAATGAAGGTGCGCCCCGGTGGAGCGGCCCGTCTCCCCCGCTGTCCCCAGCGGCTGACCTGCCTGCACCACCTCTCCGGCCCGAACGAAGAGGTATTGCAGATGGGCGTAAAGCGTCTCCTGCCCACCGCTGTGGCTCAGGCAGAGGTAGTTGCCGTAGGTCGCGCTCCGCCGGGCGGCAATGACGACGCCATCCATCGCGGCCAGCACCAGCGTACCTTCCGAACATGCAAGGTCAGTGCCGCGATGGAACACCTCTTCGCCGGTGATGGGGTCGGTGCGCCAACCATAGGCGTCCGAGACCCGCCATGCCGTCGTACCCAGCGGAAAGCAGTCCGTCTGCGCGGGCCTTATCCGTTTCAGCGAACAGCCCTCGGGCGCGGCTTTTGCGGCACAGGCCCGCAGAACGGCCACGCAGAACAGGACAACGCAGAACACCGTAAAAATCACCCATCCTTTTGTTTTATGCTGTCTTGTCCCCATCGGCGTCCCTCCTGTTTCCTGTACTGTATGCGGCAGGACAATATAAAATGCCGCCAGCCTTGCAGGCCAGCGGCATCGGGGATTATTTCAGGAAGTGCTCGAGCAGGCGGCTCAGCAGACCGGTGCGTCGGGGGCGGCTCTCGGTGACGACGATGGGCATCGGGGCGGGAGCGGCCTTTTCCGGCTGTGCTGGCTGTTTTTCCAGTTCTACGGGCTGAGGTGCCGCCTTTGCCGGTGCGGCAGGCTTTTCCAGAGCCTTGACGGGCTGGGGCTTCGGCGTCTCGACGACAGAGGCCGGTGCAGGCGCTTTGTCGCGGGCCGTCCAGTCGTCGCGGAGAAGGTCGTACATTCCCATCTGGCTGTTCACCAGCGGCTCGCCGGGGGCGGGCTTGACTTTCTGGTAGCTGCCGTCCGGCTGCATCTCACGGGCGTTGACGTTGTCGCTGAGCTGGAGGCGGAGGATACTGTCCAGCTTCTCCTTCAGCACGGGGTCTTCCACCCGGACGCCGACTTCCACGCGGCACTCGGTGTTGCGGGTGAGAAAGTCGCCGGATGCGATATAGATGCGGGTGTTCACGCCGTCATAGAAGCTGTAGATTCGGCCATGCTCGAGGTAGCGGCCCACGAGGCTGCGGATGTGGAGGTTTTCGGTCTTGCCCGGCACACCGGCGCGGACGCAGCAGATGCCGCGGACGATCATGTCGATGCGGACACCGGCACAGCTGGCTTCCTCAAGCTTTAAGATGATGTCACGGTCAGAGATGGAGTTGTTCTTCAAAATCATGGAAGCCGGGCGGCCCAGACGGGCAGCGTTGATGACCCGGTCCATCTCATCCAGCAGCACGCTCTTGAAGCGGAGGGGTGCTACCAGCATCTTTTCGCTCTCTTCCGTCAGTTTCTGCACGGCAAGGTTCTGGAAGACGTTGGACGCTTCCTCGCCGATGCCGAGGTCGGCGGTGATGAAGGAGTAGTCGGTATAAAGCTCACTGGTCTTCTCGTTGTAGTTGCCGGTACCGATCTGGGTGATGTAGGAGTAGCCGTGGGCGCTCTTTTTGGTGATGAGAGTCAGCTTGGAGTGGACTTTGTAGTCGTCAAAGCCATAGATGACCGTACATCCGGCTTCTTCAAGGTGCTTCGACCAGTCGATGTTGTTCTGTTCGTCAAAGCGGGCGCGCAGCTCCACCAGCGCCACGACTTCCTTGCCGTTCTCGGCGGCTTCCACGAGGGCCTGTACGATTTGAGACTCGCGGGCCATGCGGTAGAGCGTCATCTTGATGGAGATGACATCGGGGTCCTGTGCGGCCTTTTTCAGCATCGCAATAAAGGGGCGGATGGACTGGTACGGATAACTCAACAACACATCGTGCTTTTCCACCTCGGCGGCAAGGTCATAGTCCTGCGGTGGCAGCATAGGCCGGGCAGGCGTATAGAACAGCTCGGGGTGGCCGTCGGATTCCATGCGGGAGGTGAGCTTGTAGAAGAAACTCAGGTCAAGAGGACTCTTCTGGACGAAGACCCGCTTGTGGGTCAGCTCGAGACGACTGCAGAGCAGCTGAGCGACCTGCGGTGCGGCGGGGATGACCTGCAGACGGACGGCGGCCAGCTTGCGGCGGCGCTTGAGCAGATCGGCCATGATCTCGCGGTAGTCGATGTCATGGTCCATCATGCCCTCTTTCACGTCGATGTCGGCGTTGCGGGTGACCCGGAAGAGGCACTTTTCCTGCACATTTTCCTTTCCGAAGATGAGGGCCGCATAATGGAGCACCAGCTCCTCCGTCAGGGCAAAGCAGGTCTCATTGTCCTTCCGGACGAAATGCATCCGCTCCATCTGGCTTGAGATGGGTACGATGCCGAGGGTGTGCTCCGAGGTGTGTTTTTCGTGAAGGAGAACGCCAAGATAGATCTCCTTATTGCGCAGGAACGGGAACGGGTGGCGGCTGTCCACGATCTGAGGACTGAGGATGGGGAAAAGCTCGCTCTGGAAATACTTTTTCCAGAAGTGCTCGTCCTCTTTGCTCAGCTTGTCGAAATCCACCTTGCGGTAGCCGCAAGCGGCCAGATTTTCCAGCGCTTTGGCGTAGTATTTGTCGCAGTCCTCCTGGAGCTGAGCGGTCTTGGGCATGATGGCGGCAAGCTGCTCTTCCGCCGTCATGTTCGTCTTGTTTTCCCGCTTTTCCTTCTTTCCGCGCATGAGGTTGGCGCGCTCCTGGAGCGAGCCGACGCGCACCATGAAGAACTCGTCCAGATTGGAGCCGTAGATGGCCAGAAACTTGAGCTGTTCGGCCAGCGGGACATTTTTATCCTTGCCCAGCACCAGCACGCGGCGGTTGAAGTCCAGCCAGCTCAATTCCCGGTTGATAAAAATGCTCTCTTCACTCATGATAACTCCTTTTTCCCGAGAAGGTCTCCCCTCTCAGCTCACATAGGCGAGGCCCTGCCATTCGTCTATCATATCCTGCGTAACGCCCGGCACCTGTGCCACCTCATCGAGGCTCTGGAACCGGCCATGGGCAAGACGATATTCCAGAATAGCTCTCGCTTTCTTCTCCCCGAGGCCGGGCAGTGTGGTCATAGCGTCTATCCCGGCGGTGTTGAGGTCCACACGGAAGGACTCCCGCAGAGGCTCGACCACCGCTGACGAAGCCTGCGCCGGGGATGGCGGCACGGCATACCAGAACGCCAGACTGACAATGCAGACCGCCGCTGCTGCCGCCAGTGCCAGAAAGCGGCGCTCACCAGGGCTTAACATAGTTTCTCTCATTGTACTCGAAATCCTTCCAAAAAGAAAGTCTCCTGCGGAAAATTTGCAGGAGACTTTACACAATCTTTACGATGCGGCTTCGGCACTTCGCACAAGGCCATAGAAAAACTCTGCGGCTGCGCCGGTGTCGTGGTCGGTCAGGGTCGTCTGGCTGGCAGCAAGGCGCAGCTCCACCGGGGCATCTGCCGGAACAACGCTCTGCTTGGCCTGACGGACCAGCTCGAGCATCTGGCTGCACCCGGCGGCGACGGTGAGCTGGTCAGCCGTGCAGTTGACGGGCAGGCAGACCGCACCCAGCATTGCTTCCGCCGAGACGGCACCCGGTGTCAGCACCATGACATCCATGCCGGTGCGCTCCGAGCGCAGCATGGCGGCATTGTCCCCCAGTGCCTTTTCCAGAAGGGCCTGAATGGGCAGCTGCTGACGGTCCTGATAGAGCAGGATGCGCAGCACGTCCTCGCCCTTGACGTCGGCGGGACTGCACAGCGTAAAGGGGGTGAACTCCCGGCGCAGATGGCGCTCGAGGGCGGTGCTCATCCGCAGCACACGGGTAGAGCCGTCGGCCATCTGCAGCGCAATGCCGAGGCCCACAGCTGCGGGCAGCTTTTTGAAGATGGATTCCTCACAGCCCGCGAAGCTGCACAGCGGCTGGCCGCTGCCCTCCGAGAACCGGTAGGCCAGCGTACCGCCGCAGGTGAGCGCGGGCGCAGCAAGGCGCAGTCCACCCAGCACGGCGCGGACGGCCCGGGGCGAACGCTGGCTGAAGACCGTCAGCCTGCCGCCCCGGCTGGAAAACAGCTGGAGCACATCCCGCACGACCTGCGGCATGTTGCCGTCACCGGCCAAAAGGAGATGGTCCAGATCGCAGAGTACGAGCGTAGAATCGAGAAGTTTCGTCATACAATCCCCCTCCTGAGCGATGCAATAAAGTGGGTGAAATACTCCGGCAGCTTCGAGTCAAAGCGGAGATGTTCCCCTGTGATGGGGTGGATGAAGCCCAATGTCTTTGCGTGGAGACACTGGCCGTGGAGCTTGGTGATGCAGTTGTGGGGGCCATACACCGGGTCGCCCGCCACGGGATGCTGGATGGACGCCATGTGGACGCGGATCTGATGGGTGCGGCCCGTCTTGAGGCGGCATTCCAGCAGGGTGAAGCCGCCGAAGCGCTCCAGTACCTTATAGCCGGTGTAGGCATACTTGGTGTGGGGCTCGCCGGCCGGGTAGACCGCCATCTTCTTGCGGTCGGTCTTTGAGCGGCCCAGATTTGCTTCCACAAAGCCCTCGTCCTGCGCAAAGCCGCCGTAGACAACGGTCTGGTAGGCGCGTTCCACGCTGTGGACCGCCATCTGCTGGGACAGGCCGATGTGGGTGGCGTCATCTTTCGCCACCACCAGCAGGCCGCTGGTGTCCTTGTCGATGCGGTGGACGATGCCGGGGCGTATCTCACCGCCGATGCCCGAGAGGCTGCCCTTGCAGTGCCAGAGCAGGGCGTTCACGAGCGTGCCGTCCGGGTTGCCCGGGGCCGGGTGGACGACCATGCCCTTGGGCTTGTTCACCACCAGAAGGTGGTCGTCCTCGTACACGATGTCCAGCGGGATGTCCTGCGGCACAGCCTCGATAGGCTTTGCGTCAGGAATTTCCAACAGGATGGTGTCCCCCGCCTTGAGTTTGAGGCTCTTGGCGATGCTTTTGCCGTTGCAGAGCACATGACCCTCAGCCACGAGGCCTTGCAGCGCACTGCGGGAAAGGCCGGTGTCCTCCCCGCTGAGGAAGCGGTCGATGCGCTGGCCTGCGGCCTCCGCTTCCACGATGAATTCACGCTGTTCCATGGTTTACCGCTCCTTCGAGGGCTTATCTTCCACTTCTTCCAGCAGGATGACCAGCACCCAGAGCGCTACACCGACGCAGACGAGGATGTCGGCAAAGTTGAAGACTGCAAAGTCGATGAACAGCGGGTTGATGTAGTCCACGACCTCACCGTTCAGCACACGGTCGATGAGGTTGCCGATGCCGCCGGCCAGCACGAGGATGAAAGCGATCTGCTGCAGGAGCTTGCCGCGGCTGCGGAAGAACAGCAGATATGCTACGAGCAGCAGCGCAGCGCTGGTGGCGAGGATAAGGAAGAGCTGCTTTCCGCTCAGCAGGCTGAACGCCATGCCCTGATTGAGCACGAAGCGCAGCTCCACCACATGCGGGATGACGGTGATGGCCTCCACAGGGGCCAGATACTGGGTAGCCCAGAGTTTGATGGCCTGGTCGATGCCCACCAGCGCAGCCACACAGACCAGATTCAGAATGACATATGCCATAGTTTCTCCTGATTTTTTGAAAAAGGCGGCGCCCCCTTTTGCGCCGGGTGCGCCGCCAGAGATACAAAATGGTTTAGCCCTCCACAACAGCGGCACAGCGTGCGCACAGAGTGGGATGAGCAGCGTGGGTGCCGATGTCTGCGGAGTACTTCCAGCAGCGCTCGCACTTGTCGCCGGTGGCGTGTGCAGCAGCAACGCCCAGACCCTCGACGGCGCTGGCTGCGCCGCCTTCACCCTTGACCAGCTCCACATGGGAGACGATCATCAGGTCTGCCAGCTCATCCATCGGGATGCTGTTGAGCAGGTCGTAGACGGCGTCATTGCAGTACAGGGTGACGGAAGCCTCGAGAGAAGCGCCGATCTGCTTATCTGCACGGGCCTGCTCGAGGACCTTCTTGACCTCGTCGCGGACAGCGATGAGCTGCGCCCACTTGGCCTTGAAGGCATCGTCAGCTGCGTACTGGCCAGCCTTCGGCATATCCTCGAAGACGACGTACTTGTTCATAGCCTCAGTCTTGGGCAGGAAGTCCCAGATCTCCTGGCTGGTGAAGCAGAGGATGGGAGCGATGATCTTGTCCAGAGCGACGAGGATCTTGTACATCGCGGTCTGCGCAGCCTTGCGGCCAGTGCCGTTGGTGCAGTACAGGCGATCCTTGGTGACGTCCAGATAGAAGTTGGACATGGCCACCACGCAGAAGTTGTACACAGCGTGGTAGACCTTGTTGAAGTCGTACACAGCGTAGCCTGCGTTGGTGTTGGCGATCAGGTCATCCAGCGCAGCCAGTGCCCAGCGGTCGATATCCTGCAGCTGATCGTCTGCAACACAATCGGTGTTGGGGTCAAAGCCGTCCAGATTGCCCAGAATGAAGCGGGCGGTGTTGCGGATCTTGCGGTAAGCCTCGCTGAGCTGCTTGAAGATGTTCTTACCGGCACGCACGTCCACGGTGTAGTCAGAGGAGGCCACCCACAGACGGATGATGTCTGCGCCGTAGTCCTTGATGATCTCGCTGGGCTCCACGCCGTTACCGGCGCTCTTGTGCATCTGCTTGCCCTGCTCGTCCACCACCCAGCCGTGGCACAGCACGGACTTATAGGGTGCGCAGCCCTTGCTTGCAACGCTGGTCAGCAGGCTGGACTGGA
>ERZ773195.2382-NODE-2382-length-12020-cov-3.614041_pt1 | contig 12020 bp, 19 predicted proteins | sample MGYA00580530_ERZ773195 | MGnify/ENA primary metagenome ERZ773195 (study PRJEB29015, sample SAMEA2737751) | human gut metagenome | biome: human gut; feature: human-associated habitat; material: faeces | place: China | collected 2012 ...
TCGCTAATGCTAATAAACTGGCACAGTTCGCCGGGATTGCACCACTTCATTTATCATCCAGCGGTAAGGGGAAAGATTTAGCCACCAAGCAAGGTAACAGACGATTGCAGGCAACCATTTATTTCCTTGCGATTCAGATGGTGCAGATATCTTCTAAAGGTACACCACGAAATCCCGTGGTGCGAGCATACTATGAGAAACGTAAAGCAGAAGGAAAAACCAGCCAACAGGCACTGATTTGTATATCAAGACGATTAATCAGTATAATTTATGGAATGTTGAAAAGCGGTACGGAGTATCGTATGCCAGTCATGGAAAATACTGGCGAAACTGTATAGTGAAAATGGCAAATATGTGATAAAATTTTAAGCAGATGTAAAGGTCGGTTTTGGAGAGTTTACTCTTTTTTCGATAGTGGATCATCGGCTTGGATTATTATAAGGGTAAAGAGTTTATGTCAAGAGTGGTAGAACAACTATACCATCGCAACAACAGATGCAAGAACTGGTAATTATTATTATGGAATGAACAGAGGTGTACAGTTGAGTGGAGATACGCTTAATTTATCGCTAGAATCATGGTTGCCAGAAAGTTCTTTGAATCAATATCGATTAGGTAATTGTGCTGAAGTGGATGCTGTAAATCAAGCATTGAATTCGGGAGCAAATGCTTCTGATTTATATTTGTATACTATTAATACTAAAAACAATGTATCAAAACCGGTGTGCGAAAATTGTATATATATATTTGGTGATAGAGTTGCAGATGTGTTTTCTCATTAATTGGAAGGAAGAGGTAAATGGAAGAATTAAAAAATATATCAATTAGAGGCAGAATGGCATATTTAATAAGCTCATTTGAAAACGTATTGTTGCATTATAACTGCAATAAAGAAGAATGGAGGTGGCTGTTAGAAAAATTATGGTCATATACGAAGATTCAATACATTGATGATTGGATGTACGAACTTGCGGAATATATGCCTAATAGTATATTAGAAGATACTATGGAGGATGCGGAATATATTACAGAAGAAGAATTCAAATATCTGCATAGATTGTATAGCAACTCTAATCAAGAAATACATTTGTTTTTAAAAATAATATTCGAATGTGGAACATGTGAACTATATTCTAAATTATGTGATTATAGTATCAATACATTAAAAAAAATAGAGCAAGCAGTTGATATTATGAAAAAAAATAATGTTGATTTAGTTGATATTAAGCCTTTTGAGAAATATTCGTTTAATGAGTGTAGTGGATGGGGAAATTGTTTCGAGAATAACAAATTATCAAAATTTATTTAATTATGTCTCCACATAAGGACGCCCATTACCGAAAACCTTATTGACAAGGGGTATCTGGTTAAGGATGTAAATACTGCTATTTCTCATCGTCAGGCAAAGCACCGTGGTGCCATGTATCGCAAGAGCGATAGCGACGATGCAGAAGCTATTGCACTTGCAACTCTAAATATGCTTGATAAACTTCCGGATGCCTGCCCTAATGATGCATACTGGTCACTTGGTCAGCTGGTGCATCGCAGGGATAACATCATGAAGCAGAGAACCAGACTGGTTAATCAGTTGCACGAGCAGCTGTGTATTGCATATCCGTCTTACAAGTCATTTTTTAATGACATCAGCAGACCTACTGCACTGTATTTCTGGGAGCATTACCCATCCAAAAAGTATCTAAAAGGTAAGTCTGTGGAAGATTTGCGAGCGGAACTTGTTCCTGTCAGCCACAATAAATGCTCCACCAAGACCTGCGAGAAAATCTTGGATGCGGTAGCCAGTGATAAGGTGAAAAACAATGCTTATCAAGATGCAAGGGATATGGTGACTCTTAGCATAGTCAGTGATTTACAGCACTATGACAGCCAACTGACAGAGGTAGACAAGATGCTGGAACAGATGTATAAGATGCTTGGCTGCACGCTTACAACCATTCCCGGTGTAAATGTTATCACAGCAGTGAAGATTCTTGCTGAAATCGGTGATATCAAACGTTTCGCTAATGCTAATAAACTGGCACAGTTCGCCGGGATTGCACCACTTCATTTATCCTCCAGTGGTAAGGGGAAGGATGTAGCTACCAAGCAGGGAAACAGACGACTGTAGGCCAATTAATCAGTATCATTTATGGAATGTTAAAGAACGGTACGGAGTACCGCATGCCGGTAGTGGAAAATGCTGGCGGAAAGTTGTAGAGCAAATGTCAAATCAAGCAATGGGCTTATTAGAAACACCAGATGGTTATGTGTGGCATCATTTGGATGATTATAATGTTGAAAAAAATACAATTACAATGGAATTAGTAATGGATGAAGCACATAATGCATCGAAACCACATTCGGGAGGTTGTGCACAGTATGATAGTGTTAACGAACCGACATATAACAAGAAAAGGAGATAGATGTACGGATTTGTAAAAGAAAAAAGTGAAAACACCCATATTTCAAGTTGTGAGGTATTGGAAATTGAGAATAAGTATAATATTAATTTTCCGACAATGCTTAAAGAATATTATTTACAACATAATGGTGATAAGATTAGATTATGTATTTTTACAGTTGATGAAGAAGAATTTGGGGTAGCAAAGATTGTTGAATTAAAATATGGAAACTGTAGTTTTGAAAAAATAGTAAAAAATGACAGAGAAGATGGAATTATAGATAAGCATCTATATCCATTGGCAAGAAATGAAGGTGGTGATTATTTTTATTGGGATGTAAGAGATGAAAATGTATATATGATATATTGTGATGATGTGGAGAATCCAGTTTGGGTATGTGATTCTATTAAAGCATTTTTTGACTTAATGGAAAATAATCAAACATAAATGATTGGCTATATAATTTTTTGTTAGATTCATTAGATGGTGAACAAATAGAGGTGAGCAAAGAAATGCTTTCAAAGCGGATTATATTTTGAAGCTGGAAAAACGAGAGGAGGAAAAAGCAAAAAAAGAAGCAGGGCAGGGAGAAAATATACCGGATAATCTGATTACATGGGTATTTCAGGATGACTTTATTCCCAGAGGAAAAATCACCAAGGATGGGAATTACAGTATTATAAGTGACTATCTGGGAACTCCAGTGGAAGCCTATGATGAAGAGGGAAAGAAGGTTTGGAAAAGAAATCTGGATATCTATGGGCGTGTAAAAACGGAGGAAGCATTAGGTGAAAAGAATTTAATTCCATTCCGTTTTCAGGGACAGTATGAGGATGAAGAGACGGGATTGAAGAGAGGAAGACCATATTCAAATGCTGTTTCGTCTAAAGAGGTATTAGTTGAAGGAAGAGTACCTGCAAATAAGTTGACAATAACGTGTCCAGGTTAACTGAAAATATATTACTGAATGTATTTTTAGTATGAAATATTAGAGAAGTTTACAAAGTAAAAAAGAAGAGTATGTGGAAATTTGATTATGGTTAAATTCTTATAAAAAGAGGTAATTGTTTTATGAATTTATAAGAAATAGAAGAGTGAGTTACTATATTTTATAAGTATATAAAATGGTTGAAGTTATTGAAGAGTGTGATTATAGAGATTTCTAAAGGAGTATTTTTATGGATATAGAGCAGGCTATAGAGACTATATATACTGGATTGGTAAGTGAGGAATCTGTTCCAGTGAAATTAAGAGCATTTCGAGAATTGGACAGGGAAATGCTAGGACAAGTGCAAGAAGCACTTTCCTTTGCAATAGAGTATTACAAAGGAAAGTCATTAGTACCTAAAAAATTAGCGATGGCAATGGTCGATATTTTTGGTGCGTTTTGCTTTAATAGTGGTTTTAGTGAAAAAGAGCTGAGAGAGCTTGAGGATATTGGAATGAAATTACAGGAACAAGCATTAGAGCTTTTTGATGAATAAAATAGCTAATCTTATAGTTGGACTTGAGTGAATGTAGAAACTATTTTAAAAAAGTAAAACTGATAAAAAATACATTATATGATGTCTCCGAATTCTGATTGATTATGCCAGCGAAACTCTGGCATTGAAGTTTGACAAGTAAATATTATCCGAAATTGATTCTTGTTTTCGAAATTTCAACACCATCATGATTCATTTTTCTTCCAGTTTTGCAGACAGGGATAACGGATAGATTTTAAGCTGTACAATCCAGTCAGTCAAAGATGTAATTATCGGACAATAAAAATCGCCTTCAATCAAAAATTTACCGGCTGTGCTAGAACAAATATGCTTTCTGATTAAACAGGCGCAATGCGCCGCATTTTTGAGGCTGTTTATCAAGTGTTTTTTGATAAAAAGTGGGGGATTTTAATAAAAATGGAATCTGAAAGCCTTATGTATAGTGGCTTGGAGATACCGAGAGATTATTTTAATATAAAAGGAGAAGTGCTATGGATAGGATTTTAAGTACATATAGTTATGGTATTTGTTTATTTTCAATGGAAGTTCTACAAGATTTTTTGAAAAAAGAAAAAATTAGATCAAAAAAATTATTACATAAATTTCAAAAGGATAAAAAATTATATTTAGCTATGCAAAAAGAAGGGATTTGGTTTCCTATTTCGAAAATAAATTCGGGACAACATCTTATTAAACTGGAAGGATATGATAATACATTTAATGATGAGTGGGAACAAAAGTTTGAGATTGAAGGATTTAATTTAAAAATAGAAGGTGGACTTTGGATTTCAGATATAGGTTCCTTCTATACATTCAATGAAGGTGAATTTTGTGGGGAAGCAATATCGTTTAAGACGGGGGATGGTGACATACAATATTCAGATTTTAAATATGATGTTCCTGCCGGAAAATACTTATTATCAGTAAAAGGTTTTTTGAGAAAGGAAAAAAAAGGATTTCCTAATCCAAATTCAGGATTTTTATTTTCTCTTGTAAAAGTTGATGAGTTTAGCGGATTTAAAAATCCAAGAGAGGACATTTACAATTTCAATGTGACTAATATGTAACACCTTATAAATTAGATACTAAGACTTCCCATACCTAAAATGGGGTTCGTACCTTGAAAATTCAATATTTCAGCTAACAAAATAGTAATTTATGCCATTGCAATCTCTGGGTGGAGTGCATTGCGCAGATATTCTGGTAATCTTGCTTCAAAATCAGCAGTAAAAGCAGTCATTAGTCAAGAATTGGGTAAAATTAGCAGGCTTGCTAAAGAAAACAATTGGGGAAAGAGGAAAATTCAAAAAGAAATTAGAATGTTACAAAGCGAAGTAAAAAAAGGAGTGATAAAATGTCATTAAAATTATATAAAATAAATACAACTCTAAATCATCCTGAATGTATGGCAGGATTTAAAAAAAATGATGATGAAATTTTTTCATTTTTTAGATTGGACATAGGAAATGAAGAAAAAATAAAAAGAAGAAGATTGGAGTTTGTTGCGGGCACTGGTTATACACTGGAAAATATTGAGAAAACAGATTATATTTTTTGTCCATCTGCATTGTTGTTTTCTAAGCGATTTGTTGAAAAAATTGGAAATTTATTGAGAGAAGAAATGAAGTTTTTTTCTTGTAGATTAGTTTGTCAAGACGTTAGTTTAGAATGGTATGCCGCTAAAATCATACTACGTATACCTATAATAGATAAAGAAGCATCAACATATCGTACATTAAGTGATGGTGAGAGAGTGGTAAAATTTATAAAGTTTAGAAGAGATATTGAAGAGGAATTTTTTATTGCGAAAGATAAAGAAAGTACTACAGATTTTGTTGTAAGTGAATTGTTCGTAGATATATGCAAGAGAAATGGTTTGTTAATTGATTTTAAAGAAGTATAGGTAAGAAAATAAATTACCAGTTAAAGAGGTAGAATTCTGTAAAGGAGTTAAGTTGCCCTCTTGGTTATGAACAGGTGGAACGCATGGAGTTGTGCATCGAATAAGAGAACAAATACTGGGAAAAATGAGACCGCCAAGTAAAGGATGGTATACACATGATGAACAGATACGAGCAGAACTTGATAATTTGAGAAAAGCGTTAAATGAGGCAAGAAGTAGGGGAATGTCAGATGTTGTTAATAATAAGTATCCCAATATTAATAAAGTATCAGAACTGCAACCTCCAAAATCGACAGATGCAAAGGTGCCGAAAATATGTCAATAAAAGTTAAGAAGCCAGAGGTAAAAATGAATCTTTATGAAACAGATAAAGATGTGTTGAAAAGCTTTATTACAAATGAAAAAATAGATGGGGTATTTACGGAAAAATACTTAATCCTACAAAATTTTGCGGATGATTGTAGATTTTCATCAGATATTCAGCCGGAATTAATGGAATATTATGTTGAACAGACAGTGAAACGGATGGAAATGGGAAATAAAACAATACTCGGTGACATTTCTTTGTTTAACACAACAATTGCATTTGATAGAAATAATATTGTAAAGTTATTTGATAAAATTTATGTAGGATCTTTAGCGATAAAATATTCATTCTTTAAGTATATTTCAGTTTTGCTTTTTAAGGAAAGCGATAATTTGCTTGCAATAAATGAAGAAAGGCCATTTTGGACGAGTGAAATATGGGATTTTGATGCACAGTTTTCTGACGCTTTTTTTTGGAATCAGGAAATTGTTCAATATTATGAAAGGCATGTGACAAGACAAGAGATTGAGGAGGAGTATATCCTATGGAGGGAAGGAAAATAAGTTTTGTGGTACTGGCTATGGCAGGTCTGCTGACAGCATGTGGCAGCCGTGTGTGGGGTGATGACAGTGAAATTTCCACAGCATTAGCCTTCGGAGAAGCAGAGGAGTGTACGCAGAATGCCAAAACACGGGAAGATACGATTGTTAAAATATCAGACTGCCTTTCGGAACAGGTGCCGGAGATTGATGATTGGGCTGCTTATGTAGATCTGAAGAGTGATGGGCAGGCGTATTTATATCAAACATATGATCTTGAAACAGAGGAAGTATACAAAGATGGGGCGGGAAGTGAATATTTGGGAGAGTATTATTCCGTTCATGTGAGCGAGATGTGGGAGGATCACAGTGTGAGCTGGAGCACGTTTTATGTGAGTGTCAATTTTGATAAGGTTTTATGGAAGGATATGGTAGGACTGGCAGACAGTGAGTTTGAAGTGTATACATTAGAGGAGTGGAGAAATTCGTCGTATTATCCAAGCCTTGATGACTAAACGGCGTTTTGCATAGATCCTGGGAGGAAAACAATATGATAAAAAATTTTCTTTCATCCATTGTAGTAAGCTTGTTTTTGATCCTTCTTGTGATTTTGTGCAGTGAAAATGATAAAGAAGAAAGCAGACATGAGCCTCAAAATACATGGTTTTATATGCCGACACAGAAAGAAGTAGAATATGAAGGAGAATAAATGCAATGTCAAACTTAGTAAGATTTGAAAAGGTAGATAATGAATTGAATATTTTGCGTATTGGAGGAAAAAGTTTTTTACCTCCTGATGTAGAGTGGCCTACTAATCCTAATGGAGAAAAAATGGTTTTTATTTTTAATATACCTACAAATTTTTTAAATTCAACTCTTCAATTTAATTATCCGAAGGATCAGGTTATTTCTGTATTTACTACTTATAATAGAGAAGATTATTTTTTGGACTCGATCGTTTATAACGGTGATATAGAAGAACTTCAGAATATAAAAAACGGATATACAAAAGTAATTTTACATTCTGTTGCTTCTCCAAGAAATGATGCGGATTTTTTGATTTCAGCAAGAGAAATAGTAATTGATAAAGAAATGAATGAATTTGATGATAATTATGGCTCTCTTTTTGGTGCAAATCCTGTATTTTTACAAGAAGAAAAGTTAGAACTTGCCTCCTATCAATTTTGCATGCAGATATATGGAGGAGATTTTCCAGAAGAATTTCAAGATATCTTCTATTTAGATGATGCAATAGGTTATCTATTTTTAAGTAAAGAGGAAAAAGCAAATGATGTTGGAGTATTTTTTGTGCAATGCACCTGAAATGGTAGTGGGGTGCGATTTATAAAGAAATGGAATCTCTTCATATAATCAAGGGTTTGTGGAATTTATCAAATATCGGGGCGGAAAATTCTGATACAAGGATAAGGCTGGAACGGGATTCTTTGGGCAGAGCGGTAAAAGAGTCGCAGGATGCGCATTGGGATGGAGTACAATGCGCTGGGGCAGGAGACGAGCCGCCTAGTTTCCGGCGGTGTTTACAGTAGCTGGGAATACTGATACAGCATCAGGAAACGGACTGGAGATTTCTGAAAAGAATGGCGTCCCAGCTTGGGCTTCCGTTAGTGCCGGACACCAGCTATTATTATCCCCGTTTTTATCTTGGACTGTCGGAAGGTGAGAAAAGGGAATCGGGAGAAATTCCCTCCTGTGATATGTGTTTTGACGGACGCTATTATGCAGTCAGTGGTTTTATAACAGGGGCAATTGGAGCAAAATTTCCAGGAATGAACCATTTGGTAGAAGGTGTTGTGGATACAACGGTATCAGCAGGTGAAAGACTTGCGTATGCAGTCTTTGATGACAGTATGTCATGGGATGAGAAGTGGGCATATGCTTTTGATCCAGGACAGATGGTGGCAGATTTTGTAACAGGTGTTGTCATAGGAGAAATCCTTGATGGGATAATGGCAGCAATACAGAATAGGTTAAGAAGTATTTTTGCAAATTATGATGCTGCGATGCGTGAGGCTTTTGAGAGTGGTACAGAGGCAGACTTATTCTTACCAGATGAATTCTATAATAAGAATTTGCCAAATCAAGTAGCACCAGGAACCAAGTATTTACCGAAGTATGATGAACTTGGCAATGTTAAACAGATAAAAAAGTATGATGACTATGGACGAGAAATTGGTTGGGTAGATTATACTAATCATGGGTATGGAGACATAAACTCTCCTCATTATCATACTACTCCACATTGGCATGAAAAAATATATAATGCGCAGTATCCAGATGGAATAAAAATAAACCATAGAACAGATGTTAATACACCCTTGGGAGATAAGTGATGAAAGAAATTATATATGAAGATTGTAATAATAATATTCAATTTATTAAGGAGATGTTTCTCAAGATTGGCTTAATGGTTAAAGAAGAGTTGATGTGGAATATTTCGAATTTTGATTCAGTTCCGGTCAATTCAGAAGATTATAGTGGTGTTGGAAGAACTGTTAATGACAGTAGGCAGAGAGTTTATCTATTTCAACAAAGAATTTTGAATGAACATACTGTAGTAATCGGACATAAAGAATTATTAAATCTGTTTGGTGATATTAGAACGATATATGAAGCTGTATTTGTTGCTACAATAGATGGTTGCCAAAGTGAAATCTCAATTTTTGATGGAGATATTATAAGCATACAAGGCAATATCGAAGATTTTTTATAGTCGCAAAGGGGGTATAAGGGGGATGAAAAGTTCTCGTAATACCTAAACAAAAACACAGAATCGGGAATGTTTTATTGGCGACAGCCGCCATGGAACATTCTCGATTTTTTGATACACGGCAATTCCGATAAAACTGTCCCGAAGCATAACATATTTTGGAACAGCAGAGAAAGTTATGCCATACCACATTTCACCCAACGGCTCTGCCGGTGGGTGTTTCTCGGCTTATGCCGCCGAAGGACGGCATAAGCCCTTTAACCTGCACACATTTCGACCCTAATATTTTTCTTATATTTTCTAAAAGTAACTTCGTTCACACTTCCCCAACAAGCCTTTAATCTTCCATTATGGGTAACTACCTCGACTTCGCTCTTAAAATTGCACACAGGGGCAACACAGGCTCTCACAAGGGCAAGAGAAAGTTGGCTTGCCTGTCTGAAAATTATATTTGTGCATTATTACTGTTTTTCTCTGTTTTTGGTCTATGGCATAAAGCTAATTCTGCTCATTTTAGTGGTTCATATGAAAAAATCTGCTCCCAAATCAAAAAATTGACTTGTAACTGTTCTTTTTCAGAGTTAACATCACACACCACGAAGGAGATTTCTTCTACTTCGTTTCCTGCGTTCTGTAGGATGTATCCATCTCCATGAAAGTCAGCGGTGTTCCTGTATGGAATACTTTGTGCCTGACCAGAAATGGATAGGCTATACCACTCTTGCACACTTGGTTGCTGAAAAGATGCGTAATTCCGAGAAAGATGCTTAACAGTTGAGATTGCCACTATTTTGCCAAACATTGAGATTGGGGTTGATTCTATGGTTAAAGAAAATTTTATTTATGTGGGTATCGATTTACATAAAGAAACCCACACAGCAGTTATGATTGACTGCTACAATCAAAAGCTGGGAGAGATTACTTTCCCAAACAGACCAGCCGATTTTCCTAAGCTGGTTACTAAAGTAAAGAAGTGTAATACCGATGGAAAAGAAGTAGTTTATGGTCTTGAGAACGCCTACGGTTACGGCAGAGCCTTAGCGGTCTGGCTAATTGACAAGGGGTATCTGGTTAAGGATGTAAACACTGCTATCTCACATCGACAGGCAAAGCATCGAGGTGCTATGTACCGTAAGAGTGACAGTGATGATGCCAAAGCCATTGCCCTTGCAACTCTAAACATGCTTGACAAACTTCCGGATGCCTGCCCCAATGATGCGTACTGGTCACTTGGTCATCTGGTGCATCGTAGGGACAATATCATGAAACAGCGAACCAGACTGGTTAATCAGTTGCACGAGCAGTTGTGTATTGCGTATCCGTCGTATAAGTCATTTTTTAATGACATCAGTAGACCTACTGCACTGTACTTCTGGGAGCATTATCCATTCAGAAAGTATCTTAGGGGTAAGTCTGTGGAAGATTTACGTAAGGAACTTGTTCCCGTCAGCCATAACAAATGCTCCACTAAAACTTGCGAGAAAATCTTGGCTGCACGCTTACAACTATTCCCGGTGTAAATGTCATTACAGCAGTTAAGATTCTTGCAGAGATTGGTGATATCAAACGTTTTAGTAATGCCAATAAACTGGCACAGTTCGCAGGGATTGCACCACTTCATTTATCCTCCAGCGGTAAGGGGAAGGATGTAGCTACCAAGCAGGGAAACAGACGACTGCAGGCTGCTATTTATTTTCTTGCAATCCAGATGGTGCAGCTATCCTCAAAAGGCACACCAAGAAATCCAGTAGTGCGAGCCTACTACGAGAAGCGTAAGGCAGAGGGAAAAACCAGCCAGCAGGCACTGATTTGTATTTCCAGACGATTAATCAGTATTATTTATGGAATGTTAAAGAACGGTACGGAGTACCGTATGCCAGTAGTGGAAAATGCTGGCGAAAAGTTGTAGAGCAAATGGCAAATATATGGTAAACTTTTAAGCAGATGTAACAGTCGGCTTTGGGAAGTGTATTCATTTTTCGGGGTAGGAGCATCGGCTTGGATAATTATAAGAGTAAAGAGTCTCTGTCAAGAGTGGTAGTAACCCTAAAAATGTATTTCCAGAAAACCCAGATGACTTGTTACCAGAAATACCGAGAAATAAAGCAACAAAAGCTAATGGTACAACAAGTCAGACTATTCAAACGAGCGATAATATTAGGATAAGGGCAGAACAACATCCGTTATTGCCAGGCGAAACCTATAATCCAAGACATCATGGTGTTCATTATCATGTGGAATATAAGGTTGATCCTACAAAAAGTTGGAATAACAAAAATAATGTAAAGAAATGGTATCCTGAAGGATATACACCTGGAGCAGGCTCTGGATTCATACCAGGAGAACCCTTCCCAGAATAAGAGAGGTGACAAATAATGGATTGGATAAATAGCGTAAGCAACATGGATAATACAATATATGATATTTGCATAAAAGATTCTTGCTTGATTATATATATCAAAACTTGGGATCAAAAAATTAGGCAAATTATTTTTTCAAACTATTATGCCTTCAAAGAAAAAAATTCTATAGGTAGAGAGATAGGAGATATACTAATTCAAACAAATTCTATACTGTTAGAAGAATTGAAAGAAGATATTGTAAACGGTGATGGCACAATTGATGAAATAGCAGAGGTCAAAAGCACAATCTTTTACGAT
>ERZ773195.2383-NODE-2383-length-12020-cov-3.331132_pt1 | contig 12020 bp, 14 predicted proteins | sample MGYA00580530_ERZ773195 | MGnify/ENA primary metagenome ERZ773195 (study PRJEB29015, sample SAMEA2737751) | human gut metagenome | biome: human gut; feature: human-associated habitat; material: faeces | place: China | collected 2012 ...
TCACGGAGTAGATTTTCTTCACCTCATAGTATCGTTCGCCTAGCGAAATATGCTCGGTGATTGCTTTGGCAACTCCATACAGGATGCGTTCCAGATAATACAGCTCACGGGTATTTTGAATTTCTACAATAATGATTTCCCCTTTACTATTTTTTGCTTTAATATCTACCCGGTTGAATTTATCGTCAATAGTCTGCTGGTTGCTTTCGCTTTCCAGTAGTTCGATGATTTCTACTTTCTCGTTCAGGAGTACAGTGAGAAGCCCTTCGAGCACCCCGAAGTTGGCTTTCTGGCGTAAAAGGCGTTTTATGGCCCAATCAAATCTGATATAGCGATCAGTTGTTTCCATCTTTTGATTTTATATAATGAACGTACCTACAAAGATAATCATTATTTCTGTTACTCAATCGATTATGAACAATGTTTTCTTCTACCTATGGTCTCTTACTTAATTTGATATACCACATTTACAGTCCTAAGATGTTTAAAGACAAAGAGAAAGTAGAAAGTCCGGGAAAGTCCGAGCTTTCTACTTTCTCTTTTAATATAATAGGAGGACTAGGGAACTTGTATTACATCTTCAGCATACTAGCATATTACTAGGGGATTTTTGCTCCGGAGATGTTTTTTACAGAGTTGTATCCACTTTTCCATCATTAGGTAAAGTTACAGGATCCCAAGGAGAAATAATAGCATTTTCCACTTTTAGATCCGTCTTGTTTACGGTTACAGTATACGTATATTCCTTTCCGGCTTCGGTTTCAAAAACCTGACTGCCAGTAAATAATGTTGTATGAAGAGTATATCCGTCGTACTTGTTATTATACACTAAATCCACCTTCATACCTCCATCAACACGTTCGCCGGGACATACTATAAAAGTATAATAAGTCGCATTATCTGCCGCAACATAATTTCCACTAAATCCCCAAACAGCAGAATAAGCAAAATTCAATTCTTCTGCACTTCCAATCGGTTCCACCTCGCCTGTCTTAATATTAAATGAAACTTGAGAATGTAAATTCGAAAAAACGATGTTCCACCACGACGCAAAACCACTCGCGGAATTATAACCATTTCCTGGCACTAACTTTAAGACCACCTTACTCATTTTATGTTTAAATTGAAAATCAACTTGAGGATCGTCTTTTGTACCTGTTGCTTCAGCATACAGGAAATCTATCTGGTCGTCCAAATACGTAGAATACTGTTCTAGCAGCTTCCTTGTAATCTTATTATCTGTAATATCCTTGGCAGCAGCATACGGATAATATGCCGTAAACTGACCTTCCTCATCACCATAATAAATAACATTCGAATATGGTTTAAAAGCATTTCCACTCGTCCACTGATAACGGTAATTCGAATAACTCATTTTACCGCTCGTTCCAAAAACGCCGATCTCGTCTCCAGACTGCCATGTCGTATTTTTCATACGCGTTGTTACTCCTTCAATTCCGGCTGTCACTTCCACTGCCACCTGTTTGCTATCGGTGATATTGTTCATTTCACTATTATCACACCCTGTCAATGTTGCAACCAAGGCAGCTGCAAAAAAATAGACTTTTCTCATAACTGTATTTTTTTTAGTTTATATTTATTATTAATCTACTTAATTAATGCGCATCTACTCCGCCGCCGTTCACCGGAGTCCATTCGGTAATAGTAGCTCCTGTGATCTCTATTTTTGTACGATGCAACTTCACGTCATACGTATACTTACTGCCTGCTGCCAATGCTTTATCCATTTCCCAAGTGAAAGGAAGATCATTGTCATTGTTCAAATCGAAAGTCAACGTGCGCGATGTAGTCGCGTCGGGTAATAAAATTGCTTCACACAAAGCACCGGACTTTGTTGTAAGTAGTGTGATGTCTGTTGTTTCCGCACCCGCCGTCAGAGTACCATCGGAAAGATTAAATGTGGCTGTGGTGTGTTGTCCGCCCACAGTGACACTAAGGTTTTCTAAATCAGCAGCAGTCAATCCGTCTCCCGGTGTAATAGTCAACACCAGTTTGGAAAGTTGATGGCTAAAATTGAACGATACTACCGGATTATTTTTTGTATACCCTTCCGCTTTGTCGGCATACATGAAATCAATAGCCTCCTGATTACTTTGGTCGGCAATATTCAGAGAACAAGTATAATCCGTCAACGGAGTGACAAATGGATAATAAGCATAAAAATCCACTGTACCGATAATCGGAAAATAGATTCTATTTGTATTCACTTCTCCCGGTTCTTCCGGCGTGACAGAAGGTTCAAATTTGCCATTGCCATTGGGGGTTATGTAACATTTATTGTCTGCTCCGTCGCAAATATTCTCCGACGTAAGCCCTACACCGTTTCCGGAATACACCATAAAAATTCCAATTTTATCATTGCTGCCCCAGTCCGTATCTATGGCACGGCTTACGGAAGCCCCTTTTGTGCCGATCTCGCCCTTTACAGTCAATGCCGTACGTCCGTCGGGCGCAGCGGTCGGTTGAGATTCGTTGTCATTGCCGCAAGCTCCCCATAAGGCAGCCAACGCAACATAAAGTACTAATTTCTTTTTCACCATTGTCTTTCAATCTATTTGTTGTTATTATTCTGTTCTGTTTACAACACGTGCAATCAATGAATATCCACATGTCCGCCTTCTACCGAATTCCAACTATTTATATTACCGGAAAAATCTCCTTGGGAAGGCAAGTCAAAGTTGGCCCCCAATACCAGCGGAGTCATCGAACCGTCGAAACATTTCTGCAATACTTCGGTAAGGTCTGTCTTTATCGTGTACACCGATTGGTTGTTTAATGCAACAGCTATTCTAAGCTCCTGTTTTTCTTCCGCGATAATTCCCAACAAACGGATCGTGGCGGTCAGTGTCGGCGTTCCGTCCTTTTCTTCTGTTTTTTCAAAAACAGGAGAAAGGGATACTCCTGTCGGGGAAACCCATGCTCCGGTCGCGAGATTTATACTGGAGGCAATGCCGCTCAATGTGGCATTTAAACTGGTGATGCGGTCGTGATCTCCTTCTTTGAGTTTCAGCACCAACGTCAGCTGACGAATATGTTGCAACATTCCCATTGTTACAAATAAGGTGTCATCTTTTACTACGTCCAATGTCTGCGTAGCGGAAAAGAGATAACCGGGAAGAGCTTCTATGTTATTTTCGTCTGTCGAAGCTATCGTGGCAACATCACCGGTGACGGTTATGGCTTCGGGGGTGTTATAAACCAATAATTCGTAAGCTGCCGGAGCAAGCAAAGAATGAAAAATATTCGTGTTTCCCTTCACGGGCTGTTCGTCGCTTTGCCCGGACTGGCCGGACACACGAAGCGTATACGATACAGGCTGCACGGCCTGGTCTGCACGGCTGCTCCAATCTGTTGTAATCACTATCGCTCCCTGTGAAGGATGGGGCGTGTTATCAATATCGTCTTTAACGCAAGAGGTCAGCATCAAGGCGACCCCGCAAAAAAGGGCTGCGCGGGAGGTTATTTTATTAGTTTCCATATCAGTGTGATTCCTAGTTGGTTAATACCCCAATAATTTTTTGTCTTACTGCCTTTGTGGACGCGGACATCATTGATGAGTGCGTATTCGTCATAGTCAGCGTAAGTGTAGCCTGCTCCGGCGTGGAAGTCGAGAGAAAGCGAACGGTTCAGGTTGAAGATATAACCGCCTGTCAGTCCTCCGCCTTGATAATTGCCTTGCTTGCCGGTCTTGCCCAATTTATAATGAAACTCGCCCGTATGATACATGACACCTAAAAAGCCTTTGCCTTGTTTGCCCAGGTAATAACGCACTTCGGGAGAGACTTTCCAAAGGGCATAGCGACGGTTCTTATGGTCCCAGCTCCATGTGGTCCAACTACCGTTGAGCAAGAGACCGAAATGACGGTTCATCCGCCATTCGAATCCTAAATCCGGAGTAAGAGTAGCCCAATGAAGCAGGTTGGCACGCAGAGTGAGATGATGAAAGTCGGATGCCTTCAACGGAGTTTCAGTCATTTCCGAAGATGTATCCGTCGGGGATGTTGAATCTGCGGGCGTTTCCTGCTTCGGTTTTTCCGGTGCGATGATGAACGTTTCTTTTTCTTCGACAATTGGTTTTTCTTCTACTTCTTCTTGAGGAAAACGCAGACGAACGATAACAACATGTCGTAAATCCCCATAAGGTGCAGTGTGGTTGTGAGTGATAAAACAGGATTCATTCAAGCCTTTTTCGAGGATCAGTTCGGATTTCACACGGTTGCTGCTGACTCTGGCGAGTTTTAGATTTTCGACAGATGTGGGCTCGGAAGCGCAATAGCCGTCTATCAATAAAGGGACTTCACCACTAAGAATGGTAGCTTTGTGGGTTTCAACCACAGCCAAAAGATGATCCAACTGTGTTTCGTTATCTTTCCACGGGACATAGAACATATCCTTATGGGAAACAAAGCGAAAAACATAAACGGTATCAGGAATCTGATTCTGTGCCATAGAACTGACAGGCAGTAGAAACGGCAAAAACAAAAGTAAAAGATAAAATTTGCGCATTAGCATCTTATTGTATTTTGAGATTATTGTACCTCTAGTTCAACCTACATATAGCTATTTCCCACATCCGTTACTTTGTAGGTAACGGAAGAGTCTTCGTGTCTGCTCTTTCGGGAGTAGCCGCGATGCTGAAAGACGATTTTGATAATAAAATATCTTACCCCTGCTTCTGACAAGCGGCAGAGGAGAGGGATTCTTTTGCTAAAATTCAGACATTAATGAAGCCTTGATACAAAGAAGTCTCGTGTTCTGATTGTATTATTCCGTTTTTGAGTGTTTTATTAGAAAAAATGTTCGATTTAATTTGGATATTTTAAGAAATGTGCTCATCTTTGCGGCATCGATTTCTTCCGTTACCTACAAAGTAACGGTCTGTTCCTTAGTGTATTGCGTGGCCTGTTAACTGCTTCACGAAATCTATAATCTGTCTGTTTGCTTCGTCTATTTTTTTACTATGAAAGGGCTTCAAGTATGTCTCCGTCACGGTGATAGATGAATGTCCCATTGCTTCGGAAATGATTCCCGGATGGATTTCGCAGTAATAAGCTGTGGTAGCCCACGTGTGGCGGGCGGCGTAAGAACTCAACTTGTCTTCAAGTCCCAACATTTTTCCCAATGATGCCAATTGATGGTTAAAGTTGCGCAATGCCAGCTGATATTCACGATATGCTTCTTCCGTTCCCTCTTTGCTTCGCAGGATGGGAAAGAGATAGGGCGATTCAGAGTTGCGGTTCATGTGTTTTTGCAACAAGGACATTGCTTCCGGTGTCAGCGTCACGGACAAGGAACGGCCTGTTTTGCGGCGGCGGTAAGTAATCACATTTCCTTGCAAATCATTCTTGCGGAGATAGGCCAGATCGACAAACGGCAATCCGCGAAGCAGAAACATCAGGATAAACCAATCGCGTGCTTTCTCCACCATAGGAGGGATGCGGGACTGGGGCAGCCGGGTGAATACTTTTCTCATATCTTCACCATCCAACGCACGTTGGCGGTCGGCACGTGTACCCGTATAGACCGATCGGAACAAATGAGGTACATACACAGCTTTCCGCCGGTCTACGGCACGGTTGTAAACTGCCCGCAGCGTTCGGAGATACGTAGACACCGTGTTCCAACTGCATCCGCGTTCGCGCAGACTGATTTCAAAACGTTTCACCCATTCGGACGTCAGCTGACGGAACATTAACTTCTCGGACCCCTGAAAAGTGAGAATCGCATTCAAGGTGCTTTTATATACATGAGCAGTCCCCAAATTTCCCCTTCCTTGCAATTCGGCAGTCACTTGCCTCATAAACGAGAATAGATTTTCTTTCTTCATTCAGTTTTTTTTTAATAATTATTATTTACGAATTATCATATTTGTTTAAATTAGTAAAACAAAAATGTAAATATAATCGGACATCTGCAATTTAAAGTATAAAAATAAAAATATTTTATCTATAATTAATGGGAATAATTTTATAATTTTGCGAAAAATATGAACCTGATGAACAGGAGTCATGTATTAATTAAACATTTACACAATGAATGAAAGAAAGATAGCCCAGGAGGGCTACGTTATTAATGGTTTCAAACCATTTTTCCAGTTGGCAATGGAATACTTTCCCGGCAATCCGGGAATTGATTTGTCCAGAAAAAGAATGCGTGAAAGAATTGATGAAGATTTAGCTCTCGCCGCAAAATTGAGTGCTTTGGGTTATACTTCTCATACCACATATTTAAGTCCGAAGATGCAGGAGATCATTGTCCTGTACCTGGGACCTCCCTATATTGTAGTGCCCCATATTTATCTGACCCTGTTTGACGAAAAGAAACTTTAATCTTCAAAAATGGAAAATCGAACTATATATTTTTAAATATATAGTTTATTATTTAGATATTTATAATAGTTCGGCATAGCGTTCAGAGCGTGTTTTCAAAACGAAGATAACAGACTGTTGCATAGTAAGTTATCCACTACTTCAAAGTATTCCGCTATGCGTTTGCAAAAAACAGTCCTATCCGTCCGTTGATTTTTGAGTTACATCTGTTATTCTTATAATGCCAGACGGTAAATCTCTTTACTATCCTTTTTCGTTAATTTGACATAGTTGCCAACCAACTCGCCTTTATTCCGATGAAGGCTATCTGCAAGACGGTCGATATCCGGATTTTCAATACCGAGTTCCTTGAAAGTAACAGGCAGACCGATGGAAGTAAAGAAGGTCTTCAGGCGGGAAATTCCTTCAAGGGCCACCGCCTTTTTATCAGCTGAATCTGCCACTCCCCACACGCGGATTGCATATTGGGCTATCTTATCTACATTATGTTCTGTCATCCATGTCATCCAGGCAGGGAAGATAACGGAAAGTCCTGCACCATGAGTTACATTGTAAATCGCACTGATTTCATGTTCAAGGAAGTGAGAAGCCCAGTCTTCTTCACAGCCTACGCCACAGGTTCCGTTATGGGCAATCGTTCCGCACCACATCAGATTGGCACGGGCTCCGTAGTTTTCAGGGTCTTTCATGACGGTGGTTGCCACTTTAATGATGGCAAGCAGGGTACCTTCGCACAGGCGGTCGCCTATTTCTACTTCTTTGGTATTGGTGAAATAGCGTTCCATGATGTGCGCCATCATATCGGCAACGCCGCAAGCGGTTTGGAAAGGAGGAAGTGTGCAGGTCAGTTCCGGGTTCATCACGGCGAAAACAGGACGCAATACAGAGGGAGCACGGAGACTTAATTTCTGCAATCCATCGACTTTGGTGATTACAGTGTTACCGGAACCCTCGCTTCCGGCTGCAGGAATCGTCAATACAACAGCTACTTTCAGTGCTTCCGCAACAACGGCTTTTCCGATGTAGAAGTCCCAAAAATCTCCGTCATAAAGGACTCCGGCTGCAATGGCTTTTGCCGTATCGATTACAGAGCCACCACCCACGGCAAGCATCATGTCTACACTTTCTTTCCGGCAAAGGTCGATTCCTTCGTACACTTTCGTATCTATCGGATTAGGCTGTACACCGCCCAGTATACAATAGGGAATACCTACTTCCTGCAATGATTGCTCTACACGGGCTAACAAGCCGCTACGTATCACAGAACCACCACCATAAACAATCATGACTTTACGTGCACCGTATTTCTGTACTAATGCACCAGTCTGCGCTTCCGTATCCCTACCGAACACAAATTCGGTAGGGCTGTAAAAGATAAAATTATCCATTATCGTTTTCTTTATAAGTCTTTTCGTTAGTCTTTTCTATATAGATCCCAATATAACTCCTTTTGCAAACGAGCCTTTCTATAAATCCTTTGATAGATTCTTTCATAGAAGGACTTATAGGTCAGACAAAGTTATAAATTTAAGCAGAATATTTTTCTTTTGATTGTTTAAAATTTCCTACTTTCATAAGTGCAAGGCCGATTACAATCCAGACCATCTCGCGTACCCGGGTAATCAAAGCGGCATAGACTCCGTAAGCTCCGGAAAGGGAAAGACCTCCCACGGCGAGGGCAAAACCTCCTTCACGACCTCCCAATTGCATGGGCAGAAAAAACAGAAGATTGGCAAGTAAAGAAGAGAAAGCTGCAATCAGACAGCAGTCGGCAAAACTGACATTAGTAGTCAGTACGTTCAGTATCAGCCATATTTCAAGACAACTGACTACACGGGCGGTATATTCCAACAAAAGGGCACTATAAAAGGTTTGTTTCTTTTGTTGGTGGAGAAGGGCGATTTGTTTGTCTATATTTTCCAACTTCTCTTTATGCACGCTTGCAAAGTGAAGGACTTTCTTTTTCAAAAAAGGGATGCGACTACCCATACGGACAACAGCCACAGCCATCCCATGCCGATAACCTTTTATAAAAAGAGTAGCAATCAGCAGGCAAAAGACAGTAATGGCTCCCAGAATGATTCCCATCACCCACCCCACCGGATACAGACAAACGTAAAGTAACACCGAACTTAACCAAAAGCAAAAGTGGGAAAAGATATGCATCATCACATAAAGAATCACGGAAGAAGTGGCACGCTCTATTCCGATATAGGGCTTCAACTCCATAATGCGGTATGGCTCGCCACCCATCAACCCGACAGGAGTCACGTAATTAAGTGCAAAACCTGTTACCGTGAATTTGTAGAGCCGGGCAAATGAAAAACCGGTCTTGCCACTACTGCGGATGATTATGTACCACGATACTGTATTGATAAGATAGACAAATAGCCACAGCAACAAAACCAAAGGCAAATATACCCCTGCACGCTTCAGATTCGCCCAAAGCTCCTGATAATCCATATCGAAAGTGAATATCATTATCAGGACGGCGATAATACCAAAGGCGAGGAATATATTTCGGTACTTGTTCTTCACTATTTTGTAGGACTTATATCTATTTTATATAGGTATATATCTGCTTTTATATGAGTATATAGTTACTTCTTAGATGAGTATATGCTTACTTCTTGATGGATATATATCACTCTATTCACATATAACCTCACTTTATATACGCATAATATCTTTCGAAAAATCTTTTGAACGCCGGGATTCTCATCAATACATATTCAAATACCAGCCAGCCGATTAATGCACAAGAGATGCCAAGTAATACATCAATGATATAATGATGGCAGGAATAGATAGCTGTTCCCCAAATACCTACCATGATAATGGAGAAAAGGGTAATCACATACCATCTACATTTACCAATAATGGCATACACTAATGCAACCACCATATAGGCTGCGTGCAATGAAGGCACTGCCGCAAAAACATTTGCATTACGCCCGTAGATTGAATCAAAGATAGTCACTCCGAAGAATGCATCAAAACGCCCCAATCCTGCAACATTGCCCGGTGTGTTCAATATCGGTTCGAAGCCGTAGTTGATGGCATACCAAGGCGGAGCAGCCGGGTGAATGTAATAACCGGCAAAGCCAATCAGATTGACGAACAAAAATACCAACGCAAAACGAAGGTAGGTTTTTCTTTCCTTCTTGAAATACAGGCAAAGACCAAACAGGATAGGAACGGGAACCCAACAAAGATAGAAGATTCCGGCAAAGACGTCCGCTATCGGCCAGTTGTGTGCAGCGAAGTATTCGCAAGGAGTAACCAGAAGACCATTATCCATTACTCCGAAAAGGGACTTTTCGAGATGATACAGTCCGGCCACGTCAATCGGGTTCACCTCGTAGTTAGGGCAAATACGCATCCAGTCATACGAAATTCCAAAAATGGCGAAAGGTAGCAGGGCTACTGCCAGCTTACGAGTAGGCAATCCGGCAAAGAATAAGACTAAATAGAGTACCGCCATCAACAGATGCTCGGAACGAAGTCCGATGAAGATACCTGTCAATAAAAGGAAAAGAGCCATAATGACTACCACAGTCAGGGTTTCTCTTTTCGACGGCATTTGAATGTTCTTTATCATTATAACGTTTTGATTAGAGATTGGACGATTTACGGTGTACGGTGTACGATGAACGATTGAAATAAGTATTTCATAATAACTGTGTATACATAAAACTTGATAGTTATCAATGTTATTTCAATCGTACATCGTAAATCGTCCAATAGTAAATTAATTCATTCTTTCATCGCTTTATAGCAATGTCTCACTCGTGCAAAAGCCGTGATATTGGCAAATACAGCAACAAAAGCCAGAGGAACAATCAGAATCAGGATTGGTTCGAAAGCGGTGATATCTTTAAAAACACCACAGAACAAAGCTCCGAGACTGGTCAGTACGACACGCTCCGGGCGTTGCATGAATCCTACTTTACATTCGATTCCCAAGCCTTCGGCACGGGCACGTACGTAGCTTACCATCAGCGAACCGATGAGTGCCACGAAAGCAATAAGTGCATAAAGGAAATAATCTTTCATTGACAAATAGTAACAGATACCGAAGAAAGTCATCAATTCACTGTAACGGTCGAGTACCGAGTCGTAAAGCGCACCGAACTTGGAACTCATATTGCCCAAGCGAGCCACACGCCCATCCATCATATCGAACAATCCGGCAAACAGAATCACACCTCCTGCCCAGCCGATAATGGCCAGATCGTTTTGTCCGCCATAAATGCCGGCATACACAAACATACCTGCCGCTACTACATTGAGAACAAATCCGGTAGTGGTGATAAAGTTGGGAGTGATCCCTATTTTAATCATTCCGCGTATCAAGGGATTGATAATCTTATAAATCAGCTGTTGTAAATAATCTCTGTAATTCATCTGTTTAAATCTGTTTATATCTAAATCTTCTGTTTTTTCAATCTGTATATATCTAATTCTTTCGTTTTTTCATCAGTCTTTTCAATCCGTTTTTTCAGTTTCTTTTTCCGAATAAACTTCTGATATCTATATTCCGGTAAACAAAAAAGCGCTGCATATTATAATTCCAAAACAGTGCCACGATGATTGCCACTACCACTTTAGGGATAATGAAGAAATCTCCGAAATACAGGCTAAGCGTGTTGCGTACCCAGGGAATCTTCGCTAATGATTCCGTCAGTGCATACGTTCCCCACGTATTGAGCCAAACGCTGCAAACCCATACAAGGACAAATTTTACGGCAACGTGTGTTTTCTTTCCTTTCGATTTAAAAGTCCATTTATAGTTGATAACGCAATTAACGATTCCTCCATAGATAGCTCCCGCCAGGGTGGCATATACATAGTAGACATCAAATAGACTTACCAGAAGGATAGTCACCAGAAAATCGACAAAGCTTGCGAATTGCGCAGAAATCTGGGCCTTGAAGAAGATCCAGACAGAATGGCGCCACGACACACCTTTGCCATTTGATTTCAACTGATTATCCATCTTGCCACAATCAAAATTATAAATCCGTAGACTCCAGACAGAATATCGTCCATCATTACCCCGATTCCACCCGGCAGACTTTCCATACGGCGAATGCCCAAGGGCTTGAATATATCAAACAAACGGAACAAGACAAATGCTCCCAATGCATACCATACATGTCCGGCGGGCGCCGCAAGCAAGGCAATCCACACACCGACCATTTCATCGACCACCACGCGCGAAGGGTCTTCGCCCCAAGATGCCTCCAGGCGGTTAGCAGCCCAGATACCGGCAAGTGTAAATACCAAAATCAATGCTACTGTCAGCCACAAAAGGCAGACACTTGAAACCAGATAAGACAACCCGAACCAGATAAGCGTAGCCAGCAAAGCTCCCGCAGTGCCGGGTGCAAAAGGAGAAAAGCCCGAGCCAAAGCCCGTACCGATAATAACTGGGAGGAGGGAGGGTTTCTTCATCAAAAAAGTAATGAGGTGATAAATGCGATAAAAACGGTAAAATGATAAATGCAATTAATGTCATTAACGGTGAAATGGTGAGCATCATTACAACGACACCAATAAGCGTTGCTGTTGAAGTAATAACCTGCGTTACACTCTGGTTTAATCCCTGACCTAATGTATCTACATCGTTGGTGATTCTTGAAAGAACTTCACCATAAGTACGACTTT
>ERZ773195.2393-NODE-2393-length-11957-cov-2.927827_pt1 | contig 11957 bp, 10 predicted proteins | sample MGYA00580530_ERZ773195 | MGnify/ENA primary metagenome ERZ773195 (study PRJEB29015, sample SAMEA2737751) | human gut metagenome | biome: human gut; feature: human-associated habitat; material: faeces | place: China | collected 2012 ...
AGTCGTTGGAAGGCAGATTGCCTGATGAGGATGTTGTTCGTGCCATAGCGTCTTCAGATTCTACCCATCACCCGTTATTTCCCGATCAATTCGCGTCAAAACCCGCGCGAGGGGCATCGGCGCATGTACCATCTAACTATGACTCCAGCAGAACGTGCGAGCGCAGTCGCATTTGCACTCAAAAACTGCGCATTGGAAGCGATGACGCCGGGCGATGCGACGATGCGCGCCGCGGCGGGATACGAGCGGGGCGACAACGACGTATCCGCTCTGATCGACGCCGCGGACCGGGAGACCTCCGGGATCGTCAGCGGCAGGCTCGCCGACGGGAGCCTTGACGATCATGCCACCGACCACGCCAGCAGCGTGTTCGCCCGAACGGTGCTGTTGGCTGAACGCCGTTGGAATCCGAGCGGCGACCTTGCCGAGCTCGTCGCCATCCACCGGGGACTGTTCGACGGCGTGTTCTCCGACGCCGGACAGCTGCGCACCTCGAACGTCACCCGCGAGGTCACCGACAAGCGGCATCAGGCCAAGAACCCCGAGGCGTTCTTTCCCGCGCAATTGATCGAGACCGGCGCCTTGAACATCTCGACCGAGCTTGCCGACAAGCGCAACCTGGACAACCTCGACCGGGGCGTGTTCGTCCGGGAGCTCGCCCACGTCTACGACGAACTGGGCTACCTGCACCCGTTCAAGGGAGGCAACGCCATGACGCTTCGCATCTTCGCGTCCCGTCTCGCGCATGACGCCGGGTGGGATCTCGACTGGGGAGGCGTGACGCGCGAGTCATACAAGCAGGCGAAACACGCCGCATATCGAGGTGACATCAACGCCTTCAGCCAGATGTTCGCCGACATCGTGCGCCCCGCGAACCCCACGCGGGTCTTCCTGATCGCCGGCTGGGAGCAGGGGCCCGCTCACTGACCGAAGCCGCGGCGACTCTGTTGCCGGTCACCACGGGGTACCGGTCGCCACGGGCCGCTTTGCCATTACTGCAGGTCGCCCAGATGATGTTGCGTATACTCGTCCGCCTGCGCATCGATCGGGTCGTAATCGCCCGCGTCGGCATGGTCGATAACGGCCATCGCGTTATCCACCAGTCGCGGATTGAGCGCATGGAGCCAATGGATGCGCGGGTCACGCCCGAACCATCCCATCTGCTTGCGGGCGAGCCGTTTGGTCTTCTGCGCGATGTCTCGGAACGTGTCATCCAGATCGCACAGCCCGTCCAGGTAATCGATGACCTGCTGATAGCCCAGCGCCCGCCCGGCGGTCGCTCCCAGATGGGGGCGGATCCGCTCCACCTCTTCGATGAAACCACCCTCCAGCATCTGCTTGGTGCGGATGTCGATGCGCTGGTCCAGCTCCTCGCGGGGCAGGTCCAGACCGATCTGCACTGAGGCGATGACGTACCGGTAGCGGGGCAGGCTGGCGGAATACGGACGCCCGGTCACTTCGATGACCTCCAACGCGCGGATGGTACGACGCGGGTTGTGGGGGTCCATGCGCGACGCGGCCTGAGGGTCCTTCACCCGCAACTCGTCGAACAGCGCTCCGGCCCCCTCGCTGCGCTCACGTTCCTCCAGTCGCCTGCGCACATCAGGATCGGTGCCGGGGAACGAGATGTCGTCGATGGCGGCCCGCGCATACAGGCCGGACCCGCCGACGAGAATGGGGCGGATTCCGCGTGATTGCAGGTCATGGATGGCGGCTCGCGCTACCTGCTGGAATCTGGCGACCGACATGGCCTCGTCCGGATCGATGATGTCGAGCAGATGATGCGGAACCGCCGCCTGCTCGTCCGCGGTCGGTTTGGCCGTGCCGATGTCCATGCCGCGGTACATCTGGTAGGCGTCCGCGTTCACTATCTCGGCCCGCTCCCCCCGTTCCGCCAGCGCCCGGGCGACGGCGATGCCGAGGCCGGTCTTGCCGGACGCGGTCGGCCCGACGATGCTGACGACCCTCGGCATCGCCACGGACGGGTTTGCTGACCGACCTTCGGAGCCTGACGAGGCCGGGCCGGTCACGTTCGACGCCATGTCATTATTCGTCAATTTATCGGTCATGGTCTCGTTCATGGTCTCACTCATGATGTCGTCTCGCTTATATCGCGGTGTCTGTCCCGCTCACCGGCGGACCGCATACGTCTGGCCGGCGTTGACATCCGGGTCGGCGATGAGGTTGTGGCGACCGGCATGGGTGACGGTCGCGGTCACGAAATCACCGATCTGCGGCATCGGCTCGCCGTCCGGCACGCCGATATGCACCAGCACGCCGGTTCGTTCACGACCGGTGACGCGATGCGTCGCGGAATCCTTCTTGCCTTGGGCCCCGGTAATCATCACTTCGACGTCACGGCCCTCGAACTTGGCGAGCTCCTCTTCCGTGATCTGCTCCTGAAGCTTCACCAGCCGGTCGAACCGTTCCTGCACGACCTCATGCGGGACCTGCTCCATTTCGGCCGCGGGGGTTCCGGGACGCGGCGAGTATTCGAATGTGAACGCCGACTGGAACCTCGCCTGACGCACCACATCCATCGTCGCCTCGAAATCCTCGTCCGTCTCGCCAGGGAATCCGACGATGACATCGGTGCTGATCTGCGCGTCCGGCATCGCCTCGCGCACCTTGCGCAGGATATCCAGGAACTTGGCGGAACGGTAGGAGCGGCGCATCGCACGAAGAATCCTGTCGGAACCCGACTGCAACGGGAAATGCAGCTGGTGCATGACGTTCGGCGTCTCGGCCATTGCTGCGATCACGTCGTCGGTGAAGGCCGCGGGATGCGGCGAGGTGAATCGTACGCGTTCCAAACCGTCAATCTCGCCGCACGCGCGCAGCAGCTTGGAGAAGGCAAACCGGTCGCCGATGCCGTAGCCGAAGGAGTTCACATTCTGGCCCAGCAACGTGACTTCCTTGGCGCCTTCGTCCACGCATTGGCGGATTTCGGCGAGGATGTCTCCGGGACGGCGGTCATGTTCCTTGCCGCGCGTGGTCGGCACGATGCAGAAGGTGCAGGTGTTGTTGCAGCCTACGGAGATGGCCACCCAGCTCGACACCTTCGACGCACGGTCGGTTGGCAGCTGGCTTGGGAAGTAGTTGAGTTCCTCCTGCACCTTCACCTGCGCATGGCCTTCGATGCGGGCCTGGTCGAGCAGCTGAGGCAGGGATCCGATGTTCTTGGTACCGAACACCGCGGAAACCCATGGCGCAGTATCCGCGATCTTCTTGCGGTCAAGCTGGGCCATGCATCCGCCGATCGCGATCTGCATGTTCGGATGCGTGCGCTTGAGGTCCGCCCACAGGCCGATGGTGCCGTACATGCGTTCCGCGGCGTTCTCCCGCACCGCGCACGTGTTCATGACGATCAGGTCGACGTCCTTGTCCGCCGCCTGTTCCTCGGTCGCCGGGATGTATCCGTCATCTTCGAGCACACCGGCGATTCGCTCGGAATCATGCACGTTCATCTGGCATCCCAGCGTGTGCACGTAGAATACGCCCTTGCCGCGCCCCGTTGTGGCGCCAAGGGTCGGGTCCGTCAATGTGGAGGTGCGCTCCGACTCGGTCATCATGTCTTCGTTCATAGTCAACCATCGTAACGATTGCCCAAGCCAGCACCAGCGTGCTGCGATTTTTCAGTTCCTCCGCAAGAGTTCGGCTATGATGGTGAACCGTGATACTTGACCGACAAAGCCGCATCAACACGAATGACCTGAAAACCCGACTCGATGCCGTGGGCATGGACCGGGGGTCTTTTTCGCCGGAAGAACTCACCGAATTCGTGAATCTCATGCAAGTCTACGAAGGCGCGATGTATGAGATAAGCACCAAACTGGAGATCCTTGATTCGGAGTTCCAGGTGCGGTTCTCGCATGATCCCATCCACCACATGGAACGCCGTCTCAAGTCGGTGAACTCGATCCTCGGCAAGCTCAAGCGCAAGACGCTGCCGGTGACCGTGTCGTCGATCAAGGACAACCTGTTCGATGTGGCAGGCATCCGCGTGATCTGCAACTACCGCGACGACGTGTACTCCGTGTCGAACTATCTGTCGGCGCAGAACGACATCTCCGTGCTGCGGGTCAAGGACTACATCAAGAACCCCAAACAGAACGGCTATCGGTCGCTGCACGTCATCTATGCGGTGCCCGTGTTCCTCTCATCCGGTGCCCACTACACCCCGGTGGAGGTCCAGTTCCGCACCATCGCGATGGATTACTGGGCGAGTCTGGAGCACGCCCTGCGCTACAAGACCGATCTGCCGGACGCAAAGCTCGCCGAGCACTCGCAGACGCTGCTTGATTGCGCGCGGAGCCTGCAGAACATCGAGACCCAGATGCAGAACATCCACCGCGACATCAACGGCGCGCCGCAGGTCGAGGAGACGCCGAAAGCCGACTAAGCCGGTCGAATCGGCCCCCGTCACGCATCCTCCGCCCTCGCTGACGGGAACGGATCCGTCTGACGGCCGATCAGCGGGATTCTGTCTTTCTTGTTTTCCGGTCGCATTCCCCGATCACGTTCACTGATCCCGTTTTCCGGTCTTGTTCACCGCCAATCGTCTGCGGCCGACACCGGGCATCTGCGCGAGCACGATACCCGCGAAGATCAGCGCACAGCCGAGGTATCCGCGTACCGTCATCGTCTCGCCCAACAGCAATGCGCCGCCGATGACCGAGAACACCGATTCCAGCGACATGATGAGCGATGCGCGGGTCGGCGGCACCCACTGTTGGCCTACAGCCTGCAACGTGTAGGCGACGCCGACTGACCCGATTCCCGCATACAGCACGGCGATCCACGCCTGCCCTGCCCCGTTCCAGTCCATGGAGCCTTCGATCAGCGTGCCGGCCCAGCTGAGTGCCGCGGTCGTCACGAATTGGATGAATGACAGTGTCAGCGCGTCGACGCGCGCTCCCAGCGTATCGATCGACAGGATATGAGCGGCGAACAGGACCGCGGTGAACAGCAGCAGGCAGTCGTCCAGCGTCAGGGAACCGAAGCCGTCCGTGATGCACAGCAGGTAGAATCCGGCCACGGCCACGCCCACCGCCATCCAAGTCATCATGCGCACTGCGCGGCGAAGGACGAGATACGCCAGCAACGGCACCATGACGATGTAGAGCGCGGTGATGAATCCGGCGCGGCCGGCCGAACGGCCGAACATGATGCCGTACTGCTGCAGCGTGCTCGCCGCGAACAGGAACACACCGCATATTATTCCGACGATGAGCGGGTTCGACAGTGCGCTGCCGGCGATCATGTCATGTTCGTCATCGCCGGCCTCACGGTTCCCCGCGCCAACCGTCTTCCCCGATTCCCGGCATCGTCGCAAACGCTTCCACAGCAGCAACGGGATCAGCGAAATCGCCCCCAAGGTGAACCGCGTGGCGTTGAAGAACAACGGCGACATCGATGCCATGCCCTGCACCTGGGAGACGAACGCGAATCCCCAAATCAGCGAGGTCAACACAAGACATGCCATACCGGCCATTTCCTGCTGCTTCATGAGCATTCACGCTAGCGTATCGCCGTGACCGGTCCCGAACGATGATGGAATGGTCTCGCTGATTCGCGCGATGGGCATCTGAACGATGATGGCCCATCCCGCGGCTGCGGGATGGGCCATCGCATCTGCCGTCGTGACAATATCCGTATTGGCGGAATCGGCTATGACGGTACCGTTCCAGTGATATCAGTCTCGGCTGCCGAACAGTTGAAGGATGTACAGGAACATGTTCACGAAGTCGAGATACAGGTTCAGCGCGCAGATGATGGAGATCTTCTTGATCATCTCCGGCCCCTGGGCCTCATAGGCGCTGAACAGCGCACGGGTCTGCTGAGCGTCGTACAGGGTCATGCCGGCGAACAGTATCAGGCCGAAGGCGCAGATGATACGCATCCCGGTCGTGCTGCCCGGAACGAACATGAGCACGATCTGGGAGATGATCAGCACCACCAGGCCCACCATGAGGATGGGGCCGGCCTTGAGCATGTCGAATTTCGTGGTCAACGAGAACATGGTGAGCACGAAGAAGAACGCCGCGCACAGGACCAGGGCCACGCCGATGTCGGAGATGCTGTACACCAGGAAGATGGAGCTGAGAGTGAATCCCATCAGCGCCGCGTACACGTAGAACATGACACGGGCGGTCGATGCCTTGATCTTCATGATGCGGGCGCCCAGCGCCACGGCCAGCACAACCTGCACGATCGCGAATCCGAAGAAGCCGATCAGGCCGGTTGACTCGATGAAGGAGACGTATGCGCCGGTCATCTGCGCGACGACCGCGACGACGGCCGTGATGATAAGGCCGAGCGTCATCTCGCCGTATGCCCTGGTGACGGATGCCCGTTGGGCCGCCTGCACCTGCTCACGGCTGTAGATGGTCTGGGCGTTGATCGCCGCAGTGCCGTTGGGCGCGTATGAATACTGTGATTGTCCGTATTGCTGCTGCCCATATGCGGGCTGCTGCTGATTGCCGCCGTAATAGGGATCGCCGTTGCCTGGCTGCTGTCCGAATGTCATGCTGGCTCCTTTGTTTGCGTACGCTTCATCGTAACGGAGAAGGCTGAACAAATCATTAATGTTCAGCCTTGAGCATCACACCAGCAACGCCTGCCTATTCGTCTATTTCAGGTCGAACGTGTGCACGACCTTCCGGGAGTCATCGATGGAGAACAGGCCGGTCACGTCGACGGTGATGGTCGACTCGTCCTTCAACACGTATCCCAGGGTCACCTTTCCTGTCGCTCCGGGCTGGATCTCCGCCGTATATGAATTCATGTCATATCCGGTCGGCTGGTCAAGATAGACGGCGGTGTCCAGGGCCTGTCCGTTCTGGAACACCTGGGGATGCGCCAGCGCGGCGAAGGAGTTGTTCTTGCCTGAATTGTTCTTCCATTCGTACGTGACCATCACCGTAGGCTTGTCTTCATAGTCGTTGCCCGATTTCGCCGCGGAGACGATCGTGACATGAAGGTTCTTGAGATCACCCTCCTGGTCCTGCTCCCCCGATGCCTTGGTCGTATCGGTGGAGTCATTGTTCGTCGGATCGTTGTTCGCGGAACCGTCGTTGGAGGAATCGTCGCCGCTCTTTTTCGCGTCGGACGACTTGCTCTGTGACGTGCCGGAACCGTTAATGGCCTCATCAATGGCCTTGCTGGCTGCGGACTGCATGGCCAGAGTGATGACGATGGCGAGCACCGACAGCACCGCCGCGACGATGGAAAGTATCTTGCCCGCCTTCTTGCCGCGGAACGTCCCCACCATGGCGATGATCGCCAGCACCACGCCGATGGCGCCTAGGATGGCCGCTATATTGTTCACGATCGGGATAAAGCTGAGGACCAGCCCCAAAGCGCCAAAGACGACGCCTACGATACCGCAGATCGTGGTTCCTTTGGGGGTATCCTGTGCGGGCGTCTCCCCCTTGATACCGTGCGACATAGCATTCTCCTTCTTGATCTCGGTGAGTTATGCACCATCCACGCTATCGGAGTTCGCACGTTTGCATCAGTGGACGAACGTTCATTTCCGATTGCCCTTTCGGGCAGATAAGAATGAACCCGCGTTCGATGGCGCGGAAAGACCTGACCCCGTAGAGTGGATGCCATGAATGATTTCTCGCCCCACCCCCGCGCGGGAGGACCGCTCCCGGCGACGACGTCCGACGAGGACACCGTCGCCGTGCGCACGCGCGTATGGTGCACCGCGGTGATGATCACCGTTTCCGCGTTCATGTGCCTGGTGCAGACTTCATTCGCAGCCACCCGGTACATCAATAATCCGGTCAACGCCATGTACGTCTGGTTCATCGCGAGTTCCCTACTGGCCTTCGCGTTCCCGTTCCTGCTGCTTGCACGCGACAAGCACCCGGAACCGGTGTTCTGGATCTGCTGCGCCGTCATATTGATCTTTCCCTATGATCCGATGCTGATGCTGATGGCGCTCACATCGCTGATCGCAAGACGCCGCGGCAGGCAGCGCATCATCCGCGCTATCGTCGCGGCGACGCTGGTCGGGGTCTGGGGGCAGATGCGCGACACGTTGCGCCCGTTCAACTCCTCGATGTGGCAATCGGCCATCTTCATCAAGCCGGATTCGGATGTCGCCTCGGGCCATGCCGTGATGCTTGCGGGGAGGCCGACCATCATAGCCACAGCCGTTGTGGTGGAGCTGATAGCCATCCTCATCGCCATTCTGGCGGGACTGTATATCCGATCACGAGTGCAATTGGACGAGGCCGCTGCCAAGACCCAGGCCATCAGCGATTATGCGGTGAGCCTGCATCGCAATCTCACCGATCAGCAGCTGGCCGACGCCATCGCAGCCGAAGCCCACGACACGCTCGCTCATTCCTTGTCCCTCATCGCCTTGAACGCCAGTGCCCTGCAGGGCGAGGCACGGGCGTTCATCCAGCTTGCCGATGCGACGAACCCACATGAGACGGGGCAGACGCTGACCCCCGAATTGCGGAATCAGGCTTCGCTTATCGAGGAGAAATCCGAGGAGATTCGACGGCAATCCGCAGGAGCCTTGGATGAGGCGCATTCCATCATCGGCATGCTCCGTCACCCCCAACAGGCACGTCAGCAGCTCGCTCCCGCCCCGCAAACGTCAATGACACGCCAGTCATTGGACGCCCTGATCAACGATGCGCGCTCCGCCGGCATGCGCATCAACACCTGGATAGACATCCAGCAGCTCTCCGACCTCGATGAGGGCACAGGGAAAATCGCATACCGAGCCATCCAAGAGGGGCTGACCAATGCCCGCAGACACGCCGAGGGTGAGCCGGTGTCTGTGGAAGTCACGATGAACCCCGGCAACGGCATCCACATCCACATCAGCAATCCCATGAAGCGTGGTCTCTCCGCCCCGAACGAGCGCGAGGTCCCATCCGCAACGGACGGCAACGGACTTGCCGGCCTGACGGCACGGGTGCAGACGGCCGGCGGGACATGCCGATACGGGCACGACGATCACCATGTCTTCCATCTCGACGTGGCAATGCCGTGGATCGCCTGTCAAGCCGATAGAATGAAGCCGTGAACGATTCCGAACAGCACGTCATCACCGTGAGCGTCATAGACGACGATCCGCTGGTGTGCCAGGCGATGAGTATGATTCTCCGCGATTACTCGCAGGGGCGTGTCTCTGTCGTCTCCACATCAACCGACGGAGCCACCGCCGTGCGAAACGCCGACAGCGAGCACCCGGACGTCGTTCTCATGGATGTGGCGATGCCCGGCATCGACGGCATCGAGACCACCCGTCGTCTTCGCGCGCTTCGCAATCCTCCTCACGTGCTGATCCTCACATCCTTGAACCCGTCCAACACGGTGGAACGCTCCGTGGAAGCCGGCGCCGAGGGATTCGTATCCAAGACCGACGCGCCGGAGGACATCATCCGCCGCATAGTCGGCATATGCGAGGGGACCCCGCAGTTCAATCCGGCCAGCCAGAGACAGCTCATCAATGATCTGAGCATGCAGCGGCCCCAGTCCAGGCGTGACGAGGCTCGGGCCCTGCTGGACACGCTGCCCTCCCGGGAGCGCGAAGCCGTGCTGCTCGCCGCCGAAGGCTGCACCAACGCCGAGATCGCAGGACGCATGTTCATATCGGAACGCACCGCGAAAGCGCATCTCTCCAGTGCCGCGGACAAACTCGACATGGGGCGCGTGCAGATGGCACGGCTTGTCGAACGAGCGGACCTGTAACGGCGCCGTCACGCAAGTCGCCGCCAGCGCATCCATACCGACCCGCTGGTACGCTGATGCTCAGCAGCTACCGATGAGGGGGCGTCATGGCAATCAACGCGACGGAAAAACCACTGGGCAAGGTGTTCACTCCGGACTATCAGTTGTCCATCCCATCCTTCCAGCGCGCCTATATCTGGAAACCGGAGAACATCCTGCAGCTCATCAGCGACCTTGAGGAGGCATGCAAATCACCGGAAACGCCGTATTTCCTCGGTTCTCTGATTCTCGTGCGGGAAGGCGACACCAGCTTCTCGGTCATCGACGGCCAGCAGCGTCTGGTCTCGCTGTCAATCATCATCGCCGCGCTGCGCGACCTCGAACATGACGAGGAATGGATGCGTCTGCTGGACGCTCTGATCGTCGAGCCCGGAGACAAGCTGCGCGGCATCACCTCGCAACCCCGGCTGACACTCCGTGAACGCGACGCCGCATTTTTCCGCGAATACGTTCAGGAAGGCAATCTGGAGGCGCTGTTCGACATGAACGATGAGGACTGCTCCTCGAATGCGCAGCGCAACATCATCGTCAACACAAAGCAGGCATACGATGCATTGGCACAGCTTGACGAGGAGGAACGCCACCGGTTCGCATCCTATCTGGTCAATTCGGTGACCTTGGTCATCGTCACCACCGATGACCTTGATGGAGCGCATCGTATTTTCGACGTCATGAACATGCGCGGCCTCCCCCTGACACCATCGGATGTGTTCAAGGCCCGGGCGATGTCAGGACTGCCCGCCGCCGCGGTGGACACGTACGCCTCCCGTTGGGATGACATCATGGATCCGCTGGGCGATGACGCCGCCCGCGTGGAGGAGTTCTTCCGGTACCTGCATCTCATCCTCACGCACAAGCCCGCGACGGGCAAACTGATCGAGGACTTCCTTTCCGACGTGCTGAACCAGTATCTCGCCGGACATTCCATTGAGGCGTTCATCGACGGTGTTCTCGCCCCGTATGCCATGGCGTGGCGCATTCTTGAGCGCCCGTCGGATACCGTGCTGCCGGATGATGTTCGAGGCAGGCTGGAGGCGCTGAACGACTATCGGCATCATGAGTGGAAAGCCGTGGCGATGTGGGCGCTGACGCATTCGTTCAGGAACCTCGGCGACCCCGAGGTCTCGTTCTTCGCCCAACGTGGTTCGCATTCGGCACGGGACGGCGGCAGGACGGCCGACCCGTTGGGGTCGCATGACCGACAGCGCTTAGGCGAGATTCTGTGCGCTTTGGAACAGGTGGCCGGTGTCGATACGCTGAATCGTCGGAGTGCCATTGACCGTCGTGGGCACACCGCAGCTGCGATCCGCGATCTGGATAAGGGATTCCCTGTTCGCTTGGTACGCGGACTGTCCGTCAGCGCCGCCGACCGGGCAGGTGCCCTGATCAGGCTGCATGGCGAGTTGCAGGGAGACCCTGATCTGGTGCGTCTGCTGTTGGTTCGGGCCAACGAGCAGCGTGCCGGGGCTCGCATTCCGCGCCCGCGTGCGCTGGCGGTCGTACCGATCATGCCTCTGGATATCGCGTCGGCGGCGTCGTTCTCTTCCTGGACGGCGGACCTGCATGACTATTGGATGTATCGTCTGGGCAATATGGTGCTGATGCAAGGCAAGGAGGGGCAGATCGACCGGCTCACGGAGTACGGGCGCCGTCGCGACCGCGTGCTGCTGCGTGCCGACTCCTGCCGTTTCCCGCTGACCAAGCAGATTGCCGACTTCAACGAATGCACGCCGGCGATGCTGGAATACCGGCAGAAGGAGACGATTCGCCTGCTTGCCGAATACTGGGACATCCGTTATGACGAGAGCCATGCCGATCTGACGAGCAAACCCCCGGAGCAGCTTTCCGGCGATGCAGGCTCCCGGCAGACGCGCGGTTCACAGCGTGTCACCATCAAGCAGGTCGTCGCCGCCGGTCTGCTGATTCCCGGCGAGACCTTGGTATGGGAGCGACCGCGCAAGGGCGAACGTTGGCTGGTGACCGTGACCCAGGAGGGACGCTTCCGTCTTGAGGACGGCTCGGAATATGCGTCGCCCACGGCCGCGGCACGCGCGGCAGGCGGTCGCAGCGCCGGATTGGATGTGTGGAAGCGTACGTCGAACGGCGAAAAACTCAGCGATATCTGGAAAGCCTACCGTCTGCGCACCCGCTAGACGGTAGGCTGTCAGTCCACGACCACGGCACTTCGACAAGTC
>ERZ773195.2394-NODE-2394-length-11955-cov-3.600756_pt1 | contig 11955 bp, 8 predicted proteins | sample MGYA00580530_ERZ773195 | MGnify/ENA primary metagenome ERZ773195 (study PRJEB29015, sample SAMEA2737751) | human gut metagenome | biome: human gut; feature: human-associated habitat; material: faeces | place: China | collected 2012 ...
AATCAGCTCCATAATCTGCGCCTGAATCGTCACGTCCAGCGCGGTCGTAGGTTCATCGGCAATCAGCAGGTGCGGACGGCACGCCAGCGCAATGGCAATCATCACGCGCTGCCGCATACCGCCGGACAGCTCGTGCGGGTACTGGTCGAGGCGCTTTTCCGGCGCGGGAATCCCCACCAGACGCAGCATCTCCAGCGCCTTCTCACGCGCCGCTTTCTTCGACAGATGCTGATGAATGCGCAGCGGCTCACTGATTTGGTCGCAGATGGTCAGCACAGGATTCAGGGAACTTAATGCGTCCTGAAAAATCATCGACACGCGCGAACCGCGGATGTCCTGCATCTTGTGGAATGGAATGTCCAGCAGCGACTGCCCTTCCAGCTTGACCGTGCCGCTGTACCGTACCAGCCGCCGTTCGTCATACAGGCGCATGATGGACTGGCTCGTGACGCTCTTGCCGCAGCCGCTTTCGCCCACGATGCCCAGGATTTCGCCCTGATACACGTCAAAAGAAACGCCATCAATCGCCTGCTGCCAGCCGCGCTCGGTGTGGAAGCTGGTCGCCAGCTGACGGACTTCCAGAATCTTTTCGCTCATTCCTGTGTCCTCCTTAGCGACCGCTCAGCGGGTCAATCAGGTCGCGCAGGCCGTCGCCGAACAGGTTGAAGCCCAGCACGGACAGCGCCGTAAAAATCGCCGGAAATACAATCATCCACCAGCCCATGTAGACATAGCCGCGTGCCTCGTTAAGCATCCCACCCCAGCTCGGATAGGGCGACGGAATACCCGCGCCAAGGAAGCTCAGGGACGCTTCGGAGATAATCGCCGTAGCGAAGGTGAACGTCATCTGCACGATGATGGGCGAAAGGATATTGGGCAGAATGTGCCGCCAGAGGATGCGCGTGCGGCTTGCGCCCACCGCCGTCATCGCCTCGGCATACGTCTGCTCGCGCGCCAGCAGCGCCTGTGAACGGGCAATGCGCGCCACGCCGGGAATACTAACGATGGTCAAGGAAATGATGACATTCTTCATGTTCGCGCCCAAGACCGCCATCAGCGTAATCGCCAGCAGAATGTTCGGAATCGCCTTCAAGCCGTCGCACAGGCGCATCAGCACGTTGTCCAGCACCTTGTTGACGGAGGCGTACAGCCCCAGCGCCGTGCCAATCAGCGCGGACAGAAGCCCGACGGTAAAGCCGACCGTCATGGAAATCTGCGCGCCGTAAAGGACACGGGCGAAGATATCGCGCCCCAGATTGTCCGTGCCGAAGAGGTGCGCAGCAGACGGCGCCTGAAAGCGTTCCTGCATCGTCGCGGTGTACGGGTCAACGCCCAGCAAGCCCGTAATCAGCGGGGCGAAGACAGCACAAATCAGCATCAGCAGCACCAGCACCATGCCGACGACGGAGAGTTTGTTGCGGAAAAATTTGCGGATGGAAACAGCACGCTGCTCACGGACGAGGCGGCGGCGAAGCTGGCGCAGGGATTCGCGATTCTGCGCGGAGATGGATTCGGTTTTCATCATGCAGTTCGCTCCTTTCGTCAGTCCAGCCGGATGCGCGGGTCAGCCAAGCCATAAATCAGGTCGATAATCAGGTTGATGAACACGTTGAGCATGGCAATCAGCAGCGTAATTGCCTGAATCACCTGATAGTCGCGCTTCTCGATGGAATCCACCATCAGCGACCCCATGCCGGGAATGTTGAACAGGCGCTCGACAACCGCCGCGCCCGCCAGCGCGCTGATGAAGCCCTGCCCGACGACGGTGATGACAGTCAGCAGCGCGTTGCGGAAGGTGTGCTTCGTAACAATCTTCCATTCGCGGACGCCCTTGGAGCGCGCCATCTTGATGTAATCGCTGCCCAAGACCTCCAGCATGGATGCCTTCGTCATGCGCATCATGTACCCCGCGTGGATGAAGCCCAGTGACACCGCCGGCAGCGTCATATAGCGCAGGAAGGGCAAAAATCCGTCCGTGAACGGGTTCTTATAGCCCGCCGCGGGCAGCACACGAAGATTCACCGCGAAGAGCAGCACCATGCCCAGACCCATCAGGAAGCTCGGCAGCGAAATGCCCAACATCGACAGCACCGACACAAAGTAATCGGCAATCGTGCCGCGCTTCTTCGCCGCCAGCATTCCGCACGGAATCGCAATCAGAATGGTGATGAGCTGCGAATAGATGGCGAGCAGGATGGTCGGCTGGAAGTGGCTGGCAATCATTTCGCTGACAGGCTTATTGACGACGGCGGTTGACGTGCCGAAGTCGAGCCGCAGACAATTGCCCACCCAGCGGAAATACTGCACAACGAGCGGGTCATCCAGACCCAGCTGCGTATGGAGCGCCGCAATTTCCGCCGCTGTTGCGTCCTCACCCAGCATAGCGGCCGCCGGGTCGCCGGGGGTGAGATGCACCAGCAGGAAAATGACCACCGACACAATGAAGATGGTCGGGATGAGCGACAGCAGTCGCTTGAGCACATACTTTTTCATGCTGTTCCTCCTCAGCAGGGATGGGGGATTCGCCTCTGCGGAGGCGACCAAAGGGCAATGAAAACAGACGAAGTCTGCGATCGCCCCTGGACTGCTTCGGATGCACATCTATGTTTATTGATTTTTTCCGCAGCAGGGAATTTCGCCTCTGCGGAGGCGGCAAGGTGCCTTAAATCAATACCGGCGCATCCAGCCCAATGCCGTCCACGGTCAAAATCGGGCGCTCGGTCGTGTGCGCGGTGAAGTCGTCGAAGCCGATGCGGAAGCGGCGAGACCACTGTACCCGCGTCTGCCAGCGCTCGCCGGGGAGGAGCGTGCGGAAGTTGTCGTCGCGCACCAGATTCCATTCGTCCGACGCATCCGTGATGTCCGCAAACAGCACGGCCGTGTCGCCCGTGTTGCGCACCTCAATGACGGCGCTGTCCGGGGATGTTTCCAGCGCCCGCGCGGTCAGGTGTCCGCCATGCAGGGATGCCGCCGCGCGGTAGGGGCGATTGTTCTCGCAGGAGAAGTAGTATTCATTGACGGCGGTTCTTTCGCCCAACCGCACTGTCAGGCGCACCAGCACCAGTCCATCCGCCGTCTGCGGCATGACGAACGCGACGTCGCCCACGCGGTTGACCGCAGCAGCCGCCAAGTGCGCTGTGCGGGTTTCTTCGGCATAGGTCGCGCCGTCCAGACCACGCACAGACCATGCGACTTCCGCGTCGCCCGCAATGCCGCTGTCCGTCAGCACTGTCAGGGGAAGTCCCACCGCCGTTCCTGCTGCGTAGTCCAAGCGGCGGTAATCCAGCGTTGGATGCAGGGGCGCAAAGGCGTCCTTCGTCCAGTAATACGCCTGTTTCTCATGCCCGTAATAATCGACAATGGACGTGCAGGAGAGATTCGGCCACGGCTCGCTGAGCTGCCAGATGATGCTGCCGCTGTTATGCCACTTGCGGCGCTGGTTGCTCTCCAGAATGAAGCGCAGCCCCTCCGCCTGCATCCACTGGCTGAGGCGGATATAGCGCCGGATGTCCTCCACATGTCCGAACATGGTTTCCTCGCGGTCGTAGGTGCACCACCAGTCGCCGTGGAAGCGCCAGAGGTCGTTGTCCTTCATGCGCTCCGGCTTCGTCGGGCATTTTGACAGCGTCCGCGCAACGGTTTGCATACTGCTCATGCCGTCGCAGCCGAATTCGCTGTGCAGCAGACTGTCCGTATCGCCGAAATAGCTGTACTGCCGCCCGTTGCCCTGATACTGCCACCAGCCGTGCACATCATGGCTTCTACCCGGTGTGCGAGAAATGTGCGCTTCCGGGCCGGAGGGCGACGTCGGCACGAACATCCGCGCCGGGTCAAGCATCCTGACCAAGTCTGCCAACATCGAGATGTTCTTGTTTTCCAGCGTCACGGGCTTGCGGTTCTCGTCCATCAGCTCATTGCCGCCGCTCCAAATGACCAGCGATGTGTGATTGCGCTTGACTTTCAGCGCGTGAACCGCTGACTGCCGCAGGAGTGTGAGAAAATGCGGCAGTTCCGACGGAATGTTGTCCACGCCGGAGGAGGACTGAATGAATTCCTGCCAGACCAGCAGACCCAGCTCGTCGCAGAGGCGGTAGAACGTTTCCGTCTCAATCACGCCCCCGCCCCAGACGCGCACGATGTTCACATTCAGCCGCTTCGCTTGATGTAGTTGATATGCGACCTGTTCCGCCGGAATATCGCCGTAGATATGATCCATCGGCGTGATATTGACGCCCTTCATATAGACGCGCTCGCCGTTCATGATAATGGTATAGGGAAGCGCACCCGTCGGGGCGTCCTCATTCTGAATCATCTCGAAGTGGCGGATGCCTTGGCGCATTGTCCGCTCGTCCAGCACGGTTTCGCCGTTTCGGAGCGTCAGCGTCACGTTATAGAGCGGCTGTTCGCCCAGCCCGTTGGGATACCACAGTTCCGGCGACGGGATGGTCAGCGTTCCAGCGAATGCGCCGTCCTGCACAGGCAGTGTCGCAGCGGCTTTCTCCGCGCCGTCCTTTGCGCAGCGTACCGCCACCGTCAACGGCAGATTGCCATCCGCACGGGTTGTGCCGGAAATATGCAGCAGCCCCGTGCCGTTCGCTGCGTCTGAATGCACATAAAGGTCGTCCAGCGCGGCTTCGTCCTCCAAAATCAGCGATACATCCTGCCAGATGCCCAGATTGACCAGCCGGGTGCTGAAATCCCACTTATACCCGAAGCGGCTCTTCTGTGTCGAAGTCTGGCTTGTGCGCCCAATCTGCCCCATTTCGTCCGGCGCATGGAGGATCAGCACATCCAGCACGAAATGCTCCGCCGTCTGCAGAAGGTCGGTCATGTCAAAGGCGAAATCCTCATACATGCCCTCGTGTTCGCCCAGCAGATGCCCGTTCAGGTAGACCATGCAGGCATAATCGACACCCTCGAAGTGCAGGAGGGTCTTGCGGTGCGCGGGGATGTCCCGGCGGTCGAACTCGCGGCGGTAAATCCACCAGCGGTTTTCTATCCACTCGCACTTCAAGCTGTTCATGTCCACATAAGGGTGGTCGATATAGCCTGCCTGATACAGCGCGCGCGCCACGCCGCCGGGAACCTGCGCGTCCATCCAGCCGGTCACGCCTTCCAGCGGCTTGCCGGTTTCCATGCTCTTATCGCGCAGCGGCACATAGGATGCTGTGCCTTTGAGCTGCCAAGTGCCGTTTAGGGAAATCTGCTCACGCATGTGTTCGTTCTCCTTTTTCCCGTCTTACCTGATTATCCAGAATTGATACACAGAGATTTCGCCTCTGCGGAGGCGCCGCCACTTTTAGGGTTTTCCCCCATCGGTTAACGCCAGAAATATCTGCTTATACCGCAGCTCGACTTATTTGGAAGTGATATTTCATTTCCACCGCATCGCGCGCCCAAGCGCGGTCTTTTCCGCTTCCGGCGGCAGGGGCGCTTTGTGAATCATCGTCGTCAGACGCTGATGCCACGCAACATCCCGCCACATGCCGCAGAATTGCGGCGCGGCGAAGTTGCTCGTCGCCATCAGCGCCCACTGCCCTGTCTGACACGCCGTCTCTACGCCCAGTGCGCACAGGTCTTTCACCCAGCCCCACGGGAGCATCGGGAAATCCTTGTAGTCCGTGATGCCCCAGCACTCGGTCGTCGCCAGCGGAAGCCCTGCAGCTTTCGCGTCCGCCGCGAGCGTCTGAATGCCGTCCACAAGCAACTGCTTCCAATAAGCTTCCTTGCCGTGGTACACATTCAGCGCGTGGTCAGCCAGCAGGTGATACGCTTCCTCGGTGAATCGCCCGTCCTTCGCCTGACCGACCTCGTGATAGAACTGCTGCTTGTTCAGCTTCGTCATCCAGATATGGTGCTCCGCCAAATCGAAGAAGGAGAGGTCGCGTTCGCGGTAGAAGTGCGTATTCTCGCCGTCGAAGGAGAAGCAGTACGGCAAATCAGGGTATTCTTGACGGACGAGCGCAATCGCCGTGCGCATATAGTCCATCGCGGCGTCGGTATGCCAGCAACTCCACGTCATCCACGGCGGGTCATTGCGGAAGTACGGTGACCAGAAGTCGCCGGGGAACTCATTGCAGAGGTCAACATAGAGGATGGTGTCCATTAGCCCAGCGTCCGCAATCAGACGAAGGGTGTCAGTCCAGCATTTCGCCATCGCCTGCGGGGTGCTGAGCGCCATGCGGACGTTATCGGCGTCTTCGCGGAACCAGCTGCTGAGGGCGACCTTGATGCGGCGCGCGCGGCAGGCTTTCAGGAAGTCGATGAGTGCAGGAAAGAGCCGAACGCGGACTTTATAGGGGCTGCCCCAGTCATTGGAATACCAGACAGGCAGGAGCAGCCATTCTTTTTCAGGGGCTTGGGACAGCAGGTGGGGGAATGCGTCGATGCGGACGGCATCATAGCCGCGTTCCTTGACGCCGTCGAGGGCAGCGTTCCAGTCCTCAAAGCCTGCGCCGTCCCAGCGGCGTTCAATCCATGAAAAATCCCACATGGTGATGGCGAGGGGGTGAATCATGTGTTTTGCCTCCTGTTGATGAGGTTGGGAATGCCTCGGTGCAGCGTCGGAAGGAACGTCCGGTGCTGGACGGAAGCATTCGCAGAAGTGCGCGGTATTTGCGGAAAATAAGCAGCTGGTTTTTGCTGCAGCCTTTTAGATTTGGCGTACATTACGAAGGATTCTTACGCCGAAATCGAAAAGCAGGGAGCTTCCATTCTCAGAAAGCTCCCTGCTGCCTGAAAATGCAGACGGGTGATTGCGGGTCGAGCACTGACCCGTGGATGGATTACTTCAGGAATTCTTCCGTCAGTTCCGCAGCCAGCTTGTCGCCTTCTTCGCGATGTTCATTCACGAAGTCGTTCCAAACCGTTTCCGGATCGTCAGAGATGACCGCCTGAATGATGATGTCGCGGATGTTGTTGATGACGGCAGAACGGAAGGAGTAATACGCTTCATTCTTGGTGTTGGTCAGGTTATAGTCCGTCGGAGCGAATGTTGCGTTGGATTCCCACGTCTTCATGTTCGTGGTGAACAGGTCATTGATGATGTAGGAAGAGTATGCGGGGTTGCCGGGGAGGTAGACGTCCAAGCCTTCGAGGACGAAGTACTTCTGGAAGGCGCGCTCCTGCACGATGTAGTACTTGCTGCCGGTGGCGGCGATGTCTGCATCGGTGTAGTTCAGAACGACGTTGCCGTCCGCGTCGTAGTCCCAGTCTTCACCCTTCACGCCGTAAGCGTAGGTTTCAATCTGTTCCTGTTCGAGCAGCCAGTTGCCGACCGCCAGCCAGCGATCCATGACTTCGTCGCGGCAGTTCGCGGAGAAGGCGAACGCAGCCCACCACTCGTCGATCTGGCTGACATGGAACGTGCCGTCGGGCGCTTCGAGGCAGATGATGCCGAGGTCTTCTTCGGTGAAGCCTTCGACGTTGGTCGCGAGGGTACGGGCAGTCGTCTGCAGGATGGTCGCGCCGAGGTTGCCGTACAGGACAGCAGAGCGGCCCGCGAGGAAGCGTTCACGACCCGCGTTGTTGGAGTCGTTGTAGCTGTCCATCGCCAGCAGACCGTCGTCGTAGAGGGTCTTAATCTGCTTGATGGCTTCCAGAGAGGAGGGGTCTTCCGCGCTCCAGTAATACTGGCCATCCACGATGTCGAAGGAGCCGATGCGCTGATTCCACAGCTGCGCCAGCATTGCCCAGTGCTTGCCGCCGTTGTCCAGATCAAGCGGAACGAGCTTATCGCCCATGTGGCCCGGATCCTTTTCCTTCACGTCGCGCAGGTATGCCACGAATTCGTCGTAGGTCAAGGTCTGGACAGGCGCCCAGTCATAGCCCATCGCCTTCGCCCAGTCGCGGCGATACGCGAACATGTAGGTGGTGTAGAGGTTGACGGGGTTGCTGTTCTTAATCTTGGGGAAGGTGTACAGCTTGCCATCGACGCGGAACTGGTCGAAGCAGGTGTAGCTGTTGATGAGCTTTTCCAGATTCGGGTACGCAGACATGTCGTCCGGCAGCGCCTTGAACACGCCCTCTTCCACCCATTCGAGGTACTCATCCTTATTCAGGTTGTACCACGCGATGACTTCCGGCAGACTCTGGGTGTATGCCAGCGTGCGGGTGGATTCATCCCAAGAATCCCACGCGACAAGCTGGATTTCAAAGTCGAAGTTGAACTTCTCCATCGCCTGCTTCACCAGCGGCCAGTTGAACATGTCGTCCGAGCCGTCGATGGTGAAGACCTTGAAGGTCAGGTGTTCGGCGTAGGGATTCTCTTCCGCCAATGCGGGCGTTGCAGCCAGCATGATGGGGAGAATCATTGCCAGAGACAGAACCAGAGATAGAAACCGTTTCATGTAGGAATACCTCCTTTTTATGTCCTATCATCCTTGCCGGATGAATAGAAATCAACGGAAAGAGAAGCTAAGCCTTAAGACTTAATCGCCCCAATCATAACGCCCTTTGCAAAATACTTTTGCAGGAAAGGATACACGCACATGATGGGCAGCATCGTCACAATCACCGCCGCCGCCTTCATGCCGTCGGCGTATGTGCGGCGCCCCAGCTCTGCCGGAACATCTGCCGCCAGCGCACTGCTTGTCCACAGAATCTGCCGCAGTTCCAGCTGCATCGGCCACATCTTGCTGTCGAGGAACAACAAGTTGCTCCAGAACCATTCGTTCCAGCGGTCAACGATGAAGTACAGCGTCACCGTCGCCAGTGCGGGCTTCATCAGCGGCAGGTCAATCTGCCAGAAGATACGGAAGGGGCTTGCACCGTCGAGCATCGCCGCTTCTTCCAAATCCGGCGGCAGAGACTCGAAGAAGTTGCGCAGGATAATCATGTTGAACGCATTGAACGCCAGCGCAATGACCACGGCGAAGCGGTTGCCGTACAGCCCCAAGTCCTTAACCAGCAGGAAGAAGGGGACAACGCCGCCGCCGAAGTACATGGTGAAGACAATCATGTTCTGAAACAGCGCGCGTCCGGGGTAGTTCTTCTTGCTCAGCCCATACGCCAAGGTTGTGGCGAGGAACATGCTGAAAAGCGTACCTGTCACCGTGTACAGCACGGAGTTGAAGAACGAGCGCAGCAGGCCCGTGCCGACGAAGATGTCGCGGTAGTTGCCTATAGTCGGGCTCTGCGGCCAGAGCGTCGTGCCGTTCATGATGAATTCCTGCTGTGTGAGGAAGGAACGGACGATGGTGTAGTAGAAGGGGACGATGACGATGAACGCCAGAATCAGCAGGAAGATGATGTTGAAGACATCGAACGCCGTCGTTTTTTGGAGCTTGCGTTTCTTCCGCGCGATTTCCCGTTCAAGCTGTTTCTCCGCTTTTTTCGAGGAAATTGCTGTCATTACATGATGCCTCCTTCCCCAAGTGCTTTCGCCAGCTTGTTCGCCAGCAGCAGGAAAGCGAAGTTGATGACGGATTTCGACAAGCCGATCGCGGTGGAGAAGCCGTATTTCGGTTTTTCCTGGAAGGTGATGCGGTAGATGTAAGTGTCAATCGTCTCCGCCGCGTCGCGCACAACCGCATTGGTCATGTTCAGGATTTGGTCATAGCCCTTGCTCATGATGCCGCCGAACGCCAGAATGAGCAGAATCACCGCCGTCGAGCGGATTTCCGGCCATGTGATGTACCACATCTTGTGGAAGCGGTTTGCGCCGTCCACCTCGGCGGCTTCGTAGAGTTCCGGGCTGATGCCCGCGATGCCCGCCAGATACAGGATGGCTGACCAGCCAGTTCCCTTCCAGATGCTTGTCGCATACAGCAGGGGACGAATCAAACCCTTGTCTGTCAAGAAGCCGTATGTCTGTCCTCCGGATGCGCGAATCAGGCTGTTGATGACGCCCTCGCCTGCGAAAATCGTCGTCATCAAGCCACCGACGATAACCCAGCTTAGGAAGTTCGGGAAGGTGTAAATCACCTGCAAGGTATTCTTGTAGTGCCGACTCCGCAGTTCATTGAGCAGCAGCGCCAGAATGATCGGGCCGGGGAAGCCAGTAATGATGTACGCCAGTCCCATGCGGATGGTGTTGAAGAACGCCGCGGTGAACTTCTTGTCCTTGAACATCATCGCGAAGTTATTATACCACGGATTCGCCCACGGACTGCCCAGAATGCCCTTGCTGATCTTGTAGTCCTTGAAGGCGACCACCAGACCATACATCGGGCCGTAGCAGAACAGGAGGACGAACGCAATGCCCGGCAGCAGGAAAAGATACACCCAGCGGTTTTTCCAGATCCGCTTGCCCAAGGACTGCCGACGCCCTGATTCAATCATCGCATGTTCTTTCGCCATGCCATCAGCCACCCGCTTTCTCGTTTTTGTTCATGGCTTTATTTTATCGTTTTTTGCCCGAAAAGGAATGCACTGTTTTCGGTTTGCACACTCAATATTTTCGGTTTGGCTACATTTAGACCAGATTATACATTTTCAGCAGTGGACAAGCGAAAACTTCCCTGCTATAATAAGAACATCTTCCTGCTAAAAAGGGTTGCTTTCATAAGTTTCTGGATGTACTCCCGATAACGCCGTTCGGGAGGAAGGAGGACGAGGATGTACCGCATTCTGATTGCTGATGACGAGCCGATGGCGCTGTATTCCACCGCACACGCCTTTCCGTGGGCGGACTGGGGCTTTGATCCGCCCGTGCTGATGACGGAAGCGCCCGCTGCGCTGGACAAGCTGCGCACGGAACGCTTCGACGCTGCAATTGTGGACATTCGGATGCCGCAGATGACGGGCATTGACCTGATTCGCCTGTCCGGGGAAGCGGGCTTGCAGACGGTGTTCATCGTCCTAAGCGGGTATTCCGATTTCAGCTATGTGCAGACAGCGCTGCGGCTGTCTACATTCGACTACTGCCTGAAACCGATTTTGCCCGATGCGGCGCAGGCGGCGCTGGAACGCTTGTCGGGCCGCATCCACGACATTCGTGTGGGGAGCGACCCGGCGTTTCTGGCGACGCTGAGCAGCACGGCGCCACTCAAACCGCTTTTTACGCAGCGCGGACTGCCCGTGCCGGAAGGGATGTTGTCCATGGTGCTGTTGTCTGCGGAGAAGCCAGAGACGCTTCCGCCGCTGCTGAACGGGTTTCAGGCGTCTCTGTCCTTCTGGGCGGACGCGAACGAAGTGCTGCTGTTCACGCCGATGACAGAACAGTCGCTGTTATCTACCCTGCCAAAGTCGCCTGACGTGCGCGTGTGCTATACTGTACCTGTATTGCAGGACATCCTCAATCCCGTTCGGCAATTGCAGCTGCTTCGGCAGACGATGGCGGAGGTGCAGCCTGGTCAGGCGCCTGTATCCATCTACGTCAACGACTGCAGTCCGACGTTTTTCGACATGCTGAACTACGTCGATGAGCATTTGAGCGACGAATTGTCCCTCCAAAGGCTTTCGGCGCAGTTCCACCTGAACTACACCTATTGTAGTGAGCTGTTTCGCGCCATCACGGGCGCGACGTTCACTAAGTACCTATCCAGCCACCGCATGGAGCGCGCGCAGACGCTGATTATCACGACACCCATGAGCATCTCCGAAATCGCGCGGCAGACGGGGTACAGCAACTACAATCACTTTTCCGCCACCTTCAAGACGTATTTCGGGCAGACGCCGGGCGCGTACCGCACAGCGCATCAAGAAGGGAGTGTGCGCTGACATATGCGCAAGCATTTCAGTTCTCTGCGCAGCCAGATGACGCTGCTGACGACCGGCACGGTGCTGGCGGTGGTGATTCTGGCGACGGTGTTTTACAGCAGCGCCCAGCGGATGTCTGAGAAGAAAGCAGCGACGCATCCACAATCCCTCGCGCGAGGCGGTTGATCCGTTCTCTCATATACTACCACCTGTATCTTATATGTTCTCTCGGAATCTTTCTGTGCCTGATTTTGTGAGAAGATTTTTTGTCAGTTGTGCCCAAATTTCTGAGGCGTACGCGGTGCGTACGTTGAT
>ERZ773195.2402-NODE-2402-length-11913-cov-3.126328_pt1 | contig 11913 bp, 7 predicted proteins | sample MGYA00580530_ERZ773195 | MGnify/ENA primary metagenome ERZ773195 (study PRJEB29015, sample SAMEA2737751) | human gut metagenome | biome: human gut; feature: human-associated habitat; material: faeces | place: China | collected 2012 ...
GACACAGTATGCATTACATTTCTGAACGTGATTCTTATCGTTCCACTTTTTCCCTCTTTCCACTTGCCAGGGTGAAGCTTCAGCCTAAAATCGTATCCGTGGCCAACCACATCATTACCCTTTCCGTCATTATAGCCTATGATAGACTCAAGATACATCTTGTCGTCCGCATTCTTTCTGCCTATAATTACATCATTATCCGAATCGGTCCGAATCAGTCCGGTACCATCATCGTTCGTTATATTCAATTCCTCAATATCCATAATTTCCCAATTGTTATTGACAAACAATTGCAAGTATTGCTCCGCACCCAGATTGACTTTATAAGTACGGCTATTGACTGTAGTGGGAATATATCGGAATGAGAATTCCAACTCCCCTTGATTGATGGGGAATTGTACATGAGTGAGGTATCCCTCCTTATCGTACAGGCCGAATAAGATGAAATCCCAACGCCACCACCAACCTTCACCATCTTCAACAGTACCATCACCTGCTCTTCGCGGATTAGGCTGTATGGTAAACGCCTGCACCCTTTCACTGAATGGTACCGTATTCGTCCTGTCTAATTGCGGAATTAAACCGCCGGCATTATATTGGATCATACCGATATCGTTAGCGTCAAAAAGTTTACCTTCTATCTTATCCACGGAAAACATGACATACACCGTCTGCGGTTCGAGAGGGAGTTCGTCACCATCGGGATTTCTAATCGGGAAAAAAAGACCTCTCTCCAACACATTTCCGTATGCATCGACAAATTTGATAATTCCCGGATCTATCGTATACTGCGTCACTTCAATATTGTGAGTCAAGCGCCCTGCCGTCAACGTAACAGTAGCCTTACGCTCAACACCTATATTATCATTATTAAAATAAGGAATCTTCAATTTGAGTTGGGTATCATCGTTCGCAACGCCCGACGCCGCATCGGCTCCACCTTCAAATTTGAGCCAGTCGCTCCCTGCAGTAACGGTGGCCTTCCAACCGCCGGGATTGTCAGTAAAAACGTCTATGGCATAACTATTATTCTGGTATTGAGTTACAGCGACCTCCGATTCACCCACTCCGAGCATATATTGCCCATTGTAGACTACATCTTTGACCTTATCACGGTCATAGTGTATCAATCGGAATTTCAGGTTGGACATGACTGTATAAGATGCCAACGCCTCGCTAAAACTTTTATAACCGATTCCCAACGCCTTAGTAATGGTAATGATGTATTTATGGTTTCGCTTCAAGGACAAATATTCCACCTGCTCTCCTGTATTTCCGGTTTTGGTAAAATCCACCCGGTAAAATGTCGATTCGCCCGTACCGATTCTTCCTTTCACAATCAGGCAAGTAGCATTCTTACGGCTCGCTTCTCCATCTTGTCCCACACCACCGACATCCTCTGCTGCTATAGATTCAAATGTATAAATCTCCCCTTCGTAGGGTGTGTTGCCATTTACGGAGTAAAGAATTGCATCCCCTTCTTCCGTCATTTTACCACTGTTCACAGGGAGAACCGGAGTATCCGGAGCCGGGTCAGTAACCTGCCCGTTCGTGTTCCATGCCGGAGCAATGTATCCGGTGGTATTGTAATTAGCCAGGTAAACCTCTTCGACCGTGAAATTCGAAGTGGCACTGTTATTACGGATATCGATGCGCGCCAGCATACGTTTCATATTTATGCCAGTTATCGGATCCATCGAAGGAGTGATTTTGCTTATTACCTTCTCCCCGTACATCGGAATCCGCGTATACCCATCAGTCGTCGAACCGTCTGCCAGCCATTTGCCGGTCTGGGCGTGGAGCATCTTTTCCATTGCCTCAACCTTGGTGGTCGTTCCCTTTATGAAGCCCGGCACAATATTATCAAGTTCCTTATTTGCCACAACCACGATGCAAGTAGATGCGGTAGTGGGAGAAAGCACAGCAGAGAAACTCACAGTGGAATTGTCAGCCAAGTCCTGAGTAACTCCTGTAGCGCTGACGCATTCCAGGTATACCGCCGGTGTTTTTGACATATCAAAAACAAGAATATCCACCGTTTCTATTTCGTCTTCTTTCTTTGCTGTTCCCGTTCCAGTCATCGTACGCGAAGATACGGACGGGAGGTTTACATCGGGAACCGTTAATGTAAACCGGATACCGTTTCCTGTTGGAGAAGGTGTCGACCCTAATTCTTCCTGTACGCATCCGGTAAGCCATACCGTCATTAACAAAACAGGCAAAAGATAGCACCTTCTTATGATTGAAATCCCATATTGCATATTTCTATTTCCTTTCCTTAAACTTTAATATTGTATATTCGCCATTATGGCGCGGTCAATGTCACCGCTATTGGCAGATTATCACCATTCGTATTGGTTAGTGTGAGTGTAGCCGTATCACCGGACACAGCATCGGCTCTAAAGTAGAAGTAAACCACATCACCACTCACGCCACTTGTTTCGAGCATTGTCTCACTGTTAAGCAGAATTTTATCCGGATCCTGTATCTGGGTTATCTTCCACTCCCACGTTCCCGGGTTGCCCGAAGTAAAGACAAGCTTGCGACGTTGCATATTTCCGGTTCCACCATCACTGCCGTCCAATTCTACGTTCGAGGTCAACCACTCTCCGTCTTCTTTCCACTGGCTCAACAGTACATGATGCCGCAGATTACCGGCATTGATATAAAAGCCTGTTTCCCGCTTAGTTCCGGTTCCGGAGTTAAATCCGGGCATCACAACCTGGATATTATAGGTATATACACCTCCCGAAAAGGATGTCTCGGCCATATTAACCGTTGCCCACGTATCCATAGTACTTTTGTTTAATGACGCACCCGGCAGATAGCCCGTATCCGGATTGGCATCATAATTCGTTTTCGCTTCTATATTGACAGTGACACCATCACCAGCCGTCTGTACCTTGGTCTGCGATAACTTGAGATAATATTGTTTGTCGAAAATCACATTCACCGGGCTTTCCGTCCATTCAAGCGGCGTGGCTGAAAGCTGATAGGTTTCGTTGGATATCGTAAGATTGTAGTTGATGTACTCGCCCGACTCCCAAGAGTGCGGGTTCTTGGCGATAATATCACTGAACAGGAATTCCCGGTCGCCAAAGTTGGTGGTAACAACGATTTTGGCGGTTGCGGAGAAAGCGTCGGTCGGCAACATGAGGAATGTATCCCCCATCAAGGTGGCATCTTCGGTCACCGTTTTGTTATCGGTGAGAGTAGAAACGACCTTCCCGGTGGCGACATCGCTCCAGACAAACTTCGGTTTGCCGTTTTTCGTCGTGGTGGTCGGAATTTCAGTCATGGCAAGTTTACCGCTTTTTCCCACATTCTGGAATTCTATTTTCTCGATAGTCACCTCATCCGGTACAGGAGCTACTTTCTTGAATGTAAAGGTAACCTTAGTCAATGTGTGGTAGAAGTGTATATTCACACCCTCAACCCATACAGGGCCCGATATAGCCGCCAGTACATCGACATGATTGGCGGCGGATGCATTCGCTGTATAATTCAGCACCATTTCTCCGGGATCAGTGAAACTCGCAGTCGGCGCATTCGCATCGTTGTACGGATACCAGGAGAAGAATTTCATGCTCGCATTCAGCAATCCGGGCCAATATTGCAACGGCGAGATGGTGGCTGTCAGGTCGGCGTTAACCGTGGCACTTGCATTGAAGTATGGTTGGGGAACGGAAGCATTGGGAGTCAGTGAGCCGTAAAGACCGAAAGTCTCTTCTTTCAGATCAGTATTCGAAGAGATTGCCGCACCACGAGTGTAGACATAGCCGCCTTCTCCGATACGTTGCACAACAATTAATTCCTTATCACACGTCATCTCTTCTCTGACAGCCGAAAGGACAGCCATTGCCATAATCATCTTAATATTATTTATAGTCTTTATCATCTTACTTCTTTTCCGAAATTAAAAACAATCAACGAAAGATATTACAAGTCCATATCCAGATCAATGTCTTGTCTTTCACCCCAATCTTCTACGCTTATCGTCAGTATTTGAATACCTATTTTTCCTACGCGTGCCGTTACCTGATACACATTGTTCCGACGGATCTCTGTAAAAGGTTGCGCTGTCGGACTGCCTGTACCGTCAACCTTTGTTACGCTTTCAATTACTTTCTCGGTTATTCCGGTGACGTCCGAAGGGCCTTTCGGGACATTAGCCATACTGATAGACAGTCGGTCGGAATAATCCGACTTGAATAGACGTTCGGCTGTGTAGAACGAGCAAAGCAACTTCCGGTTTTCAGCTCCGGGAGCAGATGAATATGCCCAAGTTTCTGTAGTCGCAGCTGTCCACTTATGCGTTAACAAATTGCTTTCCGACACGTCTTCCTTCACTTTTCCGTAGTTTTTTGAAGAGTCGGTGTTATCACGCGTGCCGTTGTCCACGTTTCCCATCACGAAATAGCTATCGTAGGAGAAATTGTGCAAGGTGACACTAGTGCTTCCGGCAATATATCCGGTCACCGCCCCACCGTCTATAGCTTCGATAAAGACATCTACCCGGGCTACGGCACGTTCGATCACCATTTGTACTGTTTTGGTTTCATCAGGTGCTATGGATATATCCCGGATCACTCCTGTCATAGGCATTCCGGTTGCCGAAATAATCTGCCCGTCACTATTCAGTATGCTGGAGATATCGTAAATCATCTCCTGCAACGTCAAAAGATTGGCTATACCGTCAAGTTTGCTTGTGAGGCTCTGCGGTTCGTTGGCAATAACTACGACCAGGATATCATTACTGGACGTCACTTCGAGAAGTTGCGCATCTATATCAGTAGCTGTCTCCGGAGTACTCAACAGGATGTGTTCATTCACATCCAGCCTCACGCCACCGGGCGTGCTGCCGAATACGATAAACCGCATGGAGTTTATCTTCTCCTGTTGTTCCACATCCCCATTGTTCACCAAGTCGATGCTAAGTTGCGCCCGGGTAGTATGGGCAGGCAACTCATAAGCCACATCAGCTTCTCTACTACATGAGAACAAAAGGATGGTGGATGCCAGACAAATGATATGTAATAGCTTTTTTCTCATTCTTAAACTTCCATCCCGTGGAGCCAATGAATCCAGTTCCCCACGACAATACCAATTTGAAGGAATCCTCCTCCGTTTTTTTCAACAACTGTAAATATCAGGTTCCATTCACTCTGCCTGTCAAGATATTCCTGAAAGGGAAGCTCCGTTCCGTCGTAACGGGAAACCGGCCGTGCAATACTCAAGAGTGTCATCAGATTATAGCTCCAGACTTCAGCTTCGGTATTCGCATCCCTTATAATAAATTTATAATCCCATCCACTCCTGTTGAGCAAACGCATCGTGTTCAGGCGTGCGGACATAACCACGTCGGATATTTCACCCGGACCTGTATAGTAAGGCACATAAGTAACCGGCCCTTGTCCTGCGGGTTCGTTTTCCCAGGAATAAACTGCATTTTCCGGCGCCTGAATTTCAAATGTATATTGTGTGCCATCCACTTTATTTTCCTCATATCCCATTAACGCGAGATTAAACCGATTGGTGTCACGTATCAGGTTCACCGGATAAATTTTATGGTCGGTACTGGATGGCAGGTGGTCCACTTCTACAACCTCTCCGAAGTAAAGATGCTGAAACTCGAAATTAACAACATCCGTCTCTCGCTTCAGGGATACAATGACCTGTTGGAGGGTGCTAGTTCCCGGTGCCAGTTTATTACCTGCATTGTCCGAAAGACGGAATCTGTCAGACAGACTTCCGACGGTCAGTACTTTATAACTTCCGAAATCGAGCTCGTCGGTCAACGACATCCGGTTTCCACCCACCAGCGCAGCAACCTCGGCACTTTTGGTGAAAAGCAATTTATCATCGCTGTCGAACACAAGTACATCCACCGATTTAACCTGCGGATTAAATGCATCCGCATATTCCATATTGTAGTCGAATACAAATTCCAACCAAAGCTCGCACCGTGGAAGGTCTTCGCGTATACTGTCGCACGAAGCCATACATAGCATCGAAGCAACGATAAGGAACAGCGATTTAGTTTTTCCGAACATATCTTTTTCTTTTAGGAGGCAACCCTATCGGTTTGCCATTTTATATTGTCAGAGATCTCTATTTTGTGACCTCCGGTTATTTCCTCTTTTAGGGGCGCGCTTTGCATTTCATTGCATCTCGGATGCGCCGGTATATTTCAGTGCTGTTTTTGGGAAGCCTGTCACCGGCTTGTTTTTACTTTTTTCGGCGGTCTGTTCCGCACAGAATATCTATTAAAAAAAGTACAGGGCAGGCAGTCCGCACTGCCCTGTTTTCTTTGAAAATAAAGAGTTTCTTTAGATTTCGAAATTTGTAGTCCAGTATATCCACGGAGCAACTTTAATCTCAAAGTGGAGATAAGCACCTTTCTTATCGATATCTTCTTCTTCATCCGGATCTTCGGGTCCACCACCAGGATACCACGGTGTACCGTTACCATTTACCTTTGTCAGCGTAAGCGTATAATAGTTATTACGTACTACACCGTATTTTCCATACTCCATATAAGAGTTGGCTGCATTGTCATGACGAATCTCATAGTAGTAATAGTTGAGACTCTTTGGATACCAATAGATGCAACCTTCTTTTTTACACAGTTCACCACCATTCTTAATGTTGTTGTCATCAAGAATAGTCTGTGTAAGAAGAGCAAAACTACCCGGATCATTGGTGGTAAGTTCAGATTGTATCTGAGTATAGAACAGTTCGCATGCTGTAACCAAGAGTTTCTCCTGGGCGGTCATAGGGTCTGAGTTTGTTTGTTTAGCTTTAGCAGGTGTATAAGCAGCCAGCAAGTCAGCAAAACTTTTGAAGTTTACAGAGTTAGTTCCGTTAGGAAGACGATACCAGTCATCTCCCAAAGTAAATTCACCGGACTTCCAAGGTGCATACTGTCCCTTAAGTACCAGACGCGTAGCCGCACCGAACTTCTGATATCCTTCAGCCATCGTATTCTCGATACAGTATTTATAATTATCACCCGCATCTGCACTTTCAGCAACCCACTCTACCTTAGGTTCGCGGTTAGCATCAAGTGTATTCTTAACAATGCCTGTAAGATATTCAGTTCCACCTGCAGTCGTAAAGTTCGGGTCAACTGTATAGAAGTTACTTTTGTAGAATCCGGTAGTATGAGATGACGCTGTGGTAGTCTTCTTTGCAAAAGGATAGAACAGAGAGTTATAGTAGTCTATAGTCCAGTTTCCAAAATCAAATTGTCCAAGACTTGCATTTGTTCCATCTTCAAAAGGTCCAACTGCTAATGGACTGCCAATCATAACTTCCAACTTTGCAGCAAGGCGTTCTATCTCAAGAGTAGCCGGATTACTTTTCGCTGCATTCTGAGCTTGCGCTTCCGATTTATAGTCACTGACCAAAACAATCTTGTCCGATACATCGAGCAGACATTCATCTTTCCATGCATGATTGGATGGATCCGAATCGGAATCATCGTAGAATCCGACATTAATCATTGCACAACCATTGGAGTGTACAACCTCCTCTACCAGATAAGCATTGTTGGGCTTAGTATTGTTTTCAGGAACTGTAACCATTGCATTGATGGTAGCATAGGTTGCACCCTCTGAAAGGTTATCCAAGCGATCCTTTAATTGGTAACCCGGATTGGCTATAACAAGCAAATACTTAGTATTCGGATCCACTTTAACCGGAGTATTCGGAGTCGTAACTCCACTATTTGTTCCGAAAGAACCTGATCCCAATACCGTGGCATACTTAGTTGCCTTTTCATCCTTAGTCACCACCTTACCCGCATCGAACGTAATCACATAAAGCTCATTAATCGCGCTTTCTGCAGGCAAAGCCGGCTGTTCACCAGAAGCACGTGAACCAGGCACTTTTGGATTAGTCAGACTAATTGATACGTAAGCTACATCATAACCTGCTCCCCCTTCAACCTCCGGATTTTCCTCCAGATTCTCATTTGAACAACTTGCTAATGCCACAACGGCCAGCAACGAAACTAAAATTGATTTAATCTTTAGCATAATACAAAAAATTATTAGAATTAATACATATATAATTTCCCACTTAATTAGTAAGTTTTACTTACCATTTTTTCTCATCTCGGCAGCATTAGCCTTCTTCCTGACTAATTCTTCCAGATTGCCCCTAGCTGCATCCAGACCTAACTGCTCTGCGACCTTCAAATACTTCTTCGATAATTCATAATCTCCCTTCATTAACATTAATATTCCCATAGCATTATTATATTCCGGCAAATTCTTATTCGAATTCACCATACCCAGATAACGTTCGGCCGAAACCAAGTCATTGCGTGATAAAGCGGCAGTAGCAGCATTTATATTTGCAATCTCACTCTGCGGATACATCCGTACAGCCGTTTCGAACACATCAATAAACTCTTGCGAGCCTGTCGGATAGGTATTAGCCACCAGAAACATTTCATTCAAGCTCAAATTCTGCGGACGCGTCTTGATAATCTCGCGTCCTTCTTCGACCGTAAAGAAACGCACCTGGTAAGCGACACGGTAATCGGAACGGCGCAACGAAGGATAGATATTCTTCAATACATAACGGTAAGGAGCCCCTCCGTCCAAAGCAGCCAGCCTGGCGTCTTTCTTGTCCGGCTCGTCATTGCTGTTGATGATAGCCAGCACAGCCTCACGCGAAGGAACGCTCCGGTCGGCCTCTTCTTTTGCTTTCAGGCCTTCCCAATCTTCTGAACCGTTATCTAACGTGAACAGCTCCGGTTTGAAGTCGTGTTTCTTCCGTATATATTCGGCAAGCGCTTTCACACGATTGCCGGCCAGGACCGTATTGGACTTGTAGCTGCCTTCGGGCGACGCAAAACCTTTCAGGATAATGCCTTCAAGCGTGATGTTCTTATCGTTTACGACCGTACTGATCGTATTGTCGATCTTCGCCAGTTCCACCGCATTGTTACGGAAATCCGGCAGGATCGCATATTTTCCCACCTGAAAGTCCAGATAAGCCGTCCCCACCTCGGCACGATGTTTTACCGTTTCCGCTTCCGGAGAGATATAAGCCAGGGTAGGCTGCACCTCATACCGCTTGTCGGGACGGGTCAGGACCTTGTCGGCCATCACGAGCTGAGCACCCTGTTCCTCTTTTCCACAACCGCACATGTTCGGGATCAGCACGAAGCGAGCGTCTTTCATCCACGGCTCAAACGGGATTACCGTCTTATAGTTGATGACGCTTTCGCTCTTTCCGGCCTGCACGACCAAAAAGCGGGGTTCATCCTGCAAGTTGTTCAAAGCGATCTCGCGGTCATACACTTTCTGACTGATCCGTCCGTTCAGCAGGATGGAAGGCAGCCCTTCCTTCTGCGAAGCCGATTCCAAGACCGGTGTCAGGGAGAGGTTATCGCGAGATTTGATCCGGCTACCGTCGACCGTGATCACGGCGTCGATCACCAATTCGTTCCCTTTTTGTTTCAGTTCGTTACAAACCACTTTTACCGGGGCCTGAGCCAGGATAGCCGGCGAAACGACAGCCAGCAAAGCTGCTGCCATATATATTTTCATTGTTTTCTTCATCGCTCCGATTATTTAATAAAGTAAATAATAGAAAGAGCAGCCTTCGTCACTCCGAAATAGTCTTTCGTTTCGCTCTTCTGAACCGTACCGCACGATGCGCACGGATATTTATCATAGTCCAGATGCGCCCATCCGACACCGATCACAGCCTCCATGCTCCAACGGTTGCTCAGCAGCCATTGGTAACCATAGGACAAGCCGGCTCCGTAGAGGTTGCCCTGATAACGATAATTCTCCATATTTTTACTCAGGAATTTGATCCCGCCGACATTATAATCGGCATAATGGGCATGCACTCCGAGAAAATGGCCGTTAAACTTCTCACATAACCAATAACGCGCTTCCGGCTGAACCATCCAATGTTTCCAACGCATGTCGTCGCCAAACTTCCATCCGTTGTAGTTACCGGACAAGTCCAGTGTCCACTTCTTGCTCAATCCCATTTCAACACCGAGGTTGATCGTTGCAGTCACGTCGTACAGCAAGTTTGACTTTACCGCAAACTTCTGCCCATAAACATTCGTCATGCCGGCTAGAAGCAAAAAGAGGAAAAGTACTTTTTTCATACACTTCATTTTTAATTATCTTTCGTTTTTCTATCCCATGTTAAACAGCAAAGGGGATAATACAGTTTATCCCGACACAAAAATAGAATAAGTCTTTACCACGCGCGGTAGGTGCTCGTTTCAAGTTTCACGGGCAAAGCTACCAAGAACGGACCGCGTGATATAAATACCGACGAAAAAAGGACAAGACGATAGAAATACCGATTAACACACGGAAATATTATCATATCGATTCATTTCTCCGACTCCCTCTCGAAACGCGCCCATTTGAGTTTTTTATTGACGACCTCCGAAGTGCGGACATGCATGCCCTTTACGAAAATGGATTCGGCTCGGATTTCGTTGATGCGGTCTACACGACGGTATTTGGCGGAGATACCGAAAGTGCAAAAATCGTTCAGGCAGACATCGTAACCATCTTTCAACCGATCTATAATATAGTCTTCCATCAGCATCCACGAACGTGCCAGTTCCGAACGGAGAGAAGACGAACCGTGCGATATTTCTTCAAACATCCGCTCTTTGTTTATTGTGCCACGGCTGACTACTTTGGGATAAAAACCCGTTACTTTCTCGCTGTCCTCATTCAGGTTATCATAAATGGGGACAAATCTGTATTGTATACTCATACTATATTATTTTTATAAATGATTATCATGCTACACATCGACACCTTTCAACCCAACCACCTGATTATTTATCTATTATCAGGTGTCGATATTGGTGTCGATACAGATGTCGATGTACTCACCCGACCGGTACATCGGCACCCGGTTCTTCTGTTTCCGGTATGACATAATAGTATTTCCGGTCTTTTTTCATCTTCTTCCGTACATTATATTTTTGCATTAATTGTCCGAACAACCTCAGCTTTGTTTCCGTAAGGTCTATTTTGCTCTGTTTGCTGATTGTCATCAATATTTCGGGTGCTGACAACGGCTCACAAACCTCCTCTTCCTCCGGAATACGGAAATAATGGAGGAACAACTCTTCCAGCAAAGGCCGCTTTTCGAACATCCGGTTATTCCGGTTCAAAAGCACCTCCTCTTCCGGGGTAAACCAATAGCGTTCACCTTCCCTCAAGGCACTGACCGCCTGGGCGTAGAGTTGAGGATAATCGATGGGTTCTATCCGGATCATCCCCTTCACCTCCACCCCGATAAAACGGCGGCTGCCGGTGGGATCGGTCAGCAAAGAGAACGTATTGGAGGTTGCGATAAACGAAGCGAACCGCCTCATCTCCTCCATGCTCTCGCCATAAGGCTTACGCAACGTCACTTTCGCCTTCTGAAGCAGGTTTTTCAAATAAGGCTGACGGGAAGCAGGTATCGAGTCGAACTCATCCAGGTTGATCAGCGCGAAACGGTTCAACGCCATCTCCGCATCCTTCCGGCTTCCCAAGTCGATCCCATCGACATAGTAAGACCGCAGTTCGGGTGGCAGAAGACTCTGGCAAAAAGAACTCTTACGGCAACCCTGCGGCCCGACCAACAGGGGTGACGTGCTATTGGCATGTTCCCTGTCCATCTGCAACCAGTGTGCCACCATACTGAGGAACCAAATATAAAAGAAATCCCTCCACTCCTTGTTTTCGCATGGCACACAATCGGCAAGGGCACGGATGCGGTCCTGCCCGTCCCAATGCGGCAGATCGAAAAGGAACTCCTCGATCGGCCAGTAATGGGAAACACGCCGGGAGTCCACGTAACGCTGCACGTCATATTCGATTGCCGATATCCCTTCCAACTGCGCCTCGAAACAGATGCTTTTAA
>ERZ773195.2407-NODE-2407-length-11903-cov-4.987846_pt1 | contig 11903 bp, 7 predicted proteins | sample MGYA00580530_ERZ773195 | MGnify/ENA primary metagenome ERZ773195 (study PRJEB29015, sample SAMEA2737751) | human gut metagenome | biome: human gut; feature: human-associated habitat; material: faeces | place: China | collected 2012 ...
CGCGACCCTAACCTTGGCAAGGTTATGCTCTACCAACTGAGCTATTTCCGCGTTTGCGGTTGCAAAGGTAGATATTTTCCTTTAACCTGCAAACATTCTACGCATTTTTTTCACACATAAAATTAAACATTCTGTCCGGAGTGAAAGCATAGTTTTGATTATCAACTCATTCGGTTGCGATAATCTTCGTAAGAAAATTTTCTGAATATCTCAGCTTTTCCCTCTTTTGTCCACATGGCAATGGCAGGATGATGGATTCCGTTGAACATATTCGTCTTCACCATGGTGTAATGTATCATGTCTTCAAAGATGATTCTCTCACCGATTTGCAGTTCGTGGTCAAAGCTCCACAACCCCATATAATCGCCGCTCAGGCAGGAGTTGCCGCCCAGCCGGTAAACGTACGCACCGCCGCCACCCATTTCGGCACCCCGGACGGCAGGCTGGTAGGGCATTTCCAGGCAATCGGGCATGTGGCAGGTGAAGCTGACATTCAGGATTGCGGTACGGATGCCGCGGTTTTCCACAATGTCCACAACTTCGGAAGCCAGCACTCCCGTCTGCCAGGTAAATGCCGAACCGGGTTCCAGGATAATGCGCAAATGGGGATAACGCTCTTTCAATCCGCGGAGCAGGCGAATCAGATGCTCCACATCGTAGTCCTTACGGGTCATCAAATGCCCGCCACCCAGATTCAGCCACTTTATTTGCGGAAACCAGCGGGAGAACTTCGCCTCCAGATGCTCCAGCGTACGTTCCAGCTCGTACGAGGACGACTCGCAATGGCAGTGGCAGTGAAACCCGTCGATGCCTTGCGGCAGCACATCGGGAAGCTGTTCGGCCATTACACCGAAACGGGTGCCGGGAGCACAAGGGTTATACAGTTCCGTTTCCACTTCCGAATACTCCGGATTGACGCGTATGCCGCAGGATATATCCTGCCCGGCCGCCTGAATCATGGGATAAAAACGCCGGAACTGAGCCAGCGAATTGAATGTGATGTGACTGCTGCATCGCATGATTTCCGGAAAGTCGGCTTCCGTATATGCCGGAGAGTATGTATGCGCCCTGCTGCCGAATTCCTCCAACGCCAGGCGTGCCTCGTATACGGAGCTTGCCGTAGAATGCTCCACATACTCACGGAATATGGGAAACGAGCGCCACATGGCAAAGGACTTGAAAGCAAGGATAATCTCTACACCAGCCCGGTCGGCAACACTCTTTATCAATGTGAGGTTCTTCCTCAACAGTTCTTCCTCCATGATATAACAGGGAGAAGGGAAAAGGTCGAAATCTTTATCTGTCATTTTTCTTGTTATATAAACTTTTATAGTAAAAACCGGATCTATCCTATCACTTTGAAACGCGCAAAACGCAGAAGAAGTTGCTTGTCGCCCGCATTTTTAAAACGGATGGTGGCTTTTGCGTTGTCGCCCTCACCTTCCACTTTCAGCACTTCGCCCAGGCCGAAACGTTCGTGTTCGATAAACTGCCCCGGCAGCACAGCGTTCCCGCCTGCGGCTGCTGACGAATGGGAAGCGGCAGAAGCTGTTCCCATGGAAGGCGTCACCCGCTTTAAGTTGCGGGGAACGGTCGGGGCAATGATTTCCTGCCGGGGACGAGCTCCTCCATCACGTTTTCCATACATGGCGGAAACGAAATTCTCTCTGTTCTCCCTGCGGAAAGATGCGGCATGCTCATCTACCTTGCGCACCAATCCGGCATCTTGCGGCAGCTTAAGGAAGCGCACATCTATATCTTTCAAAAAGCGGCTGGGATTTCCAAACTCCATCTTCCCGTAACGGTAACGGCTTTTGGCATAAGTAAGGAAACAATGGTCTTCCGCACGGGTGATGGCTACGTAGAACAAACGGCGCTCCTCTTCCAACGCCCTGGGAGAGTCGCCCGCCATACCGCTCGGAAACAGGTTTTCTTCCATGCCCACCACAAAGACATTTTTAAACTCCAGCCCCTTGGCGGAGTGCACGGTCATCAACGTTATCTTTTCGTCGTCTCCGTCCTTGTCCGAATCCTGGTCGGTAAGCAGGGACACTTCCGAAAGGAAATCACTCAGCGTGGTATTGGCATTCCCCTCTTCCAGCCGTTGTGCACAAAAGTCGCTCATACCGTTTGCAAGCTCTTCGATATTCTCCTTGCGGCTGAGGTTCTCGGGCGAGTTGTCCTGGCAGACATCAGCGATAATGCCCGACTGACGGATTATCTCCGTACCAAGCTCGTAAGCGTTCTTTTCGGCAACGCTCTCGATAAAGCCGGCTATCAAACAGCGAAAATCCTGCAACTTGCCCGCCGTTCCTTTATTGATGTTCACCCCGTAGGTCAGCGGTTCGCAGAGCACGGTCCACAGGCTTACATTGTGGCTGGTGGCGGCAGCCGTGATTTTATTTACGGTAGTGTCGCCTATCCCGCGTGCCGGGTAGTTGATGATACGCTTGAAGGCTTCTTCATCATTCGGATTGACCGTGAGACGGAAGTAGGCGATTACATCTTTTATTTCCTTGCGCTGATAGAAAGACAGCCCGCCGTAAATGCGATACGGCATGCTGCGCTTGCGCATGGCTTCCTCAAAGACACGGCTCTGCGCGTTGGTGCGATAGAGTATGGCAAAATCGGAATAGGCGTAATTCTCCTGCCGGCGCAGTTCGGCTATCTTGTTGATTACAATATCGCCCTCCTCCACATCGCTGTATGCCTGATACACTCCGATGGGCTCTCCCTTATCCTTCTCCGAAAAGACCTCCTTGCGAATTCGCCGCTGGTTCTTCTCTATCAGGCTGTTGGCGGCAGAAACGATGGTTTGGGTGGAGCGGTAGTTCTGTTCCAGCTTAAAGACCTTCGTATCCGGATATACCTTTGTGAAATTAAGTATGTTATCAATGTCCGCTCCCCGGAAGGAGTAGATGCTTTGCGCGTCATCGCCCACCACACAAATATGTTGTTTTTCTCTATCTTTCATTAATTGACACAATATGCAGTGCTGCGCATAATTTGTGTCTTGATACTCATCAACAAGGACATAACGAAATAGCTCCTGATACCTTGCCAACACTTCAGGATGGTTATGAAATAACAAAAAAGTATAGAAAAGCAAATCATCAAAGTCCATTGCATCAGCCTGCCTGCAGCGCTCCCAATAACGAACATAAATATCACGAATAGCAGGCATTTTAGCAAGGCAATCACTCTCATAAGCCTCTTTATTTTTAGCATAATCTACTGGAGTATTCAAATAATTTTTGGCATTGGATATACGAGATAGTACAGTACTGGGTTTATATTGTTTATCATTCAATCCCAACTCTTTAATAATAGAATGTATCAAACTCCTGCTATCCGTAGTATCATAAATTGTATAGTTACGAGTAAAACCTAAAATATTCGCTTCACGCCGGAGAATACGAGAGAAAATTGAATGAAAAGTCCCCATCCAGATATAATATGACCACGGATAACCTATATCACGATTTACACGTTCTATAATTTCTTTTGCTGCCTTATTTGTAAAAGTCAACGCAAGGATATTACGTGCATCATATTTTTTCTCTCTAATCAGATAAGCTATTTTGTAGGTCAGCACACGGGTTTTTCCCGAACCGGCGCCGGCTATCACCAGTGACGGGCCGTCGTTGTAGAGCACCGCAGCACGCTGTCCCTCATTCAGTTCTTGTATGTAATCGGACATATTCCTAATAATCTAACGGGTAAAGTTCGGGTGCAAAGATAGTGAAAGGCGAGAGCAAAGGCAAGTGAAAACGCAGTTTTCAAACTTGACTATGCCGGGCCGCATCCTATCTTATCAAAAGATAGTGAAAGGTTCGGACACCTGCGAACAATTCCACAGGTTATCGCGTTAGTATAGTAAAGTTTCAAAACTAAATACATTGAACTTATGAATACGTTATTAATGTCTTTAACAATAATGATTATGACACATGAAATGCCTAAACTTCCTTACGCACACAACGCGCTGGAACCTGTAATCAGTCAGCAAACAATAGATTACCATTACGGTAAACACCTGCAAACGTACGTAAACAACCTGAACAACCTTGTTCCAGGCACGGAGTATGAAAACAAAGACCTGGTTACTATCGTAGCCACCGCACCCGACGGCGCCGTATTCAACAATGCCGGACAAGTGCTGAACCATACGTTGTACTTCCTGCAATTCGCACCGAAACCGTCGCAAAGCGAACCTACCGGAAAACTGGCGGAAGCCATCAAACGCGACTTCGGCAGTTTCGAGAATTTCAAGAAGGAATTCAACGCGGCAGCAGTCGGACTGTTCGGTTCGGGCTGGGCATGGCTGTCTGTTGATAAGAACGGCAAGCTGCACATCACCAAAGAGGCAAACGGAAGCAATCCCGTACGCGCAGGACTGACCCCGCTGCTGGGCTTCGACGTTTGGGAGCATGCCTACTACCTGGATTATCAGAACAAACGCGCCGACCACGTCAATGCCCTCTGGAGCATAGTAGACTGGGAAGCGGTAGGTAAACGGATGAAATAAGCAACCCCTCATAAACCCCTGTTGAAGCGCATCTGCAAGCTGTAAAAAGCGGCAGATGCGTTTTCTTTTTCCACAAGTCTTAACTTCCTGTCATATCATCAATTACGGCTCTAAACACGCTCTAAACACCCAACGAAAAGCACAACAACATTCTCTAAACATTTGCGTTTATTACGCTCATTTTTCGTGCGGAATGAACGTACCTTTTAAAAATACAATAGGCGGTAAGCCTTTGCAAATGAAAAGCATACCGCCTATTTTATTGAGTATCAGCCATATCACGCTATTCCTCGATTGCAGCCTGCGCCGCGGTGAATGCAAAGTTTAACGTGCTGATTATCAAATGAAATCGTTAAGGGCTGGTCAACATCCGATATGCAGGTGTTCACACGTTATGCGCGTTCTGCACGTGGGCATTTAATCAGACAATCTTTTATGCTAAGATACTAACCATTTTTGGGGCATCAAGCTAACGTAAACCTTAAACCGATCTTGCCATACAAGTTTACGCAGGACTTTCTACCCAACTTTCTCTTTTAACCGAAAAAAAAGAAGAAGCAAGTTTATCTTGCTCCTCCCCTTCTTTATGTGTGAGTTCAATATCTTTTCTCGAAACGTTATTTTCCTGCCATTAGATACGAACAATACTTGCCAAGCAGGTTTGATAGTGGCAGATCATCCTTCAGGTAACGTTCTGCATCAAGTTTGAGCAGTCTTTCACGAACCTGCTTCTTTCCTTTGAACAAAGCACAAAGGTATGAAATGCCTTTTTCTTCCGTAATGGTCACATCGGCAAAGAACTGAGTCAGATCTTCGGCATCATAGACGATGGAATAGCTTGGACGCTTTGCTCCAGGTATGTCTATAACCAGAATGTTCTTTTCGACCAAGTCTTGAATATCACGAATGGCTGTGTCCTTCGAGCATTTTGCCAACGATGCCCATGTCTTTGAAGTTATCTTCGACTCATAGCCATCGAGAAATAGATTCAGCATCTCTGTTTGACGCTCTGTCATAGGAATTGACGAAGCCTTCTGCCAGAAGAAACTCTTGTTCAGTATAGAAGTTACAATAGCTTCAGCTTCATCAAGTGCATCGATGAGCTTTTGAAGATACCATACCAACCATTCTGTTAGATCACCATCACCATGCTGCATTTTTTCCAGAATGTCGTAATAGTGATTCTTGTCTTTATTGATCTGTGATGAGATATTATAGAAACGATAGTCGCTCTTCTCTCCACGAGCCAGCTGCATATCAGAAAGTATGCGAGCCAATCTTCCGTTGCCATCTTCAAATGGGTGGATGCTGACAAACCAAAAGTGGGCTACGGCAGAGCGAATGACGCTGCTGACCGGCTCTTCACTGTCAAACCATGCAAGGAAACGTTCCATCTCGCCTTCTACTCGGTCTGGTGAAGGAGCGATGTAGTGAATCTTCTCACGTCCAAACATACCACTGATGATATGCTCCTCGTTACTGCGGTACTTGCCGACCTCAATCTGACTGCCTTCGCTGAAACCAGACGGAAAGAACGCTGCTTGCCAAGCACATAGTTTTTCCTTGCTCAAAGGTTGGTCGTAGTTCTGAACCGCTTCGAGCATTACGTTTACAATCGAATCTATATAATGCGAAGGAGCTGTATACTTTACGTTCTCTATCCCCAGTCGTCTGGCGATTGAAGAACGTACATCATCTACATTCAAGCGAATACCCTCAATTTCTGACGAATAAACTACGTCATAGGTCAAGTTCTCTGCCATAGCTCTTAGCTTGCTATCAAACCCCAACGAACTTAACCTTCCAAAGAGTAACCCTTGCTTGCGGCAAACCAACTCCTGAAGGAGCGACACCTGCGAAGCGTCCCAACGGAAGTCTGTCCAATTATCTCTTTCGTGTATATACATAATGAAAACTTTTAATGCTACATTATTCTGCGATTAACGTCGCAAATTCTGCGACAAAATTAGGCATTTTTTGTCGAATAACTAAAGAAGAGATAAAATAACGCAATTTTTGCGACGATTTAAGCTTTCTTTTGACTGATAGGAAAGTTTTGGAAGCAAAATCTACTTCTTGATCTTGATAAAATTATGTTGCAAAGGTACATGAATCTTCTTGCGACAATGCAAGGACATACCTACGGTTCATGAAGAAATCTCCACACCGTTGGGAAATAAAAAAACAAAGCACATGATCTCACCATAAACTTTCTCAAAGTCGAAGTCACAGATATAGCATTTATATCCTGATTCAATAAGGCAACGTTCTCTTGCGGCACGATTTCGTTGTCTTCGGAGCACCTTTGCCTCAGTTACACGACCTTCAACCTGTTGTTTCTCCGCTTCTTCCTCTGCCTCATCAATTGAAGCAACAAATAGGGTATTTTCTGCCGTTTATACTGCTTTATGAATGAGCAGAGCATGTAGAAAAAGAACCGAGGCAAAAACTTGATTTCCAAGTCATTGCCTCGTATTTCACTAATTATCAGCATTCAAACTTTATTCCTCGATTGCCGCCTGCGCCGCCGCAAGTCTTGCAATAGGCACGCGGAACGGAGAACAGCTCACATAATTCAGCCCCACCTTGTGGCAGAACTTCACGGAAGAAGGCTCACCGCCATGCTCGCCGCAGATACCGCACTTCAGGTCCGGACGGATGGCACGGCCCTTTTCGGTAGCCATACGTACCAACTGCCCTACTCCATTCTGGTCGAGCACCTGGAAGGGGTCTACTTTCAGAATCTTCTTTTCCAGATAAATAGGCAGGAAGGAAGCGATGTCGTCGCGTGAGTATCCGAAAGTCATCTGCGTCAGGTCGTTTGTACCGAACGAGAAGAATTCGGCGGAAGAAGCGATGCGGTCGGCCGTAAGAGCTGCACGCGGGATTTCAATCATTGTACCTACCTTGAACTCGATGCTGTCGCCTGCTTCGGCAAACAACTTGGCAGCTTCGGCACGGATAACCTCTTCCTGCTGCTTGAACTCGTACAGGATACCGGTCAGCGGAACCATGATTTCGGGATGTGTCTCAACGCCCTCTTTCTTCAGTTCCAGAGCAGCGCCGAGGATGGCGCGCGTCTGCATCTGCGTGATTTCCGGATACGTATTGCCCAAGCGGCAACCGCGGTGGCCCAGCATCGGGTTATGTTCGCAAAGCGCTTCCACACGCTGCTGGATATACTGCAAGCTTACGCCCATGGTATCCGCCATTTCCTGCTGCCCCTTCAAATCGTGGGGAACGAATTCGTGCAAAGGAGGGTCGAGCAGACGCACGGTTACCGGGCAACCTTCCATAGCCTTGAAGATGCCCTTGAAGTCTGCCTGCTGGTATGGCAGAATCTTAGACAACGCCTTGCGACGTCCTTCCGCATTTTCCGCCAGAATCATTTCGCGCATCGCCTTGATTTTCTCACCTTCGAAGAACATGTGTTCCGTACGGCACAGACCGATGCCCACTGCCCCGAAGTTACGTGCCACCTGTGCATCGTGCGGCGTATCGGCATTGGTGCGTACCTGCAATTTCGTATATTTATCGGCCAGTTGCATCAGTTCGGCAAAATCACCGGACAGCTCGGCGGCCTTCGTTTCCACTTTTCCTTTGTAAACCTCGCCGGTACTACCGTTCAGAGAGATGAAATCGCCTTCTTTCAACACAACGCCGTCCACCTCTACCGTGCGTGCCTTGTAGTCGATGTTCAACGCTCCCGCACCGGATACACAGCACTTACCCATGCCGCGAGCCACAACGGCAGCGTGCGAAGTCATACCGCCACGTGCGGTCAGGATGCCTTCGGCAACGGCCATACCCGCCAAATCTTCCGGAGAAGTTTCGATACGCACCATTACCACGCGCTTGCCGGCAGCGTGCCATTCGGCAGCATCATCGGCAAAGAACACAATCTGGCCGCAGGCTGCGCCCGGAGAAGCCGGCAAACCGCGGGTAAGAACCTGGGCCTGCTTCAAGGCCGCCTTGTCGAATACGGGGTGAAGCAGTTCGTCCAGCTTGTTGGGTTCGCAACGCAACAGCGCCGTCTTTTCGTCAATCATACCCTGGTGGAGCAAATCCATGGCTATCTTCACCATGGCGGCTCCGGTACGCTTGCCGTTACGTGTCTGGAGGAACCAGAGTTTACCTTCCTGTACGGTGAACTCCATGTCCTGCATATCTTTATAATGATTTTCCAGTTTAGTCTGGAGAGCATCCAATTCTTTATAGATTTCCGGCATTGCTTCTTCCATTGAAGGGAATTTCGCAGCACGAACATCTTCGGTAACGCCAGCCAATACAGCCCAACGTTGAGAACCAATCTTAGTGATCTGCTGTGGAGTACGGATACCTGCCACTACATCTTCACCTTGTGCGTTAATCAGGTATTCACCATTGAAAAGGTCTTCGCCTGTACCGGCATCTCGTGAGAAACAAACACCTGTAGCCGATGTATCACCCATATTACCGAATACCATAGCCTGTACATTGACAGCTGTACCCCATTCATCAGGTATACCTTCCATCTTACGATAAAGAATAGCGCGTTCATTCATCCATGAATCAAATACAGCACAGATAGCTCCCCAAAGTTGTTCGTATGCACAAGTCGGGAAATCTTTTCCGGTCTGTTCTTTTACAGCGGCCTTGAATTTCTTTACGAGTTCCTGCAAGTCTTCCACTTTCAACTCGTTATCCAGTTCTACCCCTTTCGCTTTCTTCACCTCTTCGATGATAGCTTCGAACGGGTCAATATCATCTTTATTGGTAGGCTTCATGCCCAACACAACGTCACCGTACATCTGTACAAAACGACGATAAGAGTCCCATGCAAAACGTGCATTACCCGTTTTACGGATAATACCTTCCACCACTTCATCATTCAATCCGAGGTTCAGGATCGTATCCATCATACCCGGCATAGATGCGCGTGCACCGGAACGTACAGATACCAACAAAGGATTTTCAACATCACCGAATTTAGATTTCATCAACGCTTCCACATGAGCGATTGCTTTTACAACTTCATCTTTCAGCAACTCAACCACTTTATCACGTCCTAACGTATTGTATTCCGTACAAACATCTGTAGTTATTGTGAATCCGGGAGGGACAGGAATTCCGATTAAATTCATTTCAGCAAGGTTGGCTCCCTTACCACCGAGCAAATTCTTCATGTCAGCCTTTCCTTCTGCCTGACCATTACCAAAGGTATAAACTCTTTTTTTATCCATAATATTGTGTTTAAAGTTACATTATGACTTTTTTCTGTTCGCAAATCTAAGTATATTTCGCAAACCAGAAAACTTTTTGAGAAAAAACTTTCTATCAAAATGCAATTTCGACATTACAATCTGGAATATTTCTGCATACACGAAAATTTTCCCAAAAAAATACCTACTTTTGCAAAGTAATTATTAGACTGGTGTAAAAGTGGCAAGAAAGAAAAAAGAGCTTCCCTTATTGGAGAAGGTAACAATCATGGATGTGGCTGCCGAAGGAAAAGCCATAGCAAAAGTAAACGACCTAGTGATTTTTGTTCCTTATGTAGTGCCGGGTGATGTTGTAGACCTGCAAATCAAGCGTAAAAAGAATAAATATGCCGAAGCTGAAGCGGTGAAGTTTCACGAGCTGTCGCCCAATCGCGCTGTTCCTTTCTGCCAACATTATGGCGTATGCGGTGGCTGCAAGTGGCAAGTGCTCCCCTATTCAGAGCAGATCAGATATAAGCAAAAGCAAGTGGAAGATAATTTGAGACGTATCGGAAAGATCGAACTTCCCGAGATTTCTCCGATTCTCGGTTCTGACAAAACGGAGTTTTACAGGAACAAACTGGAATTCACCTTTTCAAATAAGCGCTGGTTGACAAACGAGGAAGTTCGTCAGGACGTGAAATACGATCAGATGAATGCGGTAGGTTTCCACATTCCGGGAGCATTCGACAAAGTACTGGCTATTGAGAAATGCTGGTTGCAGGATGATATATCCAACCGCATCCGGAACGCAGTACGTGACTACGCTTACAAACACGATTATTCTTTCATCAATCTGCGCACACAGGAAGGTATGCTGCGGAATATGATTATACGCACATCTTCCACAGGGGAACTGATGGTAATCGTCATTTGCAAGATTACAGAAGATCACGAAATGGAACTGTTCAAGCAATTACTCCAATTCGTAGCGGACTCTTTCCCCGAAATCACTTCGCTTCTATACATTATTAATAATAAGTGCAACGATACCATCAATGATTTGGACGTTCACGTATTTAAAGGGAAAGACCACATCTTTGAAGAGATGGAAGGCCTGCGTTTCAAGGTCGGCCCGAAATCATTCTATCAGACTAACTCGGAACAGGCTTATAATTTATATAAGATAGCCCGTAACTTTGCCGGATTAACAGGAAACGAACTGGTATATGACCTCTATACAGGAACAGGAACAATTGCCAATTTCGTTTCACGCCAAGCCCGTCAGGTGATCGGTATCGAATACGTGCCGGAAGCTATTGAAGACGCAAAGGTGAATGCAGAGATCAATGATATCAAGAACGCAATTTTTTATGCCGGTGATATGAAAGATATGCTGACGCAGGATTTCATCAATCAGCATGGACGCCCCGACGTAATCATCACAGACCCTCCCCGTGCCGGTATGCACCAGGATGTGATTGATGTCATTTTGTTTGCGGAACCGAAACGAATTGTATATGTTAGTTGTAATCCTGCTACTCAAGCGCGGGATCTACAATTACTGGATGAAAAGTATAAGGTGAAGGCTGTTCAACCTGTAGATATGTTCCCTCACACTCACCACGTAGAAAATGTGGTGTTGCTGGAACTTCGATAAAGAGTTCACCACAGATTACACAGATTATAATAATCAGTAATAAAAATCTGTGTTAATCTGTGGAATCTGTGGTGAAAAATAAATTCTCAAAAGAAAAAAGAAATGAAAAAAAGACCTAGAAGAACTCCTGCTGAAAAAGCACGTGCTCAATATACCAATTATGCAGTCAAAGAGCCCATGGAATTAATGGAGTTCCTGGCTGCCAAGATGCCGGATGCAAGTCGCACGAAATTAAAATCGTTGTTAAGCAAGCGGGTCGTGTTTGTTGATAATGTGATAACCACGCAATTCAACTTTCCCCTTGAAGCAGGCATGAAAGTGAAAATCAGCAAGCAAAAGGGAAAGAAAGAATTTAATAACAGATTGCTGAAGATTGTATATGAAGACGCCTATATCATTGTCGTCGAAAAGATGCAAGGACTTCTATCCGTCAATACGGAGCGTCAGAAAGAGCGCACTGCCTACACGATACTGAATGAATATGTGCAACGCTCCGGACGTCAATTCCGTGTGTTTATCGTTCACCGCTTAGATA
>ERZ773195.2414-NODE-2414-length-11884-cov-2.798546_pt1 | contig 11884 bp, 9 predicted proteins | sample MGYA00580530_ERZ773195 | MGnify/ENA primary metagenome ERZ773195 (study PRJEB29015, sample SAMEA2737751) | human gut metagenome | biome: human gut; feature: human-associated habitat; material: faeces | place: China | collected 2012 ...
AGATCCGCGAGATCTTCCGCTCCTCCAAGTTCGGCAACATCGCCGGCGTCATGGTGCAGGACGGCGAGGTCAAGCGCGGTACGAAGTGCCGTATCCTGCGCAACGGCGTCGCCACGGTCAACGACCTGGAGATCTCCTCGCTGCGTCGTTTCAAGGACGACGTGCAGTCGGTCAAGGAAGGCTACGAGGCCGGTATCAACCTCGGCACTTTCAACGACATCGAGCTCGGCGACATCATCGAGACCTTCGAGATGCAGGAAGTCGAGCGCAAGTAAGGCGCATATATACATGGGAGGCGGGCGCTTTCGGGTGTCCGCCGCTTTTTCGCGGACGGGCGCAGCGAACCATTCTCATTACGGTTCGTGCGCCCCCCCGTTTTTCGCCAATGAACAGTATTCGCTGCTGATGGCCGGAACTCCGGGCTTTTCGGTTTTGTTCGATTGTGCGCTAATGTGCGCAATCCCCGCATGTTTCTTATTGAGAACGATTCGCTGTGAGCCTTCGAGTAGGGGATGTGCGAATATGATACGAGTGATATTGTCAGCGGTTCGCCGCGCAATCGAGGAAAAGGATTTTTATGGCAGGAACGAACCCGCGCGCCGCACGAGTCGCGGCGCTGATCCAACGGGTGATCGCGTCGTCGATGGAAGCTCAGCTGCACGACAAGCGGCTTGCGAGCGTGACCATCACCGATGTGCGCGTCACCAATGACTTGCAGATCGCCAAGGTGTACTGGACTCAGCTTGGGCATGATGGGCGCGAGCAGGGGGAGCGCAAGCGCGCCAAGCAGGCGCTCAACTTTAAAAAGGACAGTGAACTGGCCAGTTACTTAGGTGTTTCACGTGCAACATTATCCAACTGGTGCGCCAGAAACCGGATTGACTTTCATCTGCTGCTCAACAAAATGAGAGATGTAGACCTCAATTGGCTGCAGTTCATCTATGACGAGGTGCCGAGCGAGGCGCATGAGATCGAGGATATCCTGGCTGTCGCGCACAAGCGTGACGAGGAGATCGCCAAGGCGCGCGAGACCGCGCAGTACGCGGGCGACGCCGACCCGTACAAGCATCCTGAAGAGCGCGATGACGACGAGTTTGACGATGACGACGAGTACGACGAGTACGCGGACGACCTCGACGATGACGACGTCGAAGGCAACGGCATCGGCGTCGAGACCCTGGAAGATGACGCCGAGAACGCGGCGGACGAGGCAACGGGCGACCGCTGAGCCTCATATCAGCGGTTCTGCGAGACGGGAGAGAATTCACTGATGGGGACCGTACCCGAAGCCTCGGGCGGCGAGCAGGCTCCGATCGTGGCTGCGCAAGCCGCGCCTGTGGCTGGCTCCGCCGCGCCGGCGACTCCTACGTCGGGATTGTTGGTCGTGGACAAGCCGCGTGGCGTCACCAGTCATGACATCGTCGCGGCTGCGCGCGGCGCATTGCATATGAAAAAGGTGGGGCACGCCGGCACCCTCGACCCGATGGCCACCGGCGTGCTGGTCGTCGGATTCGGCAACGCCACGCGGTTGCTGAACCATATCGTCGAACACGACAAGACCTATGAGGCGACGATTCGCCTCGGCCAGTCCACCACCACCGACGATGCCGATGGCGAACTGCTGTCGGCTACCTCGCCCGAGCGTTGGCAAGAGCTGCTGGCATTGCCGGTCGCCGGTGGGCCTCAGTCGGCTGGCGAGAATGGGCCTGCGAACGCGGCCAAGGGTTCGGTCGTGGCAGCCGCAAAGGTCGCGGATGACGGCTCCGCGTATCATCCGCATCAGGAAGCGTTTTTGCCGGATTGCCAGCAGCTGTGGCGCGACCGTATCGATGACATCATCGCATTGCAGCTCACCGGCAGCATCGAGCAGGTGCCAAACACGTTCTCCGCAATCAAAATCAACGGTCAACGTGCCTATGATCTGGCCCGCGACGGCAAGGACGTGCAGCTCAAGGCGCGTCGGATCACCGTCAGCGCGTTCGGTGTGCTGGATGTGCGGTTCGGCTATGCCCCGACGCGGCAGCTAGGACTTCCGCTCGTCTCGGCGGCGGACGGGCTGGCAACGACGGAACGGGATGACGCGGAGGCGACGCCGGTGATCGACGTCGATGTGCGCGTCAGCTGCTCGGCGGGCACATATATCCGCGCGCTCGGGCGCGACCTAGGCGCGGCGCTGGGAGTCGGCGGGCACCTGATACGGCTGCGGCGCACGCGGGTGGGCGGTTTCGACGTCTCCTCGCCGAATGTCATCACCGCGCACGTGGAGACACGCGAGTACACCGACCGCAACGGCAACCACCAGTCCCGCAACCGCGCCGTGCTCGATGTGATTGGCGACGAGCTCGCAGGCAAGGCGCTGACGATGCTGGATGCCGCGCGAGGCACCATGCCGCTGCTCGCCATCACCGATCAGGACGCCGTCAACCTGCGGTACGGCCGGCGTATCCCCTATGACATCCACGGTACGGCCGCCGCGTATCTGCCGCAGAGCGGGGAAGTGGTGGCGCTCGTCGAGCGCGCCAAGCGTGGCGAGGCCAAGCCGGCCACCGTATTTGGCGCGTAATGCGTCACTGTGTGCGAGGTGCGTCACGCTGTGCGTCCACGCACACAGTGACGGCGCCCGCACACAGTGACGGCATCGGGACGGCATGATGCAAATCAGTTCATCATTCGGTGGCGCAGCCGCACTGGTGGCGGGGATCATGGAAGGCCGGAACCATGCCCACAAGCCGCATATACGGCGCAACATGTAAGGAACACCATCACCCATGAAAATCACGACTCTTGCCCCGGACGCCTCCGGGCTGGTCGAATGGCCGACGCTGAGTGCCAACAGGAAATCCGTGGTCACGGTCGGCGTGTTCGACGGCATGCACCGCGGCCATCAGGCGGTCATCCGCCGAGCGGTGGAACTCGCCAAGGCCGACAAGGCGTTTTCCGTGGTGGTGATGTTCGACCCGCGTCCCGGTGTCGTGCACGCGTACGCGGCCGCCCATGACGGGCAGGAACCGGGCGACGGCTTCCGCGACTCCATGGCGCTGACCAGCGTCGACCAGCGGCTGCGGACGCTGGAGAACCTTGGCGTGGACCATGTGCTGATCGTGCGCTATACGCTGGCGTTCGCCACGAAATCATATCGGTTCTTCCTCGGCCAGATGGTCGGCAAACTGGGCATGCGCACGCTGGTGCTGGGAACGGATGCGGCGATGGGCGCCAACCGCGCTGGCGATGTGAAGGCCATCGGAGTCCTCGCGCAGGCCACCGGCGTGTTCGAGCTTGAGATCGTCGACGACCGCGGCCCAGGTCATGTGCGTGTGCCGGCCGACGTCACCCCGCAGATGCCGAGCGAGCCTGGGGAGCCTGTGGATCCGACCGAAGGCATGACCAAGGCGCAGCTGCGCGCGTGGAGCAAGAAGCATCAGGGGCGCGAAGTGCGCGTGTGGAGCTCGACGAACGTGCGATACCTGCTCGCACATGGTCGTATCAAGGCCGCCGACGAGATCCTCGGCCATGCGCACGCCATCGAGGGAACGGTGGTGCACGGCGAGGAGCGCGGCCGCACAATCGGTTTCCCGACGGCGAACCTGGGGAGCATGATTGACGGTTATATTCCGGTGGATGGCGTGTATGCCGGCTGGCTGATCGATTTGGGCGCGGCGGGAGCGACCGCCGGCTCCGACGAGAACGCCTCCGACGACAACAGCGGCAGCGGCAATGCCTCGGTGATTCCGCGCGTGTATGATTCTGGCTCATCCAAGGCCAGGCTCGCCGCCGAATCACCCTACCGGTGGCCGGCAGCGATCTCCATCGGCACGAAGCCGACCTTCAACGAAGAGACCGGTCTCAATGAGCGGGTGGTCGAGGCGTACGCGGTCACCGACGAATGGCTGGACCTGTATGGTCACGATGTGCGCGTCGAATTCGCGGGATTCCTGCGCCCGCAGGTGAAATTCGACAGTGCCGATGCGCTCAAGGACGAATTGACGCGCAATGTCCAGGAGACCAGGGAACTGACCTCCGCGCGTTGAGCGCGGCAGGAGCGCCCGACAGACGCCGGTCTCTCCACCTGCGTCCGAACGGTATCGGCATAGGCTCGCATGCGCTGAATCGCGCCGCTATCGTGCCTCGCGTATCTTGCGCGTGCCGTGTCGTCACCGTCACCGTCACTGTCAGACGACGCCCAGAGACTCCAGCGCGTCGCGCAGATGCGTCACCTCTACGATGCGCAGCCCCTCGATGGTGACACGCTTGCGCATCGGCGGCACCACCGCCGTGGCGAACCCGAGCCGCGCGGCCTCGCGCAGCCGGTGCTCCAGCCGCGGCACCGGCCTAATCTGCCCGGTCAGGGAGATCTCGCCGATGGCGCACGTGTCTCGCGCGATTGGCTTCGACCTGGCCGCACTGGCCAGCGCCGCCACAATCGCCAGATCACAGGCTGGTTCCTTCGCCAGTCCTCCCGCGATCGTCGATACATACAGGTCGTTCGCCAGCAGGTTCACCTTGCCATGTCGGTACAGCACGGCGGTGAGCATAGCGATGCGGTTCGTCTCGACCCCCACCACCGCCCGCCGCGGTGTCGGCAGCACGGAACTGGTCACCAGCGCCTGAATCTCAATGGGCAGGCTGCGATGGCCGTCCAGCGTGAACGTCACGCACGTGCCCTCCACACGTTCGTCGGCGGACGACAGGAACAGTCCCGAGGGATCGCTGACCTCCTCGATGCCCTCGCCACTCATATCGAAACACCCGACCTCATCCGTAGGCCCGAACCGGTTCTTCACCGCCCGCAGCATACGCAGCGCCGTTTCCGGATCGCCCTCGAACTGGCATACCACATCCACCAGATGCTCCAACGTGCGCGGGCCGGCGATGGACCCGTCCTTGGTGACATGCCCGACCAGGAGCACGGGGATGTTCAGCGTCTTCGCCGTGTCGATCAGCGCGCTCGCCACCTCGCGCACCTGCGTGGAGCCGCCGGAGATGCCATCAACGTCTTGCGAGACGATGGTCTGCGCCGAATCCACGATCGCCAGTGTCGGCCGCGTCCTCTCGATCAGCCCCAGCACGGTGGCGAGATCGGTGGTGGACGCCAGTAGCAGGTTCTGCTCCATCGCATTGACCCGCGACGCCCGCAGACGCACCTGCGCCTGCGATTCCTCGCCGGAGACGTACAGCACCGAGCCGTTGGGCTGGCCTGCGGCGATGTTGCCGGCAGTCTCCAGCAGCAGTGTCGACTTGCCGATGCCGGGTTCGCCCGCGATCAGCACGACCGAGCCGGGCACGATGCCGCCGCCGAGCACGCGGTCGAACTCGCCGAAACCCGTGGACAGCCGTGACGCCGTGGACGTGTCTATCTGGGTGATGGGCGTCGCCGCGCTGACGATGGACACGGCCGCCTGCGTGCGTGAGGTGCGGCCCGGCGCCGCGGTGCGCGACGACGATGCGGCGGGACGGGCCTCGTGGAATTCCTCCACGGTGCCCCACTGCCCGCACAGCGGCCCACCCATTTGAGACCATCCCAGCCGCATTCGCTGCATACATATCGCGTCGCCGACTTCACCATACCGCAGACCTTAGCACAAAGCGGCACGTCGACGTCGCCGACGAAACGATGCCGTTGCGTCGTATGCGCGTGAGAGAATCACAGCATGGCAAAGACTCAATCCCCTTCCTATCCGCACGGTAGTTCCGCATCGCGCGGCAAGCTGATCGTCGTGATGATCGTCGCCGCGCTGGTCGTCGTGCTTGCGCTGCTGTCCGCGTTCGTATGGCCCGGTTGGGCATTGAACAAGACGGACGAAGTGACGAAGGTGCAGCAGCAGACCGCCGCCGAGCCTACCAAGCCGAGCATCAAGGCCACCGCGCTGCCGGATGACGCATCCGAACTGCTCAAGGCGATGCCGGACAGCGTGCTCAACTACGCGCGCACCAAGGCGGGCGCCAGCGAGACCTGGAAGTCCGCGTCGCCGCTGGAGGAGTACACGCTCACGTACTCCACGGGCAAGTCGGCGAAGGACGTGACCGTCATCGTCGCGCAATGGTCGGACTCCGACACCGTGAAGAAGCAGTACGACGAGCTGGCGAAGAACCTGACCGGCAAGGAGCTGAAGTCCGGGGACGTCAAGGTGTCGGGCAAGAGCACCGGCAGCTACACGGTGAGGGCCGACGGTGAGGATGGCAAGACCGCGACGGCGTTGTGGCAGAACGATACCGCCGTGTTCGAGGTGACTGGCTCCAAGGAATCCGTGCTGCGGTTCTACGAGCCGTTCCCGCTGTGATTTCGTGATAATTCGGGGTGATTTGCGGATTCATGGCGGAAATGGAACGCGCGGATGCGTAAGTCCCTCAATACGTGTACTATTGGGCAAGTTGCAATCTTTAACGTACTAAGGGAGGCTGACGATGGGTTCGGTCATCAAGAAGCGCCGCAAGCGGATGAGCAAGAAGAAGCACCGCAAGATGCTGCGTAAGACTCGCCACCAGCGCAAGTAGTCGTTCGCTCGCAAGCGCGCACACAAAGCCCCGCGACCCTGTCGGCCGCGGGGCTTTTACATTCTCGTCCCCGCTGGCGGAAGCGAGCTGGATATGACAGCGCCGGCAGACTCCGATGGGGGGGGCTGCCGGCGCCGGGATTGAGGCGGCGATTCGCCGCGTTAGGTCACTTGTTGCCGTTGGTCATTACGCGTGGGCCGTTGGGGTCGCCGACGATGACCTTGTCGACCATGTTGAGGAACAGGCCGTGCTCCACCACGCCGACCGTGTTGATGAGGTCTTCGGCCAGCTCCTGCGGGTGATCGATGCGCTCCAGGTGCAGGTCCACCACGAAGTTGTTCTCGTCGGTGCGCACTTCCTTGCCGTCGGCGTCGAGGCGCAGCACCGGCTTGTAGTTCTTGGCCTCGAACTGCTTGATGACGTGGCCGGCGCCGAACGGAATCACCTCGACCGGCAGCGGGAACTTGCCGATGGTGTCGACGACCTTGGACTCGTCCACGATCCACACGATCTTGTTGGAGTTGGTGGCCACGATCTTCTCCCACAGGAGAGCCGCACCGCCGCCCTTGATGCCGTTGAAGTTCTTGTCCACCTCGTCGGCGCCGTCGATGGTCACGTCGATATGGTCGACGTCATCGATGTTGACGATCTTGATGCCGTAGCCTTCGGCCTGCTCCTGGGTGCGGCGGGAGGTGGTGACGCCCGTGAACTCGAGGCCTTCCTCCTTGACGCGACGACCGAGCTCGTCGACCAGGAAACGCACGGTCGAGCCGGTGCCCAGACCTGCGATCATGCCGTTCTGAATCAGCTTTGCAGCCTCGATGCCGGCCGCCTTCTTCAGCGCGTCCTGCTGTGCCTTGTCCATGATCCTCCTTCGATATGGGGTTAAGACCGTCTCCATACTATCGGATGCGTTGATTTTCAAGGCGCGAATGGTCGGTTGCGGGAGCAGGTGTCTGTTTTGGACTGCGGAAAAGTTTTCACGGAATGTTTCACGGTCCTGCGTGAGGTGGCGTGCAAAAAAAGACGCGCATGAAATGACATGTGGGGAGCGGCTTGCGTAAAGCGGCTCCCCACATGTCTCGCTCAGCTATGTTTGACCGCGAACGGCGCCTCGTCCAATACCAGCGTGCCGTCACCCATCACATAGCCTTCCACGGCGATATACCCACGGATGAGACGTGGATTGCCGTCGAAGGTCGGGCTGGATTCCGGTGGGGGAGTGAACCGCACCGTACCCGACACCGACAGGCCCGATGGGCTTGGACGATGCGGCAGTTTCGGCAGATCCTGCGATTGCGATGAAGCTGTCTGTTCCGGTGCCGATTCTTCGTCGTCTTGCGATTCGCTGCGCGATTCGTTCGCATTCTGCGGTACGGCCGTGCTGTCCGTGTCCGTGCCGTCCGCGTTGCCAGTCACCGGCTTGTCGTTCTCGTCGCCTTCACGGGGAAAATAGTCGGGTTTGACCAGCATCTGCGCATAGGATTGATGCGGTTCACCGGATTCGTCCGTTTTCCCGGATTCGTCTGTTTCTCCGGATTCGTCCGGTTCGGCTGGACCGCCCGCGTCCGGGAAGCTGGATTCGGGTATGACCTTCGTCGCTTCGGTCTCAAGCATTGTGGTGGTTTCCGCCGGTTCGGTCTCGAGCACGGTCGTTTCCACCGCATCATCTGCGTCGTCATCGGTTGTCTGTCCGAAATCCGCAAGGTCGTGGGAACCGCCTTCCGGCTCCGCCAGCATGCTGGCGATCGAACGCGGCTTCGTGCTGTTGCTGGAATTGGCGGTATCGGCACCGGAATCGCCGGTGCCGGTCGTGGCGGAATCGCCTTGTCCGCGTCCCATGTGGTATTCGGCGGCGCTGATCGCACCATCCATCAGCATCCTCGCATCCTCGGGAACATCGGTGCCACGCGAATACTCGGAAGCCAGCAGCGACCGCCATCCTTCCAACGGCAGATAGCCTTCGCGCACATGCGAACGGCAATCGCCCGCATACGTGCGTGCCAGCTCGTCCACTTTCTCGTTGCCCGCGTTGCCGGCATGACCCTTGACCCACACGAATCGCACCGACCCCGCCCTATGCGCGATCTCATTGTCGATGGCGCGGATCAAATCGGCGTTCTTCACCGGTTTCTTCTGCGAATTCTTCCAGCCGTTGCGCTTCCAACCCTGCACCCACTTGGTGGAGCAGTTGATCGCATACTGCGAGTCGGTCTCGATCACCAGGTCTTCGGAACCGGGATGCGCTCGCAACGCCTCCAGCACGGCGCATAATTCGCCGATCTGGTTGGTGCCGTTCGTCGCGCCGCCGGCATCGCAATCGCCGGCATGCTCGTGCCCCGGCCTGCCGCCTGCCGCGGGCTCGTGGTCGGCCCAAGCCCAACCCATCGGACCATTCGGATTGCCAAGCGCGGAACCGTCTGTTGAAACCGTAATCGTCATGCTTCTACCCTACGAAAGCCGCGCGACTCGCCGCTTGCCCGTCATACCGCATCGCCCGCCATGCCGTATCGCCCGCCATGCCGTATCGCCTATCGATACCGCATGGCAACGGCATATGCGATTAGTCGCCGAGACACAGCATGACGGAGGCGCGGAACATGCCGTCACTGTGCTCGAAGGAGGCCGTGCCATGGTGCCGTTCGGCCGTCTCTCGTACGGTGGCGGTGCCCAGCCCCGTGCCACCATGTTTGGTCGAGACGAGATCGCTGTCGATCCGTTCGATGCTGGTATCGGCTTCGCCGTACGTGTTGTCCACCGTGATGAACAGGGCCGCCGGAGGGCCGGAACGATACCGGATGCGCACTTTGAGCCGCCTCTCGCCCTGCGTTTGCTGGGTGATGGCCTCCGTGGCGTTCTCCAGCAGATTGCCGACCATGGAGCATAATTCCGCGTTGTTGATGTTGATGTATTGCGGCACCGCCGCTTTGACGTCCACATCCGCACCCAAATGCCGGACCCAATCGCAATAGTAGACAAGCACCGCGTTCAGCGACGCATGCTCGCAATACTGCATTGGTGCCGTTTGCAGCAGCCGGTGTTTGGACATCTCATCCAGATATGAGCGGATGCCATCCATGTCTTCAGCCGCGGCCAACGCCTGCAGTGAGTGGATGTGGTGACGCACGTTGTGCTTGATCTGACGCGCCTCACGGATCCGCTCGTTCATGTGTTGCAGCTGCAACGTCTGCAAAGCCTCATAATGCTGTCGCCTGCGGGCCGCGAGCAGACGGTCCGACTGCTGAATCATGTACCAGATGAGGAAATACACCAACACCATGAAACAGGAATAGACCACCGCCACGGTGAACGCGATTTCCAGCATATGCGAGTCCAGCAGCGTGGAATTGTCCGCCGGCATGCACCACACCACAATCGCGGACGAAACGAACGGAAACAGCCAGATAAGCTGCCAGAAGCCTTTGCTGATGGATGGGGAATCGAATGTGGCTGGAATCGAATCATGCAGCGGATGCCAAAGCGAGACCAGTACGACGACGTCAAGCAGCAGCAGATTGACCAGTCCCGGCCAACCGACGCGGAGATTGGTTGAATCCGCGCCAAGAACGGCCACATCGATGACGAGCGACAGATAGTAGACGATCGCCACCATGTAGGAAGCCGTGGCCACAATCAGCAACAGTTGCCGCCATGGCAGTTCGGTCAGCCATCGCAGGACCAGCAGCACAAGCGGCGCGGTCGGAATGACCGTCCACAGTGATGGGATGCCCAGAGTGCCGCACAGCACGCCGCATAGCAGGAACCAGACCAGTCCGATGGACATGAACAGTGTGCCGTTACGGCGTGGATTGTCCATGTGACTCCATGCCATGATGAGGCACAATGCCAGGCCGGACAACGCGTTGAGCTGCTCTCCGATGGCGAAGAACAGACCTGACGGGGTGGTTTGGGCGATGCCGTTCCGGATGATTTCGCCGAGTGGTGCGAACATGTCAGTCCTCCGTACGCATGCGGGTGAACGTGTATTCCGCGTATGCGCGGCAGGTGGTGGTCACCGCCGTTTTCGTGATGGGAATGCGTTTGCCGCCTTTCATGACGAACTGCGCGTTGGTGATGCCGGACACGTAGTCGAAGTTGACGAGCACTCCTCGCGCGGTGCGGTAGAAGTTGTCGAACACGGTGAGCCGTTGGTCCACGTCGGAGAAATTGGTGCGGATTTTGGTCTGGGTGCCGTCCGCGAACGTAAATTCCACGTAGTGCGCGTTGGACAGGGCGTATGCGATGAGCCGCCGGTCCATGGTCACGGCCGGATTGCCGAACGCCACATGCCAGCTGGAATCCACCGTGCCGGGCGACTGCGCCTTTGCCAGATGGGTGACCGGCGGTTTTGCCTTCAGCTGCTCTTCGACGCGTTCCATGGTGGCTTCGAAGGTTTTGCGATTGACGGGCTTGAGCAGATAACCGCTCGCCTGCACCTCGTAGCCGAGCACCGCGAAATCGGTGCTGGACGTGATGAAGACGATCGCGCAGTCGTCGTTCTGATTGCGCAGCAGCCGCGCTATGTCCAATCCGGTGGTGGCATGCGGCAGATTCTCGTCGCTGAGATAACAGTCGAGCAGCGGCAGGTCGTAACGGCTGTTCTTCCAGCTTTCGATGAACGATTTCGCGTCGGGGAAAACGTCACAGACCGTTTGCATGGCATTCCTGCCGGCGGTTGCGCCGACGTTCCGGCCGTTGAAGTATTCCGCGCACATGGTGGCGATCAGTTCGCGTTCGGCAGGGTGATCCTCGACGATGGCGATGCGCACGTTCCCTCCTTGCTGTGCCGTGATTGCGCGGATGACGTTCCGGCTCTGCTTCCAAGCGTACCGGGAGAGGGAAATACGGGGTGCCGCGGAGCTTGCGTTTCATGCCAGAAAAGCACGTTTCGTGCCATACGGCGGATATCGACAACGAAAAAGACCCGCTCCATACGGAACGGGTCTTTTTCGCGCTACGCCTTGATTACTTGGCGGAACGCCGTATCACTCGGCCAGAGCCTTGTCCACGACCTCGGTGGCCTCGGCGAGCACCTTGTCCAGAGCCTCAGGGGATTCGAAGCTCTCGGCGTACACCTTGTAGATGTTCTCGGTGCCAGACGGACGGGCGGCGAACCAGTTGTCCTTGGTGGTGACCTTCAGACCGCCGATCTTGGCGTGGTTGCCCGGTGCCTCGGTCAGCTTGGCGGTGATGTCTTCGCCAGCCAGGGTGGAGGCGGTCACGTCGTCGCCGGACAGTGCCGCGAACTTGGCCTTCTGCTCCAGTGTGGTCGGGGTGTCGACGCGCTTGTACCAAGACTCGCCGAAGCGCTCGACCTGCTCCTGGTGAAGCTGGGCCGGGTTCTTGCCGGTCTTGGCGGTGATCTCGGCGGCCAGCAGGTCGGGGATCAGAC
>ERZ773195.2415-NODE-2415-length-11878-cov-3.107249_pt1 | contig 11878 bp, 8 predicted proteins | sample MGYA00580530_ERZ773195 | MGnify/ENA primary metagenome ERZ773195 (study PRJEB29015, sample SAMEA2737751) | human gut metagenome | biome: human gut; feature: human-associated habitat; material: faeces | place: China | collected 2012 ...
GCATCGTAATCGTACTGGTGCTTGGTCGGTTCCTGCGGCTTCGGCTCGATAAGCAAAGTGCCCTGGAAACCGGGTTTGTGTTTGTGTTCCACGACCAGTTGCATGAAGCGACCAATTTGCTCACGTTCCTGACGCAGATCGGTATTCAGCAGCGTTTCATAGCCTTCACGACCGCCCCACAGAACGTAGTTTTCACCGCCTAATTTATGCGTGGCATCCATAGCCGTAACCACCTGCGTGGCGGCCCAGCTGAACACTTCCGGATCCGGGTTCGTGGCCGCGCCCGCGCCGTAACGTGGGTTGGTGAAGCAGTTTGCCGTTCCCCACAGCAGCTTCACGCCGCTCTGCTCCTGTTTTGCCGCCAGTACATCAACCATCTGCGCAAAATTGTTTTTGTACTCTTTCAGCGACGCACCTTCCGGCGAGACATCCACGTCATGGAAGCAGTAGTAGGGCACGTTCAGCTTGTGGAAAAACTCGAACGCCACGTCCGCCTTGCGCTTCGCTAATTCCAGCGCTTCACCGGGCTGCTGCCACGGGCGATTAAATGCACCAACACCAAACATATCTGCACCATTCCAGCAGAAAGTGTGCCAGTAGCAGGCAGCAAATCGCAGGTGATCTTCCATACGCTTGCCTAACACTAACTCATCAGAGTTGTAGTGGCGAAATGCTAATGGATTAGTTGATTTGGTGCCTTCATAACGAACGCGCTCAAGCTGGTCAAAATAGGCTGGCATAATGAACTCCATAATCAGGTAATGCGGCGGGTGATGGATAATGTCGTAATATTGGGCACTCCCCACCTATTGCTCAATTATGTTATTTCATACTGCCATTGAGATAATTCACAAGTGTGCGCTACTTCTCAAAATAAAATCTGAACAATTTAAAAATTGTTACTTATCAAACTTAAATGCAACCCAGGTAACGAATCATTTAAAATACGATCCCGGTCATAAATCAAGAAATAAACCAAAAAACGTAATTGGAAGATAAAAATCTATAATTGCCTTCCCGCCGTTACCTGTTAAAACTCTGCTACGTCTTATGCTGTGATTGTTACTTTTACTGCTATTTCTCCCCTACAAAAGGCATCACGATTATGAAGATGAAGAGCATTTTACTTGCTGTTTGCACATCCCTTTTACTCACCAGCGTCGCAGGTCATGCCAAAGAAGTAAAAATCGGTATGGCGATTGATGATCTCCGCCTGGAACGCTGGCAGAAAGATCGCGATATTTTCGTCAACAAAGCTGAATCGCTTGGTGCGAAAGTATTTGTACAATCGGCGAATGGTAATGAAGAAACCCAAATGTCGCAGATTGAAAACATGATAAACCGGGGCGTGGATGTCCTTGTGATAATCCCTTACAACGGCCAGGTATTAAGCAATGTTATCAAAGAAGCAAAACAAGAAGGGATCAAGGTGCTGGCTTACGATCGCATGATCAATGATGCTGACATCGATTTTTATATCTCTTTCGATAATGAAAAAGTAGGTGAATTACAGGCTCAATCATTAGTCAATATTGTTCCCGAAGGGAATTATTTCCTGATGGGTGGCTCACCCGTTGATAACAACGCGAAGCTGTTCCGCGCTGGACAAATGAAAGTATTAAAACCTTATATCGACAGCGGAAAAATTAAGGTGGTGGGCGATCAATGGGTTGACGGCTGGTTACCGGAGAATGCGTTGAAGATTATGGAAAATGCGCTAACCGCCAACAATAACAAAATTGACGCAGTAGTTGCCTCAAATGACGCCACAGCTGGCGGTGCGATTCAGGCGCTGAGTGCGCAAGGATTATCAGGAAAAGTCGCTATTTCCGGACAAGATGCAGACCTTGCAGGCATCAAGCGCATTGTCGCCGGGACTCAAACCATGACGGTTTATAAACCTATTACATTGCTCGCAAATACCGCTGCGGAAATCGCCGTCGAACTGGGAAATGATCAACAGCCTAAAGCAGATACTTCGCTGAATAATGGCCTGAAAGATGTCCCTTCCCGACTACTCACACCTATTGATGTTAACAAAGACAATATTAACGAGACCGTCATTAAAGACGGATTCCACAAGAAAAGCGATCTGTAAGCCATGTGCCCTCTGCAAATCAGAGGGCAATAAAACGTGGTGTCAAATTCGCCACGGATATACGTGAATGTCCACGCAGGGTTCTCTTATTGGCTTATGTGGAGCAGTTATGCCATATCTTCTTGAAATGAAAAACATTACCAAGACATTCGGCGTAGTGAAGGCGGTTGATAACGTTAGCCTTAGGATCAATGCTGGCGAAATCATTTCATTATGCGGTGAAAATGGTTCGGGTAAATCGACGCTAATGAAAGTTCTGTGCGGAATTTACCCGCATGGAACCTACGAAGGCGAGATCATTTTTGCTGGCGAAGCCATCCGTGCCAGCCATATTCGTGATACCGAACGTAAGGGTATTGCGATCATCCACCAGGAATTAGCCCTGGTGAAAGAGTTAACAATACTGGAAAATATTTTCCTCGGTAACGAAATGACCCGTAACGGCGTTCTTGATTACGAGATGATGACGTTACGCTGTCAAAAATTACTCGATCAGGTCAGTTTGTCTATTTCGCCAGATACGCGCGTGGGCGATTTAGGATTAGGGCAACAACAGCTGGTAGAAATTGCAAAAGCGCTGAATAAGCAGGTCCGCTTACTTATTCTGGATGAACCAACGGCCTCCCTCACCGAGCAGGAAACTGCAATACTGCTGAATATTATACGTGACCTACAACAGCATGATATCGCCTGCATTTATATTTCACACAAATTGAATGAAGTTAAGGCCATCTCGAATACCATTTGCGTTATTCGCGACGGTAAACACATCGGCACACGCGATGCGACCAACATGACTGAAGACGATATTATCACCATGATGGTTGGTCGTGAGCTCACCGCACTTTACCCCAGCGAGCCTCATATCACGGGAGAAGAGATTTTACGGGTTGAGAATCTGACAGCCTGGCATCCCGTCAATCGCCATATAAAACGCGTCAACGACATTTCTTTCTCACTCAAGCAGGGCGAAATTCTCGGCATTGCCGGACTCGTCGGTGCAGGACGTACCGAAGCCGTACAGTGTCTGTTTGGCGTCTGGTCTGGTCGTTGGGAGGGAAAGATTTTTATTGAAGGCACTCAGGTGCATATCCATAACTGCCAGCAAGCTATTGCTCATGGCATCGCCATGGTGCCTGAAGACAGAAAAAAAGATGGCATTGTTCCGGTGATGGCTGTGGGGAAAAATATCACGCTGGCTGCACTCGATAAATTTACCGGGGGCATGAGCCATCTTGATGATGCCGCTGAACAAAAATGCATTCTGGAATCGCTTCAACAGCTCAAAGTAAAAACATCGTCCCCCGACCTTGCGATCGGGCGTCTGAGCGGAGGGAATCAGCAAAAAGCGATTCTCGCGCGTTGCCTCCTGTTAAATCCCCGGATTCTCATTCTTGATGAACCCACCAGGGGTATCGATATTGGCGCGAAATACGAGATCTACCAGCTGATCCTCCAGCTCGTCCAGGAAGGCATTGCCGTGATTGTCATCTCCTCTGAATTACCTGAAGTGCTCGGACTAAGCGATCGCATCCTCGTGATGCATGAAGGAAAACTGAAAGCTAACCTGGTAAATCATAACCTGACTCAGGAGCAGGTGATGGAAGCCGCATTAAGGAGCGAACATCATGTCGAAAAACAATCCGTCTGAAGCGAAACTTTCTCCCTCTATCACAGGTGGTTTCCCAGCAATAAAATCGCTTAACTTGCAAGTCTTCGTCATGATTGCGGCGATTATCGTGATTATGCTGTTTTTCACGTGGACCACTGATGGCGCATACCTGAGCGCACGTAATGTCTCGAACCTGCTTCGACAGACTGCGATTACCGGTATTCTTGCCGTGGGTATGGTGTTTGTGATCATTTCCGCTGAAATCGATCTCTCTGTCGGTTCCATGATGGGATTGTTGGGCGGCGTAGCGGCGATCTGTGATGTTTGGCTAGGCTGGCCTTTACCGCTGACGGTGATCGTAACCTTGACTCTGGGATTGCTCCTCGGGGCATGGAATGGATGGTGGGTTGCTTACCGCAAGGTTCCGTCGTTTATCGTCACCCTTGCGGGAATGCTGGCTTTCCGCGGTATTCTGATTGGCATCACCAACGGCACCACCGTATCCCCCACCAGCGCAGCAATGTCTCAGATTGGTCAGAGCTACTTGTCTGATGGCACAGGCTTTGTCATCGGTGCTCTCGGCTTAATGGCGTTTGTTGGCTGGCAATGGCGAGGCCGTATGCGTCGCCAGGCGTTAGGCCTTGCCACTCCCGCATCAACGTCGGCTGTGGGTCGCCAGGCATTCACAGCCATTGTCGTCTTAGGGGCAATCTGGCTATTAAACGATTATCGTGGTGTTCCAACGCCCGTCCTGCTGCTGACGCTGCTGCTGCTCGGTGGGATGTTTATGGCCACGCGCACTGCATTCGGTCGGAGAATTTACGCCATTGGCGGGAACCTGGAAGCCGCCCGCCTTTCAGGTATCAACGTTGAACGCACCAAACTTGCCGTCTTCGCTATTAATGGTTTGATGGTCGCCATTGCCGGGCTCATTCTTAGCTCCCGGCTTGGCGCAGGTTCCCCTTCCGCAGGGAACATTGCAGAACTGGATGCCATTGCCGCATGTGTCATCGGGGGAACCAGCCTGGCGGGAGGGGTCGGGAGTGTTGCCGGCGCCGTCATGGGCGCATTCATTATGGCTTCTCTCGATAATGGAATGAGTATGATGGACGTCCCCACCTTCTGGCAATACATAGTGAAAGGGGCGATATTGTTGTTGGCGGTATGGATGGACTCAGCAACCAAACGTCGTTCCTGAATTTAAGAAGTGGGTGTATCTCAATGCCGGTTAATGCAACCGGCATTGTCTTATCTACATGATTCAGCGGGAAAAGAACCATGTTTTATAAACGTCATCGTATTACGTTGTTATTTAATGCCAATAAAGCCTACGACCGTCAGGTGGTGGAAGGGGTTGGCGAGTATCTGCAAGCGTCGCAATCGGAGTGGGATATCTTCATAGAAGAAGATTTTCGTGCTCGCATTGATAACATTAAAGAGTGGTTAGGCGACGGCGTTATTGCCGATTATGACGATGATGATATTGCGCAATTACTTGTCGATGTGGATGTTCCGATCATTGGCGTTGGGGGTTCCTACCATCTGCAGCAAGATTATCCACCAGTACATTACATTGCCACCGACAACCACGCGCTGGTAGAAAGCGCCTTCCTGCATCTGAAAGAGAAAGGGATTAACCGGTTTGCATTTTATGGTCTTCCGGCTTCAAGCGGTAAACGCTGGGCCGCAGAACGTGAATATGCGTTTTGCCAGTTGGTTGCCAAAGAGAAGTACCGCGGCGTGGTGTATCAAGGTCTGGAAACCGCGCCAGAAAACTGGCAGCACGCGCAAAATAGGCTGGCGGACTGGCTGCAAACCTTACCTCCACAAACCGGGATTATCGCCGTCACCGACGCACGTGCGCGGCACGTTCTGCAGGCCTGTGAACATCTGCATATTCCGGTACCGGAAAAACTGTGCGTCATTGGTATCGATAACGAAGAGCTGACCCGTTACCTGTCACGAGTCGCCTTGTCCTCCGTCGCTCAGGGGGCCAGACAAATGGGGTATCAGGCAGCCAAACTACTCCACCGCCTGCTGGCTCACGAAGAGATTCCCCTACAGCGCATTCTGGTTCCTCCTGTACGCGTTGTTGCGCGTCAGTCTACAGATTATCGTTCACTTACCGATCCTGCCGTTATTCAGGCGATGCATTACATTCGCAACCATGCCTGCAAAGGTATCAAGGTTGATCAAGTGTTGGACTCAGTAGGGATTTCACGTTCGAATCTGGAGAAACGCTTTAAAGAAGAGGTCGGAGAGACCATTCACGCCGTGATTCATGCCGAAAAGCTGGAAAAGGCGCGCAGCCTGTTGATTTCTACCACGCTTTCAATCAACGAAATTTCACAGATGTGCGGCTACCCATCTCTGCAGTATTTCTATTCGGTATTCAAGAAAGAGTACGACACGACGCCAAAAGAGTATCGCGATGTGAACAGTGAAGTGTTGCTATAAAGATGATAGCCGGAGGGCGAAGTCGCCATCCGGCACTCGAAATTACATATGCGCGGCGATTAAACGCTGGTTGTCCTGATACATTGCAAACAGATAGTTGTTATAACTCTGTCCCTTAGTGGAATAACCCTTCAGCTTATGGATCATCGCGGTGGCGGTGACTTCCTGATCGGCTTTACGCAACTGCGCACGTGACTTACGGAAGGAAGAGTAGGCCGGATGCGTATTCAAATTAATGACGTAAGCATTCACCGACTCTTTCACTGATTCAAACTGTGAGTAGCCTTTCACCTTACCCGGTGCATTGTTACAACGACCCTTGCCACATTTCATGCCAAACAGGTTGTTGTTGCTACGCGCCAGCTTCGACGTACCCCAGCCGCTTTCTGCCGCAGCCATGGTTGCCACCATACTGGTCGGGATAATGTCTACACGCTCAAGCAGCGTATTCCACGGAATTTTACGCGTGTTACCAGACCAGTTCACCTTGTAGCGCTTCGCGATGTCTTTCATACGCGTACGCTCAGTCGGTGACCAGCGGTTCTGGTACTGTTTTGAAATCAGCCAGTTACGGTCCGCCGTAATGGCAGCATTTTGACTGGTAATATAAGGCATAACCGTCCGGAGAAACGCTTTTTTCCTTGGTGTTCCGGAAGGGTATTTTCGCAAATCAGGAAGTGAACTACTCTTTGCACTATTGCGAGAATACTCTTGTTTACTGCTAACCTGTTTATTACTTGCCTTGGTTATCTGGGGCTTGTGACTCGTTGTCGCCGTGTGTGTCTTTGCCAGCACCTCACCCGAAAATGCAACGGTGAGTAACATAAGAATCATTGCCCCATATCGTCGAATGGGAGTCAATATCATTAGGTCTCCTGGTCGGATTTATACATTCCAACACCTTATATTTTTCACAAAAATGAGAGATGAATCTCAAATCATATCAAAAATAGCCGTCAAGAGCACCCACAGGAATAGTCCAATTCTGAAACTATGTCACGTATTAACAGTTCTGGGTGCCATTAATTCGAAGAAAATGTGGAGGTTATCGCAAAATCAGTTCATTTTTTGCGCGCGGTCGCTCACCCTCACTTCTCCTCCTGGCGGAATCAACTCAAAGGAGGAGTTTCCGGCCTGATTTCACTGGCAAACTGGCGAAAATCGCAGCATCAAGGACAGCACTATGAAACTTGCCGCCGTTGCGCTGGCGCTAATGCCCGGCATTGCCATCGCCTCATCATGGACGTCTCAAGGACTTCCCACCTTCGAAGCGGAAGGTACGGGTAAATTCGTCAGCCATGCAGCGTTGACGAAGGGTACCCGTCCTTTAACCCTGAATTTTGACCAACAGTGCTGGCAGCCTGCTGATGCGATAAAACTCAACCAGATGCTGTCGCTAAAACCTTGTGAAGGCACGCCGCCACAGTGGCGTTTATTCAAAGACGGCGATTACACGCTGGAAATCGATACCCGCTCCGGTACGCCGACGCTGATGCTGTTGGTAAAAAGTGCTAAGGACACCGTCACCACCCAGATTCGCCAATGCCCGAAATGGGACGGTTCACCCTTAACGCTGGACGTGAGCCAGACCTTCCCGGAAGGTGCCGTGGTGCGTGATTTCTACAGCCAGCAAACGGCAACGGTAAAAAACGGGTCGATTACCCTACAGCCCGCCGCAACCAGTAACGGGCTGTTGCTACTGGAACGGGCGGAAACCGATGCCCCCGCCGCTTTCGACTGGCATAACGCCACGGTGTATTTCGTCCTGACGGACCGCTTTGTGAATGGCGATCCGAGTAACGACCACAGCTATGGGCGTCGCAACGACGGCATGCAGGAAATTGGCACGTTCCACGGTGGCGATTTGCGCGGGCTCGCCAGCAAACTCGACTACCTGCAACAGTTAGGCGTCAACGCCCTGTGGATCAGCGCGCCGTTTGAGCAAATCCACGGCTGGGTCGGAGGTGGCACCAAAGGGGACTTCCCCCACTACGCTTACCACGGCTACTACACCCAGGACTGGACCACGCTTGACGCCAATATGGGAAACGAAGCGGACCTGCGTGCGCTGGTTGATGGCGCACACCAGCGCGGCATCCGTGTCTTGTTTGATGTGGTGATGAACCATACCGGCTACGCCACGCTGGCGGATATGCAGGAGTATCAGTTTGGGGCACTGTACCTATCGGGCGATGAGCTGAAAAAAACGCTCGGGGAACGCTGGACGGACTGGCAGCCATCCGCCGGGCAAAGCTGGCACAGTTTCAATGATTACATCAACTTTAGCGATAAAGCTGGCTGGGAAAAATGGTGGGGAAAAAACTGGATCCGCACCGATATTGCCGATTACGACAATCCTGGCTTTGACGACCTGACGATGTCGCTGGCTTTCCTGCCCGATCTGAAAACCGAATCCACCACGCCTTCCGGGCTGCCAAACTTTTATCAGCACAAGCCGGATACGCACGCCAAAGCCATCGCCGGTTACACGCCCCGGGATTATCTGACGCACTGGCTCAGTCAGTGGGTGCGTGATTATGGGATTGACGGCTTTCGGGTCGACACCGCTAAACACGTCGAGCTTCCCGCCTGGCAGCAGCTAAAAACACAAGCCAGCGCGGCGCTGGTCGAATGGAAGAAAGCCAATCCGGAAAAAGCGCTGGATGATAACCCCTTCTGGATGACTGGCGAGGCCTGGGGTCACGGTGTGATGCAAAGCGACTATTACCGTCACGGCTTCGATGCGATGATCAATTTCGACTACCAGGAGCAGGCGGCAAAGGCCGTTGATTGTCTGGCAAATATGGACCCCACCTGGCAGCAGATGGCGGATAAATTGCAGGACTTCAACGTCCTGAGCTATCTCTCCTCGCACGATACACGTCTGTTCCGCGAAGGTGGAGACAAAGCCGCCGAGCTATTGCTGCTGGCACCTGGCGCGGTTCAACTCTTTTATGGCGACGAGTCGGCCCGCCCCTTTGGCCCAACCGGCTCAGACCCATTACAGGGTACGCGCTCAGAGATGAACTGGCAGGATGTGACCGGGAAATCTGCCGCCATCGTCGCACACTGGCAGCGAATCAGTCAGTTCAGGGCCAGACATCCCGCCATTGGTGCCGGTAAACAAATCACGCTGCCGCTGACGCAGGGATACGGATTTATTCGTGAGCATGGCGACGATAAGGTGATGGTGGTGTGGGCCGGTCAGCCCTGATCCCGGCAGGCTTCTCGCTGTGCACGCAGCGGGAAGCCTTACTCAACATTAAAAACCAGCCAAATAAAAATCATTAGCACAAAATCTCAATCCGGCCTGATACCCCTGATTTGCACCCTGCCATGGGTAGCGCTATGGTTAGCCACTTTATTACTCAGTTCGACAGACCACCTGCTATGACATTCTCACTTTTTGGCGACAAATTTACCCGCCATTCAGGCATCACACGCCTGATGGAGGACCTTAACGACGGTTTACGCACCCCAGGCGCCATCATGCTCGGTGGCGGCAATCCGGCGCAAATTCCAGAGATGCAAAATTACTTTCAATCTCTGCTGGCAGATATGCTGGAAAACGGCAAAGCCACTGATGCGCTTTGCAATTACGATGGTCCACAAGGTAAAACCGAGCTGCTGACAGAGCTGGCGAAACTGCTACGTGAGAAGCAGGGTTGGGATATCGAGCCACAAAATATTGCACTGACAAATGGCAGTCAGAGCGCATTTTTCTACTTATTCAATCTGTTCGCCGGACGCCGCGCCGACGGAACAACGCAAAAAGTGTTGTTCCCGTTAGCTCCGGAATACATTGGCTATGCCGATTCCGGGCTGGAAGAGGATCTCTTTGTCTCCGCGCGTCCAAATATCGAACTGTTACCAGAAGGTCAGTTTAAGTATCACGTTGATTTTGAACACCTGCACATCGGTGAAGAGACGGGCATGATCTGCGTGTCACGTCCGACAAACCCGACAGGCAACGTGATCACCGATGAAGAGCTGATGAAGCTGGACCGGCTGGCCAACCAGCATGGGATCCCGCTGGTGATTGATAACGCCTATGGCGTACCGTTCCCCGGCATCATCTTTAGCGAAGCGCGCCCGCTGTGGAACCCCAACATTGTGCTGTGCATGAGCCTTTCCAAGCTGGGTCTGCCAGGCTCCCGCTGCGGCATCATTATCGCGAATGAAAAAATCATCACCGCCATCACCAACATGAACGGCATTATCAGTCTCGCGCCTGGCGGAATGGGTCCGGCAATCATGTGCGAAATGATTAAGCGCAACGACCTTCTGCGCCTGTCCGAGACGGTGATAAAGCCGTTTTATTATCAGCGCGTTCAGGAGACGATTGCGATCATTCGCCGCTATTTATCTGAAGATCGGTGCCTTATTCATAAACCGGAGGGCGCGATTTTCCTGTGGTTATGGTTCAAAGATTTGCCTATCAGCACCGAACTGTTGTATCAGCGTCTGAAAGCGCGCGGCGTGCTGATGGTTCCCGGTGACTACTTCTTCCCGGGTCTGGATAAACCCTGGCCGCATACGCATCAGTGTATGCGGATGAACTACGTGCCAGAACCGGAGAAAATAGAAGCTGGAGTGAAGATTCTGGCTGAAGAGATCGAACGCGCCTGGCAGGAAGGCTAACGCAAGTCCCGACCTAACTACAGGTCGGGACTCACATTACTGTGGAAGTGAACACAGACGCTGGCGCTGAATACTGACGGCATCTATACACTGCAACGCGCTGGTCGGGCAGGCTTCGACACACGCCGGCCCCGCATCACGGTGCCAGCATAAATCGCACTTTATCGCCTGTACCCGCGACGAGCGGGCGACGACATTCATTGCCCCAAACGGGCAGGCCAGCATACAACTTTTACAACCAATACAACGCGCCTGTTCAACGAAGATATGCCCATGTTCACGACGAATTGCGTGCGTCGGGCAGACATTTGCACAGGGAGCGTCCTCGCATTGATGGCAGGCGACTGCCGTCGTAAAGGCGTCGTCTTTGATCACGCGGATGCGCGGGGTAAACGCAGTGGAAGAGACCGACGCGCAGTCCTGGTTTTGCTGGTGCGCGACGACGCAAGCAACTTCGCAGGTACGACACCCAATACATTTTGCCGCATCCGCCATAATAAACTCGTTCATTGCTCCCTCCGTCTGCGTGAAAACCACAGAGTGCCAGAGAGGTTGCCCCTGACGCCTTGATCGGACAGGGGAAACGGTTAAATATTGTCAGGTGCCTGAACAACTATGGCGATCCGCCTAATCGCGAGCGGTAAAGCCCAGTTCATTGGAAATGAGCCGGATGACGATGCTTCGGGTCTTATCCGGTCTATCACATTGAAAAGATTGCCCTCCTCCCTGAGGACAAACGGGTGAGAATCAGAAACGCCAGGTCAGACCGGACATAAAGGTAAAGCTGTCATCACGGTCAACCATCGGGCTATTTTTAATATCATCTGGCAGCGCACTATAGTTGGCGCTGGCCAGCAGCGTCAGATTGCTGGTCAATGCGTATTTAGCGGACAGGCCAACATACGGTGTCCAGCTATCGCCAGGGGAGTAGCTTGATAACCCACTACGGCGGGATTCATTGCCAGAGATGCCGTAGTAATATTCATTGAAGTTTTCGTCATAGTAGAGCACGCCAATCGCCGGCGTCAGCGTCAGCTTGCCCATCGGCATTTGGCGAAACAGAGACATTT
>ERZ773195.2421-NODE-2421-length-11862-cov-3.010841_pt1 | contig 11862 bp, 10 predicted proteins | sample MGYA00580530_ERZ773195 | MGnify/ENA primary metagenome ERZ773195 (study PRJEB29015, sample SAMEA2737751) | human gut metagenome | biome: human gut; feature: human-associated habitat; material: faeces | place: China | collected 2012 ...
TGTTATGGAAGCAGATATTGATTCAGACGTAGATGCACAGGCAATAACTGATACAGGTGTTAGAGCCATTCAGATTCATACAGGTGGAATGTGTCACTTAGATGCTGACATGACAAGACAGGGAATTAACGAATTTGGAACAAAGGATTTAGACCTTGTATTTTTAGAAAACGTAGGCAATCTTGTTTGCCCTGCGGAATTTGATACAGGCAGTACTAAGAATGCAATGATTTTGTCAGTTCCTGAGGGAGATGACAAACCCCTTAAATATCCGCTTATGTTTACAATAAGCGATGTAGTATTAATTAACAAGTGTGATACATTAAGCGTTTTTGACGATTTTTCAAAGAAAGACGTTGAGGAAAGAATACATAATTTAAATCCAAATGCTAAGGTATTCTTTGTGTCTGCAAAGACAGGAGAAGGCTTTGAGCAGTGGACAGATTGGTTGAAAAATGAATTAAAAATATATTCTAAATAATGCTAAGGAGGAAGTTTTATGGCAGATCCATTAGGAGGTTATGTACCGGATACCGTAAAAAACGATGAACCTATACGTGAACCCATTGTGCGTTTAGGCAAAATGATTTCCGACAGAATGGAAGTTATGCTTGGCAAAGAAAAAATTACAAAAGAGTCACCTGAGTACTGGGGCCTTGCACCTATATGTACTGACGAACAGGCTCTTATTGCCATAAAAATGGGAAAGAGAAAACCTAGAACTTTTGCACAGATTAAGAAATTAACAAAGATTAATGACGATGAATATTTGCAAAAGCAGTTAGACGAAATGTCTAACAATGGTTTAATTGAATACAATTGGGAGAATCCACAGCACGAGAAACAGTACGTTTTACCTATGTATGTTCCCGGAAGTGCAGAATTTACCAATATGAATGCAGATGTTTTAAGAGATCATCCTGAAATGGGTAGATTTTTTGAAAGAATGAGTCGTCTTCCGCTTGAAAAGGTTACACCAATGGTTCCACTTGGCGGAGCAGGAATCGGAATGCACGTTATTCCTGTAGAGAAAGCAATTGAAATGGAAAACCATTCAGTTTCAGTTGAACATATTTCACATTGGCTTGATAAGTATGAAGGAAAATATGCAGCAAGTCCTTGTTCGTGCCGTCGCTCAAGAGTTACATATGACGAAGGCTGTGCCGATGATCCTGAAGGCTGGTGTATTGCTGTAGGTGATATGGCAGATTATGTTGTTGAAACTAACAAAGGTGGACGTTACATAACAAGAGAAGAAGTATACGAAATCCTTGAACAGGCAGAAGAAAACGGTTTTGTTCACCAGATTACAAACATTGACGGTGAAAATAAGATTTTTGCAATATGTAACTGCAATGTTAACGTATGTTATGCACTTCGTACATCACAGTTATTTAATACACCAAACATGTCTCGTTCAGCTTATGTTGCCCATGTTGAAAAGGATAAATGTGTTGCCTGTGGACGTTGCGTTGAGTTCTGTCCTGCAGGAGCAGTAAAGCTTGGTCAGAAACTTTGCAAAAAAGATGGAAGTCAGGTTGAATATCCAAAGATGCCTTTACCTTCTGAAAAGAAGTGGGGACCTGAAATGTGGACTGAGGATTACAGAGACAAAAACCGTATTAATACTCATGAAACAGGAACCGCACCTTGTAAAACAGCCTGCCCTGCACATATAGCAGTTCAGGGATATTTGAAAATGGCTTCACAGGGAAGATATAAGGAAGCTCTTGCGTTGATTAAGAAGGAAAATCCATTTCCTGCAGTTTGCGGACATATTTGTAACCGAAGATGTGAGGACGCATGTACAAGAGGAAATATTGACCAGGCTGTAGCAATAGATGAAGTTAAGAAGTTTATTGCTGCTAAAGATTTGGAAGCAGAAACACGTTACATTCCAAAGAAAGTTGTTCCATCACTTAAGGGACAGTTTGACGAAAAGATTGCCATAATCGGTGGTGGGCCTGCCGGTTTATCCTGTGCATTCTATTTGGCAGAAAAAGGATATGCACCTACAGTTTTTGAAAAAAATGAAAATGCCGGAGGAATGCTTGTATACGGAATCCCATCATACAAGTTAGAAAAAGATGTAGTTCAGGCTGAGATTGATGTAATAAAAGCTATGGGTGTTACTATTAAAACAGGCGTTGAAGTAGGTAAGGACATAACAATTGAAGAATTAAGAAAACAGGGCTACAAAGCATTCTACATTGCAATCGGATGTCAGGGTGGAAGAAAAGCCGGTATTCCTGGAGAAGATGCAGAAGGTGTAATGACAGCCGTAGATTTCTTAAGAGAAGTAAATGACAAGGAAGAATATCCTATTGAAGGAGACGTTGTTGTAATCGGTGGTGGTAACGTAGCCATTGACGTAGCAAGAAATAGCAAACGTTGTGGTGATGTTAATGTATCAATGTTCTGTCTTGAAGACAGAGAGCACATGCCTGCTTCGGAAGAAGAAATTGAAGAAGCCACAGAAGAAGGAATTAAAGTTAATTGTGGTTGGGGACCAAAGGAAATCATTGTCAAAGACGGAAAAGTTGACAGCATTGTTCTTAAGAAATGCCTTTCTGTTATGGACTATGATGGAAGATTTAACCCAACATATGATGAAAATGAAACAATTACATTGTCTTGTAAGCACGTAGTATTGTCAGTAGGACAGGCTATTGTTTGGGACAACCTTTTAGATGGCTTAAATGTAAAATTAGACAGAGGCAACAGAGCAATCGCTGACTCATTTACATTCCAGACTGACGAACCTGATGTATTTGTTGGTGGTGATGTTTATACAGGTCCAAAATTTGCCATTGATGCCATAGCTGCAGGAAAGCAGGGGGCTATTTCAATTCACAGATTTGTACAGCCACACAGCAGTCTTACAATTGGACGTGATCCTCATTATTTCGTTGAAATTAATAAGGATGACATAAACATTGAAAGCTATGATAATTCAAGCAGACAGGTTCCAATGAAGGATGAAAACATTAGCAAAAACAATCCTTTCAGAGATGCCAAACTTCCTTTTACCGAAGAACAGGTTAAAAAGGAAACAGCCCGTTGTCTTGGATGTGGTGCAACAATCGTTGACGAAAACAAATGTATCGGTTGCGGTATTTGTACAACTAAATGTGAGTTTGAAGCAATTCACTTAGAAAGAGACTTGCCAGGTGCAAGTGTTATGAGAAAGAGTGAAGACAAGCTTAAATACATTTTGCCAAACGGTGCAAAACAGGCAATTAAAATTAAATTTTCTAAGAAAAAATAATTATTAAAAATATTTGTTAAGACTATTTATTAGAAATTTTAATTAAAACTATTAAGTTATAAATTTATTAAACAACTAATAAGATAAAAGGGGAAAATTATGCATGAATTAGGTGTTGTTTTTCAGGCTATAAAAATCGTAGAAGAAGTAGCCAAGGAAAATAATCTTACTGAAATAGAAAGTGTAACTGTGGAAATTGGAGAAGTTTCAACAGTTATAGAATCATATCTTCAGAACTGCTGGAAGTGGTCTGTAGAAAAGAAATCAGACATTATGCATAATTGCAAATTATACGTTGAAAAAATCCCGGCAATTACCTATTGTCAGGACTGTGGTAATAAATATGAGACTGTTGCCTATGGTAAAACATGCCCAAAATGCAACAGTACTCATACATACCTCTTACAGGGAAATGAGTTTAACATTAAGGAAATTGAGGGATGTTAAAATAAGCAATCAAATTTTAAAAAATTTGATTACAATAAACAAGGGAGGAAGAAATTATGTTATTTCAAATTAACAGCATGTGGCAGATATTAGGCTGGGTTTTAGTATTTGCCGGATTAATTATTACAAACGAAATTGAACGTCGTACAAAGAAGGGCGGAATCTTTTTCTTTGGAATAGTTTTAGCAGCGCTAACTGTTTACTTTATAGCTATTCAGATTGGTGCACACACAGGAGCAGCCTGGGCATTAAACAGCCAGACTTATAAGTATATGAATGGATGGTTCCATTATGCAAAGCTTTATGCTGCAGTTGCAGGATGTATTGGTTTTATGTTATTAAAATATAAAACAGGTCTTGGCAACAAGCAGTGGTTTAAATGTTTCCCATTCATAATTGTAGCAATCAACATTCTTATTGCAGTAGGTTCAGACTTTGAGTCAGCAATCAAAGGTGCTGATGCTGTTAACGGATGGTGGTTCTCAAACGAAAAAGTATGGCTTAACGGTGGCTGGTGGAACTGGGTAAACGGTATTGCCGGAATCCTTAATATTTTCTGTATGACAGGCTGGTGGGGAATTTACTCATCAAAAGACAAAAATCATCAGGATATGTTGTGGCCTGATATGACAATATGGTTTATCGTAGCATATGATATTTGGAACTTTACATACACATACTGCAATTTACCAACACATAGCTGGTACTGTGGTGTAGCTTTACTTTTGGCTCCAACATTTGCTAACGCATTATGGAACAAAGGTGGATGGATTCAGAATCGTGCCAACACACTTGCAACATGGTGTATGTTCGCACAGATACTTCCTTTATTCCAGATTAGTGGTGTATTCTCAGTAATCCCATCACTTTACAATAATGTAACAGGTGCAAAAACAGGTCTTGACCTAGCCGCAATTGACAGCACAACAATGTCTACAATTACACCAAACACAACAGCAATGGGCGTATGTGCAATCCTTGCACTTGCAGCCAATGTTGTATGTCTTTCAGTAATAATTAAACGTGCCATTGAACAGAAGAAAAATCCATACAAAGAAGAAATCTTTGCAGGAACAAAAGACTTCGTTGAAGCAATGGAAAGAGCAGAATAAAGACATTAAAATATCTATAAAGAAATGGGCTAGTCAGAAATGGCTAGTCTTTTTTTGCCCTATTATGCATATTTTCTCCCGAATTTGCAATTTCTATTTTCTTATTTGAATAAAAAAGTATTATATATGGTGTTCGAACAATTTATTTAACACGTGTGGAAAGGAATATACTTTGTATTTTCACATATATAAGTGGTTAAAGAATTTGTTTAAATAACCAAATATATACAATTGGATAAATAAACATTATTGTAATTATTGATAGTTGGCTTTATAATTTTCTTATACTTATTATAACAAATCATTTCGCGTAAATGGTGGTTTCAAAGTGATGGGGTGTAAACGTATTGATACCGTATATATATCATCCTCTGTAAAAAAAAGTTCATGTGCAGACAACAGGATTAAAATGCTATTTTAATGATAGAGATTATTGGATTTCATCGGGCAATCTAAATGGCACAATTAATTTAGAGTAATAGGTAATAAAATGAAAAATAAATACATTATTAAGCTATATCATTATTATTTGAAGAAGAAATACGATAATGATAAAATTGTTGGCATAAAAGAATCAGAAAAAGTGCTTGAAAAATTAAAGAACCTTTCAGTGATAGAACCAATCTCTATCAACGATTTAGATTATATGGGAAAAGCTTTCTTAAATGATTTATCAAGTGAATATCCAAAAGATTCTCTTAAAATTTTTAAAATGGTTAAAAATGGTACAACAGATATATTTTACAAATATCATCGTGAAAGATATGTTGGTAAAGTATGTATATATATTTTTCTATCCGAGGATAATTCTTTACATTCCAACTGTGATTTATTAGAATGCAAACTAGAAATTATGAAGGGCATAAATAAATCAGAAATAGATAAAAAATCACATATTTACTGGCGCTATCTTGAGACGATGCATCAGTATGATATCATGGTGAAAGAAACAAAAAGTAATTTTAAAGAGAAGTTCTTTAATAAAAATAAGACTGAGGGAAAAATGAGAATTGCTATTGTGGATGACGAACTAATATGGCGTAAAAAATCTTACTCTTACATAAAGAAAATTGTAGAAAAGAATGATTCTATAGATGTTTTTAAATCAGGCAATGATTTTTTAGAAAAACACGCTGAATATGATATTGTTTTTATGGACATAGAAATGCCGGAAATAGATGGTTGGAATACAGCAAAAACATATCGTATATTTTATCCTGAGTCTGTTGTAGCTATGCTTACTACTCATGATGAAATGTGTTCAAAAGGATATCATATTAATGCCTTTAGATTTATTTCAAAACAAAATATGGAGTATGAATTGAGTGAAGCATTATCTAGTTTAAGAAAAATCCTTAGAAAAGATAAACAAATCGAACTAAAGGTTCGTTCACTTAAAACTTTGAAAGTAAATATAAATAATATTATCTATGTTGAAACAATAAAACATAATACTTTAGTTCATTTACGTGGAAATAACTATGTTTGTACACAAACAATGAAAGAAATGTGTAACTTATTAGAAAATGAAGGTTTCTTTAAATGTCATCAGTCGTATTTAGTTAATTTGGATGATGTGGAGTCTTATGACACTCAAGACATATATTTGAAAAATGGTGAAACTATTATGTTAAGTAAAAGAAACAAAAAAGCTTTTGAAACGGAATACTTTAAATATACGTTTCAATGTGCTAACAAGTAATTCATCTATCACAGGTCAAATTATCCATAAAATAATATTTAACATTGTTGAAAAAAAGTCTTATGTGTATATAATTATTGATAACATCTTAATGATTAGATAGGGAGGAAGTTTATGAACAAAAATAGTTCAAACATAATTAAGGAAGTTTTACTTGCATTTGCAATGGGAATTATATTTCTAGTTGTGTTAATCGCATTAAGTTACATAATATTTCCAAATCAAATGACTGAAGGCGAAAATACCGAAGAATTATTATTAATAGGTTTTCCAATGCTAATTGCATATATAACTTACTATGCAAGAAAGATATTAAACAAAATTAAATAAACTTTAATTTTAAAAGAGGCTGTACAAAATCGTATAGCTCCTTTTTTATTCCCAAACCAAATTAATCTCCAGCAAATGCATAATTACATAAAACAAACAAAATAATAAATTCATAATAATAAAAAAACACTATTGAAATATACCCCCATAGGGTATATAATACCAACTGTAATAAACAAAAAGGAGCAAAAATATATGGAACATAAATGTGCACATTGTGCCAAAAAGAAAGAGCGAACAGAAAAAGAATATAAAGACCTGATAAACAGACTAAATAGAATAGAAGGACAAGTGCGAGGCGTAAAAAACATGGTTGAAAACGATGCCTACTGCATGGACATCATCACACAGGCATCAGCCATAGCTGCTGCACTAAACAGCTTCAACAAAGTCCTACTATCCAACCACATCAAGACATGCGTAGTCGACAACATAAGAGAAGGCAACGATGAAGTAGTAGACGAACTAATAACATTGTTAAAAAAATCAATGAAATAAAGAAACACAACATTTTACTACCTTGTGCTTGAGAAAATTCTGTAAGCAAACAATAGGAAAAGGTTCGAAATTTTGTGAGCATAGCGCAAGTGCAAAAGTAACTGTCCGAGCCATAAGGCGAGTTTTACTTTTGCACTTGCAATAAGCGGCGGAACAAAATGAGAAATCTTGACGTGTTTGCGACAGAATTTTCTCACAACACAAGGACTAGAAAAAGGAAAGGAGACTTTAAAATGAAAAAATACACAATTTCCGGCATGAGTTGTGCCGCCTGTCAAAGCCGTGTAGAAAAAGCAGTTAACGCCCTGCCAAATGTTGATTCAGCAGTTGTAAGTCTGCTGACTAACAGCATGCAGGTTGAAGGCTCCGCCAGCGACAGTGAAATAATTCAGGCTGTGGAGAAGGCAGGTTATGGTGCAAAAACATCCGGAGGTTCTAAGAAAGATACAGCATCAATGGAGGAAGATCAGTTAAAGGATACTCAGACACCTATTTTAAGAAAGCGTTTAATTGTGTCTTTAGTATTATTAATTCCACTTATGTATATTTCCATGGGACATTTGATGTGGGATTGGCCTTTGCCATCTTTCTTAATTGACAACCATATTGCTATGGGATTAATTCAAATGCTTTTTACTATTGCTATTCTTGTAATTAATCAGAAGTTCTTTATTAGTGGTTTTAAAGGCGTTTTAAATAAGGCACCTAATATGGATACTTTGGTGGCAATGGGAGCAGGTGCGGCTTTTGCATATAGTACTTATGTTTTATTTGCAATGACAGATGCTCAGGTTTCGGGCAATAGTGATAAGGTTATGGAATACATGCATGATTTTTATTTTGAATCTGCTGCAATGATTGTAACTCTTATTACATTAGGAAAGATGCTTGAATCTTATTCTAAGGGCAAAACAACAGATGCACTAAAAAGTCTTATGAAGATGGTTCCAAAGACTGCTACAATTATCGAAAAGGATTTAACCGGAATCGAAAAGGAAAAAATAGTTTCCATTGAAGATATAAATATAAATGATGTATTTGTGGTAAAACCGGGCGAAAATATACCGGTAGATGGTATAGTTATAGATGGCTTCGGTGCAGTTGATGAATCTGCTATTACAGGAGAAAGTATTCCGGTTGATAAGACTATAGGCTCTAAGGTTTCATCAGCAGGCGTTAACCAGTCAGGTTACTTAAAATGTAAAGCCACAAGAGTTGGTGAAGATACAACTTTAGCTCAGATTATTCAGATGGTCAGTGATGCATCTGCCACAAAAGCACCAATAGCAAAGGTTGCAGATAAGGTTTCAGGAATATTTGTTCCTGTTGTAATATGTATTGCACTTGTAACTATTTTTGTCTGGCTTATTGCAGGTGAAACAGTTGGTTTTGCCTTAGCAAGAGGCATTTCAGTTCTTGTAATCAGTTGCCCTTGTGCATTAGGACTTGCCACACCTGTTGCAATTATGGTTGGTAACGGAGTAGGCGCAAAAAAAGGTATTCTTTTTAAGAATGCAACATCCCTTGAAACTACAGGTAAAACCCAGATTGTTGCACTTGATAAAACAGGAACTATTACAGTTGGAAAGCCTAAGGTTACTGCTATTATTACTGAAAAAGAAACAGATGAAAAAGAATTGCTTGGAATTGCAATAGGTCTTGAAAGTAAAAGCGAACATCCTCTTGCAAAAGCAATTACCAGTTATGCAAAAGAAAACAACATTAAGCCATATGAAATTGTTAATTTTAAGTCAGAAGTTGGTAATGGTTTAGTTGGCGAATATAATGGCTCAAAAGTTTTTACGGGAAATAGAAAGTTTATTGAAAAGAACTGTACTATTTCAACTAATTTAATTAATAAAACTGAGAAGTTATCAGAAAAAGGTATGACACCTTTGTTTTTTGCCAAAGATAATAAGGTTCTTGGCATAATTGCTGTTGCCGATGTTATTAAAGAGGACAGCAGGGAAGCTATTTTGGAACTTGAAAATATAGGAATAAAAGTTATAATGCTTACAGGAGATAACGAGAAAACTGCCAAAGCCATTGGCCATAAAGCAGGTGTTGATCAGGTTATTGCCGGAGTGCTTCCGCAGGGGAAAGAATCTACTATCAGAGAACTTACTGAATACGGCAACACTGTTATGGTAGGTGATGGAATAAACGATGCTCCTGCACTTACAAGAGCTAATATAGGAATGGCAATCGGTGCCGGAACTGATGTGGCAATTGATGCCGCTGACGTGGTTCTTATGAAAAGTAATTTAAAGGATGTTCCTGCTGCAATCAGATTAAGTAAGGCAGTTCTTCGAAACATTCACGAAAATCTTTTCTGGGCATTTATTTACAATGTAATCGGTATTCCGCTTGCCATGGGTGCATTTATCAATCTTTTCGGCTGGCAGTTAAATCCGATGTTCGGTGCGGCGGCAATGAGCCTTTCAAGCTTTTGTGTTGTAACAAATGCATTAAGACTTAATTTTGTTAAGGTTCACAGCTCAAAGCATGACAGAAAAATAAAACATAAAAATAAAAAGGAGAATAAAACCATGGAAAAAACAATGAAAATCGAAGGTATGATGTGTGGACACTGTGAGGCAACCGTAAAGAAAACTCTGGAAGCAATCGAAGGAGTAGAGGCGGCAGAAGTAAGCCATGAAAATGGAACAGCGGTAGTAACACTTGCGGCAGAAGTAGCCGATGAGGTACTGAAAAAAGCTGTTGAAGACAAAGATTACAAAGTGACAGGGATTGAGTAGGTTTAAGTCCGAAAAATAAAGATTGTTAGAAATTAAGTGAAGATTGGCTGGTTCATAAAAAAATAAAAAAAGTGTTGACACCATATAAAATCTGTGGTAAATTATAACTTGCGTAAAGCGAACAACAAAGAAGAGTATCCACTCTCACCTTAGCGCAATCAGGCGACTAACGGTTTGATATTGAATTTATAATACCGGATATAAGTATTGTATGCAATAGATAGTGGATAGTCTGCAGCTATTCACTATTTTTTTATTTATTGGAGGTGCACAACAATTAGCGATTTAATGATTAACGAACAAATCCGCGACAGAGAGGTACGCGTGGTTAGCGAGAGTGGGGAACAGTTAGGAATAATGTCAGCAAGAGAGGCTATGAAGCTGGCACAGGAAGCGGAACTGGATCTGGTTAAAATCGCTCCGACAGCGAAACCGCCGGTTTGTAAGATTATCGATTATGGTAAGTACAGATACGAACAGGCAAGAAAAGAAAAAGAAGCAAAGAAAAAACAGAGAACTGTCGAGGTTAAGGAAGTGCGTCTTTCACCAAATATTGACACCAACGACCTGAACACGAAGATGAATAATGCTAGAAAATTTATCTCAAAAGGAAATAAAGTAAAGGTTACACTTCGTTTCCGCGGTAGAGAGATGGCTCATATGCAGCAGAGTAAACATATTCTTGACGATTTTGCTGAGAAGATGAAAGATGTTGCTGTCATTGAAAAGCCGGCAAAACTTGAAGGCAGAAGCCTGAGCATGGTTTTAACTGAAAAACGTTAAAAATAAATTATCTATATTAAGGAGGAAAACATCATGCCAAAAATTAAAACAAATAGAGCTGCTGCAAAGCGCTTCAAAACAACAGCTACAGGTAAACTTAAAAGAAACAAAGCTTACAAGAGCCATATCTTAACAAAGAAGTCTACTAAGAGAAAAAGAAATCTTAGACAGTCAACTATCACAGATTCTACAAATGTAAAGAACATGAAGAAAGTTTTACCATATCTCTAAGATTTGGCAGGAAAGATAGAAGGAGGATTAAGTAATGGCAAGAATTAAAGGCGGAATGAACGCTAAGAAGAAACACAATAGAACTTTAAAACTGGCTAAAGGATACAGAGGAGCTCGCTCTAAACAGTACAGAATTGCAAAACAGTCTGTAATGAGAGCCCTTACATCAGCATACGCAGGAAGAAAGCAGAAAAAACGTCAGATGCGTCAGCTTTGTATCGCTCGTATCAACGCAGCTGCAAGAATGAATGGTCTTTCTTACAGCAAGCTTATGCACGGACTTAAAGTTGCCGGTGTAGATATGAACAGAAAGATGCTCGCTGAAATGGCAGTTAATGATGCAGCTGGATTCGCAGCTGTAGCTGAAGTTGCTAAAAAGGCACTTGCATAATTAAATCAGACGATTTCGTATAGAGTTTGAGAGAAGAGGGAAAACCTTGTGGAGAGAATCCGCAAGGTTTTTTTACGTGGATTGTTGTTATAACAACAGAATAGAATGCGGTTGTAAGCTAAAATAAGCTGGTAAAGTTAAAGGAATACAAATTTTTCGAATAGGAGGATATAAAGGAATATGATTCGTAGAATTATTCAGATAGATGAGGAGAAGTGTAACGGGTGTGGAGCTTGTGCAAAGGCCTGCCATGAGGGGGCTATTTCTATGGTAAATGGGAAAGCAAAGCTGATGAGAGATGATTATTGCGACGGGCTGGGAGACTGTTTGCCGAATTGTCC
>ERZ773195.2428-NODE-2428-length-11836-cov-6.735931_pt1 | contig 11836 bp, 10 predicted proteins | sample MGYA00580530_ERZ773195 | MGnify/ENA primary metagenome ERZ773195 (study PRJEB29015, sample SAMEA2737751) | human gut metagenome | biome: human gut; feature: human-associated habitat; material: faeces | place: China | collected 2012 ...
ATGCGCTACGGCCTGCTAAACGATGCGCGCGTGCTGGATAAAGATGCCTGGCCGCTGATGGTCGAACGCTATGTAGCCCTGGCCTATGATAAAGGCGTAATGCTGTCAGCTAAAGATTTGCCGCAGCCTCTGCTATGGCCGCAGTTGCAGGTAAGCGAAGGTGAAAAGTCCCTGACCTGTCGCCAGTTTTCCCTTTCTGCCGAACGCCCCATCATCGGCTTTTGCCCTGGAGCGGAATTTGGTCCAGCGAAACGCTGGCCACATTACCACTACGCAGACCTGGCGAAGCAACTGATCGATGAAGGCCATCAGATTGTGCTTTTTGGCTCTGCAAAAGACCATGACGCCGGAAATGAGATCCTGGCGACGCTGAGCGTTGATCAGCAGGCCTGGTGCCGTAATCTGGCGGGCGAAACACAGCTGGAGCAGGCCGTCATTCTTCTCGCCGCCTGCAAAGCGGTGGTCACCAACGACTCTGGATTAATGCACGTTGCCGCAGCGTTGAATCGACCTCTGGTAGCGTTATATGGCCCCAGCAGCCCGGATTTTACTCCGCCGCTTTCACACAAGGCGCGCGTGATTCGCTTGATTACGGGCTATCACAAAGTACGCAAGGGCGATGCAGCAGAAGGCTATCATCAGAGCCTGATTGACATCACACCCCAGCGCGTGCTGGAAGAACTCAACGACCTGTTGTTACAAGAGGAAGCCTGACGGATGCGGGTATTGATCGTTAAAACATCGTCTATGGGCGATGTACTGCATACGTTACCGGCATTAACCGATGCGCAGCAGGTCATGCCGGATATTCAATTTGATTGGGTAGTGGAAGAAGGCTTCGCGCAGATCCCATCCTGGCATGCAGCCGTTGACCGGGTTATTCCCGTGGCGATCCGCCGCTGGCGTAAAGCCTGGTTTTCAGCGCCGATTAAAGCCGAGCGTAAAGCCTTTCGCGATGCGGTGCGTTTACAGCAGTATGACGCGATAATTGATGCGCAGGGTCTGGTTAAAAGTGCGGCGTTGGTTACGCGTCTGGCACGTGGCATCAAGCATGGTATGGACTGGAGCACGGCGCGCGAACCATTGGCGAGCCTGTTTTATAATCGCAAACATCACATTGCCAAACAGCAGCACGCGGTAGAACGTACGCGTGAATTGTTCGCCAAAAGTCTGGGATATTCTAGGCCCCAGTCGCAGGGTGATTACGCTATCGCTCAGCATTTTCTGAAAGAACGTAATGCTGATGCGGGCCAGTATGCCGTATTTCTGCATGCCACAACGCGTGATGATAAGCACTGGCCAGAAGCCAACTGGCGGGAGCTAATTGGCTTGTTAAATAACGCTGGCATACTTATTAAACTGCCATGGGGTGCTCCTCATGAAGAAGCACGAGCCCGTAGGCTGGCAAATGGTTTTTCTTATGTTGATGTTCTTCCACGGATGACTTTGGGAGAGGTCGCTCGCGTACTGGCGGGGGCAAAATTTGTGGTGTCGGTTGATACAGGCCTGAGTCATTTAACCGCTGCACTGGATCGCCCTAATATTACGTTGTACGGTCCAACGGACCCAGGATTGATTGGTGGGTATGGGAAGAATCAAGTGGCATGTCGCTCAGAAAGTGAAAATCTTTCAGACTTGCATTCTTCGACCGTATTAGAATCAATTAATTGCAATTTTTTAAATAATTTTCTGTAAGTGTCGGAGAAATGATGGCTTTAACAAAGTTTTTTTTAGATGAGAAAAAAAACTGGAAGATAAACTGGAATAGAGGACTTATATTTCTGTTTGTCGCCACCTATTTCTTAGGTGGTATTACTCGTTATAAACATTTGATTGTCATCCTGATGACTATCACAACGATAGTTTATTTATGTAAGAATCCTCGACATTATATTCCTATTTTTAAAACATTTGTTTTTGCAAGTGTATCATTTCTTGTAATCGCTACCTTCGTCTCTTTAGTGTTCACTCATGAACTAAAAGCTAGCCTGAAAGAGATAAACAACTCAGTTGTTGAAAATGTCTTATTATGCACTATTGCGATCCCTGTATTACTAAGAGAAGAAAGCAAAGAAACCATTTCAAAGTTGATATTCTTCTCGTTCCTTACAGCTCTTAGTTTGCGATGCCTTTCAGAACTTGTCCTTTATTATCAGGACTATCAGCAAGGAATCATGCCTTTTACTAATTACCAACATCGCGGAATTTCAGATGCAATGGTGTTTTTATTCCCAGTGCTTCTGAATCTATGGCTCGTTAAATCAGCGAAATACCGTATATTATTCCTGTTGTTAGGGGCGATATACACCTTTTTAATTCTTGGAACATTGTCCCGTGGCGCATGGTTATCTGTATTCATTATTGCTCTTACATGGATAATCATGTACAAACAATGGCGATTGCTTACTGTAGGAATCCTCGTAGCTATTGTTGCTCTGACAGCTATATTTTCACACAAAGATATGTCAGAAAAACTGACCTTTAAATTGCAGCAAACTGACAGTTCATATCGCTATACTAACGGTACGCAAGGAAGTGCGTTTGACCTAATCTTAGAAAATCCAGTTATTGGTTATGGTTTTGGTAATAACGCTTATAAAACTGTATACAACAAGCGTGTTGTTGATTATCCAAACTGGACATTCCGCGAGTCAATTGGACCACACAACCTTATTCTTTTTGTATGGTTTGGTACAGGATTACTTGGACTTGTGGGTTTAATACTGGTGTACACTAGCATTGTGAGAGAATGTGTTACGCATGCATTTAGGGAGAATTACTATTCCCCATACAATGCTTATATAATAATTTTACTTTCATTTTTCGGTTATTTTATTATACGTGGCAACGTTGAGCAGATTGAGTTAGATCTGTTGGGTATTTTTGCAGGTTTTCTGTTAGCGCTGAAGAATAAATAAAATAGTAAAAAAAAGGCTACTTTATGTAGCCTTTTTTTCACTCGAACCAGTTACAAATAACCTCTTCAAACCGTTGTGTAACCGCAGACCAACTATAGTTTCCAAAGACATATTGCTGACCTCGTTGGGCGGTATCCGCTAAACTACTTTCCGCCATTACCCTGGTAATATCCTGAGTAATAGTTTCTGCAGTCATCGGCTCTGTAAGGTGATAGCCTGTAATTTTATCTTTAACAAACTCAACCATGCCGCCTCGAGTACTGACTAATACAGGTCTTCCAGCGCCCATAGCCTCAATAGCCACCATACAAAATGGCTCCTGAAATTGAGAAGGAATCACAACTATATCTGCCAGTGGATAGTAATAGTGCATTTTCTCGGGTGAGATACTACCTAACATAATACAATGTGGTTTGAGGCGCTCAGCTATTTCCCGAACTTCACGCTGATAATCACCTTTATCGTTCTTACTTACTTCCATGTGATCACCAACAACCACAAGCTTCAGATTTTTGTTCTCATGCAGCAACTTTTCAAAAGCCTGCAGAAGTAAGAGAACGCCTTTATCAGGGACTATACGTCCAGCAAAAAATACCACCTTGCTTTCAGGGGGAATATTTAATTTATTTTTTGATATTGATTCATATGACGATTGATAGATATCCAAGTCAATACCATTAGGCACAATAACAATATCAGCTTCAGGAAGATAAGATTGATAATAGTTCTTCAAAAACAAACTTGGTACGATCATCTTAACTTTTTTATCAAGCAACTTAGGTTCAAACGCATTATGCATATGAATCACAACTTTAGCCTGAGGAGCTTGCGAACGAATTTGTCGATATAGCTTCATACTGTTATGGACAACAATCACACTTTGATCGGTTATCTCAAACTTTTCGGCAACTTTCAGTATGCGCTTTGAATAAGGTAACGGATCCAGCCGAGTCCACTTTTGGAAAATACGCTTATATACCGAGCTAAATCCAATACGATGAATACTACATCTTTCGTTTACGTAAGAATAATCAGAATATCCTTCATTCTTTATACAGACAATACGATTAGGGAATTTGGTTCTTTGGGCAACCTGATACATCCAGGTCTCAACTGCTGCGGCACCACGTGGTGGAATAGAATAAATAGGTGTTACAGTAAATATGATTTTATCAATCATAAAGATCACCATTACATTGTTTTATATTTAATTGCTGCGATCAGGCCTGGAATTATTTTATTTTGATAAAGAAGGTGTTTATATTCTTCTCTATATTCGTGCTTTTGTTTTGCAACTTGATAAGGCTGATTCTTCCATGGTGACTTCTCATATACTGTGCGGAAAAATTGTGCTGAGGAATAGTCAGCCCACTCGTGCCATGGTTTTGTTACACCAGTATAATGAATAAATACTGTCTCTTCATTAATCACTGATTTATAGTAATTTTTATTTTTAATCTCAAACTCAGACTTCAATGAATAAATTGAGTTATATTTCCTCGGTAGTAATACCGCATGATGCAAAAACATGATATTTAAAATATCCTGGTCAGGATATTTTACTCTGGAAACTATACTTTCATCTGACAATAGTTCGAAGAATTTTTTCGTTAAATTAGAGTTAAGCCATTGCTGCAAGTTTATATACATGACACCCGAGTTAAAGTAGTTGCCTTTAAACTCAGGATTATGTAGACGCTCTGCACTTTTATCCTGCATTGAATCAACATCTACTACAACCGCACCATATTCCCCATCAAATTTCAGTGCGGCAAGATCCTCTAAAGAGCCTTTACACGTAATATCAGCATCAAGATATAGCAGTCGATCTAATCGTTCAGAAAAATAATCAAATGAAAGCAAGCGATAGTATATTGACACTGGCCATATATTTGTTTTAGGTAGTGACACCAGCGGTTCAGAATCAATATGATATAGCTTAATAACTGTTTTATACTGTTCTGCTAATTGTGTCAAAAGTACAATATATTCTTGATCTAAATAATCCGCAATAATATGAAAAGTAAAATTAATATTACTCTCTTTATTATTTTCAAGGATTGATGCAATAGAAATTGCCGCGCCAGTTTGGTAATTTTTATCGATTCCCCATGAGATATTAAAAGTGTCACGATCATCACATGGTGTAACACGTCTGTCTAACTCAATAATATCTTTGAAGTTAGTTAATCTTTTGAAGTCCAAGTTAATTACCTTTAATTATTTCAGCTATATTTTCCAGCGGCTAAGATATGCATTGCTGTTGATTATTTTAACAATGTACTTAGCCAGCAGTTAACCTTTCAACTTGGTCAGATAATAATTAAAGTAGTTACACAGTCCCTGAACGTATAACCCTTGTTTAAATTTATGCTTTGCACAATATCTGAATTGATTGCTATTGGTCGGTTTGAGAAGCGCTACTGAATGCCAGGGCGAGGCCTCTTTCGCAACTAAAAAACTCTTCGATACCGGATAGTTGGACCACTCATGCCAGGGTTTTGTCGGTCCCACATAATGAATGAAGACAGTTTCATTATTCACAGGATTGACTACTGTATCTTTCAGTTCATAATTAATGCTAAAGCGTGTATTGTATTTACCATTGATAAAAGTTACTTTTCCGGCTAACAATACATTAAGGACATCTTGATCAAGATGAGTTATTCTTTCCACCCATTCTGGAACTCGCAACATTTCGATGGCTCGGGAAGAGATATTATTACTGTGCCATGCATTGATGTTGATAAGTAAGAATCCAGCATTAAAGTATCCGGTGATTAATTCTGGAGTGGCCAGCGTTACAGAACGATTATGCCACCATTCGGAATCTCTTTCCGTTACAACGACAGCGATCTCATCTGCGGAAAACTTATAATCGACCAGTTCTCGTACACTACCCTGGCAAGCAATATCAGCATCCAGGTATAATAATTTATCTATTTTATTATAGAAATAATCTGCAATAACAAAACGGAAGTATGTTGCATAAGTCCAGTTTTTTGTACTAGGTAAGTCTTTTAATTTATTGCAATCAATTAGGTAAACTTTGATACAGGATTGATATTGTTTAGCAAGATCGGCGAATCTGGCTTTATCACTCTCATCGAAATAATCAGTAAATATATGAAATGTGAAATCGATTTTTTTATTCGACAATAATACAGAGGCTATTGATACACCGCAGCCAAATAAAAAATTCCTGTCAATACCATAACCGATATTAAAACAGTCTGCAGAAGCATTTTCCCGAAAATCGTACTCAAAAACAGAAAGGATAACTTCTTTATCGCTAAATTGAGACATTTGACTCTTACCAATTTTTGAGAAATAGACCATGTTCTCACATGATGCATTTCAAATAGTTCAGGATAAATTAATCACAGAGATTTACGGATTGTTCTTTCGCGTATTTTATTAGCTTTAACCTGAGCTTCCTTGAACAAATCAGCCTCCTGACTTAGGATGCTTTTCAACGGCAACTCGCAATAGATGCGTAGAAATCTATAAATATCACGCTGGGTTAATCCAATGTTCATGGACGAAAAATAGAGACCGATTAAGTCCTTATCGCGCCAGCGTCGGGGAACAGTCGACCGAATCTGAGCACGGTGCAAATCAATCACTGAAATCTTGAGATCGTCCTCATGCCCTGAAAAAGGCAGATGTAATAAAAAGTGGCAAATATAGCAATCGCGATGATTGATTCCTCCAGCATGCATCTTACGCACCATGGTGGCAACACGATCAATAATTATACGCTTCACTTTCACATCGGGAGAATTTGTGGCCCAATCAGCACAGTAATCTTCTAAGCTGATAGTTGGTGTGAGATCCTCAGTAATAATAAACGAGGTTTTAGTCAGTGGATTCAACCCTTTCTCACCAAATCCCACGCCTGTCATTGTATCCACACCTAACTGACTCAGGCGATGAATGGCATTCCATTCTCTATCAGCACCCAATACTGGCATGCGTAATGAAAGTAGGTTTTTAACAATCTCTTTCAGAGAAGTGCCTCTGTGCCATTTTAAAAAATAGCTTTTACCCGTTAGTTCAAATCGTAGAGTACGGCGAGTCTCCAGTTCTCTGAATACTTCACCTTGTAAATTTTTAACTTCTTCAAATGCATCTTTCCCGCGCCATAGTGTGGCTAACGGTTCTTTTAATTCAACCATCTAAACCACCCGTAATCATATCCGCAGCTTTCTCCGGTAGGCTGTATAAATCTTGCGTATCCGCATAGTGTCGTGCATTTGCCCTCCATTCCGAACACAATGAAGGCTCTACCAGCGCTTTACGTAAGGCTTCATTCAGCGTTTCTTGCCGGAATGGTTCTGCAATTGCCATTCCACAATTAGCATCAACAATATAATGCGCGTAACCGCATACGGCCGTGGTCAACACCGGCAGCAGGAAGCGCAGCGTCGAGCCGCTCTCACCGCACAGCAGGTCGGCGTGCGCGGGCATTTCCCCGGCAATGGGGACGATGCGGAATGTGCCCGCGCCGTCGTCCGTGATGTCCGCGCCGAGGGCGGACAGGCAGCGCGCCGTGGCGGCAATGTCGGCCGAGACGCCGTCGCACCGCAGCGCCACGGGCTGCGCGCCGAGCGCAGCGCAGATGAGCAGACGGTGCGCCTGCGATTTCGAAGCCGGGATGCGCACGCTGCCCGTGCGCGGCCCAGGGGAAACGGTCTGATTCATGCGATGCCTCCGTCCGCGAGCCAGGCGGGGATATCCGCCGCCGGGATCGTTTCGATGCGGCAATGGCCGATGCGCTCCGGCACGATGAGGTGCAGCTTGCCGTCGGCGATCTTTTTATCCGAGCGCGCGGCGTCCGTGAGCGCGTCACGGGTAAACGCCGTCTCCGTCGGCAGGCCGTACTGCCGCAGGAGCGCGAGGATCTGCGCGCAGGTATCGTCCGTGCAGATGCCGCGTTTGGCGGCCGCGCGCGCGATGATGGCCATGCCGATGGCCACGCCGCAGCCGTGCGGCACGGCGTAGTCGCTGCATTTTTCGACCGCGTGGCCGAACGAGTGGCCGAGGTTCAGCAGCTGGCGGCTGCCGCGGTCAAACTCATCGGCCGCGACGAGGTCACGCTTCATGCCGACACACGTTGCGATGACGTGCTCCACCTGTGCGCTGACCGGCTCTGCGCGCAGCGCGTCAAAAAACGGCTCACTGCGCAGCACGGCGTATTTGATGACCTCGGCGCAGCCGTTGCGGTATTCCTCCGGCGAGAGGGTGCGCAGCGTGTCCGGGTCGCAGAGCACGAGGCTCGGCTGATAGAAGCAGCCGACCTGATTTTTGCCGCTTGCGAGGTTCACGGCCGTCTTGCCGCCGACGGAGGAGTCCACGGCGGCCAGCAGCGTCGTCGGCACCTGCACGAACGGGATGCCGCGCTGGTACGTCGCGGCGGCAAAGCCCGCGAGGTCGCCGGTCACGCCGCCGCCGAGCGCGACGATGAGGTCGCTGCGGCTCAGGCGGTGCGCGGCCAGAAAGTCCAGCAGCGCCGCATAGGTGGCGAGCGTCTTGCAGTGCTCGCCGCCGGGATAGGTAAACGTCACGGTGCGAAAGCCCGCGCGCGTGAGCGACGCCGCGAGCCGCCCGGCATACAGGCCCGCCACGGTCTCGCCCGCGACGATGGCCGCCGTGCGGCCCGTGCCAAGTACGCGCGCGATCTGCGCGCCGGCGTCGTCGAGCAGGCCCGGCTGCACCAGCACGTCATAGTCGCGCGAGGCAGTCACGTGGATGGTCGTCATCGGCCGTCTACCTCCTCCTTGCGCCGGCGGCCCTCATCGAGCAGGCGCGTGAGCGCGGGCAGGTCGTCGCGCGCCATCGCGTCGCGGTACTCGCCCAGGTGCGTCATGAACATGTCCAGCTCATGGAGCAGATTGTCCTTGTTTTCCAGAAAGAGCTCGGCCCACATCTCGGGGCTCAGCCACGCGACACGGGTCATGTCCTTGTAGCTGCCGGCGGAAAAGCCCTTGTGCTGCGACGCCGTGGGGCTCTTGATATATGCGTTCGAGACCACATGCGCCATCTGCGAGGTGAAGGCGATCATCTCGTCGTGCGCCTCCGCCGTCGTGAAGGAAAAGCGCGCAAAGCCCGCGGGCTGGAGCAGCTGCTTGACGTGGTCGAAGAGCAGCACATCGTCAAAGTCCGGCGGCACGATGACCATCGGCGCGCCGTGGTACATGGTCGCCTTCGCGTTCTTGAAGCCGGAATACTGCGTGCCGGCCATCGGGTGGCCGCCGAGGAACGTGACACCGTGTTCCTTTGCGATCGGGAAGCACGCGGCGCAGATGGTGCGCTTCGTGCCGCCGCAGTCGAGCACGACGGGGTGCGAGCCGATGTGCGGGGCCATGCGGCGAAACCACTCGATGGTCGCCTCCGGGTAGAGCGCGATGAGCACAAGATCGCACGCGGCGATGTTGTCCTCCGTGAGCTCGGCGTCCACCGCGCCGCTCATTATGGCAAAATCGAGCACGCTGCGGCTGCGGTTCCAGGCGAGCACGGTCGCGCCCGCTTCCTGATACGCCTTGGCAAAAGAACCACCGATCAGGCCCAGGCCAACGATGCCGACCGTCATTTCGCGATCACCTCACGGACGCTGCGCACCTTTTTGGCGAGGTCGTCGTAGACCTCCGGGCGCAGGGACTGCGCGCCGTCGCACAGGGCGTGCATGGGGTCGTTGTGCACCTCGATGATGAGGCCGTCCGCGCCGCAGGCCGTTGCGGCGAGCGCCATCGGCTCGACCAGGCGGGCGATGCCGGTCGCGTGGCTCGGGTCGACGATGATGGGCAGGTGCGTCAGCTCCTTGAGCATGGGCACAGCCGCGAGGTCGAGCGTGTTGCGGGTGTAATCGTCGAACGTGCGGATGCCGCGCTCGCAGAGGATGACCTGCTCGTTGCCGCCGGCCATGATGTACTCGGCGCTCATGAGCAGCTCCTTGAGCGTGCTGGCCAGGCCGCGCTTGAGCAGGATGGGCTTGCGCAGCTTGCCGAGCTCGCGCAGAAGGTCGAAGTTCTGCATGTTGCGCGCGCCGACCTGAATGATGTCCACATCCTCAAACAGCGGCAGGTGCTCAACGCCCATGATCTCCGTCACGATCGGCAGGCCGGTGGCCGCGCGCGCCGTTTTGAGCAGCTCGATGCCGGTGGCCTTCAGACCCTGAAAGTCGTAGGGCGAGGTGCGGGGCTTGAACGCGCCGCCGCGCAGGATGTTCGCGCCGGAGGCCTTGACGGCCTTTGCGACCGCGACGATCTGCTCCTCGGACTCGACGGAGCAGGGGCCGGCAATCATGACGAAGTTGCCGCCGCCGATCTTCACGCCATTCACGTCGATGACAGTGTCCTCCGGGTGGAACTTGCGGTTGCAGCACTTGAAGGGCTCGGTCACGCGCTTGACGCTGTCGACGATGCCGAGGCTGCCGATCAGGTCCATGTCCACGCGGGTCGTGTCGCCGACGAGGCCGAGCACGGTCTGGTATTCTCCCTCGGAAATGTGGATGGTCAGGCCCTGACCCTTGAGCCAGTCGATGAGCTGCTCGCGCTTTGCTGCTTCCACGCCATGTTTGAGTACGACGATCATGATGATTACCTCCGATGTATTTACCTGAATTTTTGTTTTTGTTTTTCAAAAGAAAAATGCGGCACAGGCTCAACCTGTGCCGCATGAAACATTCTCGGGATCCGAGCTATTTTTTGCATCACAAATCAGCCTTACTATATTGTCATAGTAAAGTAATAAGCGTATGCAAAATAGTAGTTACGGTTCATGATATTTGCTCCGATTCTGATGAAAAATCCTGATGGTTCGAGTATAAAAACTTCGCGCGCAAATGTCAACCGCAAATTTTCACAAATTCCGCATTTTTTTGCGCCCCGGCGTGCAGCAGATGCCCAAGCGGCAGGCGCAAAAAGTGCGCGGGGGCGGCATATGCCGCCCCCGCCGGGAAATTGCTGTGCTGTGAGAGAAATATCAAAAAGAGGATCAGGCGTTGACCACGTGCTCGGCGTAGCTTCTGAGGATCATGGCGACCTGCGCGCGGGAAGCGCTGCCCTGCGGGTCGAGGATTGTCCGTCCGCCGTACACCGTGCCGTTGATAAGGCCGGCTGCATTGGCCCACGAGAGCGCATCCTGCGCCCAGCCGGACACGCTGCCGGCATCCGGGAACGCCGAGAGATCGGCGCGCGCGCCCACGTCATAGCCGCGGCTGTGTGCGTAGTTGAAAAGGATCACGGCCGTCTGCTCGCGCGTGACGTTGCTGTTGGGAGCAAAGCAGCCGCCGCCGATGCCGGAGACCACGCCGTTTTCCGCCGCCCAGGTGACGGCGTCCGTGTACCATGTGCCGCCCGGCACATCGGAAAACGTGTTGACGCCCTTCGGCGCGGGCGCGCCCGCGAGCCGCCACAGCACGGTCACGAGCATGGCGCGGGACATGACCGCGTTCGGGGCAAACGTCGTGGGAGACGTGCCGTCGAAGAGGCCGTTGTTGTAGGCATAGGCCGCCGCGCCGTAGTACCAGCTGCCGGCGGGCACATCCGTGAACGGGAAGCGCGCGATGGCCGTCACGCCGGAGACAACATCAAAGGTATAGGTCTGCTGCTGCGCATCCCACGCACCGCCGACGGCCGAGATGGCGCCGTCCTCGGCAAGGCTCCACGCGGTGAGCGCATCCGCTGCACGCGCCGGAACGCTGGCGCGCACGCTGCCGGCGGGGTAGCTTTCCGCCGCGCCGTCAACGGTGACGGAGGCATTGGCAAGCGTCGCCGTAGCGGCCTGCGTGCCGAGGGCACGCTGCTGCGCCGCGTTGAGCGACGCCCCCGTGAGCGAGACGGCCACGTCCTTGTGCAGGTCAAGCGCCGCGAGCGCGTCGCTATCCAGCGTAACGGTGCCGGCTGCGAGCTGCACCT
>ERZ773195.2432-NODE-2432-length-11828-cov-9.181092_pt1 | contig 11828 bp, 9 predicted proteins | sample MGYA00580530_ERZ773195 | MGnify/ENA primary metagenome ERZ773195 (study PRJEB29015, sample SAMEA2737751) | human gut metagenome | biome: human gut; feature: human-associated habitat; material: faeces | place: China | collected 2012 ...
CTGCCGCACCTCGCTCGCCGTATCGGCACTTAGAATTATGCGGTATTGCCCAAAAATATTTCCAAAACAAATATCCCCTGCAGACGCAGAATCACTTCCGCATCCGCAGGGGATATTGTTTTAGGTTATTTGTACAGCATTGCTGAACGCTTTGCGCTTAGCGCAGGACCAGTTTGCCGTTTTCGGCGTCCACGGTCAGGGTATCGCCGGGCACATGGTTGCCGCCGATGATCTCTTTTGCGATCATGGTTTCCACGTTGGCCTGGATATACCGCTTCAGCGGGCGGGCACCATAGATGGGGTCATAGCCGTCATCCACAATCACACTCTTGGCTGCATCGGTCACAACCAGCTTCAGCTGCTTGTCAGCCAGGCGGCTGCGCAGGTCAGCCAACATCAGATCCACAATGCCGCCAATCTCATCCTTGGTCAGGCTCTTGTAGTAGACAATATCGTCCAGACGGTTCAGGAACTCCGGGCGGAACTGGCGCTTGAGCAGCAGGTCGATCTTGTCACGCGCTTCGGCGGACAGTTCGTTCTTGCCGTTGGCACGGTTCTTTTCCAGGTCTTCCAGAATGATGTCAGAGCCAAGGTTGGAGGTCAGGATGATGATGGTGTTCTTAAAGTCCACGGTACGGCCCTGGCTGTCGGTAATACGGCCATCGTCAAGGACTTGCAGCAGAATGTTGAACACATCCGGGTGGGCTTTTTCCACCTCATCAAACAGCACAACGCTGTAGGGATGGCGGCGCACAGCCTCGGTCAGCTGACCACCCTCCTCATAACCCACATATCCCGGAGGCGCACCGATCAGACGAGACACACTGAATTTCTCCATGTATTCCGTCATATCGATACGAACCATGTTCTTTTCATCGTCAAACAGGGCCTGGGCCAGCGCTTTGGCCAGCTCGGTCTTGCCAACGCCCGTGGGGCCAAGGAACAAAAAGCTGCCAATGGGGCGGTTCGGGTTTGCAATGCCGGCGCGGGAACGCAGGATAGCGTCCGAAACCTTCTGCACGGCTTCGTCCTGGCCGATCACGCGCTGATGCAGCACTTCGGGCAGGCGGAGCAGCTTTTCGCGCTCGCCCTCCACCAGCTTCTCCACAGGGATGCCGGTCCAGCGGGCCACAATGCGGCTGATCTCTTCGGCCGTCACGCGGTCACGCAGCAGGCTTTGCTCCTTCTTGTCGGCAGCAATCTTTTCTTCGGCTTCCAGCTGGCGCTGCAGGTCGGGCAGTTTGCCGTATTGCAGCTGACCAGCCTTGGCGTAATCGCCGTTGCGGGTCGCCTTTTCAATTTCGGCCTTGGTGGTTTCTACCTCGGCGCGCAGGCTCTGCACCTTATTGATGGCGTTCTTCTCGTTCTCCCACTGAGCTTTCTTGGAATTGAAGGAATCGCGCAGTTCGGCCATTTCTTTTTCGATGGCGGCAAGGCGCTGCTTGGACATTTCATCGGTTTCTTTCTGCAAAGAAGCCTGCTCGATCTGCAGCTGGGTGATCTTATGGTTCAGGTCATCCAGCTCTGCGGGCATGGAGTCCAGCTCGGTCTTGACCATTGCGCAGGCTTCATCCACCAGGTCGATGGCTTTATCCGGCAGGAAACGGTCGGTAATATAACGGTTAGACAGCGTTGCTGCCGCAATCAAAGCGCCATCCTGAATTTTAACGCCATGGTACACCTCATAGCGCTCTTTCAGGCCACGCAGGATGGAGATGGTATCCTCCACCGTGGGCTCCTGCACCATAACGGGCTGGAAACGGCGTTCCAGAGCGGGGTCTTTCTCGATATACTGGCGGTACTCGTCCAGGGTGGTGGCGCCAATGCAGTGCAGCTCACCGCGGGCCAGCATCGGCTTTAAGATGTTGCCGGCATCCATTGCGCCGTCGGTTTTACCGGCGCCCACAATGGTGTGCAGCTCATCAATGAACAGGATGATCTTGCCTTCGCTCTTTTTAACTTCGTTCAGAACGCTCTTCAAACGTTCCTCAAACTCGCCGCGGTACTTAGCACCGGCGACCAGAGCGCCCATATCCAGGCTGAACACGGTGCGGTCTTTCAGGTTTTCGGGCACATCGCCGCGCACGATACGCTGGGCAAGGCCCTCAGCGATAGCCGTTTTACCAACGCCAGCTTCACCGATCAGCACAGGGTTGTTCTTGCGCTTACGGGACAGGATGCGGATAACATTGCGGATCTCGGAATCACGGCCAATGACGGGGTCCAGCTTGTTGGCACGGGCGGCTTCCACCAGATCCTGGCCATATTTTTTCAGGGCGTCATAGGTGGATTCGGGGTTATCAGTGGTCACGCGCTGGTTGCCGCGCACGGCGGACAACACCTGCATGAACTTTTCCGGTGTGATGCCAAACTGCTTGAACAGCTCGCCAGCCACGCGGCCGGGGCGCTGCAGCATGCCCATAAAGACATGCTCCACACTGATATATTCATCCTTCATCTGCTGGGCCTGCTTTTCAGCGGCGGTCAGGGCCTGGTCCAGCTCATTGGAGATATAGACTTTATCAGGGTCACGGCCGGAACCCGTCACATGCGGCAGCTGGGAAACTTTTTCCGCTGCGGCAGCTTCAAAGGTACCGGGGTCAACGTTCATCTTGGTCAGCAGCTGGGGGATCAGGCCGTCCTGCTGCTGGGTCAGGGCCACCAGCATGTGCTCCTGTTCCAACGCCTGGTTGGAATATTCAATTGCCAAACGCTGGGCAGCCTGCAGGGCTTCCATCGTTTTTTGGGTAAATTGGTTGGTATTCATATCGCAAACCTCCTTTATCGGCAACGATAATGGTTTTCTATCTATTAGCAGCGAACCGGTTCAAGTGCTGCTTCGTGCCCGGCGGCTTGATATCCTTGCAGGTTCAAGGGCGTTATGCGGAAGCATTATCTTTATTAGCACTCTATCTGTTCGACTGCTAATATTGTAACACATAGCCAACTGTTGTCAATAGGGTAAATTGAAAAAGATTTATGAACTGTCAAAAAGTTTCCTGCTTTTTCGGGCGTTTTCCATCTTGCAAGATTTTGGATACAAGTATACAGTAGAATTAGAAAGTGAAGAAGCACAAAAAGCCAAAACGACAAAGGATCCGCCCATGAAACCTATTTTGATTGTGGATGACGAAGCGCCCATCCGTGCGCTGATCCGCCTGACGCTGGAGCGCGCGGGCTACACCTGTGACGAAGCTGCCACCGGCACCGAGGCCGCCGATAAAATTGAAGCAAACACCTATGATCTGGCCCTGCTGGACATTATGCTGCCCGGCCCCGATGGGTACGAGCTGCTGGACTACCTGCGCAGCGTGCAGACCCCGGTGATTTTTTTGACCGCCAAAGCCGCGGTGGCGGACCGTGTGCGTGGGCTGCACCTGGGCGCGGATGATTACATTACCAAGCCGTTCGAGCCCACCGAGCTTGTGGCACGGGTGGAAGCGGTGCTGCGCCGCTGTGGTAAAGCCCAGGGTACTCTTGCTGCTTTTGATGTGGTGCTGGACCCGGCTGCCCGCCGGGTAACGCGCAGCGGCACCCCGCTGCACCTGACCCCGCGGGAATTTGACCTGCTGGAAGTATTGCTGCGCAACCGCGGCATTGTGCTGTACCGCGAAGTGCTCTATGAGCGCGTGTGGGGGCTGGATGCCGAGTATGACAGCCGCACGCTGGATCTGCACATCCAGCGGCTGCGCAAAAAGCTGGGCTGGAAGAACGAGATCCGCACCGTATTCCGTGTGGGCTATGTGCTGGAGCGCGGGGAATGAGCGCCGCTTTGCCTATCCTTTTATATAAATTATATAAAGCAGGAGTTTTGCCATGAAGTTTGCCCACAAGCTGACCCTTGCCCTGCTGGTGGTGCTGGCAGTTGTGCTTTCGCTGTGCAACACGGTGCTGATCGGGCAGCAGTTCCGGCAGGAGCTGCACACCGCGCAGGAAACGTTATCTGCAGACTGGCAGCGGGAAAGCCGCGCCATGCAGCGCACCTTGGTCACACCCGGCAGCGGCAGCCTGGCCGCACGGGTGGGCAGCTATTTGCAGGCCATCACCGAGCAGAACAGCCTTGCCTGCGCCGCTTACAGTGTGGATGGAACCTCCCTGTATTATGCCCTGCCCACCGCGGTTCCCTTATCCGAAGTGGAAGCCCTGCTTGCCCGGGATGGCGAGCCGCGCATGGTGCTGGCGAACAACCATACCCTGCTGTGCGCCGGAACGGTCGTTTTGCCGGAACGCTGCATCACCTTGGTCATTGCGCAGGATGCCGCCCCCGTGTGGCAGGCGCGACAGGCCCGCACCCGAAATGCACTGATCGTAGAACTTTTGGCCATGGTGCTGGCCGGGGGCCTGGTTCTGCTGCTCTGCCGCCGCATGACCCGCCCGCTGGAGCAGCTGGAGCAGGCCAGCCGCCAGATTGCCGCCGGGGCCTACAGCCAGCGCACGGCCATCCATGGCAGTGACGAAATTGCCAGTTTAAGCCGCAGCTTTGACGAGATGGCCCAGGCGGTGGAGGGCACCGTGCAGACCTTGCAGCAGAACGCCCGCCAGAAAGATGATTTTGTGGCCGCGTTTACCCACGAGCTGAAAACCCCGATGACGAGCATCCTCGGCTTTGCCGATATCCTGCGCAGCGGCGAGGTGAGCCCCGCCACCCGCCGCACCGCCGCTGATTATATCTACCACGAAAGCAAGCGGTTGGAAGCGTTGAGCGGGAACCTGTTGGCTTTGATGGGGCTGGAACAACAGCCCCCGCAGCTGGAAGCCGTACCCCTGGGCCGTGTGCTGCAAAGCCTGCGCCGCGCCCTGCCCCAGGGCAGCCCGGTGCCCACCCTACCCCGCAGTGACGCCGTGGTGCTGGCCCAGCCGGAACTGTTGTGCGATATGCTGTACAACCTGATCCAGAATGCCCACAAAGCCACCCCGGCGGATGGCAAAGTGGAAGTGCTGCTGGACGAAACACCCACCCGGCTGACCATCCGCGTACAGGATACCGGCTGCGGCATTCCGCCGCAGGAACTGGCCCGCATTACCGAGCCGTTTTATATGGTAGATAAATCCCGTGCACGGGAGCAGGGCGGCAGCGGCATGGGGCTTGCCCTGTGCGCCAGAATTGCCGCCTTGCACGGCACAACGCTGCAATTTGCAAGTGTGCCCAGCCAGGGAACCACGGTCAGCTTCTGCCTGCAAAAAGCGGGCAGCCAACCGGAGGTTGAGCCATGAGGGAAAGGAAAATGTTTTTTCCGCCTGCACTGCGGTTGGCTGCTGTGGCTATTGCACTTTCTGCAGCGGCTTTGGCCCTGCCGCTGCCGGTTTTTGCCGTGCTGGACCGTGCCGCCGGGCACAGCATTGCGGTGCAGCAGGATGCTGAAGCGTTAAGCCCCGCCGGGCGCAGCTGTGCTGCCGCACGGGAGCTTTACTGCTGGCGTATGACCTGGCAAAATACATCCCGCACCATGGTGGAGCCTGATTCAACTCCAGCCAGCACTGCCCCCACCCTTGCCGCGGTGCAGCAGCTGCAGGCGGCCGGGGTACTGCCTGCCAGCATGGCGGATGTGCTTCTTTCCGCCATGCAGCAAACAGACAGTTGTACTACCTACACTGACGATACCGGCCAGAGCGAATATGTTTTTACATCCGATGAGAACCATGTCACCCTCACCCTGACAGCCAGCGGCCTGCCCGTTGGGTTTACGGTGGAGCAGTGCAGCTTTGCGGATTCCGCGCTGGATGAAATAGCGGATGCTTACGCCGCATTTTTAGGCGGGGATGCGATCACCGATTGGGAAACGCTGCCCCTGCAGCTGCACGAGCCCTGCGCGGTACGCTACAGCGTCAGTGCCCAGCTTTACCTTTGCGTGGCCCGCAGCGGGCAAGGGCTGCGGGTGTCGGCAGCATCGCTCTCCCCGCAGGATGCCGCCGCTTACCGCGGGGATGTTACGCCATAAAGGAGGTCTGCCCCATGAAAAAGACGTTCAACCAGACCATGCCGTGCGCTGTGCGCCTGGCTGCACTGCTGCTTGTGCCCGCCGTTTGTGTTGCCTTTTCCGGCTGCAGCGCTGTGCCGGGCTCTTCCGGCAGTTCTGCGGCGGAGCCGTCCCCCTCCCCTGCCGCCGCGGAACCGGCAGCGAAACCTGATCTGCCCAGCCTGCGCCCGCTGTACCAGGGGGATGAAAACGGATATTATACCTCCATGACTGCTGCTTCGGGCGATTACCAGCAGGTGCTCTATGCGGACTACCAGACCGGCACCCAGGCCCCGGCCTGCCATATTACCGGCTGCACGCATGACAGCCCAAGCTGCCCGGCCTGCTTTTTTACCGGCGTGCCCGTCACGCTGCCCTGCCCGGTTGGGGACGGCACTTATCTTTCCTTTGTCTATGGATATGATTCCGACGGCATGTCCATCGTGCGGCTGAATCAGGATTACGGCGTGGAACAGGTACTGTACCACTGCAATTACATTTCAAGTTTCTATTGCTACACGGACGGTTCTTCCCTCTGGTTTTCCACCTGCCCCAGCGGGGACAGCTATGACCGCATCAAACGCCTCGATCTGTCCACCGGCGGCATCACCACCCTGTTTGATGCCGGGGATACCAGCGGGCAATCCGCCAACATCATCGGCTGCACCGGGCGGCAGCTGATGGTTTCGGTATCTCCTTATTATGACAGCAGCGAGCCACAGACTTCCTGCCTGTATCTAGTAGATGCCGACACCGGCGCGGCAGAACTGCTGCGGGAATACCCGATCACCAACGCTTCCACCGGGCGCACCACTAATATAAGCACCGCTGTGCTGGACGATACTTTATATGAATATGACTACACCACCGGCGAGCTGACCGCCACCGGGCTGGCTGACCGGCAGACCCGCACCGTAACCGATGCCCTGCCGCCTGACCCATATGAGGGGCGCGGTGCGTTTGATGTGACAATTACCCGCATCCTGAGCGGCAAGCTGGTTGTGGAGTACTATTCCAACGACTGGACGGACGACAACGCCGAAACAAAAACACCCGTCTACCTGGTTGACCTTGCCGCCGGCACCGTAGCGGAAAAGCCCGCCCTGCCGCCGCTGAACTGGAACGGGTACGACCACACCAGCACCACCATCCTGGCCCAGCTGCAAGACCGGCTGCTGGTGCTCTGCCGTGCGGAGCCATACACCCGCGCCACAACCGGAACGGACGGCGCACCCTACACGATTCAATCCTCCCACCGCTATTTTGGGCTGATCTCGTATGCCGATTACCTGACCGGCACCCCGAATTATACCGAGGTTGGGATGCTGGATTAAGCCGGGTATTTTGTTCCAAATTCTGCGCTTTTATTCTGCAAGAAAGCCGATGCTAAGGCAATACCGCACAATTCCCGCCTGACGGCTTAAGCACTGCTCCGGCAGCTGCGGCACTTAGAATTATGCGGTATTGCCCTAAACTTCTGCAACGCCTCCAGCAATTTGCAGGGGACGATGCTTGCATCGTCCCGCTGGATGGGCCTTGTTGCATTGCTTGCTTTCCAAAAAACAATCTCCCTCACACACCATGCATTTTCCCAAACGTCCCCGCCGCCTGCCGCAAATCAGGCGGCATTTTTGTGTTCCTTTCCTGTTTTATGGCAACTATCCCCCACCGCCCTTGATTTTACCCACCAAAACCTTTACAATAAGATTAAATATTACCGCTTTTGCGGAAAGGAAGTAAGATCATGGATCAGTCCAGCAAATACAGCATCAATACCCTGTGCGTACAGGGCGGCTATACCCCCGGCAACGGCGAACCCCGCCAGATTCCCATTGTGCAGAGCACCACTTTCAAATATGATAGCTCCGACGATATGGGCAAGCTGTTTGACCTGCAGGCCAGCGGTTATTTTTATTCCCGCCTGCAAAACCCCACCTGCGATACCGTCGCCGCCAAGATTACCGAACTGGAGGGCGGCACCGCCGGTATGCTGACCGGTTCCGGCCAGGCAGCCAACTTCTTTGCCCTGTTCAACATCTGCAACGCGGGCGACCACATCGTTTCTTCCAGCTCCATTTACGGCGGCACCTTCAACCTGATCTCCGTCACCATGGCAAAGATGGGCATTACCGCCACCTTTGTCTCGCCTGACTGTACCGAGGAAGAGCTGAACGCCGCGTTCCAGCCCAACACCAAGGCTGTCTTTGGCGAAACCATTGCCAACCCCGCCCTGACGGTGCTGGATATTGAAAAGTTTGCCAATGCAGCCCACGCCCACGGTGTGCCGCTGATTGTGGATAACACCTTTGCCACCCCCGTCAACTGCCGCCCCATTGAATGGGGTGCCGATATCGTGACCCATTCCACCACCAAGTACATGGACGGCCACGGCGCAACCCTGGGCGGTGCCATTGTGGACGGCGGCAAGTTCGACTGGATGGCTCATGCCGATAAGTTCCCCGGCTTGTGCACCCCTGATGACAGCTACCACGGTATCACCTATGCCGAGCACTTTGGCAAGGAGGGCGCTTTCATCACCAAGGCAACCGCACAGCTGATGCGTGACTTTGGCTGCGTGCAGAGCCCCATCAACGCCTACATGCTCAACCTTGGCCTGGAAAGCCTGCATGTGCGCATGGCCCGCCATTGCGAGAACGGCCAGGCTGTGGCAGAGTTTTTGGCCAGCCACCCGAAGATTGCCTATGTGAACTACTGCGGCCTGCCGGGCGATAAGTACCATGCTGTTGCCGAAAAGTACCTACCCAATGGTTCCTGCGGCGTTGTCAGCTTTGGCGTAAAGGGCGGGCGCGAAGCCGCCGCTGCCTTTATGGGCCACCTGAAGATTGCCGCCATTGAGACCCATGTGGCCGATGCCCGCACCTGCTGCCTGCACCCCGCCAGCTCCACCCACCGCCAGATGAACGACGAGCAACTGATTGCCGCCGGTGTTCAGCCCGACCTGGTGCGCATGAGCTGCGGTCTGGAAGATAAGAACGACCTGATCCACGATATTGCCCAGGCACTTGACCAGATCTGACCGTTAAGGAGTTTACTGTTTATGCCTTTGATCATTCCCAAAGAGCTGCCCGCCTATGGCGAACTTTCGCGCGAGAACGTGTTTGTCATGCACCAGCAGCGTGCGCAGACCCAGCAGATCCGTCCCCTGCGCATCCTGATTTTGAACCTGATGCCCACCAAAATTGTAACGGAAACCCAGCTGGCACGCCTTTTGGCCAACAGTCCCCTGCAGGTGCAGCTGACCTTTTTGCAGACCAAGACCCATGATACCACCCACACCCCGCAGGAGCACATGAAGGCGTTTTATAAAACCTTTGATGCGGTGCGCAACGAGCGCTTTGACGGTATGATCATCACCGGTGCCCCCATTGAGGACCTGGACTATGAGGATGTGGACTACTGGAACGAGCTGTGCGAGATCATGGATTACAGCCGCGAAAACGTATATTCCACCATTCATCTGTGCTGGGGTGCGCTGGCCGGGCTGTATTACCACTTCGGCGTGCGCAAGGTACACCTGCCGGAAAAAATGTTCGGCGTGTTCGAGCACCGCGTGGTGCGGCCCTCCAATCCGCTGGTGCGCGGCTTTGACGAAATATTCTATGCCCCGCACAGCCGCTGGGCTGGGCTGAACCGCGCCGATATTGATGCCGCCCCGGAGCTGCGCATGCTGGCCGAAAGCGATGTTGCCGGCCCCATGCTGCTTTCTACCGAGTCCGGCCGCCAGATTTTTGTCATCGGCCACCCGGAATACGACAAGTACACTTTGGATGCCGAGTACCGCCGCGATGTAAAGGCGGGCAAGGAAATTCATGTGCCGGTCAACTATTACCCGGACGATGACCCCAACAAGGACCCCATTTTCCGCTGGCGTGCCCATGCGCACCTGCTGTATACCAACTGGCTGAACTACTATGTCTACCAGAACACCCCCTATGACCTGGATGATCTGGAAGCCGTGGTGGACCCGCCCCGCACCTGAGGAGGACGTATGCCGAAGATCAGTGCCTGTATTGTGGCATACTGTGATTATGATGAAGTGTGCGCTGCCGTGCGCAGCGTGCTGGCCAACACCCCCGGCGATGACTTTGCCCTGTATGTGGTGGATAACGCCAGCTCGGATGGCTGCGGCCCCCGCCTGGCGCAGACAGATTTTGGCGATGCTCGCGTGCAGGTAATCTGCCTGCCCAAGAACCTCGGCTTCGGCAAGGGCCACAACAGCATTATGGACCGCCTGACCAGCGATGTACACTTTATCCTGAACCCGGATGTGATCATTCACGATGACATCCTGCCCCAGATGGCGCAATGGCTGCTGGACCACCCCGGCGTTGTGATGGCCACGCCGCAGCTCTATTTTCCGGATGGGCGCATCCAGAACCTGCCGCGCCGCAAGCCCACCCCGTGGCTGCTGCTGGCCCGCCAGCTGGCCCCGCGGTTTGGCGGTGTGATGCAAAAAGCTGACGAACATTACACCATGCAGGATGAGGATCTGACGATCCCCCGCCCCATTGAGTTTTGCACCGGCAGCTTTGCCGCCATCCGCACCGATGTGTTCAAAACCATCGGCGGTTTTGACCCCGAATACTTTATGTATGTGGAGGATGCCGACCTGACCCAGCGTGCTCTGCGCCAAGGGCTTGTCTACCTGCTGCCGCAGTTCACCGCCACCCACGCCTGGCACCGCGACCCCATGCGGGACGCAGGCAAGTTCAAAATGCAGTTGAAGAGCATGGGCCGGTATTTCAAAAAATGGGGCATCGGCAAGGGGAATGTGTAAACGGGTTATTGTTTCAGCAAAAAACACTTGCACTTATTGAGACCGCAGGAGTGCATATTGTGCGCACCTGCCGCCTCTTCTTCGTCATCTCCCAAATTTAGCACTTGACGCACACGGCGCGAACAGATATAATAGAAATGTTCACGAGGTGTTGCGCAGCTGGTAGCGCGCGTGGTTTGGGACCACGAGGCCGCAGGTTCGAGTCCTGTCACCTCGACCAAAATAAAAGCCGCAGATTCGTTAGAGTCTACGGCTTTTATTATTTTAAGTACACACTTTTATAGCTTTTTCGCAAATCAACTTTCAGGGAATCCACTTTTTACTATTTTGCAGTCCCACTATAAACGCTATGTAATGGTTACAGCATCCATCGTTCCAGCATCTGGATGATATTTGAGCGCGATCGTTGTTTTCCGCTGGCGAAGGAATCCATCTGTTCCGAATTGAAAACAAAGCACGTTTCAAATTTATCCTTATCCTGATCGGGAACCAGCGCACAGATTTAAATATAATCGTAGAGCGGGCAGATATTTTTTGTTATCGTTTTCTTTCTTGTGTATTTTCCCCTTGGCTGATACAATGTAGAAAAAACAGTTAAGGAGCATCCCCCAATGATTCGTGAAATTTGCAAAGACAAGACTTTTCTTGCGCAGAAAGCCGCGCCCGCCACGGCGGCGGACCTTGGCGTAGCGCAGGACCTGATGGAAACTCTGATTGCCCACAAGGATGGCTGCGTGGGTATGGCGGCAAACATGATCGGCGTGAACAAACGCATTATCGCTTTTGAGAATGACGGCGAATACATGGTCATGTTCAATCCAGTCATCGTCAAACAGTCCGGAGCCTATGAAACGGACGAAGGCTGCTTATCGCTTACCGGCACGCGGAAAACCAAGCGCCACAAAGTCATCAAAGTGCAGTGGCAGAATGAAAAATTCCAGACGCGGCTTAAAACGTTTACCGGCTGGACGGCGGAAATCATCCAGCACGAAATTGACCACTGTGAGGGAATTTTGATTTAAGGCAACACCGCACAATTCCCGCCTGACGGCTTAAGCACCGCTCCGGCGGCT
>ERZ773195.2433-NODE-2433-length-11828-cov-5.231547_pt1 | contig 11828 bp, 8 predicted proteins | sample MGYA00580530_ERZ773195 | MGnify/ENA primary metagenome ERZ773195 (study PRJEB29015, sample SAMEA2737751) | human gut metagenome | biome: human gut; feature: human-associated habitat; material: faeces | place: China | collected 2012 ...
TCCCGTGAGGCTGGCAGCCACCAGCCGCCTGTTTTGCTTGAGAATTTTACGACCGCAAAAGTGTGGGTAAGCAAAAGCGCACTTTGGGAAGCGCGTTGTTGCTTATTCATATCACCTCGATTACCGCATACTTTATGGAGGGAGGAGTTGCCTATGACAGAAGTTGATCGTGATATTGCCTTGGTTTTGTTGAAGCGTCTATGGAAGCGGGAGTTGATTTCGGAAGAGACATATGTTTCTGCCTGCAACTCCCGTTTTTTTGACAAAAGACGTTTTACCTCCGATACTGAAGCTATGGAAGAAATAATGGTTGAGGAGGCCGATATCCATGATGACAGTTCGATGGTTGAGAGAGCAGATGCGGCAGGGCAAGTCAATTTATGACCTGCCGCTGTGCGTGACCTTCTATGCCCGCGTTTCTACCGAGAAGGTGGAGCAGCAGGGCAGTTTGGAAAACCAAATTCAATACTACACAGAGTTTATTCAGAAAAATCCCAACTGGACGTACATCCCCGGATACATAGACGAGGGCATTTCCGGCACAAGTACCTACAAGCGGGACAGCTTCCTGCGGATGATCGCAGACGCCCAGCGGGGAATGTTTGACTTCATCATCACGAAGGAGATATCTCGCTTCTCCCGCAATACGCTGGACAGCATCCAGTACACGCAGGAGCTGCTGGAGAACAATGTGGGCGTCTTGTTCCAGAATGACAACATCAACACACTGGATAGCGATAGCGAGTTCCGATTGGTGGTCATGGCAGGTGTCGCACAGGATGAGGTACGCAAGCTCTCGGAACGGTTGAAATTTGGCTTTCGTCAATCTATCAAGAACGGTCGTGTACTGGGTAATAATCGCTTGTGGGGCTATGATAAAAAGGATTGTAAGCTGACCATTGTTCCGGAGCAGGCAGAGGCGGTAAAACAGATATTTGAACTCTATGCCACCGGGCAGTATGGCCTTCGCAGCTTGTCACAGGAGCTGACCCGCCGTGGTTACACCAGCTTGCAGGGTAATGTATTCAACACAAGCACCATCGGACACATTCTGCAAAATCCCAAATATAAGGGCTGGTATTGCGGCAACAAGACCCAATCGTTAGACTACCGCAAGAAAAAGACAGCGTTCCTCGACGAAAGTGAATGGGTATCCTATCCCGACCCGAATATTCCGGCCATCGTGGCGGAAGAAGTATGGGATAAGGCCAATGCCCTTTTTAAGCAGAGGAGCGCCCGTTCGAAAGCCTATGGCGTAGGGTATCAGAGCCGGTATCCCTACAGCGGCAAGATCATCTGTGGAAAGCATGGAACGTCCTTTCACCGGCAATCCTTCAAAACGCGGGAGGGAGAAACGGAGTTTTGGAAATGTAAGATGTACCGTGAACACGGAAAAGCGGGCTGCGACCTGCCTACCATTCGCACCACGGAACTGGATACTATTTTGGCAGAGCAGTTTCAGAAGCTGGTAAAGCACCAGAGACAGATTATCCGCATGGTGTTGGATTCCGTTACAAATACACAGAAGAAGGAAGACTACTCCAAGGAGATTGCCCGGTTGCAAGCGCAAATACAGCAGCTGGAGGACAAGAAAGAAAAGTTACTGGAGCTGAGTATGGCCGAGGCCATTACCATGCAGGAGTTCAAAAAGCGGAATAGCCGCTTCAATGAACAGATCACCTCGCTGCAAACACAAACGATTTCCTTGCAGCAACAGGAGCAGCAAAAGCAAATCGCAGCCACGGATACGGCTGCGCTGGAAAAGGCATTATGGGCAGATCTGAACTGCAAGGAGCCGATCCAATCAGAAGTGGTTGCCACGATCCTCGACCACGCTGTGGTATGTGAGGACAGTGATGACAAACATATCCATTTAGAACTCTATTTGCGGCTGGGGCAAACGGCTTCAGCCTATTATGAACGAGGCAAATTAGCCTTCAAGGATGCATCTTCAAGAAATACTATACACAGGCGGACAATCAGGAGGATCTGATCTCCATCGGCACCATTGGACTCATCAAGGCCGTCAACACCTTCCGGGCAGACCGGGGCATCAAGCTGGCTACTTATGCGTCGAGGTGCATTGAAAATGAGATCCTTATGTACTTCCGCTCCCAGCGGAAGCTGCAGGGGGAGGTGTCCCTGTCCGACGCCATCGACACGGATAAGGAGGGGGGCTCGCTGTATCTGCTGGACGTGGTGGGGGCCGACGACACCATGCTGTCGGACCTGCAGGACCGGGAGGAGCAGCTATTGCTGCGGCGCTTGGTGCGGGACTGCCTGACGGAGCGGGAGGCGGACATCATCCGGAGGCGGTACGGGCTGGAGGGGCATCCGCCCCAGACCCAGCGGCAGGTGGCGGCGGTATACGGCATCAGCCGCAGCTATGTCTCCCGCATCGAGAAGCGGGCGCTGGAGAAACTGGAAAAGGAGCTGCGAAAGGGGTAGGAGGATAGCGAAAGGGCTTGTCTTTGGGGCGGGAACATGGTAAGATGATAAAAAACACCTATGCGGCAGCCTGTGGAAATGAGCGGAGACAACATGAGAAAGTTTTTCAGAGGAATATGCGGCGTACTGGCGACGCTTTTGACCCTGTGCATCCTATTGATGGCGGCGGGGCTCATGGGGGTGCGGGCCTTCGGCATCACGCCTTATGTGGTACCGGCGGACATGGAGGGGCTTCCGTGGTCCGCCGGGGCGCTGCTGTACGTGCGGCAGGAGCAGCCGGAGACGCTGCAGCTTGGGGACACCATCGCCTACGTCACGGACAGTGACCTATCGCTGGAGGGGGGCGTCATCGGTTCCGTGGACACAGAGCGGCGCTTCTTCTATGTGGAGGGAGCCCCGGTCTACTGGGACAATGTGCTGGGGCAGCCCCTGTGGGGCATCGATGGTCTGGGCTATGTGTCCGGCTATATCAGCCGGCCGCCGGGACTGTATCTGGTGCTGGGGGCTGCTGTGGTGCTGGCGTTGCTGTGCATCTTCCCCCTGCGACGCCGAAAGGGAGAGAAAACGGAAGAATCCCCCACCGGGAGATGCATGGCGACGAATGTGGGAGAGAAAGCTCCCACCGAATCGGTGCAGGCTGCGGCGATGGAGGAGGAAGTCCCCACCTTGACGGAAAAGCCTGCGTCTGCGGAGGTATCTGAGCCTGTGAAGGTGCCTAAGCCTGCGGTAGAGATACCGAAACCTGAGCCTGCGGCGGAGGTACAGCGGCCTGCAGAGACCGGGCGGCGGCAGATCTCTGGCAAGCGGGACGAGGCGGTGGCCCGTCACGGCGGCAAGCGCCTTCAGCGCTGATGGAATCGAGCAAAAAGAAGGACCCAAAGGCAAAGCCTTTGGGGCCTTCTTTTTAGAATGGAGCGTTATGAAAGTGTATCGGACGGGGTCTCGCCGGGGCGGTCAGTCAGCACCAGCTGCACCTGACGCCGCCGCAGGAATACCGTCAGCCAGCAAACCGCCATGACGATCAAGCCGCAGATGGTCATGCAGAGCCGGTAGTCCAGGACCTCCCCCAGCGCGCCGAAGGCCAGCGACAGCACCGCTCCCGCCGCTGTGCAGAGCATGGACTCATAGGCATTGAGCCGAGCCCGCAGCCGGTCGGGGATGTAGCGCTGCACCGCCGCCTGCCGGATGGTGGCACTCTGGATGCCCAGAAAGCCGCAGACGGCTCGGTTCACCAGCATCAGGGGATACGGCAGCCACAGAAGGCAGGTGTCCATCAGTTCGTAGGTCTGATACACCCCGAACAGGAAGCCGAATCGCTTTCGCTCCGGCAGGGAGTAGCGGTAGCGGACGGCGCCGCCGATGGTGCGCCCGGCAAACTCCGCCACGGAGAAGAAGGAGTACATGGCGGTGGTGAAGCCCGGCGCTGTGCGAAAGAAGGCGATGAGCAGGGGAGAATAGCCCATGGCCATGCCGTGGGTGACGGCCATGTACTCATAGAGGCCGTGGAGGCCGTGCTCCTGCCGAAGATAGGCGGCGGCCTCCCGGATGTCCCGCCACCAGGTTTTCAGGGACAGCAGCGGCTCTTGATCCCGGCGGCTCTCCTGCACATGGATGCGGTTTTCGATGAGGGCGGCCAGCACCGACAGTGCGCCTTGGATCAGCAGCAGCCGTCCCACGCCTAAGGTGTCGTACAGCAGCGCCGCCAGCGGCATCATGAGGACCTTCAGAATGGGATAGAGCATGGCGGAGACGGTGTAGGCCCGCTCCTCCTGCCCCTCCGGCAGCAGCAGGGGGTAGAAGCTGTTGTAGGCCAGCTCATCGAAGGCTGCAAGGCACGATACCAGCAGGGAAAAGGCCAGATAGGCGGTGTAGGAGAAGGCACTGCGCAGCAGGAACAGTCCCGCCCCGGCGTAGCACAAGCCGTTGAGCAGGTCGCCCCACACCAGAAAGGGCTTGCGGGGCAGGCGGTCCATCATGGGGGCGACGACCAGCGGCAGCAGCACCATGGGGATCAGCTGAATGGCCACCACCAGCGCCGAGGCCAGAGTGCTGCCTGTCTCGTCAAAGACCAGAAAGGACAGGGCGAATTGACTGATGATGCCGCCGGCAGCGCCCAGCGTCGTGGCGGCGGTGATGCGGGTAAAATTCCGCGTCCAGAGAGTTTGTTTCATAGCGTTCACCTCACTGCTATGATTATCCCACAGCTGCTTACAAAAGAAAAGGGGGCCATCGTGGGAAAGTTATTCCCGTGATGACCCTCTTAATGGGGCAAAAATGCTATTTTGCAGGAAACTCCTCCAACAGGCGGCAGGCTTGACGGTACTGACGGTTGGCCTTGTACCACGCCAGCACCCACGGCAGGTGGAAGCGGGTGAAGCCCATAGGATATGTGTCTCGCAGACGCTGGAAGCAGTCCAGAAGTTGGGTGCCGTAGGTATCGTCGTGGAGGTAGTCCGGGTGCTCCAGCCGATAGCGCACCAGCGCCAGCATCCGCTGCTCCATTTCGCCGGAGGCCATAGGCTCCGCCTGCTGGACGGCGGTCAGCGCCTGCTCCCGATGGCCCAACTGCTCGTGGCAGATGGCCAGTTTGTGCAGGTCCAGAAAGCCGGGGCGGGGGAGGGAGGCAAAGTAGGGCAGGGCCTTTTCCGGTTGACCCAGTTCCAGTTGAGTGGAGGCAACATTGTAGCGGAGGGCAGACAAGCTGCCGGTATCCCTCAGGGCTTCTGCCAGACGCTCCGCTACAGAGTAGTGGGTCAGCATCTCCTCCATGCGGCCCAGATCCGAGTAGCAGTTGCCCATCCACAGGCGGCAGGACAGCATCAGGTGGGGGTAGCCGGCGTCCGATGCCGAGCGGTAGGCGTCCCGCAGCACCTCGATGGCGGCGGTGTATTCGCCCTCGGCGTAGAGGAACTCTCCGTGGTGGGCAGCCAGCAGCGGCAGCGGCTCCAGCCGTACCGCCTCCTCCCATCGGCCCTGAAGGCCCCGATGCAGGGCCAGCTGCCGGGTGGAGAGAAAGGGCTCCCACTCCACCGGCAGAGGGCGCATCTCGTCGGCGTAAAAGGCATCCAGCAGCAGGGCGTCCGCTGCCAGCGGACTGAGTACAAGAATCTCCCGCCGGGGCTGCACCAGCTGTTCATAGAGGGAATCGAAATTCGGGCTGCCGGAGAGCAGGGCCTTCCAGCAGGGCGCTAAGCCCTCCGGCTCCGGAGTCCAGACAAGACCCAGCCGGTGCAGCAGCAGCTCCGTCACCTCCGGGGAGGGGGCGGCCTTGCCCTGCTCGATCTTGGACAGATAGGAGGGGGCGCAGATGCCACGGCACAGACCCTCTTGACTCCAGTCCCGCTGAAGGCGGGCCTGCCGGATCAGCAGTCCGGCGATGTCGCCGCCCCTCATCCGATGAGGTCCCGCACAATGGCGCCGGCCAGCAGGATACCGGCGGTGGAGGGGACCCATGGCACACTGGCCGGGACGCTGCGGCGGCCGGGGGAGGGGGCCTCCAGCTGGGCAGTGGCGGCGGGCTGCTCCGGGCTGAACACCACCTTCAGGTGGCGGATGCCACGGCTGCGCAGTTCCTTCCGCATGACACGGGCCAGCGGGCAGCCGCTGGTCTGGGAGATGTCCGTCACCTGCAGCAGGGTGGGGTCCAGCTTGTTGCCGGTCCCCAGCGCCGACAGGATGGGGATCCTTCGGTCCATGGCCTGCTGGATCAGGTCCAGCTTGCAGGTTACCAGATCGATGCAGTCGGCAATGTAGTCATATCGGGCGGAGAAGAAATCCTCCCGATGGGCGGCGTCGTAGGTGGCGCAGATGGGGTGGATGACGGCGCTGGGGGAGATGTCCCGGCAACGGCGGGCGGTGACCTCCGCCTTGGACTGGCCCACGGTGGAGTGGAGGGCGCAGAGCTGGCGGTTGATGTTGGTGACACTGACGGTGTCCTGATCCACCAGCGTCAGCTCACCTACGCCGGAGCGGGCCAGGATCTCGGCGGCATAGCTGCCCACGCCGCCCAGACCGAACACGGCTACATGGGCGCTTTGCAGGCGCTCCAGCGCCGGCTGGCCCAGCACCATCTCGGTGCGTAAAAACTGTTCGTGCATAAATAGGCTCCTTTGCTTCCAGACGGTATCAAAAAAGACCGGCCTCGGCCGGTCTTTTTCGGAAATTCATCAGACGAGGTACTTCATACCGGAGGCCTCGGTGGCGGTGATGTCCTTCACGAGAGCGTTGTTCCACTGGGTGTAGTCGGCGTTCTTCATGGCGTTGCGGACCTGCACCTGCCAATAGGGGGCGTCGGTACCCACGAAGTATATGACATGGTAGCCGGTGTAGCTGCCCTCGTTGTAGACGATGCCGGTGTCGCCGGGCTGACGGGACTCGTCGAAGCACCAGTCATTGAACCCGGTGACCATCTGGCCCTTATACACCTCGGTATACAGGCCGCCGTTGGTGTTGGAGCCGGTGTCGGAGGACAGCTCATTGGCCAGCTCGGCAAAGCTATCCTCGGTTTTGGCACCGTCTTCCCACTTCTTCAGAGCGGCCTCGGCGGCCTCCTTCTGCTCGGCCTTGCGGGCGTCCAGCTTCTCCTGATAGTCGTCAGCCTTGCTGTCCAGATCGGAGGTATCCACCTTGAACAGAATGTGGCGCACGTCCACGGTGTTGTAGTCGTTGCGGCCGCGGCTGTGGAACAGGACCACATAGTAGTTGTCGCCGCTCTCGATGAGGGTCAGATCACCCTCCTGACGCTCCTCGTTGAACACCCACTCGGTGACGGCGTCGCCGCTGTAGGTACCGGTGGGACGGTCGGTGTAGGTGCCGTTATCGTAGTTGTCGGCGGCCTTCTCCATCAAAAGACCGTTGCGGACAGCCTCCAGAGCGGCGTTGGCATTGGCGGAGGCAGCCTCCTTGGCGGCGGCGTTCTCCTCGTCGGTGGGCTTCACGGTGTTGCCGTCGGCATCCTTGGTGGAGTCGGCAGTACCCTTGAAGTAGATGTACTCGTAGTCGGCCACGTCGAAGTTGTTCTTGTGCTCGTTATAGTAGGTCTCCACTTCCTCGTCGGTGTAGGTGAGGCTGTCGATGTAGTCCTGCTGATAGTGGGAGGCCAGAAGGGTGTCCTTCAGGATGCTCTTGAAGGTGGACATCGTCATGTTATTGCCGTACATCAGCTTCAGGTAAGCGCTGGTGGAGTAGCCGGCCTTCTTAGCATAGGTGGAGAAGGTCTCCACGGTGCGGTCCACTTCCTTCTGCATATCGTCGTTGAAGGTCATGCCCTTCTCGGCGGCACCTTTCTTCAGCATGGTCAACTGGATAAGGCTCTTCTTAGCGGCGTCACGGAAGTAGGCGTCCCAGGTCATGTCCTCGCTGACACCCAACATCATCTTGGCGGTGTCGTTCAGGCTCTGCTGAGACAGGGAGGTATTCTTGTCAATGCCGTAGAGACTGGCATACTTGGAGTTGACGATACTGTTATAGGCATTGTGATAGTAGTAGCTGACCTCGGCGGCGGAATAGGACTCGCCCTCCACCGTGACGGCGGTGGTGCCACGCTGGATGATGTTGGAGTTCCACACCACCAGACCGATGGCGACTACCACAAAGGCGATGGCGATGATGGCATAGAGTCGGTTGGAGCGGCGCTCCTTGGCCAGCTCTTGGGCGTGACGGGCAGTCTTGGGGTCTGCGACGCCGCTGGCGGCAACCTCCTGCCGGTTCTTCTTTTCTCTTGATGCGCTCATAGTTGTTTCATCCTCTCAAAATAGGTGTCATTACGACCCGACTTCGTAAAGTTAATTGTGATTATACAGGAAATCTGTCTGCTGTGCAAGAGGGGAAAGCGGAAATTATCCGGCCATAGGCCGAAAAAGCGGTCAGCTCCGGAGGCCTTCCGGAGCTGACCGGGCTTTTACCAGTTGTCCCGCCGGGCGTGGGGGCCAAGTTATAACCTGCACCGTTTCAGCAGGTGGGTTGTCTCCAGCGTGCTTCACCGCTTCCAACTTCCAGCCGCAGACGGCAGCCGGGAGGCCTGCGATCCACATACTGATCCGACATCCCCTATAACAAAATGTGAGGATAAAAAAGACCCGTCACATCCCTGCGGGACCATCGCCTTCCGGCGACAACCCTATTATAACAGACCCGGTGGGAAAATAAAAGGGGGTTTTGCAGAAATGGTCAGGAATTTTATTCCTCGTCGGACAGCAGCTGTTCCATGAACAGATCATAGATCTTCTCCAGCTCCGCTTCGTCATCCAGCGTGCTGAGCAGCTCCTCGCCGTTTTCCGTGACGGATTTCAGGATCACCAGACCATAGTCCTCGGATTCCTCGTCCGCCTCGTCCTCCACGGCGGGGAAGAAGGCCATATAGGTCTGCCCCTCGTGCTCCAGTGCGTCCACATACTCCAGCTCGATATCGTTGCCGTCCTCGTCGGTGAGGGTGATAAAGCTGAGGCCAAACTCATCGCTCATGAGAAAATACCTCCTGCATAGGTTGATGTCCTCCTACTATAACGGATTTCCACAGAAATTGCAAGAGGGCGGCGCTGCCGATTTCCGTGCAAAAATTGGAAAAGCAGCACAAAACGGAACCTATGTGCCGGGTCAAAGGATACGGTGATTGCATTTTTTACGCAAAAAGGTATTTTTATCGGTTGACAGGTGTGGTAAAATAACTCTTATATTGGTTTAATATGTGCTTTTTGCCGCAGCCGGGACCTTCCGGAGCAGAGCGGCAGGGAGAAGCCGTATAAAAAGCCTGAGGCCGCCCGGCGGCCGGAACAACGAAACAGAAAGTGAGGTGCGCTGTCCATGAAAGAACACTCCAACGACCGTGATAAGGCAGAGCAGAGCGCCCATCAGAGGAAAAACCGAGGGAAGGGACGGGCCAAGAGGGTCTGGGGCGTCATCGGCACCATCGTGCTGGTGGGCGTGCTGACCATGGCCATTTTTGTGGGGATCTTCATGACCTACATCAATAAGTCCCTGAAGGGCCACGTAGAGGTGGATATGTCCGAATATGACCGGAAGGTATCCACGGAGCTGTACCGTCTGGGGACGGACGGCGAGACATGGGAGATGTATCAGACGCTGTTCAGCGATGAAAACCGCATCTGGGTGGATATCGGGGACATCCCCAAGTATTTGCAGGAGGCCACCATCGCCATCGAGGACAAGCGCTTCGAGACCCACCACGGGGTGGACTGGAGGGGGACCCTGCGGGCCATCACCAGGACCCTGACCGGCAGCGGCACACAGGGCGGCTCCACCATCACCCAGCAGCTGCTGAAAAACGTCACCGGCGACAATCAGGTGACGGTGAAGCGGAAGATCACGGAGATCTACCGGGCGCTGGCGCTGGAGAAGGATTACTCCAAGTCCCAGATCCTGGAGATGTATCTCAACACCATCTATCTGGGAGAGCAGTGCTACGGCGTGCAGACGGCTGCCCGGATGTACTTCCACAAGGATGTGAAGGACCTGACGCTGGCGGAGTGTGCCTGTCTCATCGGCATCACCAACAATCCCTCCATGTATGATCCTCTGCTCAGCGACTGGGCCCGTGAGAACAACCGGGAGCGGCAGCTGACCATCCTGGACGAGATGCTCGGTCAGGAGAAGATCGATCAGGCCACCTACGATGCCGCCGTGGCGGAGGAGGTCCAGTTCAGCGACGGGTATACGAATCTCGGCAATTTCACCGAGCCTACGGAGGATCAGGAGACCCCGGAGAAGCCCACCGTGCAGTCCACCGCCAACAACTCCTATTATACGGATCAGGTCATCTCCGATGTGGCGGCGGCGCTGGTGGAGAAGCTGGGGCTGGAGGACGATGCACCCGACGAGAACGGCAACGTCCGTACGGCACAGGAGAAGGCCGTCAGCAAGATTTACAGCAGCGGCTATAAGATCTATACGCTGCAGGACAGCAAGCTCCAGTCCATTGCGGAGAGCGTTTTTGAAAACAGCGATCTGGTGGAGTATACTGATGACTACGGCAAGCCCTTGCAGGCGGCTATCACGCTGGTGGACAATTCCACCGGCAACGTGGTGGCTATGGTGGGCGGTCTGGGCGCCAAGACGGTGGACCGTGGCTGGAACTGGGCCACAGAGCCCCGGCAGTGCGGTTCTGCTACCAAGCCCATCTCCGACTATGCCCCGGCGCTGGACGACGGTACCATCACCGCTGCTTCCGCCATCGACGACTATCCCGTCCGGGATTTGAGTGGCTACGGCGCATGGCCCAAGAACTCCCATTCCGGTTTCTACGGCCTGACCACCGTATGGACGGCGCTGGTGGAGTCCCTGAATACCTGCGCCGTGCGGGTCAATGAGAGCTACGGCTCGGCGGCCTCCTATAATTATATGGTGGAGAAGCTGGGCTTCACCACCCTGACCCAGCGGGACAGCCAGCAGTCCGGTAACATGGGCCTGGGCGGCTACGACGTGGGTGTCACCACGGAGGAGATGGCTGCGGCCTATGCCGCCATCGCCAACGACGGCGTATACACCAAGCCCCGGACATGGCTGCGGGTGGAGGACTCCGAGGGGAATGTCGTCATGGAGAACGAGACCTCCGCCCACAGCGCCATGAAGGAGACTACCGCCTATCTGCTGCGGGATATACTGGAGAGCGTTATCACCAGCGGTACCGGTACGGAGGCATATTTCTCCGGCATGACCATCGCCGGTAAGACCGGTACCACGGATGACAACCGGGACCGTTATTTCGTGGGCTTCAGCCCCTACTACTGCGCTGCGGTATGGACGGGCTATGAGTCCAACGATGAGCTGTCCTACGGTATGGGCAACGGCTCGGCGCAGCTGTGGAAGCAGGTGATGCGGGAGATCCATGGTGATCTGGAGGACAAGGCCTTCGACAGCTGCACCGGCCTGACGCAGGTGACGGTGTGCTCCGACAGCGGCCTGCTGGCCACGGATGCCTGCACCAAGGACCTGCGGGGCAACCGTGTCCGCACCGTGACGGTGGCGGCGGATACGGCTCCCACGGCGACCTGTAACGTTCACAAGATGGTGGATTATTGCACCGAGGGGAAGCATATTGCCACCCAGTACTGCCCCAAGGACAAGGTGAAGCAGGTGGCGGTGCTGGACTGGAACCGGGCGCTGTTCAACGATATCAAGGCCAGGGACCATGAGTACCTGTTGAAGGTGCTGGACGGCTCCGCTACGCCCAACGATCCCAAGGATGATATCTGCCCGGCGCACCAGAAGGCCATCACACCGGTGACACCTACCGACCCCACCAAACCGACAACCCCCACCAAACCGACGACCCCCACGGATCCGACAGATCCCACCACGCCGGATACCGGCGGTGCTGAGGACTCCGGCGGCGTTGGGGACTCCGGCGGCGTTAGAGGCGGCGG
>ERZ773195.2435-NODE-2435-length-11828-cov-2.634842_pt1 | contig 11828 bp, 13 predicted proteins | sample MGYA00580530_ERZ773195 | MGnify/ENA primary metagenome ERZ773195 (study PRJEB29015, sample SAMEA2737751) | human gut metagenome | biome: human gut; feature: human-associated habitat; material: faeces | place: China | collected 2012 ...
TCTCCTTTTCGCTGCCGTTCGGGCAGGCGGGCAGCCTGACCACCCGCTTTAACCATGATAAGCATTACGGCAGCCAGCTGCAGTCCAGCTATACCGGCAGCGCTGGCGAGAAAAATGCCTTTAGCTATGGCCTGACCGCCAGCTACGACATGCCGCGGGAGAACCCGCACGAGGCCAGCGTTGGGGGCAACGGTAGCCTGCGTACGGATTATGCGACCCGACTGCCATTGCGCCGATTTCCGCGCCGATGGGGGTGCTGAACCGCTGGTTCCCGCTGGCACGATTCGCCGCGCCGTTTTTGCCGGAAATCAGCTGGCAGGCGCGCAAGGACGACGCACTCACTCCCGACTACGACTTGGGGTATACCGGATTTCCGACGAAAAGCGCGGTGGATTTGCGCCGCATTATCCACGAGGCCCGCAATAACCTCTGCGCGGTCACCTGCCCGGTGTTGTGCGTGCAGAGCAGCGGCGATCAGGTCATCACGCCTGACAGCGCGGATGTGATTCTGCAGGGGGTGCGAAGCAAAACGAAGGGCGTGCTGCGCTTGGAGAGCGTGCCGCATGTGTGTACCATCAGCCGGGAAGGGGCGCGCATTGCACAGGCGCTGGGAACATTCTTCCGAAAAGCGGAAGATTCCGAGCGTACATAAGCGAAAAGCCGCTGGAAGTGCGAAAATGCACTTTACACAGCGGCTTTTTCTTTCGCCTTGATTTAACAAATGCGGCGTTTGAAAATTTACATTCCTCCAGTAGAATACATCTTGTTCAGAAAAGCAAGACGAAGAACGTGTTCATGTTCATCGGCGATGGCATGGGCAACCCGCAGGTGACTGCGACCCAGTACTATCTGGGCAGCATCGAAAACCCGGACAGCAAGTTCCCGGTTCCGGCGGATTTGTCCTTCACCAAGTTCCCGTACCTCGGTCTGGTGACCACCTACGACAGCTCTTCCTTCTGCCCGGACTCCGCTTCGACCGCTACGTCGATGGCTTCCGGCAAGAAGACGCTCTCCGGCGTCATCAATTATGATGAAACGCTGACCAACCCCTTCTCCATGGCGGTGAGCCACATCATGAACAACAAGGCTGGCCTGTCCTACACCTCCTATGCGCATACCGGCTTGCAGATTCCGGTGTACGCCTATGGGGTGGGCGCGGAAAAGTTCTCTGGCCTGTATGACAACACGGGCATCTTCACCCGCACGATGGATGCGATGGGGCTGACCGCGGACGCGGAGTAAATCGAAGCAAAACAAAGGGCAGGGGATGACACAATGCCATCTCCTGCTCTGCCCATATGGGGGAAAATGAAAATGGAAAAGACGAAGCGCCAACGGAAAAACAAGCAGAATTGGCTGATGTGCCTCGTCATGCTGATTTTCTGCGGCTTGCTCTGCCTGCTGCCAGATGGATGGCGTCGTTCGTGACCGTCATCGTGCTGACGGTGCTGATTGACGTGCTGGTGGCGGGGTTCAGCCGCCGCTGCCTGACGGCGATTCTCGGCTCGGTTGCCGGGACGGTTGTCACCTGCCTGAGCGCGTGGGGGCTAACGATTTTGCTCAAGCTCGACGGCGGCGATTTGCCCTATGTTGTGCCGCTGCTGAGCCCGTGCGCCATGCAGGTTGATACGCGCAGCCTGTATATCGGCATGATGTTCCTTGCGAATTCGGGCGCGCTGATGGATTTGTCGATGGACATCAGCGTGTCGATGGAGGAAGTGCACCGCCACAAACCGGACATCAGCCGCCGAGCGCTGATGAAGTCGGGGCTGCTGGTCGGGCGGAGCGTGTTAGGCACAATGACGACGACGCTGATGCTGGCATATTCCGGCAATTGCCTGTCGATGTTGATGTACTTCGCTGGGCAGGGAACGCCGCTGACGGACATCATCAACCTGAAATATGTCGCTTCGCAGCTGCTCAACACGCTTGTCGGGTCGTTCGGCTTGGCAGCGGCGGCACCGCTGACGGCGCTGATTGCCACGGGCATGTATCTGCAAAAGCCGAAAGCGGCTGAATTACGCGCTGGGTAATACGCGCGTATACCGCACGTCCCGCACGGGTTCACCGCCGATTTTGTAATCGACCGCGTCATCCGTGCGCAGAAAGCCATGCTTGCGGTAGAAGCCGTCGGCGATTTCGTTGCCGTCAATCGCCCAGAGGTAAAACTTCTCATAGCCGTCCAGCTGCATCAGCCGGATGACTTCCTCCAGCAGCTTGCCGCCGATGCCTTGACGCATCGTGTCCGGCAGCAGATAGAGCGACACAATCTCGCACCAGTCGCCGTAATCCTCGTCGCGCCCGCGGCCGTAGATGCAGCAGCCGACGGGCTTATCGTCGTCATAGACCATCAGCCCATACAGCTGCCCGCTGGACAGCCATGAGCGGATGGATGGCACCCAATATTCATCGGGCAGACGATCCAGATAATGCTGGGCGATATGCCCCCGATAGGTTTTACGCCAGCTGGTAGCATAAATGTGGCTGATAAGCCCCGCCTGATCAGCGGTTGCGTCCCGAAAAGTCAGCATCGCCATGCACCTCCTTCAAATAAAACGGATGAATTGACGAATTTCCTGCCTTATTATCCCGCAAGAATGCAAAAAAGTCAAGGGGAACAGAGACGAAGCGTGTCGAAAGCATAAGAAAGCATAAAAAGAGGTTGGATGCAAGCATCCAACCTCTTCATGTTGCGCAAGAAGCGAATTGTAATTCGGAAAGAATTACTTGATTTCGCATTCGCCGCCGACTTCCTTGAACTGGGCAGCCATCTTGTCGGCGTCTTCCTTGGACAGACCTTCCTTGACGGTCTTCGGGCCAGCCGCAACGGCTTCGACGAAGTCCTTGGCTTCCTTCAGGCCCAGACCGCACACTTCGCGGACGAGCTTCAGAACCTTCAGCTTCGCAGCGGCGTCGAAAGACTTCAGCACCACGTCGAACTCGGTCTTTTCTTCCGCAGCGGGAGCAGCGGCGCCAGCAGCGGGGCCAGCAACAACAGCGGTCGCAGCAGCGGACACGCCGAACTTTTCTTCCATAGCCTTGACCAGATCGGCCAGTTCCAGCACCGTCATAGACTCGACGGCAGCAATGATCTCCTCATGAGTCATGTTGATTCAGCCTCCTATATCGGTTGATATCGTAATGAAAACTTGTCGTTGTTCAGACCGCAGGGGCGTAAAGCCTCATGCGGCATCGGCGCGGATTATTCCTCGCCATTCTTCTGCTTGCGGATTGCATCCACCACGCGGACGAAGGACGCCACGGTGTTGGTCATGCAGCCAAGCAGCTTTGCCAGCAGCACTTCGCGGCTGGGCAGGGTCGCCAGATGCTTCACAGCAGCCACGTCGAGGGTTTCCGTACCCAGCACGCCGCCAGTGATCTTCAGGCTCTCCAGCTTGTTCTTTTCGATGTAGTCGTTGATGATCTTCGGGCCGGACACAGCGTCCTTCATGGAGAACACGAAAGCGTTCGGGCCGTTGAGCAGATCGTCAAGACCGGTAATGCCCACCTCATTCAGCGCGCGCAGAACCAGACGGTTCTTCAGGACGCAGTACGCGGCGTCATTCTCACGGCACTGCTTGCGGATTTCAGTCACCTGCTCCACAGTCAGTCCGCTGTAGCTGCAAATCACCACAGACTGGGCATTCTTCAGCTTTTCGACGATGTCAGCAACAGCTGCCACCTTCTCCGGCTTCACCTCATGCACCTTGCTCATTTCTTGCACCTCCTTAACGGTTTGGGAGTAAAAGAAAACCCTTGCAACAGGTGCAAGGGATGAGCAAATTTCATGCTATATCCTTCACACCTCGGCAGGCGGAGCGAACTCCTTTACATCCTTGCGGATACCGGCTGTCTACGGCACAGGTTTCTTCAAAACCTTGTTTATTATAGCAGGACAATCCCGTTCTGTCAAGCCTGCTGCAAAAAAAATCTGCACAAGCGGCGAATTTCCGCATAGACTGCGATGGAGGGGAGGAATGCGCATGTGTGACAAGACGTATAACGTGCTGAAATGGATGGCGCAGCTGCTGCTGCCCGCGATGGGGACGCTGTATTTTGCGCTGGCAAGCATCTGGCACCTGCCATACGGTGAGCAGGTTGTCGGCACCATTACCGCGGTGGATACGTTTCTCGGTGTGATTCTGGGAATTACCACCGCGCAGTATAAGCAAAAGCAGAAAACCGGCGCGGCGTGAGTAAGCAATATAATGAAGAAACCCGCCTGTCAAGCGACAAGCGGGTCAATTTTTGCGGAAAAAGTCAACTCCGAAGGTGCGCACACCGAAGGTTTCCAAAGGGCGATCGGAAAGCCCTTTGGTCGCGCCCGCAGGCGCGATTCCCCCTGCTCCATAAAAAACAAGCATGAAAAAGCGATTTGGCGGATGCACTAAAAACGCATTCCCCTGCGCTTTGCAACCGAAGCGCTTATTCGCACTCAATGCCATCCGAGTACAGCACCAGCTGCGGCTGCTCTTCGTTCGCGGGCAGATACCGCCAGCATTCCTCGCCCCCGGAGGTGTCTACCAGAATGCTCCACACCGCGCCGTTGTCAAAGCACAGCGTCACATCCCCAATAGAATCCACCATCACCGTGCGGACGATGAAACGGTTTTCGATGCCTGTCAGCACGTCGTTCAGCTCCACAATGCGGTCATCAAGCCGGTTCGCGCCCAACTCGTCACAGCGGTAGTCATCCGGAATGACATCCTCCTCCAACCCCTGCTTGCGCCACAAATCCCACATAGCTTCCGACGGCTGAAAATAGTCACTCCGCGCCAAGGAAACCCGCCCATCCTGCACCAGACGATAGTAGCATTGCAAGTGCAGGGATTGTTCTTCCTGCACCTCGGTCGTCAGCGCGCGCGGCGCAAACGACAGGCAAAGCAAATCCGCCGTGCGGGAGAGGTTGATGAGGGTACAGCCGACCAAATCGTTGAGCTTCTTCTGGACAAAAAGCATGTCCGTGTTGTTCATATTAGTTCCTTCCAATTTTCCACTGGGGATTTACTTTCCGCCGAAAGCGTCCAGCACCGCCTGCGCCATGCCGCCCTTCTCGCAGTGCGCCGTGTGGCGAATCGGCAGGGAACGCAGTGCCTTCACCTGCTGCGGCACGGGCATCCCCGAACGCGCTTCCAATTCATCCGAGCAGGCAAATGCATCCAGTCCGGCGACGGCGTTCTTTCCGGCGACGGCAGTCAGCACATCGGCGGCGAACTTGTAGGGGCTGGCGGTGGACACGATGACCGTCGGAGTCGAATCGCCCGACGTCTCGCGGTACTGGCGCAGAACGCGGCTCGCAACGGCGGTGTGCGTGTCCATCAGGTAGTGATGCTGCTCGAACACGCGGGCGATTTCCTCCGCGCAGTCGCGGTCATCAGCGTACCCGGCGGCAAAGACGCTCAGCAGCCACTCCTGCCGCTGCTGACCAACGGCGTAGGACTGGCTCGTGCGCAGCTGCTGCATCCAGCGGGCAATCAGCGCGCCGTCGCGGTCGGCGCATTCAAACAGCAGACGCTCCAAATTCGAGGAAATCAGGATATCCATCGAGGGGGAGGTCGTCTTGAAGAACTGCCGGCGCGTGTCGTAAACGCCGCCAAGGAAGAAATCCGTCAGCACGTTGTTACGGTTGGAGGCGCAAATGAGCTTCTTGACCGGCAGACCCATGCTCCGTGCGTAGTAGCCCGCGAGGATATTGCCGAAATTGCCCGTCGGCACGACGAAATTCACCTCGTCGCCCAGCGCAATCGCGCCCGCGTTCAGCAAATCGGCATAGGCGGAGAAATAATAGACAATCTGCGGCACGAGGCGGCCGAAGTTAATCGAGTTGGCGGAGGAAAGCACCACGTGCGAATTGCCGGCGAGACGCTCGGCCAGGGAAGCACCTTGCCGCGCGCGTTCACCTGCTGGTGGAAATCCGCGGAGGAGAACAGCGCCTTCACGCCGGATTGCGCATCGTCGAAATTGCCGTTCAGGGCGATGACGTGCGTGTTTTCGCCGCCGGTGGTGGTCATTTGCAGCTTCTGCACGTCGCTGACGCCGTCGGTCGGGTAAAAGACGGTGCAGGATGTTCCCGGCACGTCCTTGAAGCCTTCGAGTGCCGCCTTGCCCGTGTCGCCGCTGGTCGCGACGAGGATTGCCACTTCGCGGTTTTCACCGTTCTTCTTGGCGGAGAGCGTCGTCAGGTGCGGCAGCAGCTGCAGCGCCATATCCTTAAACGCGAGCGTCGGTCCGTGGAAGAGTTCCAGCACATGGGTGTTGCTGTCGAGCTTCTTCGTGGGCGCAATCGCGGCGTCATCGAACTTGGCGGCTTCGTAGGCGCTGGCAATTGCGTCTGCCAGTTCCTGCGCATTGAAATCATCAAGATAGCCCCGGAGGATGGTCAGCGCGCGGGCGCGGTAGTCAAGTTTGGTCAGCGCGGCAATGTCCGCCAGCGTCATCTGCGGGAACACCGCCGGGACATACAGACCGCCATCGGGCGCAAGACCGCGCAGGATGGCTTGGGACGCCGTGACGCAGGCGCCGCCGCGGGTGGAAATGAATGACATGGAAATCACGCTCCTATCCGCAGGGCGATGCCTGCTGGGTTGAGGGCAAGAAGGGGTTCTTGCCGAGTTTCTGGACTGCTTTTCTTACCTATTTTATAGCAGCGATTATGCTGCGGCTGCGAAATATCAAAAGGGCGGCGGCTTACATGCTCCGCCGCCCTCGTGGGCTGTTCCAATTAGATGATGTAGCCCTTGCAGAAGTCGGGCAGCGCTTCGGGATCGGCGCTGACGGACAGCACGAACGTCACATCATGCTTCTGCGCGTACTTTTCGAGGCTGTCGAAGAACCACTTCGCGTCGGCGAGGTCAATCTTGATCAGCTTGAGGAACGCGTCGATGAAGACGGTCTTGACGTCGTAGTTGCTGGCGAGCATACCGCCGAGGAAGCCGAGGAACATTTCCGCGCTGGAAACGCTGTACTCTTCGACGTTGACGAAACGAACCGCACGGTCCACTTCGTACATATAGCTGTCGTTCTTGTCGAGGAAAACGACGTTGCCGGAGCTGGTCTTGACTGCGTTGTTGGTCATGTCAATCAGCCGCTTGGTCTTGCCGGAGCCCTTCTTGCCTGCGATAATCTGAATCATGGGTAAACGCCTCCTTGTGAGTGAGAGTTTCGTATCTCTATTATAAACCATTTTGCGCCCGGATGCAATGCCTCTGATGAATTTCCTTTGTGTTCGGGAGAAAAATTCACCGCTTTTACGGTGACGTGTCCTCCTCATTGCCGGGTGCATCTGTATCATTCGCCATGAGGGACAATAAATCCTGCTTCTTCAGCGGCGGAAGTTCACGTTTTTCATGACCGGGGATGGACGTGTCGAGCTTGCAGACTCCGGCGCAGTCGCACCACTGGCAGGCGTTCCAGTCTCTGATGACGGCGGGGGACGGGGTGATTTCGCCGCTGCGGATGCGGTCGGCCAGCTCCGCCGCCATCTTCTTGGCGTGGGCAAGCAGTGCTGCCATTTCCTCCGACGTGTAGCCATCAGACGAGGAAGCGACGCTGCTATCCGCATTAAAGATTTTCGTGAACGAATATCCCGGATTGGAATCCAGCGCTTCCACCACGTCCACATCTGCCAGCACAATGCCTTTCAGGTGCAGCTTTTTCGCAATCGCCTTTTCCGCAGATTCCTTTACATCCGCCGTATCTACCATCGGGTCTTGAATCGTGAAGTAGAATGCGCCCGCCGGATTGCCGTCCAGCCCCTCGCACGCGGCTTGCAGATACAGCAGCAGCTGCAATTGAAGCCCGTACCATAGGCGCGTCGGGTCAATGTCGCGGTGGCTGCTCTTGTAGTCGGATACGAGCAGATACACGCCCTCGTCGCCCTCCCAGCGGTCGATGCGGTCGATTTTGCCGCGCAGGGCGATTTTCCGTCCATCATGCAGCGTCAGCACCACCGGGGGCAGCCCGTCCTCCTCGCCAAACACAACTTCCTCGCCGACGGTGCGGAAGCGGCTGTGCTGCGCGTGATGCGTGAACATCCACGCGGCGCGGTGCACCGTTCGGCGGTACTTCTCGCCCTGCAGGCGCAGGGACGGCGTTTCATTCAGCGGACCATCTGCCCACGCGGTCGTCAGCGGCAGCAGCACCGTATCCATCAGCGCGTGGATTTTTTCGTCCGGCAAATCCGGAAAATCCGGCTCCTTCAGCGCAAGGGCGGCGTACCCCTCCATCGCGGCATGGTAGAAATCGCCCACATCCGCCGGGTCGAACTCGTACTCGCGGCGGATGACGGGCTTCAAGCCGTAGTTCACAAAGTGCCGATACGGGCACTGCGCGAAGCCCTCCAAGCGGCTGATGGACACCTTGTCCTGCGTGAAGAGCCGTCGCGTGTGGTCGCGGGAGAGGAAAATCGCCGTGCCGTGGCGGTTCAGCGCATCCAGCACTGCTTGACAGCGGCTGTGCCACTCCGGGTCGAAATACAGCCAGCGCAGGACGTTTGCCCATTGCTCCGGAAGCGGCGTGTCGGTGTCGACAGCTTGCCGCAGGTGGTGCGGCAGTGCATCCAGCGCCATGGCGGGGGAGAGCGGTGCGACGTCGTTTGCCAGCACGCCGCCGGATACCACCATATGTGGGAACAGCTGCGTCATGTCCTCCAGCAGCCCCGCCGGACGAAACGCCGTGCCATCCTGCCCGCCCTGCGAACAGGTGACGGTCAGAAAGCGCCGGGGGAGGGATAGTGTACGGTAGAAGTCCGACTGCCGCAGGGCGCACGTCTCCTGCTGCGTAAGACCAATCGCGCGCTGCGCCAAGTCGCACAGCGTGCGCCGCTCCGTCTCGGACAGGAGCGAATCCGCCGTACTGCCCAGCGCGCCGTCCTGCATTCCCATGACGAGCAGCGCATCAATCCGCCCGGTCATCAAATGCCCCGCTTCGCCGATCATCACCGTGTCCGGCTGCGGCGGCAGGGACGAAATCGACGCGCCTGTCAAACCTGATTCCACGAACCGTGCCAAATCCCGCTGATTTGCCTTTTGCGTGCTCAGCAGCGCATACAGCTGATCAAGCAGCGTCATCAGGATTGTCCATACCTGCCGATTCTGCGTTGCTTCCGCCGCCATCCCGCGCGAAAGCAGCGCTTCCTCGCGCGCCATCAGGCGGTCATACGCATTGGTATCCTCCAAGAAGCGGAAAATTGCCTCGACGGAATCCCCCGCTGTTTTTGCGCGGCGGAGCGCATCCCGAAGGGCCTGCACAGGCGAAATCAGCCGGACGCGCAGTTCGTCCATATCCGCCGCGTCGTCGCCATAAGGGAACGGACGCAGCCACTTGCCGCGGTTGATGCCGTGCGTGATGGCGTAGTTCTCCAGCGAATCGGCTTCGTCGCGGGTCAGGGAAGAAAAGCCGCTTTTTGCCACTTGCAGCACATCCGCGCGGAGAAATCCGCCGGAGATGCAACGCAGTGCGCCGACGAGCATCCGACTCAAGCCGTGCCGCGCCGCACTGTCCTTCCGCGCCTGATAGCAGGGAATCCCCGCGCTTTGCAGCGTGACGGCGAGGATGCCGGCCATACTCTGCGCATCCGCCAGCGCGACCGCCATATACTGCCACGGAATGCCGCGCTCGTGCCAGCTTTGCAGCGTCTGCGCGGCGAAAGCGGCTTCGGCATACGGGTTTGCGGCGGCATGGAGCGTCAGGGCGGACGCGTCGCCGGGGTACACCGCGCCGTCACGGGCGAACAGGTGCGCTTCGAGGTGGCGGAGGGCTTCGTCGCGCCCGTCGGGTTCGCTTGGAAGCCACTTCCACTGTACGGGAATGCCGCGCTGACGCAGCCATCCGGTCAGCTCCGCCGCACTCCTGCGCTGGGAGGTGAAAACGTGCCCGTCGCTTGCAGTGTCCTTGTCCATCGTGAACGCAACGACCATGCGGGTACACTCTGGCGCGGCGGTCGCCAGCAGGACGCACAGCGGCGTTGGCAGCATGTCAAACTGGTAGACAAATACGGCGGCATCGCGCATCAGCCCGCTTTCCGGCAGCCGTTCCACCAGCTCAAACTGCTGCGTCGGCTCATCCTGAAAGCGCTCGGCAATCAGCACGTCATACGTCTGCCAAAGCAGCAGCAAATCATGCGCCTTTGCCTTCAGTGCGCCGGATGGCAGCTCCTCCGCATAGGCGGCAAATTCTTCGCTTGACAGCCCCGTGCGCTGGAAGTCCATCAGCAGCGTGGACAGCTTCTCCGGCAGCCCGGGTGACAGCGCGACGCGGCGATAATAGTGCAGCTCCTCCTGTTTCAGGGAAAGCGCCTGCGCCAGTGCCATCCGTCGCCCGCTTTCGTCCAGCGCGGCTTTGGGCGAGTGGCCAGCGCTCTCTCGGATACGCCGCCCCAGCCTGCGCGGCGACAGTACATCCAAATCCAGCAGCCCCGGCAAATTCAGCTGCTCCACCAGTTCCCGCTCGGCTTGCAGGGTGTACTGCTCCGGTACAAGCAGCAGGACGCGCTGACCAGCTTCACGGCATTGGCGGATTTCTTCAAACAGGCGGGACTGCGTCTGCCCGGCGCGGGCACCCCAGATTTCGACGGGGGGCATAAAATCCCCCTCACAAAGCGGCAAATGCGGTCAAATAGCGAATCGCTTCTGCGTCATGGCGGCGGTTAAACCCATGTGCCCCGCCGTCAATCAAGTGCAGTTCTGCGTTCGCATACGCTTCCGCCGCCTTTTTCGCATAATCCGGCTTGACGATGCCGTCCGCCGTGCCGTGGACAATCAGCACACGCCCGGTGTACGGCGTGATTTCGCGGAAAACGTCCATGTGCATGACGGCTTCGGGATAGCAGCGCCCCAGCGGCATCGGCCCGCAGTGAATCTTCTCCGGCAGATTTTGAGGGTCGAAGTGCGCCATCATCATGTGCCCCGCGCGCGCGTCGTCGGGGATGCAGAATGCCGGGTAGAACAGCGCGAGCCTGTCCACTGCATCCGGATGCTTCGCAGCGGTCAGCGCGGACACCATCCCGCCCTGCGAACAACCCATCAGCAGCAGCGTATCGCTGGTATAGGGAAGCGACTGCGCATAGCGAATGACAGCTTCCAAATCCTGCACCTCGGTCAGCACCGACATGTCCGTCGTCGCGCCGTCACTCCGCCCCAAGGGCGGAACGCTGCCGCCGCAGAAGTCGAAACAGTACGCACAGTAACCAATTTTCGCCAGCACCCTCGTGTACTGCCGGACGGTCTGCTGATTTGCCATAAAACCGTGGCAGACAATGGCAATCGGAAGCTTTTCGCCATTCGGACGGTACTCCGTGCCGCGGATGGTCAAATCGCCGCGCATACAGGAGAACGTCCGACGACGGATGGGGGAGGAAGAAAACAGCATCGAAATCGCCTCACGGAAGATTGTTTCTTCTATTGTAGCATAGTCGCGCGAAAATGAAAAGATGGAAAAACAAGACTTGAAGTGGCAGGGAGAGACGTGTTATAATGGAGCGAACCCACAGAGAATGAAGGAGTACATACACGATGAGCAATTTCCGCCGACCGAAGCACCTGACTACCCGCCGAATGCAGGAAACGCGTCCGAATCCGCCGAAGGAACAGGCGAAAACGCAGCGTCCGGCGCGCGAAATCCGCTGGAACTGTCCCGTCGCGGCGAAATGCGGCGGATGCCAGCTGCAGAATCTGAGCTACGCGGAGCAGCTGAAATTCAAACAGCGCAAGGTGGAAAAACTGCTCGGCGAAAAAACCGACGTGGTGAACTACTGCACCGAAGCGCCGTTTATTCAGACCCTGTGCCCGACGCTAGTGCTTGGCCCGGGTTCCATCAACCAGGCCCACCAG
>ERZ773195.2456-NODE-2456-length-11745-cov-2.743969_pt1 | contig 11745 bp, 10 predicted proteins | sample MGYA00580530_ERZ773195 | MGnify/ENA primary metagenome ERZ773195 (study PRJEB29015, sample SAMEA2737751) | human gut metagenome | biome: human gut; feature: human-associated habitat; material: faeces | place: China | collected 2012 ...
TTCTTTTAATTACTGCACCATAAACCTTTTGATGTCTAACTTTTACGTAAAAAGTAGACCTCATTGCCGAAATTAAAACCATGAAAGCGATCACGAATCGCAGCGGCATGCCATGTCTGAAGGATCGCAACTTTCTATTCTCGTATCAGGCCAGCAATCACTACAAAAAAGGCCTCTCCCCTACTGGTTGTTATATGAGGATGTGAAAATGCTCAGTCAAATACAACGCTTTGGCGGCGCGATGTTCACCCCGGTGCTGCTGTTTCCCTTTGCCGGTATCGTCGTCGGTATCGCTATTATGCTGCGCAACCCGCTGTTTGTGGGTGAAGCGCTTACCGATCCCAACAGTTTGTTCGCACAAATCGTTCATATCATCGAAGAAGGTGGCTGGACGGTATTTCGCAATATGCCGCTGATTTTCGCCGTTGGTCTGCCGATCGGTCTGGCGAAACAGGCTCAGGGGCGCGCTTGTCTGGCAGTACTGGTCAGCTTTCTTACGTGGAATTACTTCATCAATGCCATGGGCATGACCTGGGGAGATTTCTTCGGCGTGGATTTTAGCGCAGACCCGACGGCAGGTAGCGGCTTAACGATGATGGCCGGGATTAAAACACTTGATACCAGCATCATCGGCGCCATTGTGATTTCAGGCATCGTCACCGCCATCCACAACCGCTACTTCGACAAGCCGCTGCCGGTCTTTCTGGGGATTTTCCAGGGCAGCTCCTTCGTCGTTATCCTCGCGTTCTTCGTCATGATCCCCTGCGCCTGGCTGACGCTGCTGGGCTGGCCGAAAGTGCAGATGGGCATCGAGTCCCTGCAGGCGTTCCTGCGCTCTGCCGGTGCGCTGGGCGTGTGGGTGTATACCTTCCTGGAACGCATTCTGATCCCAACCGGATTGCACCACTTCGTCTACGGTCCGTTTATCTTCGGCCCGGCGGCGGTAGAAGGCGGCATTCAGGTCTACTGGGCGCAGCACTTGCAGGAATTCAGCCAAAGCACAGAGTCGCTGAAAACGCTGTTCCCGGAAGGGGGTTTTGCTCTGCACGGCAATTCGAAAATCTTTGGTTCATTAGGTATTGCTCTGGCGCTTTACTTCACTGCCTCTCCGGAAAACCGGGTGAAGGTGGCGGGATTATTGATCCCCGCTACGCTAACGGCTGTGTTGGTTGGGATTACCGAACCGCTGGAGTTCACCTTCCTGTTTATCTCACCCTTGCTGTTTGCTGTACACGCCGTGCTGGCGGCCTCCATGGCGACGGTAATGTATCTCTGCGGCGTGGTAGGCAATATGGGTGGCGGCCTGCTTGACCAGTTCTTACCGCAAAACTGGATCCCAATGTTCCACAACCATGCCGGAATGATGTTCACCCAGATAGCGATTGGCCTGGCCTTTACCACGATCTATTTCACCATCTTCCGCGCGCTGATCCTGCGCTTCAACCTGAAAACGCCGGGCCGGGAAGACAGCGAAATCAAACTCTACACCAAAGCTGACTATAAAGCCGCGCGTGGGCAAACCACCGCCGCTACGCCAGACACCAAACTGGGACAGGCGGCCGGTTTTCTGCAAGCGTTAGGCGGCGCAGGCAATATCGAAAGTATTAATAACTGCGCCACTCGCCTGCGGATTGCGCTTCACGATATGGCGCAAACGCAAAGTGATGACGTCTTCAAAGCGCTGGGCGCACACGGCGTTGTGCGTCGCGGCAACGGTATTCAGGTCATTGTCGGTCTGCATGTTCCTCAGGTACGCGACCAGCTCGAAACGCTAATGAAATCCTCTTTATCAAACGAACAGATCCCCATGACGGAGGCAGTATCATGAAAAAATGCTCAGTGGTTATCGCAGGCGGCGGTAGTACCTTCACTCCAGGCATCGTGCTGATGTTGCTGGCAAACCAGGACCGTTTTCCAATTCGCGCGTTGAAATTCTATGACAACGACGGCGCGCGTCAGGAGGTGATTGCCGAGGCGTGTAAAATTATCCTCAAAGAGCAGGCGCCGGAGATTGAGTTTAGTTACACCACCGATCCCAAAACTGCGTTTACCGATGTTGATTTCGTGATGGCACATATCCGCGTGGGTAAATACCCAATGCGTGAACAAGACGAGAAAATCCCATTACGTCACGGGGTGTTAGGCCAGGAAACCTGTGGGCCGGGCGGGATTGCCTACGGAATGCGATCTATTGGCGGTGTGCTGGAACTGGTGGATTATATGGAAAAATATTCACCAAACGCCTGGATGCTTAACTACTCTAACCCGGCGGCAATTGTGGCTGAAGCCACGCGTAGACTGCGTCCAAATGCGAAAATCCTCAATATTTGCGATATGCCCATCGGTATTGAAGGACGGATGGCGCAGATCGTCGGCCTTAAAGATCGTAAACAGATGCGCGTGCGCTACTACGGGCTGAACCACTTTGGCTGGTGGACATCAATTGAAGATCTCCAGGGTAACGATTTGATGCCGAAGCTGCGTGAATACGTGGCGAAGCATGGCTATGTGCCGCCATCGAACGACCCGCATACGGAGGCGAGCTGGAACGATACCTTCGCTAAGGCGAAGGATGTGCAGGCGCTGGATCCGGACACCATGCCAAATACCTACCTGAAATACTATCTGTTCCCAGATTACGTGGTCCAGCACTCCAATCCGCAGCGTACCCGTGCCAACGAGGTTATGGATCACCGCGAAAAACAGGTGTTCGGTTCCTGCCGGGCCATTATTGAGGCGGGCCATTCTGCGGCCGGTGAACTGGAGATTGACGAACATGCTTCCTACATTGTCGATCTGGCGGCGGCCATCGCCTTTAACACTCAGGAGCGGATGCTGCTGATTGTGCCAAATAATGGTGCGATTCATAACTTTGATGATGAAGCGATGGTCGAGATCCCATGCCTGGTGGGGCATAACGGCCCGGAGCCGCTGACGGTGGGGGATATCCCGCAGTTCCAGAAAGGGTTGATGAGCCAGCAGGTGGCGGTTGAGAAGTTGGTGGTCGATGCCTGGGAGCACCGCTCTTACCAGCGTTTGTGGCAGGCTATCACCCTGTCGAAAACCGTGCCGAGTGCGTCTGTAGCTAAAGCGATTCTGGATGATTTGATCGACGCTAACAAAGAGTACTGGCCGGAACTGCGCTAACCCAGTTGACCGGCATCCTCTGGGTGCCGGTCCGCATGTTTCAATACCGCCGACGGCGCATAGCCAAATTTGTGTTTAAACGCCTTGCTGAAATGAAACGAGTCAAAGAAGTTAAGTATATCAGCGACCTGCCCGACCGTATTTCCCTCTTGCTTTAACAGCGATAACGCCAGTTCCAGCCGCGCATCCAGATAGTATTCTTTCGGTGTTTTTCCGGTATAGCGTAAAAAAAGACGACGTAGCCAGGCTTCGCTACAGGGGATAGTGGCTGCCATATCCGCCACGCTCCACCGTTTTTGTAGACTGGCATGTAGAGTGGCAATCAGTTTTTCAATCTGTATTCGCTGTGGGTCTTTTTTACCTTCGGCGTAAATAAGACAAATCCATTGATAAATTATTTTTGTGAGAAAGGCGACTGCCAGATTATTTTTTATTGAGTCTGGGGATGTAATTAATCGCGAAACTTCGGTCAGCTCATGATTATAAATATCACCATTATAAATAATGCTTTGTTGTCGTAGCGGAATATCCATTACGCTGGTTGGTGTGAATTCCATCCAGTATTGTTCCCATACCAACCCTTCACAGTGATAAGACTGTATATCGGTTGGTTTTAAAAAGATTATACAGTTTCCGGTAAGCGTGATTTGTTCACCGCCTTTAAGAAGGATTTTTCCACAGCCCTGGACGGTGTAGACCGCAACCCATGAATTAGCAATCAGCGGTTTTTTCTTATCACGTGGCCAAATAACCCGATAATGTTCGTCGGCATAGGTGTGCCACAGCGAGATCAATGAAATCCCGCTGGAGATCACACTTTCATGAATCAACAGGGGAATATTGTACGTAGTTTCGTTTTTTACATGCGAACTTTGCATCTTTCCATTCATTTTAATTTCCCACCGGAGAATTATGCCCACAACCTGAACTTAACAGAAAAAATCTGTTCAGGGATATGACGTTTTTATTTTAAGAAATCTGACTGCCTGACCCGGCGCACATTACCTTGCATTCCCCCTACAGCTGCCGGGACATAATGAAAAATAAGGGCTATGAGATGAATACGCTACAAATTCTGAGCTTTGTGGGCTTTACGCTGCTGGTGGCGCTAATCACCTGGTGGAAGGTACGTAAAACGGATACCGGATCGCAACAAGGGTATTTTCTTGCCGGGCGTTCATTGAAAGCGCCGGTGATTGCCGCGTCATTGATGTTAACTAACCTTTCAACCGAACAGTTGGTTGGTCTGTCTGGTCAGGCTTACAAAAGCGGAATGTCGGTTATGGGTTGGGAAGTCACCTCTGCGGTGACGCTTATCTTTCTGGCGCTGATTTTTCTACCTCGCTATCTGCAACGTGGTATCGCTACGATCCCAGATTTTCTGGAAGAGCGTTACGATAAAACCACGCGAATCATTATCGATTTTTGCTTTCTTATTGCCACTGGCGTCTGCTTCCTGCCGATTGTGCTTTATTCAGGGGCGCTGGCGCTGAATAGCCTTTTTCACATCGGTGAATCGCTGAATATTTCTCAGGGCGCAGCAATCTGGTTACTGGTTATTTTGCTGGGCCTTGCCGGGATTATTTATGCGGTGATCGGCGGTTTACGTGCGATGGCGGTGGCCGATTCTATCAATGGTATAGGGCTGGTGATTGGTGGATTGATGGTCCCCGTGTTCGGCCTGATTGCGATGGGAAAAGGCAGTTTTTTACAAGGTGTTGAGCAACTGACCACCGTACATGCGGAGAAATTAAACTCAATTGGTGGAGCGAACGATCCGCTGCCGATAGGTGCAGCCTTTACCGGTTTGATTCTGGTGAATACCTTCTACTGGTGTACTAATCAGGGCATCGTACAACGTACGCTGGCTTCCAAAAGCCTCGCCGAAGGGCAGAAAGGAGCATTGCTCACAGCGGTATTGAAAATGCTCGATCCACTGGTGCTGGTATTACCAGGTTTAATTGCTTTTCATCTATACCAGGATCTGCCAAAGGCGGATATGGCATATCCGACACTGGTAAATAACGTGCTTCCTGTCCCTTTGGTGGGGTTTTTCGGTGCCGTTTTATTCGGCGCGGTAATCAGTACATTCAATGGATTTTTAAACAGCGCCAGTACCTTATTTAGCATGGGAATATATCGGCGGATTATTAATCAACACGCCCAACCGGAACAGCTGGTTCGGGTTGGGCGTAAGTTCGGATTCTTTATCGCGGTAATTTCCGTGCTGGTAGCACCGTGGATCGCTAATGCACCGGAAGGACTCTACAGCTGGATGAAACAGCTCAACGGTATTTATAACGTGCCGTTGGTGACCATCATCATCATGGGATTCTTTTTCCCGCGCATTCCTGCGCTGGCAGCGAAAGTCGCTATGGGACTCGGTATCGTCAGCTACATCACCATTAATTATCTGGTGAAGTTCGACTTTCACTTCCTTTACGTACTGGCCTGTACCTTCTGCATCAACGTGGTGGTGATGCTGGTTATCGGCATTATCAAGCCGCGTGCGACGCCGTTTAAATTCCATGATGCTTTTGCGGTAGACATGAAGCCGTGGAAAAACGCCAAACTTGCCTCTGTCGGTATCCTGACCGCGATGCTCGGCGTCTATGCTGGACTGGCGCAGTTTGGAGGGTACAACACCCAATGGCTGACGATTCTCTGCTACTCAATTACGGCGGCAGTGATGATGTATTTAATTTACAGCACCTGGCAGACGCGTCGTTTGGCCACTGCACTTTCTGTCTCTGACGCTAAGGATAAAGCATGACCCGCCCTAATTTCCTGTTCATTATGACTGATACTCAGGCGACCAATATGGTCGGCTGTTATAGTGGTAAGTCGCTGAATACCAATAACATTGATAGCCTGGCGGCGGAAGGTATTCGCTTCAATTCTGCTTATACCTGCTCACCGGTGTGCACTCCGGCCCGCGCTGGGCTGTTTACCGGGATTTATGCCAACCAGTCCGGCCCGTGGACCAATAACGTCGCGCCGGGGAAAAATATCTCCACCATGGGACGCTATTTTAAGGATGCGGGCTATCACACCTGCTACATCGGCAAGTGGCATCTCGACGGGCACGATTACTTTGGTACCGGCGAGTGCCCGCCCGAATGGGATGCTGACTACTGGTATGACGGGGCAAATTACCTCGCGGAACTGACGGACAAAGAGATCGGTTTGTGGCGTAACGGTCTGAACAGCGTGGAGGATTTGCTGGATAACAATATCAATGAAACCTTTACCTGGGCGCACCGCATCAGTAACCGGGCGATTGATTTCCTCCGCCACCCTGCACGTGATGAAGAACCCTTCCTGATGGTAGTTTCCTACGACGAGCCGCATCACCCGTTTACCTGTCCCGTGGAGTATCTGCAGAAATATCAGGATTTTTATTATGACCTGGGGATGAAGGCGCACGACTCTTTGAGTAACAAACCTGAACATCATCGTCTTTGGTCTGAAGCGATGCCTTCGCCGGTAGGTGATGATGGGCGCTATCACCATCCGCTCTATTTTGCCTGCAACGACTTTGTCGATGACCAGATTGGCCGGGTTATTAATACCTTAACGCCCATGCAGCGGGACAACACCTGGGTCATTTACACCTCCGATCATGGCGAGATGATGGGGGCGCATAAGCTCATCAGTAAGGGGGCAGCGATGTATGACGACATCACGCGAATTCCGCTGATTATGCGCTCGCCTCAGGGAGAATCCATGCAGGTAGACACGCCAGTCAGCCATATCGATCTGCTGCCGACGATGATGGCGCTGGCGGGTATTGAGAAGCCACAAATCCTGCCGGGTGAAAACATCCTTACCGTTGAAAAACCACGCGGTGTGATGGTGGAGTTCAATCGTTATGAGATTGAACATGACAGTTTTGGCGGATTTATACCGGTACGTTGCTGGGTGACGGATGACTGGAAGCTGGTGCTGAACCTGTTTACCAGTGATGAGTTTTACGACAGACGAAACGATCCCGATGAGCTACACAACCAGATAGATTCTCCGCAATTAGCCGATGTTCGCTGCCAGATGCACGATGCGCTGCTGGACTATATGGATAAAATCCGCGATCCATTCCGCACCTATCAGTGGAGTTTACGTCCCTGGCGTCCTGACGCCGTACCGCGCTGGATGGGCGCTTTTCGCCCGCGCCCGCAAGACGGCTATTCTCCGGTGGTACGCGATTACGACACCGGTTTACCAACCCAGGGCGTAAAAGTGGAGGAGAAAAAGCAGAAGTTCTGACTACAATGCCAATTGGCGCAGATACTCATATTTGCACTTACCTGTCGGCCGGATAAGGCATTAGCCGCCATCCGGCAATGACAGCCAGAGGAGTTTGAATGAAAATTTCCCGCCTTGGAGAAGCCCCGGATTACCGCTTCTCACTGGCAAATGAGCGTACCTTTCTGGCGTGGATCCGTACCGCGCTGGGGTTTCTGGCGGCGGGGGTTGGTCTCGACCAACTGGCTCCGGATTTTGCCACGCCGGTAATTCGTGAGCTTTTGGCGCTGTTGCTGTGCCTGTTTGCCGGTGGTCTGGCGATTTATGGCTACCTGCGCTGGCTGCGTAATGAGAGGGCGATGCGCCTGAAAGAGGATTTGCCCTATACCCATAGCCTGTTAATCGTCAGTCTGATTTTGTTTATTGTCGCGGTGATTGTCATGGGACTGGTGCTGTATGCCGGATAGCCGTAAGTCGCGACGTATCGCCGATCCGGGGTTACAACCGGAGCGAACATCGCTGGCCTGGTTTCGTACGCTTCTGGGTTATGGCGCGCTAATGGCGTTGGCGCTGAAGCACAACTGGCATCAGGCGGGCTTCCTGTTTTGGGTTTCAATTGTGGTGCTGGCGCTGGTGGCAATCGTTTTGTGGCGCTATACCCGCAGCCGTAATCTGATGGATGTTACGCATAGCGATTTTTCTGAATCTCGCGCGGTGCGTGACAAATTTATGATCTCCCTCGCGGTGTTATCCCTCGCAATACTGTTTGCTGTAACGCATGTCCGCCAACTTATTGCGTTTATCGGGAATTTAGCATGACAGGATGTCAGGTCATGGCCAAACCAGCCAGCTCTCGTTGTAACCTGGATTGTCGTTACTGTTTTTACATCGATAAACCCACTCAACCCGAAATGGACGACGCCACCTTAGAGACGTTTATCCGTCAGCATATCGCCGCACAGCCGGGGGCTGACGTGATGTTCGCCTGGCAGGGCGGAGAGCCAACCCTCTGTGGCATCGACTTTTTTCGCCGCGTAGTGACGTTGCAAAAACAGTACAGGGAAGGGAAGAAAATCCATAACGCGTTCCAGACCAACGGGATTTTGCTCAACGACGAATGGTGTCAGTTTTTGCACGATAACGGCTGGCTGGTGGGGATTTCGTTGGATGGCCCCGCCGAGTTGCACGATGCTTATCGTGTTAACCGCAGCGGAAAACCGACTCACCATAAGGTGGTGGACGCCATTGCCAGGCTCCGTAAGCATCAGGTGGAGTTCAATCTGCTGGTAGTGGTTAATTCTCTGAACAGCCAGCGACCAGGACAGATGTATCGCTACCTTCGCCAGCTTGGCACGCCTTTTTTGCAGTTCATTCCGCTGGTTGAATATGATGAAGACAGCGAGCTTACCGCCGAATCCCGCCTCAGGCGTGGGGAACCTTCCTGAATTCCGTCTTTGATATCTGGATCAGAGAGGATATTGGCCGCGTATTCGTCCAGTTATTTGATTCAACTCTGGGCGTATGGTGCGGACACCCGGCGCAGATGTGTTCGCTAAGCTCCACCTGCGGACATGCTTTTGCTCTGGAAGCGAATGGCGATTTGTATCAGTGCGATCACTATGTTCACCCTGATTTTCGCCTGGGTAATATTCATCGCACGTCGTTGAGTGAGCTCAACGCCAGCCCGTGGGCAGCGGCGTTTGGTCAGTCCAAGAGAACCACGCTGAGCGCGGAATGCCAGGCGTGTTCGCTATTACGCTTTTGCCATGGCGATTGTCCAAAGCATCGCGACAGCAGTGGAAAGAGTGCGATTTGCGGCGGATACAGCGCTTTCTTCAATCATACCGCGCCGCATATGCGCGTGATGCGTGATCTTCTGAAGCAACATCGCTCACCGATGGAACTGATGGCGATGCTGCGTTAAGTTCAGCGGCGTTTAACGTCCTTTGGTCAGATACTGAGCCATTTCGGCTTCCGGCACCATGCCGCCGCCGGTCGCCCACACCAGGTGGGTGGCGTTATTGAGCTGCTCCGCGCTGAAGCCGTGCATTTGCTGATAGTCAGCAGAAGCGCAAACGTGCTGCGGACCGGCCATCCCGGCCAGCGCCGACGGCTCAAGGTGAATGCCTTCTTCCTGCGCCAGCCAGCCCAGCATGTCGTACATAGTCTGATCGTCCAGGGTGTACAGACCGTCGAGCAGACGTTCCATTGCCCGGCCAACAAAGCCGGACGCGCGGCCCACCGCCAGCCCATCTGCCGCTGTCAGGTTATCGATGCCAATGTCCTGCACAGAAATCCTATCGTGCAGCCCGGTATAAATCCCCAGCAGCATGCACGGTGAATGGGTCGGTTCTGCGAAGAAGCAGTGCACGTTATCGCCGAATGCCAGCTTCAGGCCAAACGCCACCCCGCCAGGCCCACCGCCGACGCCGCACGGCAGGTAAACAAACAGCGGATGGTCGGCATCCACCACGCGCCCCTGCTGCGCGAACTGCGCCTTCAGACGCTCGCCGGCGACCGCATAACCTAAAAACAACGTGCGGGAATTTTCATCATCGATAAAGAAACAGTTCGGATCGGACTGTGCCGCTTTACGGCCCTGCTCAACCGCCACGCCATAATCTTCTTCATACTCCACGACCGTCACACCGTGGCTGCGCAGTTTGGCTTTTTTCCATGCGCGAGCGTCGGCAGACATATGAACCGTCACCTTAAAGCCGATACGGGCGCTCATAATGCCGATCGACATCCCAAGGTTGCCAGTGGAGCCTACGGCGATGCTGTACTGACTGAAGAACTGTTTAAACTCAGGCGAAAGCAGAATGCTGTAATCGTCTTGTGTGGTCAGCAGACCGGCTTCCAGCGCCAGTTTTTCCGCGTGGGTTAGCACTTCATAAATACCGCCTCGCGCTTTAATTGAGCCGGAAATCGGTAGATGGCTGTCTTTCTTCAGCAGAATTTCGCCGTTGATGCGCTGCCCATACTCTTTTTCCAGCCGCTTTTGCATCGTTGGGATCGCGGCCAGTTCGGATTCGATAATGCCGCCGGTGGCTGCGGTTTCCGGGAATGCCTGCGCCAGATACGGCGCGAAGCGCGTCAGACGAGCGTGGGCATCCTGAACATTGTGCTCTGTCAGGCCAACATACGGTAAACCTTCCGCAAGAGAGGTAGTGCCAGGGTTAAACCAGGTCGTCTCCTTGAGAGCGACCAGATCTTCCACTAAAGGATGCTGGGCGATAAGTGTTTGAATGTTTTCCATAGTCAGTCTCTTTGCGCTTAGATAATAAAGGAAAGCAGGAATGTGCAAACCAGTGCAATAACGGACGCGATAAATGTCGCGGTCGTATAATATTTGAACGTCTCATTTAGGGTGGCGCCGCAGTACTGTTTCACCAGCCAGAAGAGGGAATCGGTGACGATCGTGCAGCCAATGGCGCCGGAACCGATGGCAATGGCGATGATCTCCGGGCTAACGTTGGGGTAGAGCGGCAGCATCGGGGCCACGATTGCCGTCGCGCCCATCATCGCCACCGTGGCAGAGCCCACCGCAGCATGCAGGATTAACGCCACCAGCCAAGCCAGCAGAATCGGGTGCATATGCATGTTCGAGAGGATCAGCGCGAGGGTATCCGCCAGTCCGCTGCTCTTGAGGATAGCGTTGAATGCGCCGCCTGCGCCGATAATCAGCAAAATGTTAGCAATGGAGCCAAAACCGTTTTCGGTGTGGGTCAGCAGCGCACCCATGCCAATGTGCTGACGCAGGCCGAGAATGTAATAGGCCACGAAAACGGCAATAAACATCGCGGTGATCGGGTTACCAATAAACTCCAACAGCGTATAAACCGTGCTGCCTTTCGCCATGTTCAGCTCAGCGACGGTTTTTACCAGCATCAGGCCAATCGGCAGCAGTACGGTAAACAGCGTAGCGCCCAGCGATGGCAGCGTACTTTCGTCGCGCACCTTGAGGTCGGAAAACTCAGCCGGAACCGGCTTAAACGGCAGACGGTTACCGAGGAATTTCAGATACAGCGGACCGCCGATCAGTGAAGCCATTAAGCCCACCAGTAAGCCGTAGACAATCACGGTGCCAATGTCCGCGCCCAGCTTGTTCGCCACGAACAGGGCGGCTGGATGCGGCGGCACGACGCAGTGTACCGCCATCAGCGCTGTACATAACGGAATCGCCAGCTTCAGTAGCGAGGTATTGGTTTTTTTGGCAATTGAAAAGGCCAGAGGAATCAACAGCACTACGCCGACTTCAACAAACAGCGTGATCCCGCAAATCAGCCCGACCAGTACCATAATGACGTCAGCGGAAAGCCAGCGACAGCGCTGTAGCGTCAGGCCGATACGTTC
>ERZ773195.2459-NODE-2459-length-11732-cov-5.349405_pt1 | contig 11732 bp, 10 predicted proteins | sample MGYA00580530_ERZ773195 | MGnify/ENA primary metagenome ERZ773195 (study PRJEB29015, sample SAMEA2737751) | human gut metagenome | biome: human gut; feature: human-associated habitat; material: faeces | place: China | collected 2012 ...
CTTGCACATGACAGCGGCCTTTGCCTCGTGCAGGGGCATAAGATCGATAATGCCCTTGGGGCAGGTGTTGACGCACATCTTGCAGGCGTGGCACGCGAGCGGATTTATTCTCGCAACGCCCTCGCAGATATGAATTGCGTCATAGGGACATACCTCAACGCAGTCGCCGAAGCCGATGCAGCCGTAGACGCACTCTTTCGGTCCGCCGAAAAGCTGAGTTGCCATTTTGCAGCTCTTGACTCCGACATAGTTGAGCTTCGTGTCCGTGTTGTGAATATTGCCCTGGCAGAGGACAACTGCAGTCATGGGGACAACATCCCCCGCCGCGAGTCCGGTTATTTTTGCAATAGCTTTGCTGACCTCCGCGCCGCCGGGCATGCAGCGTCCGGTGTCGGTGGTCTTGCCCTGAGAGAGGGCTGCCGCATAGCCTGAGCAGCCGGAGAAGCCGCACGCGCCGCAGTTTGCGCCGGGCAGCGCCGCCTGAATCTCCTCGGCCTTTTCGTCGACCGGAACAGCCATGACCTTTGACGCAACGGCGAGACCGAGACCGGCTATAAGTCCGATGACGGAGACGATGACAACCGCAATTATAATAAGATGCATATTATCCCGTCCTTTCTCAACCGAATATGCCGTCGACAACGCCCGAGAATCCGAGGAAGGAGACCGAGGTAAGCGATGCGGCAATGAGCGTTATGGGCAGACCCTGAAGGAATTTCGGCACGTCGCAGCTCTCGAGGCGCTCTCTGACGCCCGCGAACATGACCATGGCGAGCATGAAGCCGAGACCGCCGCCGAGCGAACGCATCATCGACTGGCCGAAATTGTAGTTATTCTCAACGTTTATAAGCACGACGCCGAGCACCGCGCAGTTCGTTGTTATCAGCGGAAGATAGATGCCAAGCGCGTTATAAAGCGCGGGCATATACTTCTTGAGGATTATCTCGACGAGCTGAACAAGAGCCGCTATGACGAGAATGAATACTATCGTCTGGAGATATTCGAGATCATTGGGCACGAGCAGCTTCGCGTTGATGGGATATGTAACAGCAGTCGAGAGCAGCATGACGAATATAACGGCGGCACTCATTCCGACTGCGGTGTTGAGCTTCTTCGACACGCCGAGGAACGGGCAGATACCCAAGAACTGCGAGAAGATGAAGTTATTCGTCAGGATCGCGCCGAGGGAAATAGCAAGTAACTTAGTCACACTCATTTTTATTTACCCTCCGTTTCTTTCTTTTCCGCGTTCTTCTTCTCGCTTCTGGCAAGCGCCCACTGCATGATGGCGATCAGCGTGCCGAGGCAGAGGAAGCCGCCGACGGGCAGCGTGAGCATACCAGCGGGAACATAGGAAGAAGGCATGACCTGGATGCCGAGCAGCGTGCCCGCGCCCAAGAGCTCGCGGAACGCGCTCAGGATCAGCAGCACCACCGTGTAGCCGATGCCCTGGCAGATGCCGTCCACCGCGGAGGCGGCGACGGAGTTCTTGCTGGCAAAGGCCTCGGCGCGGCCGAGGATGATGCAGTTGACGACGATCAGCGGGATGAACACGCCAAGGCTCTCGGCGATGTCAGGGACAAACGCCTGCAGGCACAGATCAACGATTGTAACGAAGCCCGCGATGACGACGATGTAGCACGCGATACGCACTTCGTTGGGGATGATCTTGCGCAGAAGGGAAATAAAGATGTTGGAAAGCGTCAGGATGATGAGAACGGAGATGCCCATACCAAAGCCGTTTGCAACACTCGTGGTGATGGCCATGGTGGAGCACATACCGAGCACCTGCACCAGAACGGGGTTTTGGTAGATCAGACCGTCTTTGAGCTGTTTGTTGAAATTCATAGATCGTTCCCCCTTTCTCAGTTCATGGCCTCGGCGGCAGCCAGAGCGGCATTGACGCCCTTGGTCACGCCCTTGGTGGAGACCGTCGCGCCGGTGACGGCGTCGATGTTCTGCTTGACGACGAGCGTGCCCGCGCCGGACTTGCCGACGAACTGATCGAGCGCGCCGGTGCCGGCGGAGGTCGCTTCATTGTCGATGACCTTGGAGCCGATGCCCGCGGTCTCGGAGGCCTTGACGATGGAAACGCCCGTGACGGTGAGGTCGGTGTCCACGCCGACGATCATCACGATGTTGCCCTGAGAGCCGCTCGCGGTGACCTTGAAGGCATAGCCGATGGTGTCGCCGCCGGACTGCACCTCATAGACCTCGCTCAGCTTGCCGCCCTGTTCGTTGGCGGCATCGATCATGGCCTGCGGGATCTCCTCCATCGGGGGAAACTCGCAGTCGGCCGCAGAGACGACCTTGGCGAGCGCCTCTTCGGTCTTTTGCTTGTTGATGGCCGCGATCTTGTCCGCGGTCAGCATGTTGGTCAGGCCCAGCAGCAGCGCGACGACCAGCGAGATCGCCGTCAGCGTACCGGCTACCTTGAAAATGAATTTACCTTCGATCTTCATTTCTTTGCCGCCTCCTTCGCTGCTTTCTTATCTACGCCGAAGCGGGTGGGCTTGGTGTACTTGTCAATGATCCAGGTGCAGCAGTTCATCACAAGGATGGAGTAGCAAACGCCCTCGGGATAGGAGCCGAAGTAGCGGATGAACACCGTGATGAGACCGCAGCCGATGCCGAAGATCAGCTGGCCCTTTTTCGTGACGGGGGAGGTGACATAGTCAGTGGCCATGAAGAACGCGCCGAGGAACAGGCCGCCGCCGAGCACGTTGTAGAGCATCCAGCTCATCGCATCGTTGCCCTGGGGGAAGAGGAACGTGAGGACTGCCACCGTGCCGATGTAGGCAACGGGGATCTGCCAGGAGATGACCTTGCGGAAAATTAAGTACAATCCGCCGATGAGCAGCATCATCGCGGAGATCTCACCGAGAGAGCCGCCGATGTTGCCGATGAACATGTCGGAAAGGCTGTACTGTGCCGTCACCTCGGCAAATTCGCCGCCCTTCATCATTGCAAGCGGAGTGGCCGCGGTCACGACGTCAGCGCCGCCGAAGAGCGGTGCCTTGCCGGAGGCCGGGTCGATCCAGGAGGTCATCTGGCTCGTGTAGCACGCGACGAGCGCGGCACGGCCGGCCAGCGCGGGGTTCAGGAAGTTCTTGCCAAGGCCGCCGTAGAGCTGCTTGACAAGGAAGATCGCGAAGAAGTTGCCGACGATCAGCATCCAGTAAGGAAGCGTCACGGGGCAGACGAACGCGAGCAGGACACCGGTGACGGCGGCGGACAGGTCGCCGAGCGTCTGCGTCTTGTGCATCAGCTTACGGTAGAGCCACTCGAAAAACATCGCGGAAACCACGCTCACGAGCACGGAGATCAGCGCGCGGAAACCGAAACGGATGACGCTCATGATGAGCGCGGGGCACAGCGCGATGATCACGTCGAGCATGATCGAGCGCGTGTCTTCATTGTTGCGGATATGGGGGTTGGAGGAAGCGATGAGCTTCAGACCCTTATAATCATTCAGCATCTCTTAAGCCTCCTTCTTTGCTTCTTCAGCAGCCTTGGCAGCCTCAGCCGCGGCCTTGGCCTTGGCGGCGGCTTCCTTGACCTTCTGCTTGCCGACCTTGAACGAATGCGTCAGGTGCAGGCGGCCCGGGCAGATGTAAGAGCACGCGCCGCACTCGATGCAGTCCATGACGTGCGCCGCCTCGAGATCCTCGATGCGGTTCTTCTGCACATATAAATAGAGGTACAGGGGCTCGAGGTGCATGGGGCACGCCTCGACGCAGCGGCCGCAGCGGATGCAGGTCGGGTCCTCGGAGACCTTGTTCTCATTCGCGGCGAACGCCAGCACCGCGCCCGTGCCCTTGGCCACGGGGAAGTCGGCGGAGGCCTGCGCCATACCCATCATCGGGCCGCCGGCGATGAGCTTGAACGTCTCGTCCTTCAGGCCGCCGCAGGCGTCGAACAGGAGGGAGACCGGCGTGCCGATCGGGCACTCGAGGTTCTTCGGCTCCACAACGCCGCTGCCGGACACGGTGACGACCTTGCGCACCACGGGCATGCCGTCCTTGATGGCATGGTAGATGGCGATGGTGGTGTTGATGTTGAACACGGCGCAGCCGATGTTCGCGGGAAGACCTCCCGGGGGCACCTGCTTGCCGGTGATGGCCTGGCAGAGCTGCTTTTCACCGCCCTGGGGGTAGCGGCAGCGCAGCGATTCGACCACGACAGGAGCCTTCTGCTCGGCGATGACCTTGTTGAGGGCCTCGATGCCGTTTTTCTTGTTGTCCTCCACGCCGATGACGACCTTGCTCACGCCGAACATCTTGGCGAGGTAGCAGCAGCCGCCGATGATCTCAGCGGGGCGCTCAAGCATCGCGCGATGGTCGCCGGTGATGTAGGGCTCGCACTCCGCGCCGTTGATGATGACGGTATCGACCTTGCCGATGCCGCTGGAGATCTTCGTGTGCGTGGGGAACGTTGCGCCGCCCATACCGACGATACCGGCCTGCTTGACCATTTCGACCATTTCCTCCACGCTCAGCGCGTCGGGGTCGGCCGGAGCATGGACTTCCTCGCTCAAGTCGTCCTTGAAGTCATTGTCGATGACAACGGACATGACCTTGCCGCCCATGGAATAGGGACGGGGCTCCACCGCAGCGACCGTACCGGATACGCTTGCGTGAATGGGAGCGCCGAGACCTTTGAATTCGCCGATCTTCTGTCCAAGCTTGACATAGTCGCCCTTGGAGACCGTCGGGGTGCAGGGTGCGCCGAAGTGCATCGACATGGGGATCACCACCTGAGCAGGGGCTTGTAACTGCTCGATGGCCTTTTCATTGGTAGCAGCCTTCATATCATTGGGATGAACGCCGCCAAAGAAAGCTTGTGCCATAGTCTTCACCTCATCTTTATACTGCCAGAGCAGCGGAAACACTGCTCCATAATCGGATAGATTATATCCCCTTTCTTTTCTCTTGTCCAGAAAATATTCTTCATGACCATTATTTTCCTACATAATTTATCAGATTTCGTCGCCATTTTCTCGCAAAAACAGCATTTTGCCAAACAATTTGCCTTTCGGCGGCCCGCGGAGGGAATCACCCATTTTTCCGCTTCTTGACGTGTCCCGGACGCGATGCTATAATTATGTATTATTATTTTTATGAATTTCGTGCATTTTCCGCACATTGCCGTCTGTTTTTCCCCGTTCCGGCAAGAAAGGAGCTTTTTTATGCCCATGCAGCTCGATACCGGCGCGATCAAGGCAGAATCGCGCTCGCTTCTGCGCACCGGCAGTGTCAACCCCTTCCGGATGACGCTTTTCTATCTTCTCATCACCCTTGTGCTCGATATGATCAACTCGGGCGTGAGCTATATGATCGACTCTGCCGGCGGCTTCACAGTGCTCTCGTTCAGCTTTGTGAGTATTCTGATCGGTCTTGTTTCGCTTGTTCTGAACGCAGGCTACTACTGCTACTGCTTCGGCATCCTGCGCCGCGAGCAAATGCCGTATGAGAGCCTTTTTGACGCGTTCCCCTTTGCCGGGAAGGTCATCCTGCTTTCCATCGTCGAGGGCGTTTTCATCTTCCTGTGGTCGATGCTTTTCGTCATCCCCGGCATCATCGCGGCCTACCGCTACTCGTTCGCCATGCTGAACCTGTGTGAAAATCCCGAGCTCGGCGTGATGGAGGCATTGAACCTGAGCAAGCGGCAGACAAATGGCTATAAGATGCAGCTTTTCCTGCTCCAGCTCAGCTTCATCGGCTATCAGATCGCCGCGGTGCTTATCGCGCTGCTCTACGAATACGTCATCATCAGCTACCTGCCCGACTCGCTCTCCGGTGCGGTGCTCGGTGCTCTGATCTACGGCGTGCTCTCGGCGGTCGTGGGCGTCTACCTGACGCCGTATCTGAACCTTTCGACCTGCCGCTTCTACCAGCTCGCCACCGCGCCGCAGGTAAACGAGCCGCCGCACTTCGACTCCTGGAACGACAACTTCTGAACGCAGCAAAAAAGAGGGATATCTCGCATGAGATATCCCTCTGTCATTTTTTGTTTTACTTCAGCACGTAGACGTTCTTGATGCCGAGGAGCTTGCAGAGCTCGGTCTTTTCGGCGATGTCCGCCTCGCTCTCGTACCAGACGACGATCGTGGAGCCGTCCTTCTCCTTACAGAGAAGGTACGAGCTGTCGAAGCGGTTCGAGCGCGATTTCTGCACGGTGCTGTCGTTCAAATACGCGCTCAGCTCGTCCTGCGTCAGCTCGCGCAGCGCGCCGACCTTGCCGCTTTTCACGCTCTGCGCCGCGGGGACGGCGTTAATGACCACGCTGCCGCCCTTGCCGGCCTTGACCGCCGCGTCGTAGACCTGCTCCACCGCTGCGCGCGGGGACAGCGGCACCGCACCGCTCGTGCCCGTCAGGCTCTCCGCCGGCACCGCGCCGGAGGGCGCCGCGCTCACGCTCGTCACGCTGACTTTGGCCTTGAGGCCGTGATAGGCGCGCAGCAGCACTGCCGCGGCCTGCTCGCGCGTCGTGTCGTTTTTCGGCGCGAACGTCGTTAAGTTCATACCCACCACAAGGCCCATGCGCCAGGCGAGCGTGATATAGCCGGGATTCGTCGAAACATCGGTGAACGGGCACTCATCCTGCACCGTGCCGGAAAGCGTGCTGTACCCCAGCGCGCGGACGGTCATCGCGGCCATCTCCTCACGCGTGATGGGGTCGTTCGGTCGGCAGGTCGTGTTGTGGCCGGAGAACACGTCGTGCGCGCTCGCGGTCTCAATGGCGCTATAATACCACTTTTTCGCATCCTGATTGTCGGTATAGCTGCCCTTTTCGGGCGTTACGGTCTTCCAGCCCATCAGGCGGCAGAGCGCCGCGGCATAGGCCGCGCGCGTCATCTTCTGTCCGAGGCCGAACTTGCCGTTTCCGATGCCCTGCAATAAGTTGTACTGCCTGCACTGCGCGATGCTTTGGCTCGCCCAGTTCTTGTCCGGCACGTCGGAATAGCCGGATTTGTTGGCGGCAAGCGCGAGCGTCGTGGTCATCACGAGCGCAAGAAGAAGCGCCGTCAGGCGCGTTGCGATCTGTTTCATTGGTATTTTCCCCCTTTTGGGTGGTCTTTCTGCCGTATTGTAGCACAAAGTCGCGTGGATAGTCAAATTTCCTCTTTACCTTTGCGGTGGTCTTTGTTAAAATAATAGATTGTATTAGTATGATGAGGCAGTATTGCCTGAGATAGTATGCCCAAAAGTTCTCAAAAGAAAGAAGGTGAGCCGAAACATGAAGTACGAGCACTGGCAGATCCCCGCCGCGCCGGAGGATGCCATCAAGACGCTGATGGACGCGGGATACCCCTATCTTGTCTCGTCGGTGCTGGCCGCGCGCGGCGTTACCACGAGCGAGCAGGCCGCTGAAGCGCTCGAGCGCGAGAAGACGCTCGCCCACTCCCCGTTTTTGATGAAGGACATGGACAAGGCCGTCGCGCGCATCTCGAAGGCGCTTGAAAACGGCGAAAAGCTGGCGGTCTTCGGCGACTACGACGTGGACGGTATCACCTCGACCTGCCTTCTGACCGATTATCTCCGCTCGCGCGGGGCGGATGTGACGATGCACATTCCCCGCCGCATCGAGGAGGGCTACGGCCTCGGCTGTGACGCCATCCGCGCACTTTCCGAGTCCGGCGTGACGCTGATCGTCACGGTCGACTGCGGCATCACGGGCGTGGACGAGACGGCCTACGCCGCGACGCTCGGCGTCGATCTTGTCATCACCGACCACCACGAGTGCAAGGAGCAGCTCCCCGCCGCCGTGGCCGTCGTCGACCCCCATCGGCCCGACTGCCCGTATCCCTTCAAGCACTTGGCGGGTGTGGGTGTCGCGCTCAAGCTCGTTTTGGCCCTTGGCGAGGGGCGCGAGGATGCGCTGTTTGCGCGCTACTGCACGCTTGCCGCCATCGGCACGATCGCCGACGTCATGCGCATGGAGGGCGAGAACCGCACCATCGTGCAGTGCGGGCTTGAGAGCATCGACCGCAGCGACTTTACGGGGCTGCACGCGCTGCTGCGCGAGGCGGGGCTCACGTCGCGCCCCATCTCGTCGATCCAGATCGGCTTTGTGCTCGCCCCGCGCATCAACGCCGCGGGCCGCATGGGCCGCGCCGAGCTGGCCGCGGAATTGTTGCTCACCGACGATCCCGTCCGCGCGGAAAAGCTCGCGCGCGAGCTGTGCGAGCTCAACCGCGAGCGCCAGAGCGTGGAGCAGGACATTTTCCGCCGCGCCATCGAGCAGATGGAGGACCTTCCCGAGAGCGAGCGCAGTGCGCTCGTGTTGTCCAGCGAGGACTGGCATCAAGGCGTCGTGGGCATTGTGGCGTCGAGACTTTCCGAAAAATTCTCCTGCCCGAGCTTTATGATCCACCTCTCCGGCGGGTCGGGTAAGGGCTCGTGCCGCAGCTACGGCGGCTTTAACCTCTTCAATGCGCTCGAAGCGTGCTCCGACCTTCTTGTGAGCTTCGGCGGACACGAGCTCGCCGCAGGCTTTACGATCGAAGAGCGCAACATCCCCGCGTTCCGCACGCGGATGAACCAGTATGTGCGCGCCCACACGGGCGAGCATCCGCCGGTGTCGATGCTCGACGTCGACGTCGACTTGCAGCACCCCTCGCTCATCACGCTTGAGGAGGTCGAGGCACTTTCGCTCCTCGAGCCCTACGGCGCGGGCAACAACCGCCCCGTCTTCTGCCTGCGCGGCGCAACGCTCGAGAGCGTGCAGGGCGTGGGCCAGAACCGGCACTTAAAGCTGAAACTACAGAAAAGCCGCGTGAATTTCGACGGCATTTTCTTCTCCGTCACCGCCGACGAGTGCGGCGTGTGCGCGGGCATGCGCGTGGACGCGGCGTTCTATCTGCAGGTGAACGAGTTCCGCTCCCAGCGCTCCATCCAGCTCCAACTCATCGACCTGCGCCCCTCGCTCGACCCCAGCGGGCGCGAGAATGAGGCGCTTTCCCTCTGCCGCGAGCTGATTAGCGGCGGTACGCTCTCCCCGCGCGACGCGGCGCGGGCGCTCCCCTCGCGCGACCAGTTCGTGCGCGCGTGGCGCGTTCTGGAGCGCGAGGTCGGGCCTGACGGCGTCAGCGAGCCCATGCTGCCGCTGCTGCGGCATTTGAGCTCGGAAATGGTCGGCGCGGAGACGTTTCTGCGCACGGCGATGTGCCTGCAGGTCTTCGCCGAGCGCGGGCTTCTTTCGATCGAGCGCAAGGACACGACCCTCACGCTCCGCCTGACGGCGGACGGAAAAAAGGTTGAGCTTAACAAGAGCCCCTACCTTTCCGCCCTGCACGGCTTTCTTTCGTAATTAAAGGAGACGATTCGGATATGACAGCACAGGATAAAGCATTAAAAGAGAATACCGCTTCGGCTCCCCTCCAGATCGTCGCGCCCGGCACCTGCGTGGAGACCGGCGAGCAGGCGGCGCTCGTGCTCGGTATGTACGACCACCTTGTCGAGACGATCCACCAGTACAACCCGAGCGCAGACTTTGCCCAGATCGACAAGGCCTTCCGCTATGCCGACACGCACCACAACGGTCAGCTCAGAAAGGACGGCTCGCCGTTTATCACGCACCCGCTCGCCGTCGCGCAGATCATCGCCGAGGAGCTGCGGCTCGACTCAGAGTCCATCGAGGCCGCCCTCATGCACGACTGCATCGAGGACACCTCTGCCACGTATGCCGAGATCGCCAAGGAGTTCTCCCCCGCGGTCGCGGATCTGGTCGAGGGCGTCTCCAAGCTGACGCGCGTACAGTACGCCAGCAAGGAAGAAGAGCAGATGGAGAACCTGCGCAAGATGCTCATGGCGATGGCCAAGGACATCCGCGTCATTCTCATCAAATTGGCCGACCGCACGCACAACATGCGCACCATGGAGTACCAGACGGCGGAAAAGCAGCGGCAGAAGTCGCTTGAAACGATGGAAATTTACGCGCCCATCGCCCACCGCCTCGGTATGCAGCGCATCAAGTGGGAGCTTGAGGATTTGTCCCTCAAGTATTTGGATCCCGTCGGCTACGACGAGATCACCCGCTCGCTCGCGGCCAAGGAGGCCGAGCACGAGGCCTTTATGGAGCGCGTGCAGGCGCAGATCGAAGAGCGCCTGAAGGAGCAGCACGTCCCGTATCTCAAGGTCTACGGCCGCATGAAGCATCCCTACAGCATCTACCGCAAGATGTACGCGCAGAAGCTCGACATCAACGGGATTTTTGACCTGTGCGCGTTTCGCGTCATCGTGGACACGATCCCCGACTGCTACAACGTGCTCGGCATCATCCACGACCTTTACCGTCCCATTCTGGGCCGTTTCAAGGACTATATCGGCACGCCCAAGCCGAACATGTACCAGTCGCTCCACACCACCGTCATCGGTGCGGACGGCATCCCGTTCGAGGTCCAAATTCGCACCGAAGAGATGCACGAGATCGCCGAATACGGCGTCGCCGCGCACTGGAAGTACAAACAGGGCATCTCCGGCAACGCAGGCGAGCACAACTACGAATGGGTGCGCCGTTTGCTTGAAAATCAGGAGAACACCGACGCCGAGGAATTCGTCCACACGCTCAAGGTCGACATGTTCGCCGACGAGGTCTTCGTCTTCTCTCCGCGCGGCGACGTGACGAACCTCCCCGCCGGCGCGACGCCCATCGACTTTGCCTACTCCATCCACTCGGCCATCGGCAACCGCATGACGGGCGCGAAGGTCAACGGGCGCATCGCCCCGCTCGACTATCAGCTCAAAAACGGCGACATCGTCGAAATTCTGACTTCAAAAAACGCGCACGGCCCCAGCCGCGACTGGCTCAAGATCGCCAAATCGAGCGAGGCACGCAGCAAAATTCGCCAGTGGTTCAAAAAGGAGCGCCGCGAGGAAAACATCATCAACGGCCGCATCTCGTTTGAAGCAGAGCTCAAGCACCTCGGCATCCCGATGAGTGACGTGCTCGGCACGGATATCGAGGCCGCGCTTCTCAAGAAGACGTCGTTCGGCTCGATGGATGAGATGTACGCCGCCATCGGCTACGGCGGATTTTCCGCGCAGAAGGCCGTCAACCGCATCCACGACGAGATCGTCAAGCTCGAAAAGCAGCGCAAGGAGGAGCGCGCCGCCACCGTGCCGGTGGACAACTCCGGCGCGACGCGTCCCGCCGTCCCCAAGCGCACGAAGAGCGAGCAGGGCATCGTGGTCGAGGGGCTGTCGAACTGCCTTGTCAAATTCTCCAAGTGCTGCACGCCTGTCCCCGGCGACGAGATCGTCGGCTTCATCACGCGCGGCTACGGTGTGTCCGTCCACCGCTGCGACTGCCCCAACGCCGCCATTGAGCGCAGAAAGCCCGAGGAGCGCGGCCGCTGGATCAAAGTGAGCTGGGGCACGGACGTCAAGGAGTCGTATCAGACCGCGCTCGACATTTACGCCAAGGACCGCCTCGACCTCGTGCTCGACGTCTCCGCCGCGCTCTCGTCCTCGCAGACGCGCGTGGCGTCCATCAACGCGACGACGACCGCCGACGGCTTTGCGGTCATTCACCTCAGTATTTTTATTTCCGACGCGCAGCATCTCGCGGCGGTCATGCGTCGGCTGCATCAGATCAGCGGAGTGATGAAGGTGGACCGCCCAGCGGGCTAAATTCCGCGCATCGCGCGGAGAGAAATGCCGCCTGCGGGCGGCAGGACCACACCCCCCATTTTCTTTCCCGAGAAAGAAAACGGGCGGTGTGACCGTCCA
>ERZ773195.2461-NODE-2461-length-11719-cov-8.810099_pt1 | contig 11719 bp, 7 predicted proteins | sample MGYA00580530_ERZ773195 | MGnify/ENA primary metagenome ERZ773195 (study PRJEB29015, sample SAMEA2737751) | human gut metagenome | biome: human gut; feature: human-associated habitat; material: faeces | place: China | collected 2012 ...
CCGCATCAGCACGGCAAACACAGTCATCTTGTCCTCCGGCTTTGCCGCCCGCAGCTTTTCCCGGGCGTCCACCACCGCTGCCAGATACAGCTTGCGCTGCTCGGTCTCCAGCTCAACGCGGCGCACATTCTCCGTTTTGGGCGGCAGCTCCCGCAGCACCTCGGACTTCATGCGCCGCAGGATGAAGGGGCCGGTGAACTGGTTCAGCCGCCGCACGGCGTTGGCATCCTCGTCCTGCACGATGGGCTTTTCAAACCGGGCGCAGAAGGTCTTGTAGGGGGGCAGATACCCCGGCATCAAAAAGGAGAAGATGCTCCACAATTCGCCCAAGCGGTTCTCCACCGGGGTGCCGGTCAGCGCAAAGCGCACCCGGCTGTTCACCCGGCACACCGCCTTGTATTTCTGGGTGGTGTGGTTTTTGATGGCCTGCGCTTCGTCCAGAATGCAGGCGTAAAAGCTTTGTCCGGCATACAGTTTTTCGTCCCGGCGCAGCAAATCGTAGCTGGTGATGACGAGATCCGCCTGTGCCCACCCATCGACCAGCGCGGCGCGGTGGGCGGCATCGCCGTCCATGGCAACACTTTGCAGCTGCGGGGTGAACTTCTGGCATTCCTCCTGCCAGTTCAGCACCAGCAACGCCGGGCAGACGATGAGGCTGGGCAGGCACTGCCCGCCCTCCTTCATGGCCAGCAGGTAGCTGAGCACCTGCACAGTCTTGCCCAGACCCATATCATCGGCCAGAATGCCGCCCATGCCGTAGCCGTCCAGTGTACGCAGCCAGCGGTAGCCGTCCCGCTGGTATTTGCGCAGGGTCTTTTGCAGCGAGAGCGGCGGGGTATACTCGCTGTCCCGCACGGCGTGGAAGCTGCGGCTGATGCGCCGGAAAGCATCGTCCCGGTCGAACCGCAGACCGTTCTGCCCCGAAAGCGCCCAGTCCAGCGTGGGGGCGCGGTAGAGCGGCAGAGCGGCGTGGCCGTCCTTCAGCTTTGCGCCGGAAAGCTCCAGCGTGTCGTTAAGCTCGTCCAGCCCTTCCAGACTGTCATCCAGCCGCAGCAGACTGCCGTCCCGCAGACGGTGGTAGCGTTTTTTCTGGTGCAGGGACTGCAACAGTTCCCGCAGTTCCTCCACCGGGAAGGCACCGGTGTCCACTTCCAAGTCCAGCACACTGCCGTGCACCGATACCCCTACCGAAATTTTAGGCGGGGCGGCTTGTAAGTTGCGGAAAGCATCGGTCTGGTACACCTCGCCCATGGCCAGCAGGGCGGGAATGCCCTCTTCCAGCAGCTGGAAAAGCGCCTCCTCCCCGGAAATGCTGTAATGCCCCGGCTTGCCGGGCTGGGGTTCCAGATAGGTTTCCAGCAGCCGCTTTGCCCGGTTCTCGGTGCGGGCATCCCGCAAAAGATCCGGGGGCACCGGCTCGCCGGGGGCTACCCTGTCCTCTCCGTACAGAAAGACCGGGTACGCCGTGACGGTAAGCCCCCGATCGGCGTCCAGATAAAACTGCACCACCGGTTCCAGCGGGATCTGGTTCAGCAGCAGCCGGTCGGGGTCCACGATGTTGACCCGGTTGCCCAGTTCCGGCAGCACATAGCTGCAAAAAGCGGCGGCGTCTGCGCTGGTAAAGAACAAACTGCGCCCGCCAAAGGTGTCCAGTACCGGCAAAACCCGGCGGCATTCCTCCCGCTGCATCCGCCAGAGGGTGCTTTCGCCCAGCAGATAGGCATAGTCCAGCCCCTGCACCCCGCGGAGCACCGGGGTACAGCTCAGCTGCACGCCGCCCTTGCGGCGCTCCACCTTCAGGCTGATGACCGGCAGCCCCTCTTTAAGGGTATAGCCGCCCACAACGCCCTCGGCAGCGTAAAGCTCCACAAGAGCATCCAGCCCCTCGCCGGTCAACGGCAGGCCGCCCGCCGGGCCTTTCTCCCAGCCGGAGCGCATGGTGCCCTCGGCTTCAAACGCCTGCCGGGCGCTCACCTGACGGCGCAGCAGCCGCAGCAGCTGCTGTGCATCCGGGGCAAAGGCGTCCCACCGGTGCACAAAGGCCAGCGATTTCCCGTAGCTGACGCTTTCGCCCCGCTCGATCGCATCCAGAAACTGCGGGATGCTTTTTACCAGATACTGCCGCCCGCCGATGCCGTCAGAGACCCGCAGTCGCAGCCAGATACGGCCATTGTGCGGCGTAAGCTCCGGTTCCAGCAGAGCAAAGCCGGTACGCTGGGCGGCGTTCTGGGGCTGGGGCTGCGCATCCTCCCGCTGGTAGCGCTTCAGCAGCAGCTGGGCCTCATAGTCGGTCTCTGGCTCCTCGCCCCGCCACTTGCGGCCGAACAGCATATCCAGCCCGGCGCTGTAACTGTCCTTGCGGGGTTCGGTGCTCAAGCCTGCCACGCCCCGCTGCACCCCGGGGATGCTCTCCGGCTTTTTTTCCGGGGCAGGCGGGTTCTTTTCCGCATCCTGCAGCAGCAGCGCGCCAATGTGCTTACAGTAGGTGCCGTCGCCGTTTTGATTATAGGGGCAGTCGCAGGAGGCGCTGACAAAGCTGCCGTTTTCCCGCAGCCAGACCTGCGTATAATAGCAGTCCGGCCCGCTGCCCTGCACCAGCGCCGTCAGGTGCCGCACCCCGTCCTCGTTGGTGGTGCAGCTGCTTTGCAGGATACGCTTGCGGTACTTCTGTGCCCGCTCAAAGATGCTTTTGCCCAGCAATGCGCGGATCTCCTGTGCGTCCATGTGGTCTCCCTCCCCTGTGCTGTCGCGGTTCCGGTCTATTCTATAAGAATACCGCGTTCCACCCCGGGATGCAAGGGCAGAAGGGTAAAAAACGTTTAGAAAGCGCGGGCGGGACGATTTTGAATGGCTTCCGCTACGCTCTAGCCATTTTCAGCGGAAGAATTATTTTGATTTGCAGTTTCGAAACGCCTGCGGGCGTTTCGAAATTGCTTTTTCACAGGAGGGGTCGTAGAGGGAAACGGCATTTGCAGTGCCTGTTTCCTGCGGAAACATCCGCACTGCGGGGTTGCTTCTTGGCTCTCAACAGGTCAAAGAAAAAGCACCCGCAAACGCCTTCGGGTGCCAACGCACAGACAGGAAGGGTTGCAGGTGCCTTCTTTATTTTAGGAAACTCCGCGCTTGCGGGTCTTGAGGTGGTACATTTCCTGATCGGCTTTATCGATCAGGTCGTGCACGGTGGCAATGTCCGGCTCAAGACGGGCGCAGCCGATGCTGATCTCGATCTGGTAGGGCTTGCCGGAGGCGGCGTTGGCAGCGTCCAGCTCCCGCTGGATGGAGGCGATCAGGGTGCGCACCTCCACACTGTTGCAGCCGCAGGCGATGCAGAATTCATCGCCGCCGTAGCGCGCCAGCACGCCGTTGTAGTTGGCGCACACCTTTTTCAAAATGCCCGCCAGCAGCACCAGCGCGGCATCGCCCTCCAGGTGACCGTACTCATCGTTGATGTGCTTGAAGTGATCCATGTCCATCATGAGGAAATGCAGCGAGCGGTTGGGGTGACGGCGGTAATAGGGCAGTTCGCTTTCCAGATACCGCAGCGCCACGATGCGGTTGCTGACGCCGGTCAGGGTATCCACCGTAAACTTGGTCTGCAGCACCAGCACATACACGCACACCAGCCCAAGCGTAATGCCGCAGCACAGCAGCCCGCGCCCGGGCAGCCAGCCTTGCAGCAAAAAGCCTGCCGCCGGCGCAAGCGCGAGCAGCAGCAGGGTCTTCAGTTCCTCCTTGGGTGTTTCCTGCTTCCAGTAGCTCAGCGTCCAGCTGCAACGGAGAAAGGCCGCCGCCAGATAGGCAAGCCCCACCAGCTTCGCCCCCCAGAACAGGGTGCTACCCCGCAGCCCCTCTGCATCCAGATAGCAGAAGCCGTTTTCGTCCCGCGTTGTCAGCAGTGCCAGCAAAAGCAGCGCCACCGGTGCGGCGCTGAGCGCCAGCCTGCGGCCGTCCTCCATCCATGTACGCCCCAGCTCTGCCTCCACATACAAAAACACCAGCTGGCAGCAGCACGCCGCCAGCAGATAAAACAGAATACTGCCCCCGGCGTTCAGCCGGTAGGTCAGGGGGATGCCCAGATCCTGCCACGCGCCCAGCTGCGCCAGCGCACTGCCATGATCTACGATCGTCAGCGCCCCGGCAGACCACAGCAGCGCCGTGAACAGCCGCCCGGGCAGACTTTTATCCCGCATTTTCTGCTGCGCCCGCAGCAAGACCGCCAGTGTGACCAGACAGAACCCACTGACTTGAGTATGGGCAATCGCATCCATGCCGCAACGCTCTCCTTTACCCTAGGGTGGCTTTGCGCCGTCCCGACCCTTTTTCGCTCTTCCAACGTTCCTTTTTCGCACAGATTCATTGTACCAAATCCGTAACAGATATGCAACACAAACCGAAAATTTCATACAAAAAAAGACACCGGAACGTCTTTCGACGTTCCGGTGTCTCTTGGAATCATATCACTTTGCCTGCGGATGGGCGGCGTCGTTGCGCAGGGCGCTTTCGCGGATCTTTTCCAGCGTCTGCTCGCTGAGGATGTGCTCTGCCTTGCAGGCGTCCTCGGCGGCGGTCTGCTCGTCCACGCCCAGCTGCACAAAGAAGTGGGTCAGCAGCTGGTGGCGGCTGTAAATGCGCTGAGCGATCTCCAGCCCGGGCTCCAGCAGGGTCAGGTTGCCTTCGCCGTCCACCGCGATATAGCCGTTCTCCCGCAGCTTTTTCATGGCGATGCTCACGCTGGCTTTGGTAAAGCCCAGCTCATTGACAACGTCAATGGAGCGCACTTTGCCCATACGCTGGCTCAGCATCAGGATCGTTTCAAGATAATCTTCTGCGGATTGGTGGATCTGCATGGTTTGTCCGGCCTCCTGCCTCATTCCCTCTGGGGGATTTTTCCGACAGGGGATGTGTACCCTCTGTCGTATGTTAAAGGATATCACACTTTTGCGGTTGATGCAAGTAATTCGCAGCAAGTTTTGTTAAACTAACCATATTTTTCTGCACAGAACTGCTGTTTTGCCGGTTTTGTACCGCGCCTGTTTTGTGCAAAGGGTGCAATTTAGAGCGCAGCCAGATAGGCCGCAGGGCCTTCCTCGTACAGGTCGCCGCCGTGGGCGTCCAGCACAACGGTCAGGGGCATATCCTGCACGGTCAGGCGGCGCACCGCCTCACAGCCCAAGTCCGGCCATGCGATCACTTCCAGCGTCTGCACGCTTTTGGCCATCAGCGCACCGGCGCCGCCCAGCGCGGCCAGATACACCGCGCCGTTGCGCACCACAGCTGCCTTGACGGCGGCATCCCGCTTGCCCTTGCCGATCATGATCTTGTTGCCAAGGTCCAGCAGCCGGGGACTCATGGCGTCCATGCGCCCGCTGGTGGTGGGTCCTGCCGAGCCGATGATCTCGCCCGGGCGCTCCGGGGTGGGACCTACATAATAGATGGCGCTGCCTTCCAGATCAAAAGGCAGGGTCTCACCCTTGTCCAGTGCTTCCATCATCCGCTTGTGTGCCTGATCCCGGGCGGTGTACACCACACCGGAAAGCAGCACAGTATCCCCCGCCTTCAGCGGGGCAAGATCCTGCGCAGTGCAGGGGGTAGTCAGTCTGTATTCCATCGTTCTCCCCTCCTTACAGCTCCGCGCTGGCGCGGCGGGTCACATGGCAGGAAACGTTCACAGCCACCGGCAGACCCGCCACATGGGTGGGCATCTGCTCAATGGCAAGGCCAAGACAGGTGGTCTTTCCGCCAAAGCCCTGCGGGCCGATGCCCAGTGCATTGATGGCGGCAAGCAGCTCCTGCTCCAACTGGGCGTAGTAGGGGTCGGGGTTGGGGATATCCAGCGGGCGCAGCAGCGCCTTTTTGGCAAGATACGCCACCTTGTCAAAGCTGCCGCCCACACCGATGCCCAGCACGATGGGCGGGCAGGGGTTGGAGCCCGCCAGCTTTACGGTATCCACCACGAACTTTTTAAAGCCCTCCACGCCGTCGGCGGGCTTGAGCATCTGGATGCGGCTCATGTTCTCGCTGCCAAAGCCCTTGGGTGCCACCGTGATGCGGCAGCCCTCGCCGTCCACCAGATGCACTGTGATGGCCGCCGGGGTGTTGTCGCCGGTGTTGCCCCGGCGCAGCGGGTCGGCCACGATGCTCTTGCGCAGATAGCCGTCGGTGTAGCCCCGCCGTACGCCCTCATGGATAGCAGCCTCAAAGCTGCCGTCGATATGGACGTCTGTACCCAGCTCCACGAAGACGCAGGCCATGCCGGTATCCTGACAGATGGGCAGATTCTCTTCTTTCGCCGCCGCGAGGTTCGACCAGAGCAGGTCGAGGGTGTTCTTTGCCAGCGGCCAGGGCTCTTCGGCCCGGGCCTTGTCCAGTGCTTCCTGCACGTCCCGGGGCAGGCGGGTGTTGGCCTCGATGCAGAGGCGGGCCACGGTGTCTGTAATTTGCTGCGCGGAAATGGTTCTCATAGGAGCTCCCTCCGTTTACAGGCGGGCCACGCCGCTCTCGCGGGCAGCTTTTGCCACAGCGTTCGCCACAGCCTCGGCCACCCGGGGGTCGAAGGCACCGGGGATGATGTTCTCTTCGCTGCGGTCATCGTCGGTGATGAGGTCAGCGATGGCGTAGGCGGCGGCCAGCTTCATCTTGTCGTTGATGTCGCGGGCGCGGACGCTCAGAGCGCCCTTGAAGAGGCCGGGGAAGCAGAGGACGTTGTTGACCTGATTCGGGAAGTCGCTGCGGCCGGTGGCCATGACGCGGACGCCGCCGGCCTTGGCCTCGTCGGGCATGATCTCGGGGGTGGGGTTGGCCATGGCAAAGACGATGGCGTCCTTGTTCATGGTCCTGCACAGCTCAGTGGTCAGGATGCCGGGCTTGGACACGCCGATGAAGACGTCTGCGCCCTCAAGAGCTTCTTTCAGGCCGCCCTTGATCTGGCGGGGGTTGGTCACTTCGCCCAGCCAGTTCTTGTGGACCTCGGCGCTGTTGCAGCCCTTGTACAGGGTGCCGAACTGGTCCACGGCGATGATGTCCTTCGCGCCGGCGGTCATCAGCATCTTGATGATGGCCGTACCGGCAGCACCGGGGCCGTTCAGGACGATGTGGACGTCCTCCATCTTCTTACCCACCACGCGCAGGGCGTTGATGAGGGCGGCAGTCACGACGATGGCCGTGCCGTGCTGGTCATCGTGGAAGACGGGAATGTCCAGCTCACGCTCCAAGGTCTCTTCGATCTCAAAGCACTCAGGGCTCTTGATGTCTTCGAGGTTGATGCCGCCGAAGGTGGGGGCGATGGCCTTGCAGGCCGCGATGACGCTGGCCGCGTCGTGGGCGTCGATGCAGATGGGGAAAGCATCCACGCCGCCGAACTCCTTGAACAGCACAGCCTTGCCCTCCATGACCGGCAGGCCTGCCTCGGGGCCGATGTCACCCAGACCCAGCACGGCGGTGCCGTTGGAGACGACAGCCACCATATTGCTCTTGAAGGTGTACTTATAGACGTCGTCGGGGTTTTCCTTGATCTTGCGGCAGGGTTCAGCGACACCGGGGGTGTAGGCGGTGGACAGGTCATCGCGGGTCTTGACCTTCACCTTGCTCACGATGCCCACCTTGCCGTGGTGCGTCTCGTGCATTTCCATAGCTGCTTTGTTGAAATCCATGGGTTTATCCTCCTAACTTTTTCGCCGGGCATACTTAAAACATTATTATAATAATAGCAAAAGCACCCCCACTTTTCCATATCTTTTCCGCCTTTTCGCACTCTCCGGCCCCAAAAGTCCGACAAAGGGCGGGGAGAGTGTGGAAATTTTGCAAAAAACTTTTCTTTTTCATTTTTACCCGATATAATAGAGGTTGTTTTTCGAACCACCGGCAAAATACCGGTCTACCAACAGGAGGGAATTCTTTTGAAGCGTATTTTCACCAAGGCACTCTGCCTTGTCTGCGCCGGCGCTCTGGCGCTGAGCCTCGCTGCCTGCGGCGGCAAGGCCGACAGTGCTGCATCCAGCACGGCATCTTCTTCCGCACTCGGCAGCGCGTCCGACTACGACTACCAGAACTTCAACTACAGCGATGGTCTGGACGAGAAGGGCTACTGGGAGGGCATCCGCGCTCTGGACTATGTGACCCTGCCCGAAGACTTTGCATCCGTCGCCATCAAGCGCTCGGACGTCGAGCCCACCAGCGAGGAAGTGGAGGAGCAGATCAGCGATCTGCTGAGCCAGTATTCCTCCACCGAGCACATCACCGACCGCGCTGCCGCCGACGGCGACACCGTGGACATCAACTATGTCGGCTCTGTGAACAACGTGGAGTTCACCGGCGGCAGCGCCGAGAACTACGATCTGACGCTGGGCAGCGGCACTTTCATCGACGGCTTTGAAGACCAGATCATCGGCCACAAGCCCGGCGAGACCTTCGACGTCAGCGTCACCTTCCCCGACGGCTACAGCGATTCCACCGACGCCAATGGCAACACCGTCACCCTCAGCGGCCAGAAGGCCGTCTTCACCGTAGTGCTCAACTACATCAGTGAGAGCGTCCTGCCCGAGCTCACCGACAGCTGGGTGGCCGACAACTTCGGCACCCCCAACAGCATCTACACCGTGGAGGCCCTGCGCGCCTACTATCAGGACCAGCTCTACACCTCCAACCTCAACACCGCCGTCATGGACGACCTGCTGGAAAACTCCACCTTCAAGTCCATCCCCCAGCAGGTGATGGATTATCAGGTCAACCAGTGCCTGAACTACTACAGCACGCTGGCGGGCTACTACGGCTATGACCTCGACGGCCTCGTCCAGAATCTGCTGGGATACGAGAACACCGACGCCATGCTGGCCCACCTCGAGAGCAATCTGGAAGACTACTCCAAGGAAGCTCTGCTCTATCAGGCCGTGGCCGAGTCTCTGGACATCGCCCCCACTCAGGAGCAGATCGACACCTACTCCGCCTATGCGGACACCTACGGCCAGAACTACTGCACCATGGTGGCCCTGATGGACGCTGTCACCAGCACGCTGACCAGCGGCGCGGTCGTTTCCTGATCCGATCTTCTTTTGCTCATCATTCAGATAACGTAGTCGTTGCCTGCCTCATCGGGTGCGGCGAGGTCGGCAAGGGTGATCTTTCCAAAGTAGTCCTCAATGAGGTCATCGAGGCCCTTCCACATATCATACGTGCGGCAGCTGCTCATCCGGGGGCAGGATGCCGCGCCCTGTGCAAGACAGCTCACCGGCGCAAGGCTCCCCTCGGTGAGGGTCAGGATCTCGCCCACGGTGTACTGGTCGGGCTCGCGGGTCAGACGATAGCCGCCGCCCTTGCCGCGCAGACCCTCGAGGAAGCCGTTCTGCACCAGAACCTTGAGGATGTTTTCGAGGTATTTTTCAGAGATCTCCTGCCGGGCGGCGACCTCTTTCAGCGGGACATATTTTTCAGAGCGGTGCTCAGCCAAATCTATCATCACGCGCAGCGCATAGCGCCCCTTGGTGGAAACGATCATAGACATTCCTTTCTCTTCTTTCCTGTTATTATTGTGATGCAGCCGGGTCAGCTGCGGAACACACTTCCGTTCATTTTAACCTATTATACAACAGGGTTTATAACTTTTCAATCGGAAATTTTCGATTTTCCATTGACAACTGCCCCAAAGGAGGCTATAATACAGCCAAACCCACAAATCACATTGGTTTAACGGGAATATGAGGGACATCGAGACGACGCCGGCTTTATCCGGTGCAGCCGGGCGCATCGCCCGCAATCGGGAGGTTTACTATTATGAGCAAGATCTATACTTCCGCAGACCAGCTGATCGGCCACACCCCGCTGCTGGAGCTGACCCATATCGAGAAGGATGCAGACCTTTCTGCCAAGCTTCTGGCAAAGCTGGAATACTTCAACCCCGCCGGTTCCGTCAAGGACCGCATTGCGAAGAAAATGATCGACGACGCGGAGGCTGCGGGTCAGCTGAAGCCCGGCTCTGTCATCATCGAGCCGACCTCCGGCAATACCGGCATCGGCCTCGCCTCCGTCGCGGCAGCCAGAGGCTACCGGATCATCATCGTCATGCCTGAGACGATGTCCGTTGAGCGCCGTCAGCTTATGAAAGCCTACGGCGCGGAGCTTGTGCTGACGGAGGGCGCCAAGGGCATGAAGGGCGCGATCGCCAAGGCGGATGAGCTGGCGAAGGAGATCCCGAACAGCTTTGTGCCGGGCCAGTTCGTCAATCCCTCGAACCCGAAGGCCCATATTGAGACGACCGGCCCCGAAATTTACGAAGATACCGACGGCAAAGTCGATTACTTCGTTGCAGGCGTCGGCACCGGCGGCACGGTCACCGGCGTTGGGCAGTACCTGAAGCGCAAGGTTCCGTCCGTGAAGGTCGTCGCGGTCGAACCGGCCTCGTCCCCGGTTCTGTCGCAGGGCGTGGCAGGCGCGCACAAGATTCAGGGCATCGGCGCGGGCTTTGTCCCCGATGTGCTCGACACGAAGGTCTATGACGAGATCATCCCCGTTTCGAACGAGGACGCGTTTGCAGACGGCAGGCTCGTCGGCAGAAAAGAGGGCGTTCTGGTCGGCATTTCCTCCGGCGCGGCGCTCCACGCAGCAGTTGAGCTGGCCAAGCGTCCGGAAAATGAGGGCAAGACCATCGTCGTCCTCTTCCCCGATACCGGCGACCGTTACCTCTCTACCCCGCTGTTCGCGGACTGATTCCAAAATTATAGCAAGCCCCGGCTTCCATTTTGAACGGAAGCCGGGGCTATCATTTTATCCTGTGATATCCTCATACAGCGCCCACATGGCGTCGACGGTGCATTCGGAGAAGCGGTTCTGGGCGGCAAGCTCCGTGCCGTAGCTGTCCAGGAGCATCGGGCGGTAGGTGTACCAGCCAGTGTTCTCATTGCGGAGAATGACGTTGATGGTCGGCTTGAGGTCGTATTCCGATACGTGCGTTCCGTCCGCGTCCTTGACGATGGTGACGCTGGCCATGCCGCCGAGGAGGTTCATTTTCTCCTTCTGGTGCGACAGGAAGTTTCCGAGACTGTAATAGACCGGCACGTCGCGGCCGTCGGATGCCGTAAGCAGCTCGACCGGCTGGAGCGTGTGCGTGTGACCGCCGATGATGAGATCCGCTCCCGCGTCCGCCATTGCCTGCGCCCAGGTGAGCTGGTCGTTGTCCGGACTGAAGGTGTCCTCCGTGCCCCAGTGCGGGAAGACGATGACGAAATCCGCCGCCTGCTTTGCCTGCTCGATGCGGCCGCAGACCGTTTCCTGACTGGAAAGCATATCGATCATCCAGCGCTTTTCGGGCATGGAGTTGTTGAGGCCGTAAGTGAAGTTCAGCATGGCGATGCGGATGCCGTTTTTCTCGACGATGGAGATCGCCTCGGCATCAGCCTCCGTGTCATGGATGCCGAGCGTGGTGATCTCCGGATATGTCTCGTGGAAATAGGACAGCGTATCCGTGATGCCGGTTTCCTTTTTGTCAAAGCAGTGGTTGCTGGCGAAGGTCACGACGTTGAAGCCCGTATCAGCCAGCGCGTCGGCGACCTCGATGGGCGAACCGAAGACCGGATAGCTTTCGATCAGCTCACGGTCCTTGACGAGGATCGTCTCCTGATTGATGCAGGCAATGTCATACTGTGAAACGACCGGCGCGATGGCCGCGTAAAACGGCGTGAAGTCATATCCGCCATCCGGCAATTCTGCTGACCAGTAGACGGTATTGTGG
>ERZ773195.2462-NODE-2462-length-11717-cov-8.723118_pt1 | contig 11717 bp, 10 predicted proteins | sample MGYA00580530_ERZ773195 | MGnify/ENA primary metagenome ERZ773195 (study PRJEB29015, sample SAMEA2737751) | human gut metagenome | biome: human gut; feature: human-associated habitat; material: faeces | place: China | collected 2012 ...
GGTTACGTTTTCGCCGAGGCCTACCTGCTATCCAACATGGTACTGCGAGATTGCCACGTCGGCCTACGGCCGCCTCGCAATGACAAGCCTGAAAGCCTGTACGTTCAACGGAGCGGCCGGAAATATGCAATTGCCCAAGGCGCTCACTGAGCGCCGCTACAGACGCAATCGGTGCATACCGTTTTATCGACGACCTGTACCAGTCGGCAGTACCGCGCCGGGCCCGGCTGTCCGCTCCCCTACAAACGCCATTGGTGCATATCGTTTTAACGGCAGTGTGTACCGATGCCGGCAAGGCCCGCTCATCGCTGCCTAAATTCCGCAAATTTTATCATAGCACGCTGCAGGACGGAATGCAAGCCTGAAATAGGGCAGGAGTTCTCCCTTACATGCCGCAATATCCGTCAGCGCAGGTAGCCGCTGTCGCGCAGCGACACAAAGTCGTCATCCGCGATCACCAGATGGTCCAGCAGCAGAATGTCCACGACGTCGAGTGCCTGCTGCAGGCGGCGTGTCAGCTCCACATCCTCGTGCGACGGCAGGGCAATGCCCGCCGGGTGGTTGTGCGCCAGCACCACGCCGCTGGCATTCGCGCTCAGCGCAGCGCGCATGAGCTTGCGCATCGGCACGTTGGCCGAGTTCACGCTGCCCTCGCTCAGGCAGGTGCAGGTCAGAAGCCGCCCGGCGGCGTCCAGCGCCAGCAGGTAGACGAGCTCCTCCCGCGCGCCGTAGAAAAACGGCAGCAGAAAATTGCCGAAATCCGTCGTGCCCGTCAGGCGCGCGCCGGAAAACGGCCGGGAGAGGTAGTAGCGCCGGTGCAGCTCCGTCACGAGCCGCAGCAGCAGCGCACGCGATGCATCCATCCCCTCCACGCTGGCCAGCTCCTCCGGAGAGGCGGAGAGAGTCGCGCCGAGCGAGCCAAACTGGCCGATGAGCCGCGCGGCAAGGGCCTGCGGCTCCTCCGCGCCCGTGCCCGCGTGCAGCAGCAGGGTCAGCAGCTCCTCGTCCGTGAGGGCGTCCGGCGCGCGCTGCAAAAAGCGCCGCAGCAGATTGGCCGTGGATCCGTCCATGGGATCGCCTCCTGTGTGTTGATGGAATATGGTAGGGGAGCGACATGCCGCTCCCGGCGCTGCATTGACGATAGGAACAGGCTTCCGATAAAAACGTACCAACCGATTGCGTCTGTAGCGGCGCTCACTGCGCAGCCGTTGGCGGCTTTGCCGCCTTACGGATGCGGCGTGCCCCTTGCGGGTAGTGAGCGCCATGGAGGCTGGCAAGTTATAGGGCAGCGTCGTCGACCGTAGCGGCCATCGGATTTGTCATTGCGAGGCCCCGAAGGGGCCGTGGCAATGACAAACCTGGGGCATTGCACAGCGCGGCAGAAAGCCTTATTCCAGATTCAGATGGCGGCGCAGGATGCGCTCCGTGACGAAGAAATACACAATGCCGAGGACGGCCAGCAGGGCAAGCATCACGCCGATAAACAGGTTGAACATGCCTGGCGCGCTCATGCCGGCAGAGAGCTGAACAAGGAAGCGGCAGAACGGCTCAAAGTTGCTCAGCACGATGATGGACGTGACCGCGACCGTCTCGAGCACCACATTGATGGCGTAGTAGAACAGCACAGCGAACAGGATGCGCTTGCGGCGGAACAGGTGGCCGATGGAGCAGGACAGATAGATCTGCAGCACGGACACCGCGACCTGCACCACGACCAGCAGGACGAGCAGGGCGATGCCCCAGCCGTTGATTATCCCGCCGAAGCTCTGCTCCAGCGAGGTGTGGATGGAAGGCAGCAAGCCACGGATACCACCGAACAGGATGCCGACGGAAACGAAGCTGACCAGGCCCGTCACGACCAGCGTCAGGAGGGCCGTGAGGAGCTTCGACAGCACAAGCTGCCACGGCCGCACCGGCAGCGTGAACATCAGGTAGCCTTCATCACGCAGCAGGCCGGAATAGAAGCGGATGACGGAGATGACGAGCGCAAACACGCAGGCGGCAATGACCGCGAGCACGAACAGCACCGTCGTCAGGTTCACGAAGATGGCCGAGATCTCGCTCGGCAGCTCCGCCATGAGGGCGACGCGCTCGAGCAGGCCGAAGACCAGAATGGCGGGCCAGATGAACAGGAAAATTTTCAGATTTGCGCGGAGATCGTATTTTAACAGCTTGCTCAGCACGGCCATTCACCTCCCATCGGGATCGTGCGGAAGACTTCGCGGAAGACCTCGTCGACGGACTTGCCCTCGGCGCCGCGGATGTTATCGGTCGAATCGTGGCGGACGACACGGCCCTCCTTCAGGAAGATCACCTCGTCAAGCACCGGCTCGATGTCCGCGATCAGGTGCGTCGAGATCAGGACGGTGCTCTCGGGCGAATAATTCGTCAGGATTGTCTGCAGGATGAAGTCGCGCGCGGCAGGGTCAACGCCCGCGATCGGCTCGTCGAGCAGGTAGAGCTTTGCGGCGCGGCTCATGACGAGCAGCAGCTGGAGCTTTTCCTTCGTGCCCTTCGACATCGTCTTCACGCGCGTATCCAGCCCGATGCCCAGCGCACGGCACATGGCCTCGGCGCGCTCGCGGCGGAAATCGGGATAGAAATCCGCAAAGAAATTGACCATATCCTTCGTTTTCATCCAACCGGCATAATACATTCGGTCGGGCAGGTAGCTCACGAGCGCCTTCGTCTCCGGGCCGATCGGCTTGCCGTCGATCGCGACGGAGCCCTCCGTCTGGCGCAGCAGGCCCGTCAGGATCTTGATGAGCGTCGTTTTGCCGGAGCCATTCGGCCCGAGCAGGCCGATGATCTTGCCCGGCGCAAGCTGCAGGTCGACGTGGTCGAGCGCGGGCTTTGCCCCGTAGCTCTTCGTCAGGCCGCTGCAGCAGACCAGCATGTCATTCATTTTCATTCCCTCCAAACAATGTTGCAATTTCCTCCTGCGTGTAGCCGAGCTGCCGCATCCGCGCGCAGAACGCATCGATCTCGGCCTGCGCCAGCGAGCGGCGCGTCTCGCGGATGCACGCCTCATCCTGTGTGACATAGCGCCCGGTGTTCCGCTGGGCGCTGACGAGCCCGCTCTCCTCCAGCGCCGCAAGCGCGCGCTGCATGGTGTTCGGATTGACACCGGCCTCTGCGGCCAGCTCCCGCACCGACGGCAGCTTCACGCCTGCCGGATACTGTCCGGAGACGATGCGGAACTTCAGCACATCCACGAGCTGCAGCCAGATCTGCCGCTCCGGATTCAGCTTCCATGCCATTGGCTCACCTCCAATGTGTTATTGTACTAATATACTAATACACTAGTACAGATTTGTCAAGAGGGTTTTTCAAAAATATTCCTGCCTTCCTTTCTGTCCATCCCTTACGGACACCGCACCGCAGCAGGCAGAATTTTGATTTGGGTCTGGGCAAGCGGGCGTTTCTGTGATATGATGGAGGCAGAACCCCAAGATACAACAAAATGCGGGCCATCTCCGCACCAAATTGGGGGGATGGCCCAAAATGGAGGATGCAGCCTATGAGAAGTGCAAGCAGATGGATCTACGTCGCAGTCGGGTGCGTGGTACTTCTGTTCTCGGGTCTGGTGTACGCGTGGAGCGTACTGTCCGGGCCGATCGCCGCAGAGTTCCCCCGCTGGACCACCGCACAGCTTTCCCTGACCTTTACGATCGTGATGAGCTTTTTCTGCCTTGGCGGCCTGACCTGCGGCGCGCTTTCCGCGCGCATTTCCCCGCGAATTTTCCTCTGGATATCCGCCCTGCTTTTTCTGGCGGGCTTCCTGCTGACGGCGGGCATGCGGTCGCTGCCTATGCTGTATGTCGGCTTCGGCGTGGTCTGCGGGCTGGCCTCCGGCTTCTCGTATAACGCCGTGCTCGGGACAGTCGGCGCGTGGTTCCCCGACAAGCAGGGCCTCGTCTCCGGTATCCTGCTCATGGGCTTCGGCCTGAGCAGCTTCCTCATCGGCAAGCTCTATCAGCGCTTCACGCCGGTGACGGTCGGCAGCTGGCGGCGCAGCTTTGTCGTGCTTGGTATTATCACGGCCGTGCTCGTGGCGGCCTGCGGCTTCCTGCTCCGGCGGCCCGGCACAGACTTCACACCGCCGCCCGCCGCGAAAAAGAAGCGCTATGCAAACCCCGTGGCAGAAGAGCTTGGCACGGCGGCCATGCTGCGGCGGCCCGCGTTCTGGCTGTACTATCTCTGGGCGGTACTCCTGAGCGCGGCAGGGCTGGCCCTCGTGTCGCAGTCCACCTCCATCGCGCGGGAGATCGGCAGAACGGTCTCGCCGGGCGGTATCACCACGGCCGTCGGCATGATCTCGCTGGCGAACGCCGCCGGGCGCGTTGTGCTGGGCGGGCTGTTTGACCGATGGGGACGCAGCCGCACCATGCAGCTCGTAGGCGGCATTTTCCTGCTCACCGGCCTTGTGCTCATCGGCGCGCTGAAGCTCGGCAGCTTCCCGCTGCTCATCGCCGGCTTCCTGCTGGGCGGCATGGCCTACGGCGGCGTCACGCCCGCCAACGCGGCCTTTGTCAGCTCGTATTACGGTATGCGGCACTACGCCGTGAATCTTTCCGTCGTGGTGACGAACCTGCTGTTCGCCTCGTTCGGCAGCACGATCGCGGGCGCACTGTATGACGCGACCGGCTCTTACCTCAGCACGGACGCCATGATCCTCGTTCTCGCTGTCCTGAGCGCCGCCGTGTCGTTCGGCATCGACCTGTGCGACCGGAGGATGCTGAAACGGCGATAACGGTACGCCATTGCAGGGGCAGGGCACGCCCTGCCAGTCCGCGAAGCGGCAAAAGCAGTGCCAATTCGGCGCTGTGCACCGTTCCCACAGCCGCACCACCCTGATGTGTCATTGCAAGGAGCGAAGCAACGTGGCGCCCTGAGCGCGAAGCGCGAGGAAGTGCCCTTGGGGTGCAATCTCGGGGAGGCAGTTACGATTTCGTCGATAGTTTCCCACGATTCAACCGGATGTTGCGAGATCACCGCGTCCCTTTTGGGGCCTTGCAATGACAAATCTGATGGCCTAAGCCACCGAATTTGTACTGCAAAAAACCTGCGCCTGCCGCTGCAAAGGGCCTATTGTCCATTCCCGGAACGCAGCTTCTCTCTTCGTGCCTGCTTTCGCTGTTCCTTTTTGAGCCTGCTTTTTCGCTTCCGTATGGCGGCGCGAAGCGGCGGGACGATAAGGAGCGGCAATGCGGCTCCCCAAAGAATAAAATCGAACATCAAACATATCCCGGTACGGTCCTTGAAGGGCGCAATACCGGCCGATTCCGGATAGAGTTCTTCCTCTCCGCAGGTTACGGAAAGAAGGGCAAATTCTCCGTTGGAAAACGCCGGTCTTCGGACGTAGGTGCATGTGATCGGCTTTCCGATGACAAAATGCTGTCGGCTGTCTTCCAGTGACGAAAACGGCGACTTAGCTTCGTCCGAAGAGACTGCGACCTTTGTTTCATCCTGCAGTGTAAGGACATAAAGCATGCGATAGGGCGTATGCTGCCGCAGTTCGTCCGTCCGGCTGCTTTGCACTGCAATACATTCTGCTGTTACAGTTTCCGTGTTTCCGGATTTTGCTCCAAAATAGATCGCAACATCACGCCAACCCGACAGGGTGGACAGGCTCAGCAAGATAAGTGCGATTGCAGCACGGGCGGAAAGGGAAATCGATCTTCTTTTCTTTTTCTTCATGGCCTATTGCCCCATTTGACTTCTAACGGGTCTCCGACGCACCCGAGAAAGACGGGCCTTCCTGCGCGGGCAGCATGATAATAATTGGTACGGAGTTTTTCCCAAAAGGCGGGAGAAAAGTAGGCTCCCGCTTTTGGCTCATAGTGATAGGCCGCCTTGAGATATCTGCGGAGCGCCTCGTATAGTGCCGCGCTCTCCGGAACATATGCGCCGCTGCAGGCGGGAACAAGGTACAGGCGGCCGACCTCATATGTCCGCGACATGGCATTCCCCCTGCAGCAATTGCAGAATTCAATTATTGCTGCCTCCGGCATGGAAGCGCTGCATGCGGCTGCAAGCCCGGCCGGGACGATACGGAACTTGCACAAGTGCGTGGACATTTTGTCCTGCACAGCTTCTATCATGGAAAGCGGCGGAACGGCGGCATTTCCGATCCAGAATGTGCCGCCCCGTCGGTCGATTTCCTGAAGGAATCGGACGGCATCCGGCTCTGCGTGGAAGAACGATATCTGACGGGACATGATGGACTCCTTCTATCATAGAGATGTACTGCCGGGCTGCGGCGTGGCTCAGTGCCCGGTGCGTACAACGCGCCGGGTGGTTTCTATGATCGACGCAAAGAAAGCGGCAAGTTCGGCATCCGACAATCTGGCCTGCGCCTTCAGTACTTCCAGCTCCGCGTGCATCCGGCGCGCAACTGCCTCGGAAGAGCAACGGTCTGCCGGAATCAACTGCCCGGTTTCTGCCGCCATGCGGGAAAAAAGACTGCGATCGTGAAGATACAGTGCGGTGTATGCTTTCAGCATGGCGATCCTCACTGGCGGACAGAAGAAATAGCGCTGTACGTCCCGAGCGGTCAGCAGATACTCCATGAGAAGCTGCGGCGCAGCGATCCGTTCAAAGAAAGGAAGCACCTCTTTCTGCAGAGCGTTGATCAAACGGTCGACGTCTATCTGTTTGGAGTTTCGGCCGTTGGTGATCTCGGAGATACGCCGACCATAGGTAAGATATCGCGTGCTGCAGGGTATGTAGAGTGGCATAATGAAATAAGTCGGGTATATGAGACTTGACGGCCGTTCAAACAGAATGCACTGCATGATATCGTGATGCTCGCGGGTATATAGCCGCCCTTTTTTAGAAAAGCCTGCTTTGATGATAAATCCGGATAACGCGGCGGGGATGATATCGCTGCTCATGCGGAGTGGCCTCCCTTTGACATGAAATGGAAAACGCCGAAAGCAGGCCCGCTGCGGCTTTCCCTGAGCGCCATGCAGGTCGGCAATATTTGCGGTATTGATTTTATGGCGCACGGCCCTCAGGTTTGTCATTGCGAGGAGGCCGTAGGCCGACGCGGCAATCTCGGGAAGGCACTGCCGATAGGTACAGACCATCATCAAAACGCCACGCGCCAATTGCGTCTGCCAATGGCGCTCATCGAGCGCCCTGTACAGGGGCATTCAAACGAAGAGGGCACTGGTGCACCACAGCAGGGGAGCACGGCGGTGAGAACGGTATGCTTCTGCTTCCATTATGACGGATCGCGCAAAAATGTCAACAAAATTTTCAAAAATTCCTCTGCAGAGCGGGTGGAAAAATTCGTCAGAAAACCCGCCGCCAACTTCATTGGACGAAACAAATCGCCGGAATTTTACGTCACATTCCGTATCGTAACGAGATGCATCGGCGTGAATAAAATCACGCAGCCAGAAATGAGATAATCAGGAATGTGGTCTATCATGAGTTAGAATAAAGCTAGTTAACTTGAAATTATGCTAAAAGAACTGCCTGTTGACAAATGGAAATGTCTCGTGTATGATCAAATCAGGATTCGGCATCGCCGAACAGAGACATGATACAGGAGGAGAAACCATTGAAAGCGGGAAAGAAACTGTTAGCGCTGCTGCTGACGGTCTGCATGCTGCTGTGCATGCTGCCGACGGTGGCGTTCGCTTCCGGCAGCGATTATCTGAAGATCGCCATGCTGGACAGCGGCCGAAAATATTTTTCGGCAGATTGGGTCAAGGCCTTCCTCTATGAGGCAAAGGCGGACGGCTATACGCACGTCATGCTCGCGGTGGGCAATGACGGTATGCGCTTCCTGCTGGACGACATGTCGCTCACCGTGGGCGGCAAAACGTATTCCAGCAACGCGGTCGCCTCTGCCATCCGCGCGGGCAACAACGCCTACACGACGGCATCTTCGGGCGAGTGGACGGAAAGTGAGATGGACGAGTTCTTTGCCACGGCCAAGAAAGCCGGCATCGAGATCATTCCGCTGCTGAACAGCCCGGGCCACATGGACGCGGTGCTGTATGCCGCGTCCTCCCTGGCGGGGACGAACTGCAGCTACAACGGCTCGAGCCGCACCATCGACGTGACGAACGACACGGCCGTCCGGTTCTCGCAGGCCTTCCTGCAGAAGTATGTCGATTACTTTGCGGGCAAGGGCTGCCGCTATTTCAACTTCGGTGCGGATGAATACGCCAACGACCGCTACACGAGCGGCTCCATGGGCTTCGGCAGCCTGCAGAACAGCGGCAAGTATGGCTACTTCATCAAATATGTCAACGAGCTTGCCGCCATGGTCAAGCAGGCGGGCATGACGCCCATCGCCTTTAATGACGGCATCGAGTTTGCCAACAAGATGAGCGCCTCGGTCGGCTCGACGACCTACACGTTCGACCGCGACATCGTCGTGTGCTACTGGTCCGGCGGCTGGAGCGGCTACACGCCCCGCACGGCGGCCAACCTTGCCTCGGATGGCTTCCGTATCATCAACACGACAGGCGACTTCTACTATGTCCTCGGCAAGAACGACAGCTTCGACAATGGTTATACCTATGCCGCCAACTGGAGCAATTATAAGGTGTGCGGCACGAGCCTGAGTGCTTCCTCCGTGATCGGCGGCATGTTCTGCATGTGGAGCGACTATCCCGGCGCAGAGACGCAGACGCAGGAAGCCAGGAAGATCCGCCTGCCGCTGCGCGCCATGGGCCTCGCCATGGACGGCGCCTACACAAGCGGCATGGACACGTCCGTTGTGCCCGGCGGCTTCAACGCCGACGGCTCCATCAACACCGATCCTCCTGCCCAAAGCCATGATTATCATCAGACTGCCTCGACGGCTGCGACCTGCACGGAGGCGGGCAGCGTGACCTATACCTGCGCCGACTGCGGCGACAGCTACACCGAGACCGTTCCCGCCCTCGGCCACGATTACGCGGCGGCAGACGATGCGGGCGACACGATCTACACCTGCACGCGCTGCGGCGAGCAGCATTCCGAGCTTCTGCCGCGCGAATATGTCTCCGTCAAGACCGGCAAGACGACCGAGGCCTACACGCTCGACGGTGAGCAGAGCTTTACCCACACGGGCGATGCCACCATCGCGCGCGGCGAGCTGACCGTGGTGCAGGGCACGGGCACGAAGGTGTCCTACTCCGCCAGCGCCTCGGCCTCCGTCTCCGGCTATACGGACGGCGGCTACAACTGCGTCGCCTCCAAACTTATCGACGGCGACACCTCCACCTACTACTGGTCCACCAGCAGCCAGACGTCCGGCATGTATGCCCGTGTCGACCTCGGCGCGGAGGTCCGCTTTGACGCCGTGCAGATCAGCGCTCCGGCGCATGGCGACTACTGCACGAACGCCAATGTCCAGCTTTCGTCCGACGGCCGAACATGGACGACGATCGGCACGTTCACGAGCAGCCGCAGCACGGCTGTGACAAAGACCTACGCCGTCCCGTCCTCCGTCGAGAGCTTCCGCTACATCCAGGTCGCCCTCACGACGGCGCGCAACTACTGGTGGCAGCTGTCCGAGATCGCCTGGGGCAGCTATGACGGCGCGACGTTTACCCGCGCCGCCGCTTCCGGCACGGTCCAGACCGGCACGGCTCCCATGACGGAGGTCTGCTTCACCGGCGTGGCTGTCGGTACGACGTACTACGTCATCGGCGGCACCCGCTATGTCATCGAGGTCGAGGCCGACCATATCCACAGCTATCAGGAGGTCAGCCGGACCGCCCCGACCTGCACCGAGGACGGCGTGACGACCTACCGCTGCGAGACCTGCGGCGACACCTATACCGAAACGACTCCGGCCACCGGCCACAGCTACACGGCCGCCGTAACGGCCCCGACGTGCACGGAGAAGGGCTATACGACCTACACCTGCACCGCCTGCGGCGACCATTACACGGCGAACGAAGTGGCTGCGCTCGGCCATGATTATGCGGAGACCACCGTTCCTGCGACCTGCACGGAAAACGGCTCCGTGACGCACACCTGCACGCGCTGCGGCAACAGCTACACCGAGACCCTCCCGGCCACGGGCCATACCTACACCGTCTCCGGCAGCGAGGCAACCTGCACCGAGGGCGGCAAGACCGTCCATACCTGCACCGTCTGCGGCGACACCTATACCGAAACGACGCCTGCGCTCGGCCATGATTACAAGGCCGTTGTGACGTCTCCGACCTGCACGGAGAAGGGCTACACGACCTACACCTGCGCGACCTGCGGCGACCATTACACGGCGGACGAGGTTGCTGCGCTCGGCCATGACTACGAAGCCGTCGTGACGGCTCCGACCTGTACCGAAGACGGCTACACGACCTATACCTGCAGGAACTGCGGCGACCGCCGCACGGGCCATGTCGTCAGCGCGCTGGGCCACTCCTACGAGTGCACCGAGAACGGCAATGACCGCATCTACACCTGCACGCGCTGCGGCGATACCTACACCGAGGCCATCCTGCCGACGGTCGAGGTCAAGCTCCAGCCGGGCGAGGCCTACACGTTCCATACCGAGGACGCCGCTGTGACGGAGTCCGCCGATCCCGCCGTCGCTGCGACGACGATCGAGGCGCTCTCCGGCGGCTATCAGCAGGTGACGGAGCTTGCCGAGGGGACGTTCCTCCTCGTGAGCGGTGACCGGATGCTGACGGCGACGGCCTCAACGTATTACAGCTCCTGGGATGGTGCGGGCACTGTGAGCGGCCTGACCTGCGCGGCCTATAGCACGGCGGGCGACCTGTCGAACGCCCTGTGGACCGTCACGGCGGTCTCCGGCGGCTACACCGTGCAGAGCGCGGACGGCCGTTACCTGAACCTCACGGAGAGCACCCGCTCTGCAAGCGTGACGCTGACCACTGCGCCGCAGGTCCTCACGATCACGGATCTCGGCAGCGCCTTCTCCATCCGCTTCAGCGATACCTATCTCGACCGCTACAGCACAACGTTTGCGGGCGCCTATCCCGGCAATGCGAACGCGAACGAGCGGTGGCAGCTCTATCGCGCGGTCCCTGCGGGCTATGACGTGACGATCACCGGCGTGGCCGAGGGCGCGACCCGCACCGTCATCGGCGGCGTGCGCTATGCCGTCACGGTCCACGCCCATGCCTACACGGCCACCGTCACCACGGCGGCAACGTGCACGACGCCCGGCGTCCGCACTTATGCCTGCGCCTGCGGCGAAAGCTACACCGAGGCGATCCCGGCAACGGGCCACAGCTATGTCCGCACGGAGGAAAACGGCAATTACGTCTACACCTGCTCCGCCTGCGGCGACAGCTACACCGAGCCGGTAAAGACCGCGACCTATGACTCCGTGAGCAGGCTCACGTCCGGCGGCCGCTACGTTCTCACGGTCTACGCCAACGGCGGCTACTATGCCATGACGCACGACGGCACGACGATCGGTGCGCAGGCCGTCACCATCGAAAACGGCCGGATCACCTCCGACGTGACCGAGAGCATGCTCTGGGATTACTCCAACGGCTGTTTCAGCTTCCGGAGCGGCACGACGACGTATTACCTCTATAAGTCCGGCAATTCCTCTCTGCGCATCAGCACGTCCGGCACGAGCGTCTCGTACTGGTATAACCGTCTCGGCTTCGGCAATGCCTACCTGCGCTACTCTAACGGCTCGTTCTATCTGACCCGCTGGAACTATTCCTACTGCTACCTGTTCCAGGAAATGAACGGAATCTGACGGGAAAAATGCGACCGGGGCC
>ERZ773195.2463-NODE-2463-length-11717-cov-3.070657_pt1 | contig 11717 bp, 8 predicted proteins | sample MGYA00580530_ERZ773195 | MGnify/ENA primary metagenome ERZ773195 (study PRJEB29015, sample SAMEA2737751) | human gut metagenome | biome: human gut; feature: human-associated habitat; material: faeces | place: China | collected 2012 ...
AAAGTGGCTTATCCTCTGGCGGAATGTACTCTGGATTATGACCAGGCATGGAAGTTACTGGTCAGTGTACGGCTTGCTGCCCAGTGTACCGATGCCAGAGTGAATGTGGTTGTAGAAGGATTATATAAGAAGTATCCGGATGTGGCCTCTCTGGCAGCAGCGGATGTGACTGATATTGAGGAAATTGTCCGTCCTTGTGGACTTGGAAAGAGCAAGGCCAGGGATATCAGCGCCTGCATGAAGATACTTCATGAACAGTATCATGATAAGGTACCGGATGATTTCAATGCACTGCTGAAATTGCCGGGGGTTGGACGAAAGAGTGCGAATCTGATCATGGGGGATGTGTTCGGAAAACCGGCGATCGTCACAGACACACACTGTATCCGTCTGGTGAACCGCATGGGACTGGTAAAAGACATCAAGGAACCGAAAAAAGTAGAGATGGAACTGTGGAAGATCATTCCACCGGAAGAGGGGAATGATTTCTGTCACAGATTGGTGGAGCATGGCAGGGATGTCTGTACAGCACGGACAAATCCGCATTGTGACCGCTGTGTGTTAAATGATATCTGCGCGACAGGGAAGAAACTCATGAAAGCAGAGCAGAAAACAAAGTGATCGATATTGGTGTTGCAGTGGCAGCAGTAAAAAAATTTAAAGAGAAGTTATAAAAATGGCAGTACAAAATGATTTTTCGAAGGGAAGTATTTTATCCCATATGGCACGGATCGCGCTTCCGATGACGCTGGCACAGTTTGTCAATATTTTATATAACATTATTGACCGGATATTTATCGGACGTATCCCGGATCATGCGACGGAGGCTTTGACCGGACTTGGAGTGGCATTCCCAATCTGCACACTGGCAATTGCTTTTGCCAATCTGGTAGGAATGGGCGGTGCTCCTCTTTTTTCTATAGAGAGGGGAAAAGGAAATGAAGAGGAAGCAAAGTATATTTTAGGCAATTCATTCAACCTGTTAGTGGTCATTGGAGTAGTGTTCAGTGTGGTGATGTTTCTGGTAAAAAGGCCGATGCTATACCTGCTTGGTGCAAGTAAAAGTATTTACGGATATGCGGATTCCTATCTTACAATCTATTTATGCGGAACACTTTTTGTGATGTTAAGCCTTGGTATGAATGCATTTATCAATGCGCAGGGCTTTGCCAATATCGGAATGATGACGGTATCGATCGGTGCAGTCTGCAACCTGATTTTGGATCCAATTTTTATTTTTGAAATGAAAATGGGTGTACAGGGAGCAGCGCTGGCAACGGTGATCTCGCAGTTTGCAGCCGCCTGCTGGACACTCCGGTTCCTTACCGGGAAAAAGGCAACGATCCGGTTAGATAAAAATTATTTGAAATTAAAAACAGACCGCGTCAAAAAGATTCTTGTGCTTGGCTTATCCGGTTTTACCATGTCTGTGACGAACAGTCTCGTGCAGATGGTATGCAATATCAATCTGGCGATGTACGGTGGAGATATGTATATCGCAGCGATGACAATCATCAATTCTGTGCGTGAAGTGATCCATATGCCGGTTTCCGGTGTTGGAAATGGGGCACAGCCGGTCATGAGTTTTAATTATGGTGCGAAAGAATATGGGAGAGTGAAACAGACAATCCGCTATACGGCGGCAATTCTTCTGGTTTATACATTATTTGCGTGGGGAATGACGATGTTATTTCCGAACCAGTTTGTGATGATTTTTAATAAAGATGCAGAATTGCTGCCGCTTACAGTAAAATCCATGCATATCTATTTCTTCGGATTTTTCTTCATGGCATTTCAATTCACCGGGCAGACGACATTTCAGGCACTTGGAAAATCAAAGCAGGCAATCTTCTTTTCCATGTTAAGGAAGGTGATCATTGTTGTACCGCTTACGTTTTTACTTCCAGTGATCCCGGAAATCGGCGTCACAGGCGTATTTCTTGCAGAACCGATTTCAAACCTGATAGGGGGACTGGCCTGCTTTTTTACCATGTATGTTACGGTTTATCGGAAACTGGAGGTTTGACAATTTACGCTGTGAATCGCACCACAGAATCTGCACTTTACGTTATGGGATGAGTACCTACAGGGTAACATCAAAACTCAATCTGCATCCTCGAAATAAATCAATTACAAATTCTTTAAATGATTTTTTACAGAGCCAAATAGGATTGCAGGTATGATTAAATTTAACAAAGCGGAATTGACCGAGCTGAAAGTGAGGATTTTTTATGAACATAAAATATGATCAGCTATGTATTAGAAATGCAGAGAAAAAGGACTGTGAGCAATTAGCAAAATGGTGGAATGACGGAAAAGTAATGGCACATGCAGGATTTCCTAATGGACTTGGGACAACTGCAACCGAAATAAAAAAACAAATTGTGAATGATAGTGATGAGACCAGAAGGCGATTAATGATAGTATATAAAAATACGTTAATCGGAGAAATGAGTTTTTACGTGTATGAAAATGCAAAATATGAGATTGGAATAAAGATATGTGAGTTTGATTATCAGGAAAAAGGACTTGGAAAGATTGTGTTAAGTATGTTGATTGAAGAACTATTCCATATGGGTGCACAACTTATCTTTTTGGATACAAATCTGAATAATACCAGAGCACAGCATGTATATGAGAAATTGGGCTTTAAAAGAATTGCAATTCATTGTGATTCATGGAAAAACCAGCTGGGAGAGTTACAGTCAACGGTTGATTATGAACTGACCAAAGGTGATTTTTGTAATTTTAAGAACAGATAACTTCCAATACGTAAATCGCAGATTTTGTGGTGCAATTCACAGCGTTGATTGGGCATGTATAAGAGTTCTCTCACAAGTCATTCACAGCGTAAATGAAAAGAAAAACGATATAAACAAATATTATTTTCTTCGTGAGCTATGAAGATGGGATTCTAAAAATATTTTCCCATGGTGAAATTATAGAACACTTCCAGAGCTGACGCTTCCATTGAAAGAGGCTGCTGCGGCAGATGAGCCACTGTCGCAGGTGGCTGTATCTACAGTGCCTGCATCGGCGGTGGCATTTAACTCGGCATTCATCTGAGCTTCCGTTTGTGCTTCCATCTGCTGTAATTCACTCATCTGCAGTCCGACATAAGACAGATCGACGGTTGCTGCACCGGCTGCAGTGGAAATACCGCCGTGTTTGTAATCCATAGTATTTTGCAGATATTTCATATCCGCTTCGTTGATGTTGCTGCGCTCTTCATTGCGGTGCATACGGCGTTTGCGGATGATTTCCTGACGTCTTGATTTCTCTTTCTGTACCTGCTGAATCTCCTCTGTCGCCATCTTTTGTTTCAGATCATTTTCTTTCTGGTGGACGCGGCGTTTCACTTCGGACTTCTGCTGCATTTCTTTTGCTGATTTTTCACGTTCATATTTCCGCTGTAAATTTTCTTCCTGTTTCAGATTAGACACCTTGGACTGGGCGCATTTTACCATTCTTTTTGCGTGTGCGAGGGCAATCTGTACCTCACTGTCATCATATTCCCCGGTTCCGAGGCAGTGCTGTAAATTATTGACTGTACTTTTTGCCTTGGTGAGAACCGCAGCGGCAGTCCGCGACTTTGTGGCGCGGATAAGCTGTGAGGAGATTTGTTTTGCATTATAATTAAGAGATTTTTTGGTTGACTTTCCTGTGCTAAAGGAACTGCTTTTGGAAATTCCAGTGTTTCTTGTGTTGATCGTGGCAGTGGAGAATCCATTCATCGTTCCGCCCAAATAATTGCTTACGGTTAAGTTCATCTTTATTTCCTCCGTGAAATAAATTAGACAACTTGTTTCGATAATTTATATATCGGCAGGTTGGAGAAGTTTGTTCAGTTAAAAAATTCTTTTCAGAAAACATAAAAAAAGGTATGATAGGAACTGAAATTAATCGGATTCGAAAAGAAAAACAAAGATTAGATTGCAATGAGGCACAATATGAAGAAAAAGAATAAAAATAAATCGTTAGTTAGTCAGACAATCCATATGTTTGTAATTCAAAGCGCATTGCTTGGAATTGTAATTGTTACCTATATTTGTGTCTCATATTACACAGTTTTGGAAAACATGCAGACAAGCAGCAGAAATCTGCTTCAGTTATATGGAAAAGAACTTGAGAATAAACTTGAGAATGCAGACATGCTGTTAGAGCGTTTGATTTATAAAAATAATGATTATGATATGCTTCAGAGCGAAAAAGAATCAGAACGATATTATGCTTCCATAGAGATAAAAAAATTTATACAGGAACAGATAACTTACGATCAGTATGTGGATGCCGTTGTGATTGGAGATAGTACATATGGAAGCTGTCTGGATTATGAGAATAGCGATATGGCTTATCAGGAACGTGAAGATTTACGTCAATATGCCTTGGAGAGAGCAAAGGAAGGTAGTGCAAAAGCGGAGTGGATGATTGTGCGGATTGGATTGCAGAATTATGTGTCCAAGATGTATGTATGGCAGGGAAGATCAGCCGGTATTTTCATTTCTGTTGATCATTTTATGGACAATGTAACGAAAAAGAATTTGCAGAAAATTTTTATATTATTGAAAGATGAGCAGCAAAAGGTATGGGGTGGATGTGGAAAACAGGAATTTACCTGTGAAATCGGGAAAGAATTACATGCAACACCTCAAAGTCTCGGTGTGTATAAGAATGACTATACACTTGCCGATGGGAAATTGCAGTTATCGGCGTATGTAAGTAAGTCTCAGGTTGTTGGACAAATCCGGTGGAGCATGATATTAGTATTATTCGTAATACTGATACTGGCAGGCTTTTCGGTGTTTTTTATTAACTTTTTGCGAAGAGAAATGCTTGCACCAATGGGACATATGCAGAGAAGCATGGAACAGATGCAGACTGGAAATCGAGAATATCGTATTACAAAAGAATTTGAAAGCAATGAATTTATTGTATTAAAAGATGCGTTTAACCGTCTGATGGATGAGATCATGAAGTTAAAAATCCAAAGCTACGAAAAACAGATCGATCTGCAGGAAACAGAGCTTAAATGCATAAAACTTCAGATAAGACCACATTTCTTCCTGAATGCAATGACCACAATTTCAAGTTTGAGCCAGCAGGGAAAAAATAAAGAAATTGAAAGCTATATCAGTGCGCTGTCAAAGAACATACGCTATATGTTCCGTGCAGGTTTGCATACAGTGTCACTGCAGGAAGAAGTAACACATGTAGAAAATTATTTTGAAATGCAGGAGTTGAAATATCCGGGATGCGTGTTTTACTATATAGACATTAATCCGGAAGTGAGAGAGTGGAAGATTCCACAGATGATTATTCATACAATCATAGAAAATGAGTATAAGTATGCAGTAAATATCAATCAGATGCTTACGATTCTAATCAAAGCATCAAAAGCGGATGTAAATGGCGAGGAGATGCTTTATGTTGAGGTAGAAGATGATGGAGCCGGATATCCTAAAGAAGTACTCCAATTTTTTGAAAATCAGGAAAATACGATTTCAAAGACAGGGGAGCGTGTAGGTTTAAAGAGTGTGAAACGGATGATGGAACTTATGTATGAGCGTGAAGGATTATTTACAATCAGTAATATTGAACCACATGGATGTAAAAATACATTCCGGATACCAGCGCATGCAGTACAGGAAATGAAAGAACAGAAACAGATAAAAATGGATTAATAAGATTACAAAAGAGGATTGTGCAAATGCAGGTTTTAATTGTAGATGACGATATGGCAACGGTGGATGTCATTAAAAATTCAGTAAAGTGGAAAGAACTTGGTGTTTCAGATATATTTACAGCTTATAATATCCAGCTGGCAAAAGAGATTTTAAAAGAACATAATATTGATATTGTAATCAGTGATATTGAGATGCCACAGGGATCTGGAATCGATTTGCTGGAGTGGTTTCGGAGAGAAGAGCTTCCGGGAGATTTTCTGCTTTTGACCTGTCATGAGAGTTTTGACTATGCATCCAATGCAATTAAGTATCAGGCATGTGAGTATTTATTAAAGCCTTTTGATGTGAACGTTATGGAGGCAGCTTTAAAGAAGATTATTTTAAAACGCATGGAAACTCAAAAATTACAGGAAAACAGTGAGTATGGAAAATGGTTAAAGGAGAACCAGAATCATGTTCAGGTTGCTTTCTGGAGTGAAATATTATCGGGACATATTGCAGGGAAAAACGAGATTATAAAGAATGAAATCGAAAACCGTAAATTGCAGATTAACGTAGAACAGGATTATAATCTGATTGTTTCCAAGATAACAGAAATCAAAAAAGACCGAGCAAAAATGAGCCCGGATCTAATGCTTTTCGTAGTTGAGAATATTCATTCAGAGATTTTTTGCGGATGTCCTGATAATAGCTCGGTTGTGTCAATGGACTATGATAATTATTATATTGTTGCGACGGTTTGCCAGAAAAAAGACAGTGAAGAATTAAAACAGTGTTGCAAATTATTACACACAGGTTTTAAAAAATTATTTTCATCTGAAATTACCATATGTGTAGGAAAGCCTTGTAAGATAGAAAATTTTTATGAAACATTCCACCGGCAGCAGAATCTGATTGAAAGGAACGTTGCATTTTATGGCAGTTATTTTCAGGAGGATGACGCAGCAGAAATTCAGCAAAACATTAAAAATGTTTTTGAGGTTGATAAAATAGAACAATTTTTATCCGAAAAGAAAAAATTAGAAATTTTAAGTTATATGAAAGCAATGCTACATGAAAGGATTTATGATAAGACTTTAAGTGATCAGGTTTTATCCAGAGGGAAAGAGGAAATTCTTCAGGCGGTTTATACTTATTTTGGAAAAAAAGAGATTCAGATATCAGGTTTATTTGTGGATGATAACTTAAATCAGTTAGGTCAGAAAGCTTCGCAATCTGTATTGGATATGATAAGGTGGACAAATTATCTGATTGACTGTACTTTCCAATATGAGGAAAGTGTCCAAAAGAATTATAGTCTCAACGAGAAGGTTGATCAATATATCAGGGAGCATTACAGAGAAAATATTGGAAGAACTGAGATTGCAGAACAGTTTTATCTGGCACCGGAATATTTATCAAAGACTTATAAGAAATTAACTGGTAGAACAATCAAAGATACGATAACAGAATACAGAATTGATGAGGCGAAAAGAATGTTAGAGCGCGGTGAGCGTGTGAGTGATGTGGCAGAAACAGTAGGATTTGACAATTTTACTTATTTTTCTACGATATTTAAAAAATATACAGGCGTGTCGCCAAATCAATATTGCAAAAAATAGAGAATCAGATTTGGTTCTCTTTTTTTTGAAAGTATGTATCCTTTTTTTGAAAGAAAGAACGAGATAAATCTGATAAATTGATACTATCAAAAAAAAGAGGAGATCTCTTCAGATGAAAAACAAAAGAGTTCTGGCAGCTGTATTAGTTGCAGCGATGACACTTGGCTTAACTGCTTGCGGCGGAAATGATTCCGGTTCTGTGAATGGTACAGAAAGCGGAAGCAAAGCAGACGGAAATTACGATCAGGTTACTTATGCATACTGTACTTTTAATAATATTCCAACAGAGGAAGACCTGGATGTTGTAGAAGATGCGATCAATCAGATCACAAGGGAAAAAATTGGAGCAGAAATTACGTTGATGCCAATTGCAATTGCCGATTACTCCAGCAAAGTCAGCCTGGCATTACAGGGTGGAGAAAAAATTGATATTTTCGAGTCATTAGGTGATTTTAATAATTATGTTTCAACAGATATGACGTATGATCTGACAGATCTTTTATATCAGTATGGGCAGGAAACGGTAGATACAGTCAGTGAAGAATGGCTGGCAGCATGTGCTAAAGATGGAAGCATTTACGGTGTCCCGACAATGAAACCTGTAGCGCTTACACCAATGGTTGTTTACAGACAGGATGTTGCAGATGAACTTGGAATTGATATGAGCCAGGTATCTTCTATGGAAGATATGACAGATATTTTCAAACAGGTAAAAGCTGCATATCCGGATATGACCCCACTTGCACCAGTTCAGACAGGGGAAATCGGGGTATCAACCAACTATGGTGAGGTTGATTTCCTGACAGATGACAGATATAGTCCAATTGGAGTTTTAGAAGGAGATGATCTGACAGTAAAAGATTTGTATTCTACGGATACATTCAGAGAAAAATGTAAGTTGGTAAGAAGCTGGTATAATGACGGACTTGTAATGCAGGATTCAGCTACCACTACAAGTGCGGCAGCAGAGCTGATGAGTTCCGGTAATTATTTCTGTTATATTGCAGCTTACAGTTATCCGGAAGCAGATACAGCAGCATCTCTTCAGGCGCAGTGTGGTAATTACCCGATTGGAGCTAAGATTATTGGAGATGCATATCTTTCTACAGGTGATTTAAATGCAATTAGTTGGATGATTGCTTCCACAACAGATGTTCCAGAAGCAGCTATGAAATTTTTAAATCTTACTTTTACTGATAAAGACATTATTAATCTGCTGATTTATGGTATTGAAGGCAGAGATTATGTATTAAGTGATGATGGCACTGTTTCTTATCCGGAAGGAGAAGATGCTTCTACTGTACCATATACAGCACAATTAAGCTGCGGAACATTGGGTAATTTCTTCTTGATGTATCCAACAGCAGGAACAGACCCTGCATCTCTTGATTGGGAATTAGAACAGAATAAATCTGCAAAAACTTCACCTGCAATGGGATTTACATTTGACTCCAGCAGTGTAAAGACTCAGTATACGGCTGTGAAAAATGTAATTTCACAGTATTTGCCGGGACTGATCTGTGGAAGCTTAGATCCGGATACTGAGATTGAAAAATTTGTTACAGCATTAAATGATGCCGGATATCAGGATATTTTAAATGCAAAACAGGAACAGTTAGATGCCTGGGCAGCAGAAAAGTCAAAATAATCATTTAGTTATAAGGATAAAAACTGCCACATTGCTTGTGGCAGTTTTACAGAAATGGAGATTAGAATGGAAAAGGCAATAGCAAAGAAGAAAAAAAGAAAATTCAAAAATCTGCCACTGCTTATGATCGCCCTGCCGGGAATTGTTTATCTGCTGATTAATAATTATATTCCAATGTTCGGAATCTTTCTGGCATTTAAGAATTATAGTTTAAGAAAAGGTGTATTTGGAAGTGACTGGTGCGGATTTCAGAATTTTGAATTTCTGTTTAAAACCAAGGATGCCTGGATTATGACCAGAAACACTATATTATACAATATTGCATTTATTATTATCGGAACAGTTGTAGCGATTGCGATAGCGGTCATGATGTGTGAACTTGGAAAAAGAACAAGAGTAAAATTCTTTCAGGCTGCTTTGCTTTTGCCCAATCTGTTATCATGGGTTGTTATTGGATTTATTGCATATGCATTTTTAAATGCAGACACAGGTTTTATCAATAAGACAATTCTTGCAGGACTTGGGATGGATCAGATTTCTTGGTATACCAACACAGGTGCCTGGCCGGTAATTCTTGTTATTGTCAATTTATGGAAAAATATGGGATATCAGTCGATTGTGTACATGGCAAGTATCTCTGGAATTGACAAATCCATTTATGAGGCAGCTGCAATTGATGGAGCAACCAAAATGCAGCAGATCCGTAAAGTGACACTTCCAATGTTAAAACCAACAGTTATAACCCTGACATTGATGTCCATAGGAAGAATTTTCTACTCTGACTTTGGATTATTCTATCAGGTGCCACAGAACTCAGGAGCATTATTCAATGTAACTCAGACCATTGATACATATGTATATCGTGGATTGATGGAACTGAATGATGTGGGTATGTCAGCAGCTGCTGGTCTGTATCAGTCGTTAGTTGGATTTATCCTGGTATTGATTGCCAATGCGATTGTTCGAAAAATAGATTCTGATAATGCATTGTTCTAAAGAGGAGGAGCGGAGATGACAGAAAGTAAAAGTTTTAACAGAGCATCGACAATTATTTTGACAGTGCTTGTTATTGTTGCAATGCTGCCGATCCTTTTGATCGTAGTTGCATCATTTTCATCAGAGACATCATTAATTCGGAATGGATATTCCTTCTGGCCTGAGAGTTGGAGTCTGGATGCCTATTATTATATGGTAAAACAAGGAGTTATGATTGCAAGGGCATATGGAGTTTCATTTTTTGTGACAATTGTAGGAACTGCACTCAGTGTTTTTCTTACAACCATGTTGGCATATCCAATGTCAAGAAAATCGTTTAAATACAGAAATGTGCTTGCGTTTTTTGTATTTTTTACCATGTTATTCAACGGTGGAATTGTTCCATCATATATTATGTGGACAAAATTTTTCCACATTAAAGATACGATTTGGGCATTGATTATTCCAAACTATCTTGTTACCGCTTTTAATGTAATTTTAGTAAAAAATTATTATCAGAACAGTATTCCGGATTCCCTGATCGAGGCAGCACAGTTAGATGGAGCATCTGAACTGAAAATATTTTTTAAAGTAATGCTTCCATTGGCTGTTCCGACAGTTGCAACCATAAGTTTATTTACTGGAATCTGTTATTGGAACGACTGGACAAACGGCTTATATTATATCAACAATGAAAAGTTGTATAGCATTCAGCAGTTATTGATGAAAATTATGAATAATATTCAGGCACTGCGCTCAAATTCTAATGCGGCTTTACTTGGAACCGGGGCGGTTGAATTGCCAGGCACATCCATTCGAATGGCAATGGCAGTTATTGGTATTCTTCCAATTATGATTATTTATCCATTTGTACAGAGATATCTGGTAAAAGGTGTTGTTGTTGGAGCTGTAAAAGGTTAATAAAATAGAGAAGTGTAGACAGTCTGCACAGAAGAAATTGTTCCAGTTCATTGTGCATATTTCTTCTGTGGGGCTGTTTTTTTATGAGATAGGAGAAAGTTTTTATGACAGTAAAAGAATTAGTAGATAAAATTATTGAGAAGACAGGTGTGACACCACTTCCGGAAGAAAAAACGAGTGACCATTTAATGACAGGAAGCTGGGACATGGAAGTAAAGGGTGTTGTCTCTACATTTATGGCAACTGTGGATGTGATTAGGCAGGCAATCGACCTTGGAGCGAATTTCATCATCACCCATGAACCGACCTGGTTCTCAGGAGCGGATGATACAGAATGGCTTTCTGATGACCCGGGTTATCTTGAGAAGAAGAAACTGATCAAGGAACATAATATTGCAATCTGGAGATTCCATGACCATATGCACATGAGCCACGAAGATGGTATTTACCGTGGATTTGATGAAGAATTAGACTGGGCTAAATATCGCGTAGCGGGTACTGGGGAACTCGGATGGTTTGGAGCAATTTATGAGCTTCCAGAGACAACTTTAGAGGAGCTTGCACATTTCTTCCAGAAGAAAATGGATATGAAGGTTGTCCAGCTTGTCGGTGATCCGAAAATGCCTGTAAAACGTGTCAGTGTTTTAGTGGGTGGTGGAAGCCTTGGACTTGGACAGGAAAACCTTCCTATGAGGCATATGAAACAGGAGAATATCGATGTTGCAATCTGCGGAGATATTACAGAATGGACACTTTCTGCTTACGTAAGAGATGCAGCACAGATGGGCATGAACAAGGGAATGTTAGTGCTTGGACATGAGAGAAGTGAAGAGTGGGGCATGAAGCATCTTCCAGTATGGCTTCATAGCATTACAGGTGATCTTCCGG
>ERZ773195.2467-NODE-2467-length-11702-cov-8.524255_pt1 | contig 11702 bp, 3 predicted proteins | sample MGYA00580530_ERZ773195 | MGnify/ENA primary metagenome ERZ773195 (study PRJEB29015, sample SAMEA2737751) | human gut metagenome | biome: human gut; feature: human-associated habitat; material: faeces | place: China | collected 2012 ...
GCCGCACCTCGCTCGCCGTATCGGCACTTAGAATTATGCGGTATTGCCTTTACAACTTCACAAGTATCTCCCCCGCACCGGAATCCGATTGCCCTTCTCCCCTATCCCCCAACCGCGCGTACCGTTCATCTTCATCCGCTCCCCCATCCCAAAACAAAAGGCATGTGCCCCCTTATCTCTATCATAAGGTGGGCACATGCCGTTACATTATCATGATTTTATCACGCCAAAGTCATCAGGCAATGCAGCCATCGGCAAAGCTGTTGCGCTTGGCTTTCTCTTTCTGCTGGTTGCGCTTGGCGATGATTTCTTTGCTCAGGCCAATACGGTTGGTCTTGAAGTGGAAGAACGGGCGTTCCGGTACGGTGAAAATCTCCACCGGACGCATGTAACGTTCCGGCAGGCAGGCATTGATCTTATCGCGCACATCGTCCAAGGTGTAGCCATCTTTGAGCTGGACGTACAGGTACGGCAGGAAGCAGCCCTCGTGCTCATCATCCGGCACGATAACAAAGAACTCGTCCTTGATGCCCTTGATGTCGGCATCGGCCACGATGTTCTCCAGCGGCTGCACCATCAGGTCGCCGCCGCCAAAGCGCGGGGATGCGCCGCGGGTCATCGTGTAGAGCACACCGTCCTCGGACATATAGCCGATATCGCCGGTGTGCAGCCAGGTCTTGCCGTCTGCGTGGACCTGCAGTGCCTTGGCGGTTGCTTCGGGGCGGTCATAGCCCAGCATCACGCCGGGGCCCGTCATGCAGATCTCACCGGGGGTATTGTAGGTCAGCTCTTCCTGGGTGCCGGGCTTGAAGATGCTGATGACGCTGTGGATCATCGGCACACCAACGTTGCCGTCACGCACCGGGAACGGAGCCATGGGCAGAGTGGCGTTGGAGCCAGCCTCGCTGCTGCCGTAGCCGGCAGTAAAGCGCAGGTTGCAGTTATGCTGCTTGAGGAACTCCTCAACATTGCGCAGCTGCTTGTTGTTGAATGCCTCGCAGCCGGCGCCGATGGCCAGCATGTGGGACATATCATAGTCAGCCGGAAGACGCTTGCTGCGGCGGATAACCTCCACAAACATGGGGATCAGGGGCCAGTTGTTGGGGCGGTAGCGCATCATTTCCAGGTCAACATCGTACACATCCACAAACGGATCCAGAATGAGCAGCATACCGCCGGCCAGGGGCAGCAGCATCATGGAAACCACAACAGCGATCAGAGCCGGGGGCAGGATGGTCAGCAGCCAGGTGGGGCGGAATTTATCCGAAGAGCCATAAAAGTTCATCTGGGCCAGCACGCCGATGATGCTGTGTGCAGAATGGATGACCTGCTTGGAAGGGCCGGTGGAACCGCTGGTGTAGGCGCGCAGCAGCGGGCGGTCAATGTTGACAGGAGCGGGCACAAAGCCGCGAAAACGCTGGCCCATGTTACAGAAATCAGCCCACATCATGGTATCAGAGCCACGGGCGGGAACATCCGGATACAGGGCATCCAGAGAATGCTGCAGGTAAACCGGCATAGCGGCGCGGTCGCCGCTTTCCAGAGCGGGAACGATAACATAGGTATTCACGTTGGTCTGCTCACGGTAGGCTTCGATTTCGGCCTTGGAGAAGAAGTCGTGAACAAAAATCACCTTGGCATTGGCTTTCTGAACAGCTTCAATGTTTTCTTCCAGGGTGTTGTCACGGCACAGCAGCGAAGCGCCGATGCGCTCGGCTGCCAGCAGCAGATAAATGAATTCCGGCACAGAACGCAGGAACACGGGGATCTGGTCCCCCTGCTTGATGCCAAGCACCTGCAGAGCGCGGGCGGTGGCGTCCACCTTACGGAACACGGTACCCCAGGTGATATCCACGCCATAGTAGTGCATGGCAATCACGTTAGGGTCTGCAGCGCGCACGGAGAGGTACTGCTCCACGGTGCAGGCCGGAACCTGGATACCGCGCAGAACATCCGGATAGAACTTCATCCAGGGGCGGTCAATGCTGGGCTTGCCAGTCAACATCGCGTTTTCATTCATTGCAATTTCCTCCAAATGTCTTTCCCTTATAGTTGCAGGGAATTAAATTATCCAAATCAAATCACGCCAAACCTTTATGGCGCTTTCCCCTGCTGTGCACATCGTTGCACAGCGTCGCCGAACCATAATGCTATAATTATCTTCGGTGCTGAACATAGTATACCATTCCTGTTTACGGAAAGCACGAGAATCCCATGGCACAAATTTCCAGAAATTGATTCCGCATGATTCACTTTTTTCACATGAATTTTTACGCTTTGGCATGGAGTTTTCTTGCAATTTCATTTTCCTTGGTGCAACAAAAGCCCCAGCTACCGCAGCAGCCAGGGCTTTATGTTTATGCGTATGTATGTTGTATTTTTAGATTTTGTTCATCCAGCTCTCTTGCAGTTCTTCCATTTCATCACTTTTGGCGCGAGTAATCAGATGGATTCCCTGCAGGACATGATGGATGTGCTCCGCAATGGCGTTGCGCTCTTTTGTCACGTTCTGGTCATCCAAATTCCAGACCTGATCAAAATATTCACTCAGGCGGTCTTCCATCACACTGTTGTTGACCATTGCAATCCGGTTGATGGGGCAGTTGTTATCCAGCCGAAGATACGATGCAGCGCCAGAAAGAAACATATTGGGGTCCGCCACATACTGGAAATCGTTCACAATGCGGCCGCTGATCAAGCGGAATTCAAGTTTTTCACGCTGCTTGCAAAGCTGCAGCACATAGCTGATGCACCGGCTGCGCTGATCCGGGGTAAGGTTGACCTTGTAACTGAAAAAGTCCAGCTCGCCGGAAACCGCCATGGAGGAAAATGCAGCTTCATAAATCAGGATGCGGATGTTTGTTTCCTCCACCACACCTTTGGCAAGGTTGTGTACGCTACGCAGCTCCGCAGGGGTAGCACCCAAAAAATCTTTCAGCTCGGCCTCGTGGGCGGTCAGGATCTCTTCAAACAAGTCATCCGGCAGCAGAAGCTCATTCAGGTGGCCGAACATCCACCGCAGATTGGAGGCCAGCAGCGTGTGCATATAGTCGTACTGGCTGATCAGCTGGCGCATGCTGGTATCGCGGAAAAGCTGGTCATCCCGCACGCAGAGCTTGGAGAAGTTATCATACAGGCTTTCGCAGTTCTGCGGGTCCTCGGTGGCGGTAACGGCAGCGCAGCGGCTGTGGCTGACCAGCAGGCCGGTAATGGCAAAATCGCCCTTGACCACAAACACCGCGCGCCCGGCAGCCGCGGTGCTGCCAAACAGCTTGAAATGAATATGGCTGAAGTTGGTCAGCACGTTGATAATGAGCGCGGCATCATAGATGGGGTCCCATTTTTCGCGGCTGATATCGATCATCAGCTTGAAATAGACGTTATCATAGCAGCGCTGGTCCACCAGCTGGCCGTTTTGCAGGTTGGCAACTTTCAGGCGGTATTCGCGCGCCATTTCCATCAGGTCCATCACAGCCACAATGTCCAGCTGGCTGACGCGGCGCAGCACGGGGTGCGCCATTTTGGTCAGGTATTGCAGCATGTTCAGCTCGGCCCAAAAGTCCGTATAGGGGCCAATGCGCGCCTCGCCGCTGTCCAGCTCCTCTTGCAAATAATCATATTCAGCAATCAGGTTATCATAAATGGCGGCTTTCAGGTCACTGGGGATGCTAACGCTGTATTCCCGCAGCAGCAGGTTACGGCCATCATCGGTGGCTTCATCCACCACGCAGGCACTGATGCCCTCCATCACGCGCTTTTCAGTCTTTTTGGCAGGCAGCATGCGGCCGCTGACCCATTTGCTGATATAGGAAACATCGTATTGCAGGCGCTTGGCCAAGGTATAGTTCTTGACCTCCGCAACTTCTAGCAAATGCTCCAGCAGAATGCTGAATCTATTTTTATCTTCCATTGCACCAAATCCTCTTCACCCATTTAGTTTGCACTTTTCCTTTATTTTATTATACAAGTTCCATATTTCGATTGCAAATTCAAATGATAACAGGTAAGGAAAAAATGAAGAAAATATATTAAAATCTTTCACAATTCGCAGCCGCATTCTTTGGCATCCATGCCAGTTTGTTGCTTTTTTGTTGTTTGAACTGACAAAGTTTGTTTGTTCCGCTTGTGATATCCTCCAAAAATTATACTTCGCGCGCCATATTTACCAAATTTAGCCGCAGCTTTTTAGTAGGTTTTGCCCTTGCACCGGCCTGATGTGTTCGCCATGTTTTTGTGTGTTGCCTTTATTATGCGGGTAAGGTAAATTGCGATTTTTTAATCGTGTACTATTTCTAGCTTTCGGCGGGGTGGGGTCCCCCGCCCTACTGATTGTTTAAGGGTGTGCTGCCCATTATAATTTGTTCTGTAGGGAACGGTCTTGGCCGTTCCGAGGCCTTGTCCGATTGGTCGTGATGGGATTTGTGGCAGGGCAAGGTGCCTGCGGGCGCAGTGACTGTTCCAAGGCGTTGGATTCGATTGCTTTAGGTTTGCGGCAAGGAACCACCCCTCAGGCCGCTTCGCGTCCAGCTACCCTCCAGGGGAGCCACCACAATCATGGGGTCCCCCGCCCTACTGGCCTGGCAAATATTTCACCAAACCTATGCCCACAAATACAAAAATGCCGCAGCAGACTGTTACATCTGCTGCGGCATTTTTATTTAGAGGTTAATGGGCTGGTTACAGCTCATTGTTCGGCTGTGGGATTACTGCAGAACGCCGGTGTTCTTATCGAAATGATAAGTGCGGCCATCGATGACTGCATCGCCCTTAGCCATGGTGCCATAGATCGGGTCGAAATAGTAACGCTTGTCAGCGCTCCAGCCCTTGATCATGTGGCCCTGTGCATCGTAACGGACCCATTTGCCGGTACCATCGGCGCGGTCAGCCCACTGGCCAGCTTCGGATTCCTGATAGACATCCTTGCTGGTGGCTTTCTTGCCCTGGTCAACGGCGTCCAGCCAGTACCAAGCATCGGAAGCCGGGTCATAGATTTCCTTGCCGCGGCCATCCAGGCCCTGGCGAACGCCCTTTTCGTACCAGAAGTCAGCGCCGTTGATGGTCAGCCACTGGCCGTCCAGAGCGATACCGGTGTACTCGTCAAATGCGCAAGGTACACCGTCAATATCGCCTGCGCCCTTAGCCATAGCGCCGGTGATCAGGTCAAAGTAGTAGGTGCCCTTATCGGTCGTCTGCCAGCCCTTGACCATGTGGCCGTTCTCATCGTAACGGACCCACTTGCCGGTGCCATCGGGCTTATCAGCCCACTGGCCGGCGGCGGATTCCTGATAAACGTCCTTGCTGACGGTCATTGCGCCGCCCTGGACAGCATCCAGCCAGTACCAGGCATCGGAATCGGGATCATAGATCTCTTTGCCGCGGCCGGTGGTACCCTGCTTCACGCCGTTTTCGTACCAGTACTTCTTGCCGTTTTCTTCAACCCAGCCGTTCTTCTCGCCGTACTTGGCGGTGTAGTCCTTGCCGTTGAAGTTGACAGCAGCGGTGGTAACGCCGCTGGTCTGCTTTACAGTTGCATCCACGAACTGTGCGCTTGCGCAGTTCTTATCGGTGCAGGTAAAGACAGCCATTGCGGTAATGGTGGTCTTTTCAGCAGCGCCGTGAGCGGTGCGCTCCTCGGCCTCAAGAGCCTCGGTTTCGGTGTTGTCGCCGCCGTTCTCATCCGGAGTGGTGGGTTCGGTGGGCTCAGTAGGTTCAGTAGGCTGAACAGCAGTGAAGGTTGCTTCAATCTTCACATAGTTTTCAGGCATAGTGAAGGTGTAAGTGTTGCTAGCTTCCTTAACCTTGGCTGTAATGTCTGTAGGTTTGTTGCCTTCCTGATAAGAAGCACTAGCCAGCTCATATCCAGCCTCTGCGGTAAAGGTAGCAGTAACATTCTCGCCAACCTTGAAGTACTTCTTGCCGCCCTCAAAGGTAACAGAACCATGTTCAGTCGGTGCAACCTCAACACCATATGCAACGATTTCAAACGTTGCGGTGACAGTTACGTTGTCGGCAGGCATGGTGAAGGTGTAAGTGCCGTCAGCACCAGCGGTGCATGCAACTGCAGCACCCTTGCTGTCAGCAACTTTCAGGCCGTCCTCAGCCAGCACAGCCTGAGAGTACATAGTCTCGTCTGCCTTAACAGTCAGGGTAACGGTATCACCTGCTGCGGCGGTTTCCTTATCAGCGGTTACAGTGCCGTTGGTAGCTTTGTTCACTGTCACAGTGTAGGCTTCCGGTTTCTTTTCGACATACTCTGCAGTGACTTTGACATCAGCTGCGGGCATCTTAAAGGTAGCCTTGCCTTCTGCGTTCGGGGTCAGCTTTTCGGTCTTGGTATCTTCGCCGATCTGATAGCTGTAGGTCAGGCTGTCAGCCTTGAGCTGGTAGTTATCAGCTGCCTTAACGGTAACGGTAACGTCGGTGCCTTCAACAGCTGCGGTCGGGTCTACGGTAACAGTGCCGTTATCAGCAGGAGCTGCGGTAACCTTGTATTCCTTAACAAACTCTGCGCCGACGTTGACAGGGTAAGCAGGCATTGCAAAGGTGTAGGTGTTGGCTTTTTCGGTATCAGCCTTCACTTCAACGGTCTTATCGGTGTTGTCAGCGTCTTTGTAGGTAACCTTCACGCTGCCAGCCTTCAGGGCATAGCCGGTCGCGGGCTTAGCAGTCAGGGTTACGGTTTCCTTCTCAGCTGCTTCTTTAGCGGAAGCAGTGATCTCACCATTGGTCAGGGGAGCAACATTGACCGCATAGGTCTTGGCGTTTTTGGTAACGCTGATGGTCACATCGCCGTCCGGCATGGTGAAGGTGTAAACCGTCTTCGCCTTTTCGGTGGTAGCCTGGGCTGCGGCTTCGTCCTGCGCTGCTTCCTGAACTTCAGTCAGAGCAACATCGGTATCGCCGTTCTTTGCGGTAACGGTAACGATATCGGTGCCTTCCTTTTCTACGGTCAGGGTAACGGTATCGTCCTTGATGTAGGTCTTGTTGGTGGTGCCCAGGGTCAGGGTAACGCCTTCAACTGCTTCCGGCAGGGTTACAGTGTGAGGTACGCTCTCGGTTGCAGTATGGCAATCAGAGCACAGGTACACATTGTTGCCAACGGACTTGGTTTCCAGCTCGTCCAGAGCCCAAGTATGGCCCTTGGGCAGTGCGTCGTCAGCGTACTTCTTTTCACCCTTGGTCAGGCCGTACTTGGTGGTGCGGGCCTGGGTGTAAGCGGGGGTATCGCACCATGCTTCAACGGAAACATCGGTGGTTGCGCCGCTGCTCAGGTCGCTGACCATGTCGGACATCGGCATGGTTTCAACCAGGTTAGCGCACCACATGAACTCTTCGTTCTTGTTCTTCTCGTCAGAGCTGCCCATGTTCTGGTTGTAACTCGGGTTGTAGTTCCAGGACTCGTTCTTGTAGCTCTTGCGCTGGTCATAGGAAAGGCCGGAATCATCAGTCTTTACGACCGGCTTGCCGTCCTCATCCAGCTCGTCCAGGCTCTTATAGGTGTTGGACAGGTTGGTGCCGACAGAAACGACCAGCTGATCCTTGGTGGTGTTGATGCCGGTGATCACAGTCTGGCCCTGCTGGGTGGTGGTAGCAAAGCTGTAGCTGTCACGCAGGGTCAGGCCCGCCAGAGGATGGTTCTTGAAGGTGCCCAGATACTTCACACTGCTGGTATCCTGGTCGCTATCCATGATAACCATGCTCATGCCGGGAAAGTGGGTATCGGGAACCATGTTGCCGTCCTTATCCTTGGTCAGCTTAATGCCGCCATAGACGGTGTTGTATTCCTTCACTTCTTCCACTGCGCCGGTGGTCGGGTCCATACGGTAGATGGCGTTGTTGACGTTGAAGTACAGCTTGCCATCATACAGTGCGGTAGAGTGTACCAGTGCGGGGTAGATCCGCTTTGCAGCAGCGTCTGCCAGGCACTCGGTGTTCAGGTTGTTTTCAACCTTGGTATGCTTATCTGTTACACTGGTATCGATCTTATAGATGGTGCCAGCTTTGGCCAGAACCTTGGCATTGCTGTCGTCATCATTGAAGTTGCTGCTGGTTTCCTTCAGATCGTTGTAGTACATCAGGATGATATCAAACGGGTCATCCGTCTTGGTAAAGCTGCTCATGCTGAAGCCGCCGGGCCTGCTGCTGCTGGAATCCGCTTTGCGGATATAGTAGTTCGCATTACGCGGACGTGCTTCCAGCGTATCGGGGCCCTGGTTCTGCATCTTCTTCATGAACTGCTGCATCTGGGAGTTGTTACCAGAGCTGCCGGAACCAGAGCTGCCGCTGTCGCCGTTCTCGGCCTGCTTGCGGCGCATGTCGTTATACAGGTTCTGGTTGGTCGTGGTATCAACGTAATAGAAGTAATTATCGTCGAAGTAGATGGGGCTGCAGATAGAGGTGAACCAGGTATCCTCGTAGCAGGTATCGGTGTAACGGGTCTCGTTCTTGTTATCCGCCTTGGTGTAAGAGTAATGCGGCTTGCCGTTGTTCATCACAACATTGCCGGCATCATCCTTATCGGGTTCCTTGTTTTTGGTGTAGGTGTAGCCATCGTACAGCGAGTCAATGTAATCATAGTACTTGCTGTAACGGCCTTCCAGACCGGAGGGAGAAACCAGGAAGTTGACATGGCGCAGGTCGCCTGCGTTCTCAACGCGGGTCTGGGCCATGCACTCGGTGTTCACGTCGTCATAGCAGACGTCAACATAGTACCAGTTCTTGTTGGGTTCGCCGGTGGTCATCGTAGCAGAGTTGCTGTCGCCCTGCAGCTTGTTGACCTTGACTGCGTTGAAGTAGTGGACGTTGTTGAACATGCCGCCGCCGAACGCATTACCGGCAACACTGGTATCAGAAGTATCGCAGTAATACAGGATCTGGGCAAAGTCAACAACAGCGTTATCGCCTACTTCATCAGCGGTCTTCCAAACTTCTTTGCCGTCAACGGTCTTTTTATAGATTTCCTTGTTGTCAGGCAAATTCTGGACCATGTAGTTAAATGCAGATGCATAGCCCAGGCAGATGCAGCCATACTCAACGCCCTTAGCGCCGATCCCGCCGCCCAGCAGGGCGCCGAAAGCAGTCATCTGGATGGGGTCGTTGTTGCCGCCGCCGGTGATATCGCCCATGGAGCCCATATCGAATTCTGCAACCTGGGAGATCCAGTCGTGCAGGATCAGCAGCTTGGTGACATAGTCAGCGCTGTTACCCAGCTCGGCAACCCGTGCCAAGCCTGCATCACGGATGGCTTTCAGAGCTTCGCCATAGCTCATGACATAAGACATGAACGCCTGCGGCAGCATGTTCAGCATGAATGCCATGGTGGTCGGCGGGACATCATCGTTCGGATCAATGCTGCACAATACCTTGATTGCGCCCATGGTGCCGGTGATGCTGCCATCCTCGCCCTGCTTCTGAACGCCCTTGGAGGTCCAGAACGGGGCAACCACGCCGAAGTACTCTGCTTCGTCCTGGTTGAACTGCGACAGCTGGAAGTAGTAGTAGTTCATCTGCGCAGTCGAGACATCGTAAGTATTGGTGACCTGGTTGCCCTGGTCGTCCACATACACGGCAGTCTTCTGGCTGTCGTACAGCAGCAGGCTGTTCTTGCCCTTGTTGTCGCCGCTCTGATAGGTGAAGTTCACCTTGCTTGCGTCAACCGGGTTGTTCTGCATATCGTACCAGTTGCCGCCATCCATTGCGGACACCAGGGTAACGCCGGTGCCGCCGGAGGTGGTATCCAGGGTCGGGGTGCCACCCACATTGATGTAGACGGAATTGTTATTCTGGTCTACCACAACGCTGACCGGCATGGTCTGCATCGGCTTGGTTTTGATTTCTTCGCCGCAGACAGCGCACTTGAAGGTGACGCTGGTGCATTCCCAGTCAATGGTAACGGGAGCGCCGGCAGAAATTTTGCCGGTTTCGCTGTCATAGAACAGCTGGGCGTTGCTGTAGTCATCGGCCAGCTTGCCCTCGACCTTCTTCATTTCCCAGTTGAAGGTAGCAACAAAGTTGCCATCTGCATCCTTGGACACAACATGGCTCTGGCAGGGCAGGGCGGCAATGTCGTCGGTGCGGGTGGTGGGTTCCTTGTATTCCTTCTTAACCGGGCTCTTGTCAGCGGGCACGCTGGCAGAGTAAACGGTCTTGCCGGCAACGCCGGGCTTTGCCTCGGTGGTATCCTTGGTTACGGTGCCTTCTACCTTCTGGTAGGCATCGTCCTTTTCACAGGTATACACAGCGGTGTAAGCCCAGCCGTCATCGGTCTTGGTCCAGTAACCATCGGGGGTTTCCTTCCAGGTATGGGTGTGGCCATCTTCCGGGTTGGTGTCATTCCAGTACCATTTCGGCTCGCCATAGATATGGCCGTCTGCAGCGGCGCTGGCAGCAAAGGTATCGGAGTTTTCAGCAACGTAAGCCTGTGCGTAGCTGTCAGCCTGCTGCGCAATCACTTCATCATCGCTGTTGGTCATGGACTCCATCGCAGAGATCATGCCGGAGCTGCCGGTAAAGGTAACGGCGGTCACAACGCCGGCGGCGTTCGTCTCATAGCCCAGGTCGGTAACGGCGCTGGACAGATGATACGTTTTGATGGTGGCAGCCATCACCGATGCCATCTCGTCCTTGTTCAGGCCATAGGCTTCGGTGTTGATCTTGCCGGCTGCGGCGTTGGCGTACATGGCATCGGCCAGTGCATTTTCCAACGCCGCAAGGCTCATGCCCGCCTTGCTCTGTGCAGTCGCTTCCAGCTTGGCATCGTCCTGCTCCAGTTCATGCACTTCGCCCTGGGCAGCCAGCGTTTGGGCTGTCTGCTTGATCAGGTCTGCGGTGCTGGTGAACTTGGGCAGGGACTGCACAGCGCTGGCCGCGCTTGCTGCGCTAGCTGCAACAGACTGCGCTACCGAAGAATCAATCTTGGTAGTTTCGGCTGCTGCGGGAAGCGCCACGCTTTGGGCCACCATGGCTGCTGCCAGCACGGATGCACCAAAACGCTGAAGGTTTTTCTTCATAGTTTTATTCTCCCTTAAGTGGTTACTACTTTCCCCTTTTGCGTGAAAAGTGGTACGGCAGATGTGCGGCACTTTGCAGGTGTTGATTGCAAAACGCCTGGTTGTGCTCCCTCGGTCTGGCGATCCCTTGCCGGGCTGCGGCCTGCTTTTGGGGCTTTTGGCCCCGGCACAGCGGCTGACAAAACGTTGTACCGGCTGCATGCCTTGATCCTGCAAATGATAACCTTTCCGACACATCTAGGTATATACATTATATCACAGTTGCCAGAATTTGCATAGTTAATTAGCGCGGTTTCTATGTGAATTTTTGTCCTTGAATCAACTGAAACCTGTTTTTCGCACATTATTTGCGTTGCGATGCGGTGACTCTTTGGCGGTATTTATTAACATTTTTGAATGGTTTATTCCTGTTTTTATCAAATGATTAAACATTTACCCTGATAATGTTCTTTGCAATCTCTTAATACAATCACCCGGTATTGTAATCGCGCATTTTTTGTCATTTCGGTTTGGCTTGTTGTTGAGAGATTTGGCAGAGATTGGAGGAAACTTGAAGGGAAAATTGGAGGTTGAGAATTGCCCATTATAAATTGTACTGTAGAGAGCGTTCCTGACCGTTCCGAAAACTTAGGGCAACGCCGCATAATTCTAAGTGCCGATACGGCGAGCGAGGTGCGGCAGCTGCTAAGCCAA
>ERZ773195.2473-NODE-2473-length-11681-cov-14.911319_pt1 | contig 11681 bp, 8 predicted proteins | sample MGYA00580530_ERZ773195 | MGnify/ENA primary metagenome ERZ773195 (study PRJEB29015, sample SAMEA2737751) | human gut metagenome | biome: human gut; feature: human-associated habitat; material: faeces | place: China | collected 2012 ...
GAACCGGTACCACCAGTGATCATAAGGGTTGCGTTATCAAATGCAGACATTTTAAATTTCCTCCATATTCCTAATTTTCCAATATCTATGTACTCATCCCGAAAGGCGGTATCGCGATCTTTTACTCCCCACGCCCCAACAGGCACACCTTAAAGGTCTTAAAAATAATCTTCCAATCCACCCAGAAGCTGCGCTCCTTGACGTATTTCACGTCCAGATCCATCCACTCCTCAAAAGAGAGGTCATTGCGGTGCGGGGCAATCTGCCAGTAGCAGCTCAGCCCGGGAGTCACATACAAACGCTGCTTTTCGTAGTCGCCGTACTGTTCCACCTCGCGGGGAAGTGCCGGGCGGGGGCCAACGATGCTCATATCACCCTTCAGGATGTTCCACAGCTGGGGCAGCTCATCGAGGCTGGTCTTGCGGATAAACTTGCCCACACGGGTAATGCGGGGATCGTCCTTGATCTTGAACACAGGACCATCCATCTCGTTCTGATCCAAAAGGTCGTCCAGTTCTGCCTCTGCATTGGGGCACATGGAGCGGAACTTATAGAACTTGAAGGGCTTACCGTTGCGGCCGATACGTTCCTGACTGAAAACAGGACCCGCAGACGGGTCGTCCACCACAATTGCGATAGCCGTAGCCAGCATGACCGGCGACAGTACCACCAGTGCCAGCGATGACAGGATCACGTCCTGCGTCCGGCGCCCGATCCAGTACAGGCGATGGTCGCGCAGATTTTCCTTGCGGTCAACTTCAACTTCCTTATCGATTCCGACAGTATTCGTAGCCATTTTTCTCCTCACATAAATTCGCGTTTGTTTATAGATTTCTTGTTTTAGCCTGCTTTTGCCGTAACGGTTTCGGCTTGTACCGCCTGCCTAGACGAGCGCTTCGGGTTGCTTTTCTCCCACCGCATCCCGATGGCATCCAGCTTTGCGATCCGTTCCTCTGTCAAAACAGCGCCGCTTTTTTCAGAATTCTGGCGGGTATACCGCTGCCGCTTGACCCAATTTCCGAGGTTGTAACCGTTCGGTGACACATAATCAGCCGGGACGTTCAGGTCGCCGCGAGCATCAAAGTAGCGTTTGGCTTCCTGATATCCTTCGTTCCACTGGCGGTCATTGCGATTGCCCCAGTACATTCCGATCCTGTTCAGCCGTTCAACCTGTTCGTCTGTCAGTTTTCCTTTCGGGTACGCCCATTGCTGGCTTGCGACCCATTGTCCCAGCCGTTCACCAGCCGCTGTCACATAGGAACGCGGGATATTCAGGTTGCCGTTTTCCTCATAGTAGGCTGCAGCCAATGCATAAGCCTTTTCCCACTTGGCATCGAAAATGTTCCACACCATACCGATCTCATCAAGCTGCGCGATGCGTTCTTCCTTCAGGCGTCCGTTCAGCTTCTGCTGCCGGGTCTTGATGATCCACTGTCCCAAAGGGTAGCCGTCCGGGTTGGTGTATTTGCCGGGCACCATCAGATTTCCGTAGGTGTCGTGGTATTTCCTTGCGACCTCAAATCCGTGCTGCCACGCAATTTCCTTCCGGTTGCCCCAGACCATGCCGATGCTGTCCAGCCGTTGAATCTGTTGTTCGGTCAGGATGCCTTGAATTTGTCCCTCGCGCACACGACGCTGAGTGACCAGCCACACCCCAAGGCTCAGACCGCCGGGCGTGGTGTACAGTTTCGGAACGTTCAGGTTGCCGTGCTCTGCGTAGTAAATGCTCGCCTCAGAGAAGTAGTGCTCCCAACCGGAAGAAAGGCTTGCCTGCAGCTGCTCAAACAGCACCCGACAGTCGTGCACCTGTTCGATGACCTCAAACCGCTCGGTGACGATTTTGTCACCCTCACCGTTGGCATACAGACGATGGACTGCTTCCTGCATCTCGCTTTGCAGGCCGGAAATACTGGTCAAGCCCTCGAAGTTGTTGACCACATCGAGAATCAGCGGGGCTGCGGTATCACCAGCGGTCAGGGCTCGTCCGATCTGCTGCTTGTAGATGATGGGAGAAATGGTAGGTCGGAACAGAATCACACCCGAGATTCCCTCCACATGGACACCCTCGTTGAGCATATCGATGCAGAATAGGAGTTTCAGCCGGTTGCTCGTATCCGTCTTGAAGTCCGCAAACGCCTTGTCGGTGTTCGGGTCATCTGAGTAGGCTTCGTACACCACCACGTCCGGGTTGACCCCGGCGAACCACTCCGGCACATGGGAAACCATTTCGTCCATGTGCTCCTTGTTGGCGCAGAAGACGATGTACTTGCCAGCCTTATTCGTGATATGATGGGAAAAGACCCTATCCAGACCATCCGCTTGTTCCAAAGCGCGGCGCAGCGCGTCCAGATATTTCTGATTCACATCCTGAATGCCCTGTGTTCGCAGGTTGTCCACCCGTGCCTGATACTTCGCAAGCGTTTTCTGGTACTGATAGACCGTGGTCACATATTTCGGGGCAGGCAAAATACCCCTGACGACTGCTTCGCCAAGGGTCATGTTGCTCGCAACACGGCTGTCAAAAAGCTCTTCGGCCATGTCGCGGTTATTATCCAGATATCGGATGTTTGTTGCCGTCAGCCCCAGAAGCTTTGCATCCGGGCATAACTTTAATAAAGCCACCGTGCTTTCGCCCCAACATTCCGCGCCGGCACGGTGGAATTCATCGAGTATAATATAGGCGGGCTTTTGCGCCGCAATTTCGTCCAGCTGTGCCTGCGTACAGCACATCAGTTTGGCGTAGGTATAAAAGTGAACGTTTGCCAGCGGAAAATCCGGGTCGTTCCTTTTCAGGCTCTCCAGCTGGGTCTTAAAGATATATTCACTGGGAGAAAGCCAGATCACGACCTTCTCCGGGTTGTCCTCGATCAGCTTGAACGCAATGTAGCTCTTTCCGGTGCCGGTGGGATGAACAATGGCAGCTTTGCCGTACTGCTCCATCATCCGGACTGCCGCATGATATGCTTTTTCGTTGTGCTCAAACAGACGCAATGCCACCTTGTTCACCCCTTCCCGCATAAAGGGGTATCCTTCACATGGAAAATGGAGGATACCAATCTTTCGACATCATTGTTTGATTCTCCCTATTATTTTATCATGGTTATATCTGGGAATCAATAGAAATCCTTACAAATGCATCCCACCTGACCTTAGAAAAAACCTCGCAGAAGCTGAAAGTTTTTTGCACATTGCCCAGTTCTGCATGAAAAATCCAGCAAAAAACGAAGGTGGACAGAATAAGTGGTCAGAAGGGTGTCCAAGACGCAGGAGGAAACAGAAATGGCACGACGGGGAGAAAATATACGCAAACGCAAAGATGGTCGGTGGGAAGGCCGCTATATCAAAGCGCGCACACAGGAAGGCAAAATCCAGTGGGGCTACGTCTACGGAACGGTCTATGCAGAGGTAAAACGGGTGCTGATTCAGAAGAAAGCCGAGGCAGGCTTCTACAACCTGAAAAGAACCGACCTGACCTTTGAAGTACTGGCTGAGGTGTGGTTGCACTCCCTGCGGAACAGCATAAAAGAATCCACCTATGCGCATTATTCGTACACGCTGCACAAGTATCTTCTCCCGGTTTTGAGCATAGTGCCCGTTGCGTCCCTTGACGAGAGCTTTCTGGAACAGGCCATACAGCAGATCATTGCGCCTACGGATGCCGCACACAAGCCGCTGGGAAACTCCTCTGCCCGGGAATGTCTCTCGATGCTGCGCCGCATCTGCAAATATGCCGCGCATTTACGCCTGATCCGTCCGATGGAACTGGAAGCAGCACTGCCAAAAGCTATTGATAAAACATCTGTGCCACTCTCCCCGGCAGAGCAGCAGCAGCTTTATCAGTATGTACAGGAGAACCCTACGCCTCGCAAAATCGGCTTATTATTAGGGCTTGAACTAGGTCTGCGTATTGGTGAGATTTGCGGCTTACAATGGGGCGATTTTGACCTGAGACTTGGAACACTGAAAATCAGCCGGACAGTCTGTCGAATTTCCTGCGGAAACGGGCATACAAAGGTGGTCATCCAAACGCCTAAAACCCGCACCTCCCGCCGGGAAATTCCAATCCCGAAATGTTTATTGGTGATGCTGAAAAAACTGCATGGAAACGCCAGTAATGCTACATGGTTTCTATCTAGTAATGAATCCAAACCCACAGAACCTCGTTGCTACCGGAAAAGTATCAAGGCGTATCTGAAACAGGCGACTGTCCGGCAAGTACGTCCGCACGCGCTGCGCCATACCTTTGCTACCACCTGTCTGCAGGCGGGGTGCGATGTAAAGACCCTCAGCGAATTGTTAGGACACGCCAATGCCAACATCACCTTGCAGCGTTATGTGCACTCTGACCTGACTCGAAAGCGCTGGGAGATGAACCGGATTTTCTCCCATCAAGTGTCCATGAGGGGCAGAAGCATGCTAAATATGACGTAGCGGCGCACGATTTCTTTGCCGTTCCTCCATTTTCCATATGGAGGATACTTTTTTTATTAAATATATTCTTTGCCATTACGCGGCTGCACATTCTCTGTATCATAAAATACTTTTGCATCATACGCAGATGCGTATGCATAGCTGCACGGATTTCTGTAACATCATAGTGAGGTGAACTTCATCACGACTGTAAAAGATGCCGTCGCCAAATGCTTTGAACAGCTCTACGACCAGCGGTGGATATTTCCCAACGAGTTAGCGGCCCGCGCCGGTGCATATTCCAAAATCGATTTATTGTTTTACTCATAGATATATTTTTATTCTACAAACTGCACCTCTTGCGAACATAAAAAACGCGTGTTATACTGAAGCCATCAAAAAACATTGGAGGTGTCTCTTATGCCCCGTCCCAAAGGAAGCAAGAACAAGACCAAGACCGTAAAAGCAACCGTTGACTTTGCTGCACAGATTGCTGAAAAGCAGTCTGCAAAGGAAGCCGCTGCCGCTGAAATCGCATCCATCACCGCTAACATCGATGCGCTGAAAGCTGACCTAAAAACCAAGAAGGCAGCGCTGAAATCTATCGACAAGGAAATCGCCAGAATCGAGGCTAAAAAGGTCAAAGCTGAAACCAAAGCAGCGGAATCCGCAAAGAAAGCCGAAGCGGAGGACGTGCTGAAAAAGCTGCTGGCAAGCGGCGTGAGTGCAGACGATATCCTCGCAAAGCTGAAGTGATCTGAAAATTTCTGACGCAGCAGTTGACGGAAACATCTACGTCGCAAGCAGTGCAACTTGGTACCAACTTGCAATTTTTGAATCGGATTTTTCAAAATCCAAATTCAAAATGCTTGTTGGGCTGTGCCCAAACCCCTTGTGTTCTGCGTCCGGTGGATGCAGGCTGCGCATTTTTGCAAAACGCTTTTTTGATCTGAGTGCCGATGCCTGTGGTATCGGCACTTTTTGCACAGATAGATTCCCGGAAGCAGATAATAGTGCTATGCAGCACATCCGGAATTGTGCTATACTTGATTTACATAAACCTGTTTGCCCTAAAAAGTTGGAGGTGTTCATGGCTACACGAACCATTTGTTTTCCCATATCCGGCTACCCCTATTGCAAAGAACAGCCGGTGACATTCACATGGATAAAAGGTAGCAAGCGGCAGAATATCCGTGCCGTCCATGATGCCGTCCATACAACAGACCCGGATGTTTCAATTTTGGAAGTCAGCTCTGCATCCGTTCAGCCGGAGGGTGAGGCTGTTTCTTCTCTGCGGCTTCTGCTGCATCTGGATTCTGTTGCGCAGGATGTGCCCATCAGCACGGTTTTTGAAGCCGCCAAGGTATTTGAACATGGCGGTCCATTCGCTGACCTTCTGACCTGTGCGCCATCCAAAGTCCACAAGGACGCTCGGCTGCGAACCAATGGAAAGCTGCTACGCTACTCTTTGGAAGGAAGTGAGTATCCGATAGAGCCGCACCCGGATTCATTTTTTGAGTGGCTCTACTGCCGTGCGTTGAAGCAGTTCCCGGAAAAGGCTGCGCAGCTGAGCAGATATAATGCCTTTTCTGATATTGCTGCCGCAGCGGATTCTAAAAAGTATTATGGCGATTCCTCGCGGGCGGCTGCAATCTATGTAGGCCTTGCAGCGGCTGGAAAACTTCCGTGCATCGATTCCTATGAATCATTCATTGCGGAAGTTTACACGGAGCCAAAGCCTTTGCCCAAGTCTGGAAAGTCTGAGGTTGCTTCAAAAAAGACACCCGAGGTTTCTGCACCGGCAAAGGAGATTCCTGCAGACGAATCGTCACAGTCCGATAACGCAAATATTCCGGACGGTGCGCAGATGGAACAGATCCTTGAGCTGCCCAAAGCGACCTGTCTGCTCCTCTCTTTGGCAAAAAATGCTGGTCTTTCTGCAAATAATTCCAGTGAGCTGGCGTATAAGGGAAAGGAATTTTTTCTTGACGCTTATCAGAAAGCACTGAAAAACAAAACGCTCCAAATCAATGTCCATAAGAACAAGTTCACATTTCCGATGGAGGAGCATGACAGCGGATTTCATGCGGTCGGAGTACTGACCCGTTCGCCTGCTTGGGAATATGGATGGAAGTTCAACTATCTGGCCGAGAATACACCCGGAGCAGAAAAGCCCGAAGTCAAAGCAAAAATCCAGAAGCCTTTGACCGCATTGGAGCATCTGGAACGCTGTGGGTATAAAATCGTTCAGCAGGTCGTGCCGGAAAAACTCCCACCGATTGCTGTTCAGCGGATGGCATGGAAAACAGGCGAGGCTCTTTGCGACCCGGTGGTGGTGGATTTCTTGCAGTTTATCCGAACACATATGCAGAGCGACGGTTCTTTTTCGTTCCGTATCCCAAAGGGTGCGTCCAAAAAATCGTTTGCCACACTTTCAGAGATTGCTCAGACGTGGGACAAAATGGGGCTTTTTGCAGCCATTGTGATTTATCCGCAGAATATCGTCTATGAACTTGCGCAAAACGAAACCGTCCGGCATTTTTTGAGTGGAAAGTGGCTGGAGCTTTTTGTAGAACATCAGGTTCAGCAGATTCTGAACCGCTATCGGGAGGAGCAGGGCGCAGAAGTTTCGGTTTGCTCCAATGTGGTTCTTTCAGAAACAGCATCCGTAGGGAGCACGCATGAGCTGGATGTCGTGTTCTCCATCAATGGAAAATTTTTCTGGGTAGAAGCCAAATCCTCCAGCCGAAGCATTGATTATGGAAAATATGCTTCTCTGTGCGAAAAGCTGAACGTGACACCAGAAAGCTTGCTTTTGGTCAACAGCGATTTGTCCGTGGAAGAGTGCGAAGGTGTTTCTTATTTCTGGAATTACCGTGTTGCAAACTGTGCAACGATCACGCAGGAACTGGAAAGCATGATCGCTAAACAAATTGAAAGCACCGGAAATGCTGTTGCGAGTACAGACTGAGCAATAATCAAAAAAGGCCCTGAGAACCCTGCCGGATAAGCGGCAAAGTTCTCAGGGTCGTATTGTTTATCTGGAATGTTCGGTTTGCTCTGGCTTCTTTTCCTCATCGAAGAAAAGCTCAATATTTTTCTGTGCTCGAAGAAGCTCCTGCATTTCTTCTTTCGCTTTGCGATAGTCCGGGTAGCGTGCTTTCTTTTCTGTCAGCAGCTTGGAATATTCCGCATCCAACTCTTTGACCTTGGGGAGCGTTTTCAAATTGGCTTCATCAAACGCCGCTTTCGCTGCCTTGTGCAGGGTGATCTCCGTGCGGTGCGTTTCCAGAAAGCGCTTGCTGTATCCGGTCTTGCGGTAGGCGTCATAGACCGGACGCGTCTTGGCGTAGTTGATGATGTGCGCTTTCAGCACTGCAATTTCTGTCAGCCGCTTCTCTGATGCTTTAATGGAATCGCCCAGTTCATGATAGCGGGCGGTGGCAGCGTCCACACGCTCCTGCATTTCCTCTATGCTGCCGATTTTATTTTCCTGTAAGAAGATCAGCGTCCGGGACATTTCTTTTAAGTTGTGCTGCTTTGCCCAGCGAGCAAAACCCGTGCCTTTTCCCTCGACTAGTTTTGCCTGAATGTCCACCAGCATCTGAAATTTCTGCTCCGGTGCAGGACACTTTTGCCGAGGCCGATGCTCCACTTCCCCTGCAAGGACAGCTTTCAATTCTTCCTCGCTGTACCCTACCCCCAAAGTGCGGAACCGGATGAATCGTTTCTGCCGTGCGCCCTTGACGGAGGTATATTTTCCGCGTTTGACTTCATAGCCCTGCTGCTCCAGCTTTTGCAGAAGCTCCTCGTAGTCCTTGGGCTTTTCAGCCAGAATGTTGTCGATCACACTGCATAACCGGTCACGATTGCTCTCCCTTGGCGGGTAAAGTGTACGCTTCTGCCGCTCCCGGTAAGGCTTTATCTCAATGACGGAGAGCTGATGTTCTAAGCAGATCAGGTCACTCAACCGCTGCACTGCCAAAGCTGAAAAGAAAAAATCCCGGAATTTTCGTGTTCCATCCAACGCAGTAGAGTTATAAATAATGTGGTTGTGGATGTGTTTCCTGTCCGTGTGAGTTGCAACGATAAATGCATATTTGCCCTTGGTAAAGCGCATCGCCAGTTCGTAGCCCACCTTGTTGGCCTCCTCTGCGGTGATCTCACCGGGGCGAAAAGACTGCCGAATCTGATAGGCAATCACATCATTTTTCTGTCTGCGCCCTGTGGCAAGTTCGTATTGACGCTTGGAAAGCATAAATTCTTCGTCTGCGGTCAATGGGCTGCACTCGTAGCTACTGACCAGCTCTCCCCTGTTTGTTTTGTCAGGATTCTTCGCGTAGTCCGTACGGCTTTTCAGGCAGGCCGCAACCGACTTGCCTTTGTTTTTGTGCAGCGCAATCAAACGTATTGCAGCCATTCTGAATCACCCCCGTGTGACAGCCAATACTTGAGCCACTTGTAGCGTTCGCAGCCCCAAACAAAAAAGCCGCCCGAAGGCGGCAAAGATAAAAATACTTACAGTTCTGCAAGCCATTCGCTGAACCGTCCGATGCCCTCTGTGATAGCAGTTGCGCCGAAAAAGAGAACGAAGCAGATAAACTCCGCCACCAGCAGAATGAAAAACTGATCCCAAGTCTGGCGGTAGGCGGTGTAAATGCCGCAGCCGAAGATGTAGAGCATCAGCGGCGCGACCACATAGCTGGACAGAGTCAGCAGCCACTTTGCCATCAGAGCCAGAAACGCCACAAAGAGAGAAATCGGGAAAAGAGCAATTTTCTTCAGCGTAAACATCATATCGAACACCAACCTTTCTTTTCGGCTCTATTATAAAGGTATCAGCTATTGCGTTGCAAGGATGTCAACTGTTATGTACCCCGCAGTCCTCCAACTGCGGGGAAAGTTTTAAAGTTCTGCCAACCGGGAAAGAATCTGCTTGCCGATGCTGATTAGTTCATCCAGCCGCTGCTGCAGGTCCTCCAGATCGGCGGCGTAAACCCGACCATTTTCATTGGCAGCTTTGGCGTACTGGTTCAGATTGTTACTGCACATCTGCAAAAGATACGCCATGCGGCGCAGTTGCGGCAGATCCAGATGCAGACAATATCCGTCCAGCGCCATCTTGCGCAGATAGGAGCCGATGCTCAGAATGCCGCTGGATTCCATTTTGTTCCGAATCCGCTCCAACTCCGGTTTGCTGACCCGGAAATGGAGTTGCTGGTCGCGGCGGTCGCTCACCGGGCATCACCATCCTTATCATAATAGCTGCGGAACGGTTTGACAGGCTCCGACTGATTGGTCTTTTCCCCCAGTGCAGCCAGCACAGACGGACGAGTTGCAGGTGTTTCGGTTTCCTCGGTTTCTTCGGGAGCATCCTGCGAGGAACTGCGGTCACGGTCGATGTTCAGCAAGGCGTTCAATTCAGCAAGGCGGGCAGACTTTTCGGCCAGTTCTTCCTCCTGTGCAAAGGGCTTTGCCACTTCGACCTCTGCGGCCTGCTTCTGCTGTTCAAGGTTTTGCAGAGCATTTTCGGCATCTGCAATACGGTCAGCGAAATTGTCGATGGCATTGTCCAGACGAGTGATATTGCCGCGCGCATCATCGCCCAGCGACACCGGGTAACTCAACTCTGCCCGGAGTACGGCCTGATGCTCATTTTTGAAGCTGTCGAATCGGATGTTCAGTTCAAAGCCACGGTAGGTGCCCAGCAGCATCATATCAGCATTGGGCATCTCCTGCCGAGCCAGCAGCAGCCGTTCGCCTGCAGCCTTTTTGTCATCGTACACCATGCCCTTGATGGTCATGCCGCAGAAGTTTTCTTTGTCCTGCGGGTGTGCTGCTGCAATCTGTGAATCCTGTTGTAAAGCAGCAATGCGGGTTTTCTGTTTCTGGATCTCCTCCGGGAAAGTTTTGAGCAGCTTATCCTCCAGACGATATTTCTGATTCTGGAAGTCTCCGCGCAGAACTTTCAATTTTGCCACCTGCACGTCCAAATCCATCTTTTCCCGGATGCGCGGGTCACCAGCACACAGAGCCTTGATTTCAGCGTAAGACAGAGCCTGCTCATCAATATCATCGCAGGAGCGCATAGGCGACTTGCTCGTCATGATCTGCGAAATGAACTTCTGCTTATTCTCTAAGGTCTGGTACAAGTAGGCGTCAAATGTCGATTCAGTGACGTAATTATAGACGTACACTTGTTTGTTTTGATTGCCTTGACGGATGATTCTGCCATTGCGCTGAGTCATATCCGACGGACGCCAGCCTACATCCAGATGATGCACTGCCACAAGAAGCGTCTGGACATTTGTACCGGCTCCCATTTTGGCAGTGCTGCCCAGCAGCACACGCACCTGTCCGCTGCGTACCTTGGAGAAAAGTTCTGCTTTCTTGTTCTCCGTATCTGCGTTGTGGATGAACTCGATCTCCTGTTCGGGCACACCGGCGTTGAGCAGCTTGGTGCGAATATCATCATAGACGTTGAACGAACCGTCCCCCTTGGGAGTAGACATATCGCAGAAAATCAACTGGGTCAGCTTCTGATCTTTGCCCTCCTCCCAGATTTTCAGCACGTTCTGCACACAGACATTCAGCTTGCTGTTGGGGTCGTCCGGCAGCATGGGGTTCATCAGGCGCACATCCAAGCCAATCTTTCTACCATCGTTGGTGACGCAGAGCATATTGTCCACAGACGCATCCACGGTGCCGGAGTGAATCTCGGCGGCACGCTTGCTCAGCTCCTGCACCATCTCCTTTTGGAGGTCGGACGGCTTTGCCACCACCGTTTCAAGCTTTGCCTCCGGCACAGGCAGATGAAGCTGGTCGGCAGTCTTGATGTCTGCAACCTCCTTGAACATGGACATCAGTTCCGGCAGGTTAAAGAACTTGGCAAATCTAGTCCTCGCCCGATACCCTGTACCTTCGGGAGCAAGCTCGATGGCGGTGGTGGTCTCACCAAAGGTAGATGCCCAACAGTCGAAGTGGGTCAGCTTTTTCTGCTGGAGGGTGCTGTATTGCAGATAGCGCATGACCGTGTACAGCTCGGTCATGGAATTGCTCACGGGTGTACCCGTGGCAAACACTACGCCACGCCCTCCGGTGATCTCGTCCAAGTATCTGCACTTGCCAAACATATCGCTGGATTTTTGCGCTTCGCTGGTGGATAATCCTGCGACATTGCGCATTTTTGTCGTGAGAAAGAATGTGCAGCACCTCCGCGGCTGCGAAGCAGTCCGCAGAGTAGTCTGCTTTGTTGTGATAGGTAACTTTTT
>ERZ773195.2484-NODE-2484-length-11649-cov-7.955322_pt1 | contig 11649 bp, 8 predicted proteins | sample MGYA00580530_ERZ773195 | MGnify/ENA primary metagenome ERZ773195 (study PRJEB29015, sample SAMEA2737751) | human gut metagenome | biome: human gut; feature: human-associated habitat; material: faeces | place: China | collected 2012 ...
CAGACGAAACGCTTTGTTTGCAAATATCGTCCTGTCGTTTTCTATCCCCACAAATTCTCCATTCACTGCCCCGCAAAAAGATCTGCGGATCACATCCACACGCGGTTTGGTAACCGGATGCTTTGCTACGAATGTGGTACAGCAGTCTTCATACGGAAGAATAGAAATCTCGTAGGTGTCAATCTTCTTGGCAATCGTCACGATATCTTCTTTATCAAATGCAATCAGCGGACGGAATACCGGAAGGGTACATACATCGTTGGTTGCCGCAAGACTCTGTACAGTCTGACTTGCCACCTGACCGATACTCTCACCGGTGATCAATCCTAAAGAGCCTTCTTCCAAGGCAATATGCTCTGCGATTTTCATCATATAACGACGCATAATGATCGTCAGCTCATCATGCGGGCATTTGTCATAAATCGCCAGCTGAATATCTGTAAAGTTAATAACATGCAGATTGATCGGTCCGGTATATTTGGAAATGATCTTTGCCAGATCCACGACCTTCTGCTTGGCGCGCTCCGATGTATAAGGCGGCGCATGGAAATAGGTCGCATCGATGGTAACACCGCGCTTTGCAATCATGTAGCCTGCCACCGGGCTGTCGATTCCGCCGGATAAGAGCAGCATGGCTTTTCCGTTTGTTCCGACCGGCATACCGCCCGGTCCCGGAATAACCGTCGAGTACACATTGATCTGGTTGCGGATCTCGATATTAAACATCACCTGCGGCTTGTGGACATCCACGCTCGTCTCCGGGAACGCCTCCAAAATCCGCTCGCCCATCTGGGCATTGATCTCCATCGACTCCAACGGGTAATTCTTTCTCGCACGGCGCGCATTGACCTTGAACGTAAAATGCTTGTCCGGGTATACCTCGTCGATATAGCGGATCACTTCCCCCGCCAGCGCATCAAAGCCTTCGTCCTCCAACAGCACAACCGGACAGATTCCCACGATACCAAACACATGCTGCAGTGCCTCCACAGCTCCATCGTAATCGTATTCGCCCTCCATCTCGACGTAGATTCTGCCCTGCTCCTTGCGGATATGGAAAGTGCCGTCCACCTTCTTTAAGGCATGATTCATCTGGCTCACCAGCGCATCCTCAAACAGATAACGGTTCTTCCCCTTGATGGCAATCTCTGCATATTTAATCAAAAATGCTTTATATGTCATGACTCTCTCCTTTACTTTCTGGTGAACTTTCTGCGGAACGGAATGATCTCTTTCATTTTTTCGACCGCATAATCCACTTCTTCTTCCGTTGTGTTGACGCAGAAGCTGATCCGGATCGTGGACTCCAACTTCTGCTTCGGCAGACCGATTCCCTGTAAGGTGCGGCTCGGCGCAGGCTTATTGGACGAGCAGGCGCTTCCCGCTGACACATAAATGCCGTATTCTTCCAGGGAATGGAGCATCACTTCACTTCGCACATCCTCGATCGTGACACTCACAATCTGTGAAGAAGAGTCCCGTCCCGTTTTACCGTTTACCGCCACTCCCGGGATCTGTGTCACTTCATCGATGAATCTCTGCTTGATCTCATACATATGATCGACCTTCGCGTCAAAGTTCTCATAGATTTCCGCCGCTGCCTCGCCGAGTGCAGCCACGCCCGGAACGTTCTCCGTACCGGAGCGCATTCCCTTCTGCTGACCGCCGCCGTAGATGATCGGTTTTACTTTTACCTTATCGCGGATATATAAAAATCCGGTTCCTTTCGGCGCGTGGATCTTGTGTCCACTCACCGAGAGCAGATCAATCCCCATCTTTTTCGGGCAGATGCGGAATTTGCCGTACGCCTGAATCGCATCCACATGAAACAGCGTGTCCGGATTCTTCGCCTTGATGACCTTCGCCGCCTCCTCGACCGGTTCAACCGCACCAATCTCGTTGTTCACCATCATGATGGACACCAGCACCGTATCTTCCCGCACTGCATCCCGCAGTTCCTCCAGCGAAATAATACCGTCATGATCCACAGACAATTCCGTGATCTCATAGCCGAGTTCCTTTAAGTAGGCAAGCGGCGCCTGTACCGACGCATGCTCAATCGACGTCGTGATGATATGCTTTCCCTGGCGCTTGTTTGCCAGCGCTCCGCCGATCAGCGCCATATTGTTCGACTCCGTGCCGCCCGACGTAAAGACGATCTCCTTCTCATCGCAGCGGAGCGTCTTTGCGATCTGCTCTTTTGCTTCTTTAATATAATCCTCCGCCGTCTTTCCCATGTTGTGCAGGGAGGACGGATTGCCGTAATCTTCCGTTAAGATCTGCACCATCCTTGATAAGCCCAGCCGCCGCAAGGCCAACATCCAGCCGGATTACGAGGGCTTTCAGGTGCCTGACGAGTTCGTGGTGGGCTATGGTCTGGACTACGATGAAAAATACCGCAACCTGCCCTATGTCGGTGTGCTGAAGCCCGAGGTCTACACGAAGTAACGTGTCCATTATAAAAATCCAGAACTGGAGTTGATTTTTTTGCAACCGAAGAAACCCCGTTTCAATCCGCTGGTGATCGCCATTGTGCTGGCAGCCGTGCTGATGGTGTGGTCGGTGCTGGGCGGCACCGGCGGCAACGCTAACGGCTCCTCCATGGCTTATTCCACGGTGGTACACTATTTTGAGAGCAATCAGGTCACCAAATTCTCGCTGGATCTGAATACCGGCGTGATTACCATGACCCTGAAGGAGGGCGCACAGGAGCTGCCCAACGCTGCCGAGCAGACCACCACCCAGTCTACGAGCGGGCTGCTTTCCGGCCTGCTGTCCTCCTCTTCCGCTGCCCCCACCGGGGTGAAGAAGAACGATGACGGCACCGAGACAGTCAGCTATAAGCTGCCCTATGCCCGGATGTTCGTGGACCATGTGTCGGACTACATCGCCCAGTACGATGCAGCCAACCCCGATGCACCCATGGTGTACGACTATGTGCCCGCCAAGGAGACCATCCCCTGGATGGAGATCCTGTTCTATCTGGCTATGTTGGGCTGCACCGGTTTTTTGCTGTTCTCCATGATGCGTGGCGGCGCCGGTGGCGGCGGCATCATGAACGTGGGCAAGGCCAAGGTAAAGGACGAGCACGAGAACAAAAAGACTGCCACCTTTGCCGATGTGGCCGGTGAGGACGAGGAAAAAGAGGAACTCAAGGAAGTTGTGGAGTTCCTCAAGAGCCCCGATAAGTTCAATACGCTGGGTGCCCGCATCCCCCACGGTGTGCTGCTGGTGGGCCCTCCGGGTACCGGTAAGACCCTGCTGGCCCGCGCCTGTGCAGGCGAGGCGGGGGTGCCCTTCTACTCCCTCTCCGGCTCTGACTTTGTGGAGATGTATGTCGGCGTGGGCGCATCCCGCGTGCGTGACCTGTTCGATAAGGCCAAAAAGACCATGCCCTGCATCATCTTTATCGACGAGATCGATGCTGTGGGTCGTCAGCGCGGCGCAGGTCTGGGCGGCGGTCACGATGAGCGCGAGCAGACCTTGAACCAGCTGCTGGTGGAGATGGACGGCTTTGAAGCCAACGATGGCATCATCGTCATGGCGGCCACCAACCGTGCTGATATTCTGGATAAGGCGCTGCTGCGTCCCGGCCGCTTTGACCGTCAGGTCTATGTGGGGCTGCCGGATGTCAAAGGCCGCGAGGAGATCCTGAAGGTGCATACCCGCAACAAGCCCCTTGCACCGGACGTCTCCCTGAAGGTTATTGCCCAGCGCACCGCCGGTTTTGCCGGTGCAGACCTTGAGAACCTTGTCAACGAGGCCGCTCTGCTGGCAGCCCGCCGCAACCGCAAGGCCATTACCATGGAGGATATCGAGGAAGCCTCCATGAAGGTGATGGCTGGCCCCGAGAAGAAGAGCCGCGTGGTCACCCCGGAGGAGAAAAAACTCACCGCCTACCACGAGGCCGGTCACGCAGTGGCAGGCTTCTACTGCAAGCATCATCCCCGCGTGCACGAGATCACCATCATCCCGCGCGGTCAGGCCGGCGGCTACACCATGTATCTGCCCGAGAAGGATCGCAGCTATGTGACCAAGGGTGAAATGTTTGAGGACATCGTGTCCAGCTTGGGCGGCCGCGTGGCCGAGCAGCTGATCTTGGAGGACATCTCCACCGGTGCTTCCAACGACCTGCAGCAGGCCACCAATATCGCCCGCCAGATGATCACCCGCTACGGCTTCTCCGAGCGTCTGGGCCCCGTGGTTTACGGCACCTCGCAGGAGGAGACCTTCCTTGGCCGCGACTTTGGTCAGGGCAAGGGTTACAGCGAGACCACCGCTGCCGAGATTGACAGCGAGACCCGCGATATCATTGACGAGGCCTACGAGACCTGCCGCCGCACCCTGACCGAGCACATCGACCAGCTCCATGCGCTGGCCAAGGCTCTGATGGAGCGCGAAAAGCTCAACGAGGAGCAGTTCAACACCATTATGGCCGGTGGCACCCTGCCTCCCTGCGAGGATGCAAAGCCCGAGCAGGCACAGCCCGACCAGACCGTGCAGACCGCCCCGGTGCAGTCCGCAGAGCCTGCGGAGACTGCCGAGCGTGCAGAACCCGCCGAGCAGGCCGAGCCTGCCCAGCCGGAAATGCCGCAGCCGGATGCCCCGGAGCAGCAGGACTAAGCTTTTTTAGGAAAGGAGCGAGCATCGTGGAGGAAAATTTTAACCCGGTCGCACAGACCCGCGCAAACTACTATACCCCCGGCAGTCCGGTGCAGTTTGTCTGCGTGGAGCTGCTCAAGGGAGACGTCAGCGGCGAGCATGCTGTCTGCCTGACCTTTAAGAATATTTCCCGCGTGACCCTGACCGCACTGGAAATCCACTTCAAGTGCAAGGGCGTGGATGGCGTGATCCTGTGCGAGGATAAGTTCGAGTACCGGGATCTGCAGGTAAAACCCGGCGAGCTGTTTGGGCAGGATGATGCCGTGTTCATCACGGCCAAGGCCATCACCAGCGTGGATGTTACCCTGTGCAATGTGTACAACGGCAAGCGCGTGGTGCATCTGGACGGCATCAAGCGTGTGCGTCTGCCCGCACCCCGCCGTCTGGCTCCGGAGCTGCAAAAGGCGCTGGAGGCCCGCATGAACCGCACCGGGCTCAAGTATCAGCCGCAGGTGTTCGAGAACGGCTGGTACTGCGCCTGTGGCGCCTTCCACCCCACCGAGGAGGACACGGTTTACTGCTCGGAGTGCGGCTGCGACCGTATCCTGTTGCAGAACGCGCTGAACACTCTGCTGCAGCCCGCTGCCCCGGCAGACGAGATGGAAATGCCCCTTAACGCCCCGGCTGCTCCCGCAGCGCCCGCTGCGGTGGAGGAGCCTACCCGCATCGTGGGCGCAGCCCCTGCTGCTCCGGCGGCTCCCGTAGAAGAGCCCACCCGGGTCGTGGGAGCACCGGTCTACGAGCCAAAGGCTGACCCCATCCAGCCTGTCTCGGAGCCTACCCGGGTGCTGGATGCCTCTGTCCGCGCACCGCTTTCCGGTGCTGCTGCGGCAGACGAGGGTACCCGCGTGATCCCCGCCCGCCGTCCGGCTCCGGTGCGTCAGCCCGCGCCTGTGGAGGACGAAGGGTACGAGGAGTACGAGGACAGCCGGGACAGCGTGGCAGAAGCGCTGATCCGCTGGGTGCCGCCTATTACGGCCATCCTGTGCGCAGCCATCGCGCTGTGCGGTTTTGTGTACTACCAGTTCGTGCTGTAAAATAAGATCATCCCGGCGGAGGGGGCAGCGTGCCTTCTCCGCCTTTTGTGTGCGCTGCACAGAAAGGAAATACCATGCCGGAACAAGCCTTACAGGTGGCTTTTGAGATCAAGACCGCCTGCGATGAGATCAGCCGCCGCCTGCTGCGCTGGCACTGGGAGCGCAAGCCCGGGGCGCACAGTCTGGATGCGCTGCTGGAGTATATTGCTGCCCGCAAGCAGGAAAGCCCGGATTACTACGACCGTATGCCGGATCTTACCGGCAAGACCAGCTGGCAGCAGCTGGACACTACCCTGTGTATGCGGGTGCTGCTGGACCCGGAGACCGATGCCGCCCGCCCGCTGGACCTGCTGGGCAACACGGCGCACCCCTCTGCCGCCCGCCATGCCTGCAACGCCATCCGCACCGCCCGCAACGAGGCAGCCCATGCGGCGGTTGCAGCAGACGGCGCACAGGCAGCCCTGCTGTTCAACGAAGCCATCGAGGCGCTGGAGGAGGGCTACGCCGGTACTGCCTTTAAGGAAAACGAGCTGGCGCAGTATTACCGTGAGGCAGAGGACTACCTGAGCCGCTGCAGCGAGGGCAAGCCCCTTAAAGTGCGCCAGAGCAGCCCGCAGAACGCACAGCAGGGAAAAGCCGCCGCCCGCACAAAGCCCCGCAATCCCCAGACTGTCCGCAGCACCAAAAGCACTGCCGCCCGCAGCCGCAGCACCGGTACAAAGCAGAGCCGCGGCACAGCCTCCCGCAGCAAAAAGCAGCAGACCGGCGGCGAGAGCAGGGTGGCACTTGGTATTATTCTGGCAGCGCTGGTGCTGGGACTTATCGCACGCGCCATCAGCATGGGACTTGTATAAGCGCTACGGTTTTCGCAATTCTGGCGGTAAATCAGAAAGCAAGATTGTTTGGATTGTGTAAAATCACCAAAAAAGCAGCGGGCAGCCCCACAGAAAAACGGTCATTGCACCTCTTGCGGGAAATATGAAACGGATTTATAATAAGCATGAAAACGTTTACACATTACCACCGGAGAGGGAACGGAGAAAATACCCCATGACCATCAGTGATATTGCAAAGATGGCAGGCGTTTCCAGCGCTGCGGTCAGCCGCTATTTGAACGGCGGCCCCCTCAGCGAGCAGAAGCGCGCCGTGATACAAGCCGTAGTGGAAAAGACCGGCTACAGCCCGGATACTGCGGCGCAGACCCTGCGCACCGGCAAGGTGCGTCAGGTGGGGGTCATTGTGCCCAGCATCAGCTCCCAGTCGGTGGGGCAGATCACCAGCGGCATTGCAGCCGAGTTGGGGGCCAGCCGCTACCTGATGCTGCTGGCAGACACCGAGCTGGACGGGCAGATGGAGCTGGAATATCTTACAGCGCTGCAGCGCAATCATGTGGCCGGTATCATCCTGCTGGGCTATGATTCCAGCCCGCAGCTGTGCAAGGCGCTGAAAGACTGCCGTGTGCCTGTGGTGGTAACGGGGCAGCGTTTTGCAGACCTGCCCTGCGTTTATAACGACGACCGCTCTGCTGCCCGCGACCTGACCCGGAAGATGCTGGAGCATGGCCGCAAAAATATCGTGTACATCGGCGGTAGCGAGCAGGACGCCGCCACCGGCATAGCCCGCCGTCAGGGTGTGCAGGATGCACTGCGGGAGGTGGGACTAAACGCAGATGGTCTGCCCCGCGCTTACTGCGCCGCCTTTTCCATGGAAGAAGGGCACCGCTGCATGGAGGAGCTGCTGGCACGCTGCCCGCAGCTGGACGGTGTGGTCTGCGTGACAGACACCGTAGCCTTTGGCGCTTTGCGGGTGCTGCGCGCTGCCGGGCGCAGGGTAGGGGAGGATGTCGGCCTTGCCGGCATCGGAGACAACTGGGCAGGCAAGGTGGTGGAACCCGGCCTGACTACCATCCGCTTCTATCAGCGGCAGGTCGGGCAGGAAGCTGCCCGGATGCTGCTGCAAAGCCTGGAGCATACCGGGCCGGACGCTGCGCCGGTGCGCCAGACCACGTTGGGCTATACACTGGTAGAGCGCGGCTCACTGTAAAAAAAGAGGAACGAATGAAACAGAAATTGATCTTTTTAGATATCGATGGCACTCTGCTGCCCCCGGGCGAGATGCTGATCCCCCAAAGCACGGTGGAGGCGCTGCACAAGGCGCACGCCAACGGCCACAAGCTGTTTCTGTGCACCGGGCGCAACCTGCGCATGACCCAGCCGCTGCTGGACTATGGCTTTGACGGCGCAGTGTGCAGCGCAGGCGGTTATGTGTTCTGCGGTGACAAGGTGCTGGTTGATCTGCCCATGGAGCCGCAGCTGGCACAGGGCGTGCGCAGCGCCATGGAGCGCCACGGCGTGGAGTGCACGCTGGAAGCGCGGGATGCCACCTACGGCAGCCTGAAGATGATCGAGCGCTGGAGCTTCACCCACCGGGATGCAGGCCCCCTGAACAGCGAAGCCGCCCGCTGGCGCAAGGCCATGGAGGACGGCATGACCATGAGCCCGCTGGCCGAGTACAAGGGCGAGCCGCTGTATAAGATCGTATATATCGCAGAGCGCAGCGAGGACTTGAACGAGGCCAAGCGCCTGTACGAGGACAGATTCGTGTTCTGCGAGAGCAAGCCGGACGGTCTGAACGGCGGCTATGTGAACGGCGAGCTCATCAACCGCAAGTTTGATAAGGGGCGCGGCATCAAGGCCGTATGTGACTATCTCGGCGTGCCCCTGCAGAACAGCATCGGCTTTGGCGACAGCGACAACGACCTGCAGATGACCGATGTGGTCGGCATCAGTGTCTGTATGGCCGACGGCTCTGCAAGCCTGAAGCAGCGCTGCGACCGCATTGCCCCCTCGGTGTACGAGGACGGCATTGCCAAGGAGTTTGCAGCCTTGGGGCTGATTTGAGATTTCTTTTAGTAAAAACAGGGCAGGGGAACATCCGCAGACGTTCCCCTGCCCTAAAATTATAAATAATACTTTCGCATCATTTTGTAACAAAAAGAGCGCTGCACGGTATTTTGTGCGGCGCTCTCTTTATATTGACAGATCAGTAGTGCAGATCCTCTGCGGTCAGCGCTTCCAGCACGGGCAGCATGGCAGCGGCTTCAGCCTTGGCGGCAGGCAGATCCATATCGCGGTAGTTGCCGCACTCCACCTCGCTGGCACCGGGCACGGCACCCTCAAAATCGGCCATAAAGCGGTAGGCGTCCACCGTCAGCTGCAGCGCCTGTGCCGGGGTCAGCCCTCGGGTGAGCAGGTAAAAGCCGGTGCGGCAGCCCATGGGGCCAACATAGATCACCCCATCCTTCACGGCGCTGTTGCGCGCGTAGGTGGCAAACAGATGCTCCAGCGTGTGGGCGGCAGCAGTGGTCAGGTAATCGCCCTGATTGGGCTTTTTCATGCGGATGTCCCAGGTGAGCACATCGCCGTCCTGACGGCTCAGGTACATCCCGCGCTCCAGCCGGGTGTGATCCACGCAAAAACTTGCGATACGTTCCATACTACAGCTCTCCTTTATCAGCCCTGCAGGCGCTGCACACTGCCGTGTGCGCAGTCCACAGCCACCATCAGACCATCGCGGATGTGGCTGGTAGCACCGGCGGCACCCACAACGGTGGGCTTCAGCAGTGCCTTGCCGGCAATAGCGGCGTGGCTGTTCAGGCCGGGCTCCTCTACCACCAGAGCGGCAGCGTCGCGCACGAAGCTCAGCATCTCGTTGCTGGTGGAGGGCACTACAAGCACCATGCCGGGCTTGAACTTGGCGCGCACCTCGTCCATGGTGCGGCAGACACAGGCCTTGCCGCTGGCAACATCATTGTTCTCGGGGCCGACGCCCACGCCGGTAGCCAGACAGTTGCCCACCATGTGGATCTTGATCATGTTGGTGGTGCCGGAAACGCCCACGGGCACGCCTGCGGTCACAACAGCCAGCTCGCCGTTGTGCAGGTAGCCGTTCTCCTTGGCCAGAGCAGTGGACATCTCGATCAGCTCATCGGTGCTGTGTGCCAGAGACATCATCAGCGGGGTGATGCCCCAGCTCAGGGACAGCTGACGCTGCACCTGCTCGCGCATGACGCAGGCAATGATGGGCTGCTGCGGGCGGTACTTGCTCAGCAGGCGGGCAGTGGTGCCGGACTCAGACACGGTCACGATGGCAGCAGCGTTCACGTCCCGTGCGGTCAGGCAGGCGGCATGGGCGGTAGCGTCGGATACGCTGATCTTGCCGGGGTTGGAATCCATCGTGCGGCTGCGCAGATGGAAGCCCTCCTGCTCAGTGCGCTCAGCAATGGCAGACATGGTCTTGAGCGCCTCCACAGGGTAGGCACCGGCAGCGGTCTCACCGGACAGCATAATGGCAGAGGTGCCATCGTAAATGGCGTTTGCCACGTCCGAAATCTCGGCGCGGGTGGGGCGGGGGTTCACGATCATGCTGTCCAGCATCTGGGTAGCGGTGACGATGGGCTTGCCGAAGGAGAAGGAGCGGTCGATGATGGTCTTCTGGATGCCGGGCAGCTCGGTGAAGTCGATCTCCACGCCCAGATCGCCACGGGCCACCATCACGGCATCGGCAGCAGCCAAAATGCTGTCGATGTTGTTCACGCCCTCGCGGTTCTCGATCTTTGCAATGATGCGGATGTTGGAATCGTACTGGTTCAGCAGGTTGCGGATATCGTACACGTCCTGTGCGGTGCGCACAAAGGAGGCAGCGATGAAATCGTAACCCTGCTGGATGCCGAAGATGATGTCATCCTTATCGCGCTGGCTCATATACGGCATAGACAGGTGCACGCCGGGCACGTTGACGCCCTTCTTGTTCTTGATCTTGCCGCTATTCAGTACGGTGCAGACGATGTCGGTGTCGTTCACGGTCTGGATCTGCAGCTTGATCAGGCCGTCGTCCAGCATGATGGTGCCGTTCGGCTCCACGTCCATGGGCAGATCCTTGTAGGTGATGGAGCAGATCTCGTTGGTGCCCTCCACATCGCGGGTGGTCAGGGTAAAGGTCTGGCCGGCAACCAGATTCTCAACGCCGTTCTTGAAGTCCTTCAGGCGGATCTCGGGACCCTTGGTGTCCAGCAGTGCAGCCACGGGCTTACCCAGCTCCTCACGCAGAGCCTTCAGCTTTTCAAGGCGACCCAGATGCTCCTCGTGGGAACCGTGGGAAAAATTGAAGCGGGCCACGTTCATGCCGTTGGCGATCAGATCGCGCAGCACGCCTTCCTTATCGGTGGAAGGACCAAGGGTGCAAATAATTTTCGTCTTTCTCATGCAATATACCTCCGTCAACTCTCTCTTACCTATATCCGGCACAGCATCCCTGCAGGCTGCTGTGTATGACCAATGGGAGTAAAAGCTCCCGGTACAGCGGGTCGGTTTATATGGCAGAGCGGGAAAACCCAAAACTCTACCACCTATTATTATAATCATTCCGGCGCAAGAGAGCAAGAGGAATTTTTGCTTGAATACAAGTTTTTGCATCTGTTGATGCCTAAAGGAAAGATTGCAAAACTTTTAACGATGCGCCGCAGCTTTCTGCGTGCTGTCTGACAGGGGAAAACTGCTGCAAAACGTGAAAACTGATAAGAACATACAAGACTGCTTCCTCTTGCATCGGAGGGGGTTTTTGCTTATAATAGGGGTAATAAAGTAGTACTGTTCCGGGGAACGCCCGGAGAATGGAGTGACCATTATGGAAAAACGCGTTTTTCTGATCGTGCTGGACAGCTTTGGCATCGGCGCAGAGCCGGATGCCGCTGCCTTTGGCGATGCAGGCACCAACACCTTGGGTGCCATTGCGAACCACCCCAATTTCAATTGCCCCAATCTGCGCAAGCTGGGCTTGTTCAACATTGACGGCGTGACCGCAGGGGAAAAGACGGATGCCCCGGCGGCTGCCTTTGCCCGCCTGCAGGAGCAGAGCATGGGCAAGGATACCACCATCGGCCACTGGGAGA
>ERZ773195.2489-NODE-2489-length-11633-cov-11.730783_pt1 | contig 11633 bp, 6 predicted proteins | sample MGYA00580530_ERZ773195 | MGnify/ENA primary metagenome ERZ773195 (study PRJEB29015, sample SAMEA2737751) | human gut metagenome | biome: human gut; feature: human-associated habitat; material: faeces | place: China | collected 2012 ...
CGCAGCCGCCGGAGCGGTGCTTGAGCCGTTAGGCGGGAATTGTGCGGTATTGCCTAAAGATTTGTAGGGTGCGATGCCCTCATCGCGCCGCGGAGAAACGTAAATCCATCCACCGCAAACCTGTAAACGATCTGTAGAGGACGATGCCTGCATCGTCCCGCATACTGAGCTGCAGCCATGGTATCCTGTCATCAGCATCCTATCTCCCCACCGCGCGTTTTTGTTTTCCACAAGAAGCCCCTCTGTTTGTGGAAAACCGTTCAGATTCTTTTCACTTTTCCCTGTCGTTACGCGGTCTGCATTCCTGTTTTTGCCCACAAACTGCCCTTGTTCACGCAAAGTTTACCGGAATTTCCAGCTATTTCATGCCTTGTTCATCCGCAGTTCATTTTTATTCTTCATGATAGAATCTATCGGGGGCCCCTATTACCGCCCCCAACTGGAGGAATTGTTATGCACGAAACCCAACAGCCGCGCGACCCCAAAAAGACGACCGGCATTGTATATGCCGTGATCCTTGTGGTGTTGCTGCTGCTCAATTTCTGGGCCTTCCCCGCCATGATGAAAGGCCAGGTCAAACAGGTCGATTACGGCACCTTCCTGAACATGCTCGAAGGCGGCGAACTGAGCACCGTTGAAATTCAGGATCAGCAGATCTATTTTGTGGACAAAAACGATACCACCTACTGCACCAACTCCATTGCGCAGGACCTGCAGCTGGTCAACCGGTTGGAAAGCGCCGGCGTTTCCTTTGGCAAGGTGTACAACCAGACCACCTGGGTGGATACCCTGCTGGGCTGGGTCATCTCGCTGCTGCCCATGATCATCCTGATCGTCTGGTTCAACCGCATGATGCGCAAGCGGGTCGGTGAAATGACCGGCGGCGCCAACAGCATGATTTTTGGCGGCGGCAAATCCGGTGCCAAACAGTATGTCGTTGAGGATGGCAAGTCCATCAAATTTGCCGATGTTGCCGGTGAGGACGAAGCCAAAGAGAGCCTGCAGGAAATCGTTGACTTCCTGCATAACCCCAAGCGTTACGAGGATATCGGTGCCAAAATGCCCAAGGGCGTTCTGCTTGTCGGCCCCCCGGGCACCGGTAAAACCCTGCTGGCCCGCGCTGTTGCCGGCGAAGCCGGTGTTCCCTTCTTCTCCATTGCGGGTTCTGAATTTGTCGAGATGTTCGTCGGCATGGGCGCTTCCAAGGTGCGTGACCTCTTCAAACAGGCCAACGAAAAAGCCCCCTGCATTGTCTTTATTGATGAGATCGATACCATCGGCAAAAAGCGTGACGGTGCTTCCGGTATGGGCGGCAACGATGAACGCGAGCAGACCCTGAACCAGCTGCTGACCGAAATGGACGGGTTTGACGCCGCCAAGGGTGTTATCATTCTGGCCGCCACCAACCGTCCTGAATCCCTTGACCCCGCTTTGACCCGCCCCGGCCGTTTTGACCGTCGTGTGCCCGTGGAGCTGCCCGACCTGAAAGGCCGCGAAAGCATCCTGCGCCTGCACGCTCAAAATGTCAAAATCGGCCCCGACTGTGACTTTGCCGTGGTTGCCCGCATGACTCCCGGTGCTTCCGGTGCCGAGCTGGCCAATATCATCAACGAAGCCGCCCTGGGCGCTGTGCGCCACCACCGCATGGCCGTTACCCAGTACGACCTGCAGGAAGCCGTGGATACCATCCTGGCCGGTGCCCAGAAAAAGAATAAGATCCTGAGCGACAAAGAAAAGTGCATCGTGGCCTACCACGAAGTCGGCCATGCCATGGTTGCCGCCCTGCAGAGCCATTCCGCCCCCGTGCAGAAAATCACCATTGTGCCGCGTACTTCCGGCGCGCTGGGTTTCACCATGCAGGTAGAGGACGGCGACCACACCCTGATGACCAAGGAAGAGATCCTGGCCAAAATTGCCACCATGACCGGTGGCCGTGCCGCCGAAGAAGTGGTGTTCAACTCCATCACCACCGGCGCATCCAACGATATCGAGCAGGCCACCAAGATGGCCCGCGCCATGATTACCCGCTACGGCATGACCGACGACTTTGACATGGTTGCCCTGGAAACCGTGAACAACGCCTACCTGGGCGGCGATGCCAGCCTGGCCTGCAGTGAGCGCACAGCCGCCACAGTGGACGATAAGGTCGTGGAAGTCGTCAAGCAGCAGCATGAAAAAGCCAAACAGATGCTGATTGAAAACCGCAGCAAGCTGGACGAGATCGCCAAGTACCTGTACGAGAAAGAAACCATCACCGGCGAAGAGTTCATGCGCATCCTGACCGCTGTTCCCCAGCTGCCCACCGGTGCCGTGGAACAGTAAAGGCAACACCGCACAATTCCCGCCTGACGGCTTAAGCACCGCTCCGGCGGCTGCGGCACTTAGAATTGTGCGGTATTGCCTAAAATCTCCGCTCTGCGCGTTTTCTTTGTAAAATAACGGTGCCCCCGCCCTATGCAGTTCATTTACCGCACGGGCGGGGGCGTTTTGTTGTCATTCCGTAGGGGCGCACACCATGCACCCATCCGTTTTATATCATCACACTACAGCGCTTTCTCACAAAGCACACCATGTAATAGCGCCATTTTATGACCAGCCGTTACCCATTTGTAGGGGCCGCTGCTCACCTCTTTCCGAAAAACGCAATAAAAATGCTGTCTTTCTCCACATCAGGGAAAGGCAGCATTCTTCTTTATCCGTTCAGATCTTCGCCGTTGCTGGCAATCACATTTTTATACCATCCAAAGGACTTTTTCCTGTACCGTGCCGCCGCCCTGTTCGAGTACCGGGAAAAGCACCAGTGATCCTGCCGGGCTTTATTTTGCCTGTGCGCCCTCTGGGAAGATGATCTTGTTCACAAAGAAGAAGATCACCATGGAAATGCCGCCATTGAGCACGGTGGTGCCAATGTTGTAGATGAAATCCGGCACCAGCAGGCCCGCAACCGCCACCCACACGCAGTTGATGGAGTTGACGATGCAGGTGATCAAGCAGAACGCCACCACATACCAGGCGATCTGCTTGGCCAGGTTGCCCTTGCTGCGGAACACAAAGTTGCGCTGGATGGGAAAGTTTATGCATTCTCCCACCACCATGGCAACCATGTAGGCGCAAAAGTACGGCAGACCGCCATGGGCGGAATCATACCCCAGGATGTTCCACTGGAAGGTTTCGCCAAACAGCGTGACCGGGATGCCCGGCCAGCCAAAATCCACCACCGGCAGGCTGCTGAACGCCGCCGGCAAAAATTGCAGCAGCAGGTATTTGAACACCGTAACCAGGTTGGATACGATCACAAACAGTCCGCCTTCGCGCACCCACTTGGCTGCGGCGGGGTGTTTTGCCGCAAAATTATTCCATAGCTGCATAAATAGCCCCTCTCTTTCCTCAGCTGTTGCGCAGGCGCTGTTCCAGCTGTGCGTTCAGTACCAGGTTTTTCACGGCTTCTATGATCACCCGCACAAGGCCGATGATCCAGAATCCCTGTAATTCCATCACAATGCCATCCACCATGCCCATGCTGATGGCACCGCTGGTCATTTTGGCCAGGGCACGCAGCGGCATGTTGTACTGGAACAGCACATTCAGGTCCGGCTTGCCGCGCTTGTAGCTGGCGTTCAGCAGTGCGGTAAGCACCAGCCAGATCAGCCAGCCCAGCGGGCTGCGGCTGTGGTTCAGCTCGCCCAGGGTCATGTTGCGGTCAATTTTAACTTTTCCCTGCTGCACCGGGCGGCCCAGCAGGGTGGCCCATTCGTCATCCGGCACGCTCTGCACCTTGCCGCTGGTATAGTGCGGCAGATGCTTGCCCGCATAGGGGTTGGGTGCGCCGGTACCGGCCACTTCCACCACGGCGGTCAGGCGGATGTCCGCACTGGACGCGCCGGCCCGCAGCTCATAGCTGCCGCCTTCCACTTCCCAGCTGTCGGTCTTGGTGTTCCAGTAGCGGAATGCTTTGTCGTCCAGCGGGATGGTCACGGTCTTGCTTTCGCCGGGCTGCAGCTGCACCTTGGCAAAGCCTTTCAGCTCCTGTGCGGGGCGGAACACTTCTGCCCCGGGTTTTGCCACATATAGCTGCACGATCTCTGCTCCGGCGCGCTTGCCGGTGTTGGTTACGGTCAGGGTCACGCCATTGGACGCGGCCTGCAAATTGCTGTAGGCAAAGCTGGTGTAGCTTAACCCATAGCCAAAGGGGAATGCCACCGGCACACCGGCGGTCTGGTAATAGCGGTAGCCGACATACAGCCCCTCGCGGTACTGCACCATGCGGCCCGGCCCGGCAAAGTTATCCTTGGCGGGGGTATCCGCATAGGCGTTGACCCAGGTTTCGGCCAGCTTGCCGCTGGGGTTCACTTTGCCGGTCAGCACATCCAGCATGGCGCCCGCCCCCGCCTGGCCGCCCAGCGCACCATACACCAGGGTACGGCAGTGTTTGAGCCACGGGGTTTCCAGCGAAGCCCCTGCGCTGAGCACCACAACGGTGTTGGGGTTGGCCTGCTGCACGGCCTTTAACAGTTCGATCTGGTTGTCCGCAAGGCGCATATCGCCGCGGTCCAGACCCTCACTTTCCTTGATTTCATCCAGCCCCAGGCAGAGCAGCACCACTTCGGCCTTTTGGGCCAGGGCTACAGCCTCGGCCTGTTTGGCGGCATCCGGTTTGCCCTGGCGGTCAAAGCCGGGGACAAAGCCCACGCTGGCCAGGCCGCTCTCTTTCAGGCAGTCCAAAAAGGTATCCACCTTGATGGAGTTGACCGCGCTGGAGCCAGCGCCCTGGTACCGCGGTGTCTGAGCAAAGTCGCCGATCACGGCAACTTTTGCGCCCTCGGCCAGCGGCAGCAGGTCGTTCTCGTTTTTCAGCAGCACAATGCTTTCGGCTGCGGCGCGGCGGGCCAGGGCGTGGTGAGCGTCCGCATCAAAGGTGCGGCTGTGGGACTGCACAGCGGCATGGGTATCAAACACCAGCGTCAGCAGCTCGTCCAGCCGGGCGTCCACATCCGCTTCGGTAATTTTGCCGCTCTGCACAGCCTGCATCAGCTCGCGCACCGCGTCCCCGCCGGGGGCGGGCATTTCCAGCGTGGAGCCGTTCTGCACGCCCAGGGCATGGTCATTGCTGCCGCCCCAGTCCGTTACCACAGCGCCGTCAAAGCCCCACTCCCCGCGCAGGATATCCATGAGCAGGTGTTTGTTCTCGTTGGCGTAAGTTCCGTTGATGAGGTTATAGCTGCTCATGATGGTCTTTGGCTTTGCTTCCTTGACCACGATCTCAAACCCGGTCAGGTACAGTTCCCGCAAAGTGCGTTCATCCACCACGGAATCCGATGCCATGCGGCGCAGTTCCTGGCTGTTGACGGCAAAGTGCTTGGGGCAGGCCGAAATACCGTTGGACTGGATGCCCCGCACATAGCTCGCGGCCATTTTGCCGGAAAGATACGGATCCTCGGAGAAATACTCAAAGTTGCGGCCGCAGAGGGGGCTGCGCTTGGTGTTCAGGCCCGGCCCCAGCAGCACGGCAACTTCCTGCGCGGCGGCTTCTTCGCCCATGGCCTGGCCGATCTGCTCGCCCAGGGCGGGGTCCCAGCTGCACGCCACAGTGGCTGCCGTGGGGAAGCAGGTGGCCGGAACGCTGGGGTTCAGCCCCAGGTGGTCCGCCGCGCCCGCCTGCTTGCGCACGCCGTTGGGGCCATCGGATAGGGTGATGGACGGGATATTATTTTTCGGCAGTGCACGGGTCCCAAAGGTAGTAGCGCCCGAAAGCAGCGCACATTTTTGTTCAAGGTTTAATTTTTGAATGATACTTGCGTTTTTCATTGAACTTCGGTCCTCTTTTAATAAAAGCACAGGCCCGCTGACCGTGCAGCGAGCCTGTGTTCTATAGCAGGATCAGTTGCTGCGTTATGCGTTTGGCTTATGCATCAACTTCTTCTTTCTTGCGCTTGGCGTAACCCTTTTTAGCAACCAAGATCTCCAGTGCGATCAGTGCCAGAACACCAACCACATCAACACCGATCATAACCTTTTCCCAGGTAGCCATACCGGGGTTCAGGTTTTCGGGATAGTAAGCACGGGAGTTTGCAACGGTGTACAGGATGTTCTTGCAGGCCTGGCGTGCGCATACCAGTGCGGTTGCGCTGGTGGTATCCGTCAGGTGGTTGGTCTCGGTATCGTAGTTGACCAGGCAGAAGTCGCCGCCGTTGCGGATCAGGTGGTCAGAATCCTGGTAGCCGTAAACACCGTAGTAGTCGGTCAGAACCATGCCGACAAAGCCCCATTCATTGCGCAGGACGTTGATCAGCAGTTCCGGGCAGTTGCCTGCATAGGTGTTGCCAATGTAGTTGAAGCTGGACATCACTGCGTGGCAGTCAGCGTTCTTTACGCAGGCTTCAAAAGGCTTCAGGTAAATTTCGCGGATGGCCTGCTCGCTTGCCCAGGTGCACAGCATGCCGCAGCGGTTGGTTTCCTGGTCGTTCAGGGCAAAGTGCTTCATGAATGCGTACACGCCCTGGTCCTGGCTTCCCATGATCGCATGGGAAGCAATTGCGCCGGAAAGCACGCCGTCCTCAGAGTAATACTCAAAGTTACGGCCAGCAAATGCAGAGCGGTGAATGTTCATAGCCGGTGCATACCAGCCGGAAACACCCATATCGTCTGCCATCTTGCCGATGGATTCGCCGAAGGAATAGGCCAGATCGGTGTTCCAGGTTGCTGCGATCATCACAGCAGACGGGAAGCCGATGGAGCCCTGCTGGGTAAAGTTGTTGTTGATGGAGGCAGGGCCGTCACAGTCGATGGCCTGAACCTTGCCCACGGAGGAAACGGCAACGGACTGGTAGCCGCCCAGGGCGATCAGGCTGTCCATATCAGCAACCGTCAGCTGGTCCAGGAAGCTGTCCCACTTTTCATCGTCGTATGCCACGCCAACCATGTCAGCCAGCTGGATGCCGTTCTTTGCGCCGGTGGTCGGGGCCACATTGTCCGGATTGTTAAAGTCGTTCGGGTCGTAGTTGGAGTTGTTGTAGAACGTAGCCTTTGCTTCAGCAGGCATGGAGTAGTCTGTGGGGGCAGCGGTAGCTTCGGCATAGTTTGCAAAGCCGTCTGCGCGGGACAGGTAGGTCACATTGCCCTCGGCAAAGTCAAATTCGTTGGTGGCAACGGTCTGGTCGCTGGAGCGGGGGTTGGACTCGTTGTAAACAATGTCAGATGCGACCGTGTAAGTCTTGGAATCGATCACATTGTGGGAATCGCTGTTGATGCTGATGATGTAATCGCCCTTTTCCAGCACATAGCAGCCCTTGCCGTGTGCATCGTAAGAAGCCATATCTTCCGCCTTGAAGGTGACCTGAACATTTTCAGAAGCACCTGCGGCGATCTCGCTGGTCTTTGCAAAGCCGATCAGATTTGCAGAGGCTTTTTCAATGCCGCCATTGGTATACGGCGGGTTGTAGTAAACTTCCACAACGTCCTTGCCGGACACGCTGCCGGTGTTGGTGACCGTCACATCAACCGTGATGGTGCCATCGCTCTCGGTAACGCTGTTCAGCGTCTGGGTAAAGCTGGTGTAGGACAGGCCGTGGCCAAAGGGATAAACAACCGTCTTATCGTAATCGATCAGGCCCTCTGCCGCAGCGGTCTCATAGAACTTGTAGCCAACGTAGATATTTTCAACGTAGTTGACAAAAGCGGGGGTAACCTTGGTGCCAAAGGAATCTGCCTCGAACTCGTTCATGTTGTCATACAGCATGTTGCCGAAGTTGTTCCAGGTCGGGGTGGCGGTCAGGTCATACACAAAGGTATCAATGGTGCGGCCGGAGGGGTTCACATCGCCGCACAGCACAGAGCCCAGTGCATTAAAGCCGCTCTGGCCGGTGCCTGCGCACCAAATCACGCTCTTGATCTGGCTGTGGTCCTTGACCCAGCCAAGTTCCATAGCGTTTGCGCCATTATAAACAACAATTACATTATCAAAGTTCTTGCAAACGAGATCTACCATGTCCTCTTCCGTCTTGGAAAGCTGCAGGTAATGCTCGCCCGGCTCAAAGTCATTGTAGCTGTGGCCGGCATCATAGGTAACGGTGCTCACGTCGGTGGGCAGGTCAGCGCCTTCGCCGCCAACACGGGTGATTACAATCATTGCCGTGTCAGAGAATGCCTTTGCATTGTTGATCAGGTCATCGCTGTACTGGGCTGCTTCCGGTTCCGGCAGAGTCCAGTCCTGTGCAAACATACCAACTTCCGGTCGGTCTGCGCGGTAAGCGGTATAGAAATCGCTCAGTTCCGTGTTCAGCTCAAAGCCTGCGTTCGTCAGGCCCTCCAGCAGAGAAACCGTGGGGTAAGCGTCCGACAGTGCGCCGGAGCCGGTGCCGCCGTAGCAGGGGTTGGTAGAGGCCCAGCCAAAAACATTCAGTTTGCTGTTTTTGGCCAACGGCAGAGTCCCTGCGTTATCCAGCAGCACAATGCCTTCATCAGCAATGTCCTCGCACAGTTCTGTGGCAAGCGCGCCATTTTCCTCACTGACCTTACCGCCGCCGGTGGCAAGGGTGACCATGGAGTACATGGGGCCGACAAGAATCAGGTTTACCGTAACACCCAACGCAAGTACAATGCCCAATACTGCATTAAAACGGATCAGATACTTTTTGGACTTTTTCATCTTGCGACATGCAATCATTGCCACAATCAGCAACACAGCCACAATTCCAAAGCCAATCAAATATCCTTTGATGGAGTTGATAACGTTAATAACGTCATCCATGTTGATTGACAGCATTTTGTTATTCCTCCTCTTTTTGTAAATGTTGACATTTCTTTTGATGGCGCGCTCATCATTTCGTTTAATATGATACCAAATAAAGAGAAAATTTCACACAATTCTACATAAGTTGTTGTTTTTATTACATGTTTTGCAAATGTTTCAAAAAAGTTTCAAATTTTATTGTCTAATTTACATAATTAAAAAGTTACTATTTGTGCATTTTGTCCTCAAACAAAAAAACGGCCATCCATTCAGCTTTTCTGCGGCAGCAGCACCCGCAGCGTAAACCACTCATTCTCCCAGTGCAGCGTCATAGTTCCGCCGCGCTTTTCGGCGGCGGCGCGCACACCGCGCAGGTCGCTGCCGCCATGGGTGTTGCGGCGCGGCAGGCCGTCCGCGCCCAGCTCCACTTCCTGCGCGCAGTAGTTTTCAAACCGCAGCATCACAAAGCCGTTCTGGGCGTACACCGCCACCCGGATCAGCCGCTTTTCGTGGTCGGGCTCGGTCTCTACGCTCTCGGTCGCATTGTCCAGCGCCGTGCCCACAATCGTACAGATCTCCCCTGTTTCCAAAAAGTCCAGCAAATGCCCGTCCGCCACGCAGGTCATCGTGATGTGGTGCTGCTGGCAGTACAGGCTTTTGGCCGTCAGCAGGGTGTCCAGCACCGGGTTGCCGGTCTTGTTCTCCGCCTCGTACTGGCGGATGCCGCTTTCCATGGCCGCCAGCGCCACATCCTGCTTGGCGTGGTCCCGCTCCGCCCGGATAGCCGCAATCTGCATTTTCAGCTCGTGGTAGCGCCGGTTGATCAGGCGGATGTTCTCCTTGCTCTGCTTGTACTGCTCGTACTGGCGGTGCAAAACGCCGTCCAGCTCCGCCAGCTCGCTGTGCAGGGCGGCTTCGCGCAGCTGCTCGTGCTGCACCGTCAAAATCAGCACCCCGGCCAGGTCCACCAGCGTGCGGATGTAAAACATGTTCATGTTGGCTTCGCTGCCGTTGGCAAAGCTCAAATTGCTCACGGCAAATGCGGTCAGCGCCATGACCACCGCCACAAAAGTTCCTGCGGGCGTTATTTTCAGCTTCCCGGCCGGGCCGGGGCGGCGGTTCTCCACAAAAAGCATCGCGGCAAAAATGCCGCCGTACACCGCCGCCAACAACAGCAGCGAAAGCGGCTCCGCCCCACCGCGCTGCGGCCACAGCACGCAGTGCAGCTGCCATTCCACGCTGGCCGCCAGCTCCGCCAAAATAAAGGCTCGCGCGCACACATAACCCGCTTCCAGCAGCGTAATGCTGCGTGTGACCCACAAAAACAGCAGCATGGAAAGAATCGCCATTGCCATGCAGGGGATCCACCACGCCAGCGGAACTTCCCCCGTGGCCTGCAAAAACGCCCCCAGCAGCACCGCCCAACCGGCTTCTACGCCCCAGATCACGCGCTGGTTCATCCGCGGCGGCAGTCTGTGCGCATACAGCAGCACCGCCAGCACTTCCGCCAATGCGGTGTACAGGCGGGGGATATCCGGCAGTGTCGTCATTGGCCCGCACCCCCAATATAATCCGCCAGCTCCGCCATAAAGGCCTTGCGCCGCGGGCGGCTGATCTGCAGCGCATACGGACCAACCTGCACCATATCCTGCTGCACGCCGGAAACCTGCGCCAGATTGACCAGATACCCGCTGTTGCACCGTGCAAACGCCCGGCCCACCAGCTTTTCCTCATAGTTTTTCAGGGTGCCCGGCACCATAAAATCTTCTTTTTCGGTGTAAAAATGCACCTTGTGGCCTTCGCTTTCCAGGTAATAGATTTCCGCCGCGTCCAGCCGCCGCATGCCGCCGTCCACCGCCACGGCCAGGTAATGCCGCTCCCGCTTTTCCAGCTGCCCCAGCGCCTTTTGCAGCTGCTGCGAAAACGCAAAGTAGGGCACCGGTTTCAGCACATAATCCAGCGCCCCAACGGCATATCCGCGGATGGCATACTGCGCCATGTTGGTAATGAACACGATCAGCACCCCGCCGTCCCGCTCCCGGATGCGGCGGGCGGTCTCCATGCCGTCCAGGTGCTTCATCTCCACATCCAGAAAGATGATGTCGAACTGCGGGCGGTAATCTTCCAGAATCTCCATCCCATCCGCAAACTCCGTTACCTCAAACGGCGTGCCGTACTGCCGGGTGTACCGCTGCACATACCCCGCCAGCTGTTCCCTCACCGCCGCCTCGTCCTCCACAATCGCAATCCGGGTCATCTGCTGCTCCCCTTTCTCAACACCACACTGCGGCCCCGCACAGTCCACACCTGGTGCGTCTTCTTAAGGTGTATCTGAAAACAAAGAAAATGACGGATATTTCACAAGCGCAAGACGGATTTAAGGCAAAGAGCCGCGGGAATCCTTTGTGGATTCCAAGGACTTTTAACGCAAAATCCCGATGCGTTTGTAGAAATAGACGATATTTTCGACTTTTCAGCTGCACCATAGATTGTTTTTAGTATAGCACATACAACCATACACAGCAAATGCGGGGTGGAGCAGTTTGTTTGCCCTCAAAGCGTTTTGTCGGTCGGGGCTGCCAGAGCAGGCCAGCCCTGGCATGCCACAAATATGCAGGTTCATTGCGAATTGTGCCTGTGTGCTGCAAGTGACGGAGCAATAAATCAGCGGGAAAAGCATCACGGAAATCGATGCGCATCTTGAAACCACTGCTCTGCCGGAAAAGCTTCCTGCACCTTGCCGTTTGTGCGCTCCGCCCCCTTTCTGCCGTCGTTGACTATTTCTGCCTTTAGTATATAGATCAACAAAAAAACGCCCTACACTTTCGTGTAAGGCATTCTTTGGTGCACCATCAGTGGGCGCGTCAAGAATTCAGTCCGGCCCGCTTGTCGGCCTGTAAGGCCT
>ERZ773195.2501-NODE-2501-length-11572-cov-4.274985_pt1 | contig 11572 bp, 14 predicted proteins | sample MGYA00580530_ERZ773195 | MGnify/ENA primary metagenome ERZ773195 (study PRJEB29015, sample SAMEA2737751) | human gut metagenome | biome: human gut; feature: human-associated habitat; material: faeces | place: China | collected 2012 ...
GATCTGGCTCCACTCCTGCAGACGATACTCATCCCGGATCGCTAACACATCTTCCGTTTCTTGCACGCACTCCCTTCGCATTCGAAAACTTACACGCAGTCTTTGTTGACTGCATATCATTTTCTCACACTTACTCAACCTTGGAAATGCGGGTGGTTATTGAGCACTTACGAGGAAAAGGTTTGAGTTGATGCATAGAGGTTTAAAGTTTCCTATGGCGAAAAAGGAACGGCGCAGCAGACGATTATAATACCGTCTGCTGCGCTGTCCTTTGCCTGATGTGGAATCATGTATAGATGAACTGGCAGCTGCTTTACTCAGCCATGTCCCGCCAGAGGAATGCCACAATTTGGCCGCGGGTGCAGTTGTTGCCGGAGCCGAACAGACCACCGCCGATACCGCCGGTGATGCCGTTCTTCTCAGCCCACTTGACCGCGCTTACGTAGTAAGCGTCAGCCGCCACATCGCTGAAGGCCGCGCTGCCGCTGACAGCAGGGCTGCCGGAGGCACGGTACAGGAAGGTCACTGCCTGTGCGCGGGTGCAGGTTGCGTCGGGGCTGAACTTACCGTTGCCGGTGCCGCCGGTGATGCCCTTCTTCACGGCCCATTCCACTGCCTTGGCGTAGTATGCGTCGGCGGGAACGTCCGCGAAGGTGGCAGCCGCCTTGATTTCCGCAAACTCAGCGGTGACGGTGACCTTGCTGTCGGGCATGGTGAAGGTGTACTTGCCGTTGCCCTTATACGGCGATGTGAATTTGCTCGAACGATCCAGAGACATGGTTTCTTCTTTGGAAAAAAGCATCTCTGTTACCGATGAAGAAAGTGAGATCTATGCTATCAACCATGCCAGTGCTGGCTCGTTGTCCGACAAGCCCGCTGAGTTGATAGAAGAAGCTCTGAAAATGTGCCGCCGAATGGATGGCGCATTGGATATCTCAATCTATCCCATTGTCCGGGCATGGGGGTTTACTACCGGAAACTATCAGGTGCCAAGCGAGGATACCATTCAATCCATGCTTTCTCTGGTCAACTACACAAAAATCTGGCACGATGCCGCTGCAGGGACCGTTACGCTGCCTGCAGGAATGGAGATAGACTTGGGTAGCGTTGCAAAAGGTTATGCAGGTCGAATGGTGGCCCAAATGCTGCGGGACAACGGTGTGGAATCCGCGCTTTTGAATCTTGGGGGCAATGTACAGACCATCGGTAGCAGGCCGGACGGCTCTCCGTGGAAGATCGGCATTAAAGCCCCCTGGGGGCAGGACGCAATGATGGTGATCTCTGTTCGGGATCAGGCTGTTGTGACCTCTGGCGGCTATGAGCGCTATTTTGAGCAGGATGGTCAAATCTATTGGCACATTATGAGCCCTGCTACCGGGCATCCGTCAGACAGCGGCCTGATATCTGTCACTGTTGTAGGTGATGACGGCATGGTCTGCGATGGCCTTTCCACTGCTCTTTTTGTTATGGGACTCCAAAAAGCGGCCGATTTCTGGGCGCAGAGCAATGATTTTGAAGCGGTGTTTGTGACCGCATCCGGTGAGGTGTACATCACAGAAGGGTTGAAGGATTGCTTTGTGTTGACAGAGGGTGGTAAAGGTACACCGGTAAATGTAATTGAACGATAGCTGAAGATAGGAGAAACCTGCTTTTCGATATCGAAAAGCAAGTTTCTTCTTGCCTGCAGAGTCTTGAGAAATCAAGTTTTTTTGTTTTGTGGATTTCTTACAAAATGCAGGAAGCCGTAAAACATAAAACAAATGCTTTAACGGATTGCTTGCAGCCGTCAAAGCTAAAGGCATGTATAAAATTTCAGAGCACTACATCTACCAGACAGAGCTTGCTATTACAACCTATATATCTATCTAATAGAAATACAGACTTTCTTACAGTGTGTGTGAAGTTTCCGGAGATTCCCGTATACTATCTAACAGTTAGAAATACTGACTATTCGGAGGATACGCCGGTGAATTTATCAATGATAGGCTCACGCATACAGCAGGAGCGAAAAGCTCGCGGCATGACGCAGAGTGTGTTAGCAGAAAAGGTTGCGGTTTCTACAAAGTACATTAGTAACATTGAGTGCGGTGAAAAATTACCAAGACTTGAGACATTTATTGCAATTGCTAATGCACTCAAAACAGATGCGAACTCACTTTTGGTTGATGTGCTGGATGTATCCGCATTGATCGAGGCTTCCTCAGTCGCGGAGAAAATATCTGCTCTTCCCACTGCAGAACAGCGCCGTATTACGCATTTGCTTAGTGTCATGGTTGATGATGTTATAGCGGATTATCAATGATTTCTTTTCTTGATCCTGCGCCAAGATGACGCAGGATCTTTTCTTTGGTTTTCTGCATACTTCGCCAGCATTCGACAAACTGACTCTGCTATTATACATCTAAAAGGAGGATGATACTACTAATAGATAGAGTTTGCCGATATAATGACAGGAGGTTTCCAAATGGATACGTTATTTGAACTATGGTTTGATGTAAGAATCAAATATCACTGGTGGTGGATTATCCGATACAAGAAAGTGGGAGTAAGGCTGCTTGCAGAGGGGGAAGCATTAACTTCTGAACGCTTGCTGCGATTCACCAGGAAAATCGATAGTCATGGTATGAGTGCCTATCAGCTCGAAAGACAGTACATGAGCATCTGCGGAATTGAGTGATATATAATACCATGATCGATGTGGGTATAATTGGAACTTTTAATTTCTCTTGATGCATCTAAAAACACAATCGACTTCGGGCCCCATACATATCATGTATCGAGCATTATACAATTGTAGAAAGCAGCTGCAGGGAAACATCCTTACTCCTCTTGACAAAACCGGTCTCATTCTGGTATATGGTAAAAATATCGGAATCACAGCAGATTTCATTCATCGGGCAATCTGCCCTGTACTCTGCCAAACACAATAAAAAAAGGGGCCAGCGCCCCAAAACGGATCAACCACTCCAGCCAAAGAAAAAAATTCAAATGCTGCCACCTTTTTCGTGCTCAAAGCGTCTATATAGATGACCGGAAAGCAAGGGGCTTGATAGGAGGCCATCCAGTGTGGTAAAAAGATTAGATAAAGATGACTTCACCCGTCTGGTGCTGCAGAATCAGACGGCCATGTTCCGAACCGCCCGGGCAATCGTGTCAACCGACGAAGACGCAGAGGATGCGGTACAGAGTGCCATTTGTACTGCCTTTACGAAGCTGGATACCCTGCGGGACCCTGCAAAATTCAAATCGTGGATCCTGCGGATCGTAGTTAACAACTGCTATGACCTATGCCGGAAGTACCGGCCAATCACTGATCTGTCTGAAGTACAGAACTTTCTGCCTGCAGACGATCCGGATCCGACTGAGCGGCTGTCCCTATGGGAAGCGGTGCTATCACTAAACCCGGAAATGCGCTCCGTGGTAACACTGTTCTATTACGACGGATTTTCCATTCGGGAGATCAGCCGCACTTTAGGGATCAGCGATGTAGCAGTAAAAACCAGATTGTCCCGCAGCAGAAAGCAGCTGCGCCTTTTGCTGGCCGATGAACAAGGAGGGGTCTATGGATCAATTTGACGAGTTGCTCCACCAGCGTGCCGCTGAGGAATCATTTCCACTCCCGGAGGATTATGCCGGGCGGGTGTTCCAAACCTGCGCGGCTCTGGACGAAAATTCCCGACGGCGTCAGCGACGCCACTGGGAAACATGGGTCGCAGCAGCGCTTGCGCTGTTCATCACAATTCCAAACGTATCCCCCTCAGCTGCGGCAGCGATGGCGGAGATCCCTGGGCTGGGGGCGTTGGTGAAAGTGGTCACCTTCCGGAGTTACGCCTACAATGATGGACATAGTTCTATGGATATCTCCGTACCGGAGTTATCCGGCAGCGATGCAGCTGATACGGTAAATCAGGAAGTCCGCGCATACACCGACGAGCTGCTGACGCAGTTTTACAAAGACTGTGAACGCATCGGAAATGGCTATCAGGATCTGCGTGTATCCAGCGTGGTGCTTACCAACACGGACACATGGTTTACCCTTCGCATAGACGCCACACAAACGGAAGCCAGCAGCTATGCCTTCAGCCGCTTCTATCACATTGACAAAGCAACGGGACAAATGATCTCTCTGAGGGATCTCTTCCGCGATGGGACCGATTATGTGTCAGTGCTGTCCAATGAGGTGCTGCGGCAAGTGGAAGCGCAGATGTCCGCAAATCAAGCCCTCGCATACTTCCCGGAGGATTTTGCTGGGATCGACGCGGAGCAGAATTTCTATCTCGACGCAAACGGAAATCTCGTGTTGGTCTTCGACGAATTCGCGATTGCGGCAGGCTCTATGGGGATGCCGGAATTCACGATTGAAAAAAACATCTATCAAGACCTCTTAAAAGAAGCATATCAGAAAGGATTCGTATGATGAAAAAGAAATTATTTGTATTGCTGACGGTTGTATGTATTTTGGCGCTGGCTACCGCTTGTGGCAGCCAGACATCCGGCACAGACACAGATTCCAATGCCGGCACCCAAAGCGGAGTGCAGCAGGAGGAAAGTACCCTGACCGGCAAGCTGGACGAGAAAAAGGACTTTATGTTTGTTGTGACGGATGACCAAGGCGCTTCCTACCAGTTTTCCATCGACTCCTCCGCAAAGCCGGAAGGGTATGATGATGTTGCTGTGGGTGACTCCGTCACTGTGACCTACACCGGCGCGTTATCAGAGGTTGATCCCTTTGAGGGCACAATCGCTTCTGTGGAGAAAGTTAAATAACAATCATCCCTTGAAGGTAACAAAAAGTAGAAATCGGAGCCAGAACGGCTCCGATTTTTGCTTTTTACTACCATTCGCTCGGTGGATTTTGCTGGGAAAATCAATAACGGAACTACATCAGTCACCCTAACAATAATAGACTGATAAAATATGCGAAAACGCCGCCCGGTGTCGGGCGGCGCTGTTCTTGAGTTTGAAATAACCATTGGGACGAGAAAGGAGAACCAACTTTTATGTTACAAAGCCATTTTTCAACTATCCTCCTTATGCGACTTGGTTCTACAAAACGTATTGAACAGTGCTATAATACAAGGACGCTATCTTTTGGATGTGCTGCAAACTGGGTTGATTATTCAAAAACAGGCGACAAGGTAACTGGAGATCAATTAGAATGTGTTTTTGCCCACCTGAAAAATGGTGACTCTCGGATGAATGTTAAAGATTCACACGGTATCCCCATGGGAAATCACCTTGAAACCTTATATGACCCTAGAACGGATACATACTATCTGCGTTTCATTCCGACACTTTTGACACCAACTATGTGCTTCTATTCTTTCGATGCAACGAAAGTAGCTGCTATGAATGATGGCAAGATGCCTATATTTCCCCATGTGGTGTCTTTTCTGCCTGATAGGTACTTAGATGAAATGTGCTACGAAAAAGATACTGCCAGTTTTTTATTCATAAATAGCCCGGAAAAGTTTTTTGAGGAGCTGAAAGAACAAGTTCCAATAGCCATCAAGCAAAATGAGAATATCCTAACTACTGACCAATATTATCATACTAAAGGAAAAGACGACTGTGAACTTTTTGCAGATAAAGTTGATTATACTCGACATTTGCCTACAGACATCTATTATGATGAGCCAAGACCATCGGCAGAACTCTTTTGGAAATACCCACAATATCATTTTCAATCAGAGGTTCGAGTCGCCATTTTGAACACAAATTTCGTGTGGGACTATGACCCGCAGCACTTCAAGTACGAACAGCACCGGTTAGATGTGTATTTGCCGCACTTGCACGAATACGCAACCATTCGTGCAGCCAAAGACCTACAGAATATTTGTTTCTTTTGCCGTAGTGAAGATGAACCTGTCATGTGCGCGGTCAACCTACCTTATCAAGAAGAAAAATGACTCATGTCAAACTGTAAGTTTAAGATTATACAAAATATCTTCGGAGGGTTGGAGAGAAGCTGGTGCCCTATTGGATGCCAGCTTCCTTTTTTATATACAATTCGTTTACTCGGAGGAAATCCCACACAAAAGTTGGAAGAAGTCGCTCACCCGAAATCGGGGCTTAAAACAGAAATCCCACAGAAAAGTTGGGAGAAGTCGCTCGGTCGAAATAGGGCTTAAATTAAAAAATCCCACACAAAACTTTGAATATCCTATCGCGGGATGATATTGACAAAAGGGAAAATGATGCTATAATATCTGCGAATTATTCGCATATTGGAGGGCGGCTGATGTCAGGCTATAATACGAAACAGCGAAGAGCCCTGCTTGCTTTTTTAGGGGAACACCCGGACGAGCTGCTGACTGCACGCCAGATGGCGGACGCGCTGGCAGAGAAACAAATCAGCCTTAGCGCCGTGTATCGAAACCTTGCACAGTTGGAGGCGGAAGAAAAGGTGCGCCGCAGCGCAAAAAGCGGGTCGCACGAAGCGTTTTATCAGTATCTTGACGCCAAGGGCTGCAAGGGCGCGCTGCACATGAGCTGTGTGAAGTGCGGCAAAACCTTCCACATGGCCGACAGCAACGCCGCACTGTTTGCAAAGCACTTGGCGCAGAGCGAGCAATTCACGCTGGACGCAGCCGACACGATCCTCTATGGAACCTGCTCGGACTGCAAGGGAAAATAACAAACAGAAGGGAGGACAGACCATGACAAAGAAGCCTTGCTTTATGACGCGCCTGCTGGCGGCCGTGCTGGCCGTTGTCATGCTGTCCTCCGCTATCTATATTGCGGTCGAAGCCGATCATGACTGCTCCGGCGAGGACTGCGCCATCTGCCATCAGATCGGTGTCTGCGAGAATCTGCTGAAATCTCTGGGGCTTGCCGGTGCTGCAGCAGTGATCACTGCTGCGTTTACATATACCATGTGCAGGGCGGTTCTGCCCTGCACAGAGATGATCGGCACACTGACACTCGTTTCTCTCAAGGTAAAGCTTTCGAATTAAAAACAGGACTTTTACAAGGGCGAAGTCTATCCGTTTTCGGATAGGCTCTTGCGGTTTTGCCGCTGCCCTTGTATTTTTGCGCCTATTTTTCAAAAATTCGGAGGTTTTATCCATATGATGAAGAAAATTTTTACCATCTTTCTTGCGCTGACCATGGTGGTCGGCCTGCTTGCCGGCTGCGGCAAAAAGAACGCCGTAGAGAAGGGGGAGAGCGATTCCAACAAACTGAGCGTCGTCACCACCATTTTCCCCGAATACGACTGGGTCAGAGAAATTCTCGGCGACAAGGCCGAGAGCACCGATCTGACCATGCTGCTGAACAGCGGCGTTGACCTGCACAGCTACCAGCCCACGGCGGATGACATCGTCAAGATTTCCGACTGCGACCTGTTCGTCTATGTGGGCGGCGAGTCCGACGGCTGGGTGGAGAGCGTCCTGAAAAACGCCGACAATAAGAATGTAAAAGTCATCAATCTGCTGAATGTGCTGGGTGATTCCGCAAAAACGGAGGAGACCGTTGAGGGGATGCAGGAGGCAGAGCACGCCCATGACCACAGCAAGGAGGTTTCCACCTTTGAAGATCATGAGGTTCAGGACAGAAGCCTGTCCGACTGGGAGGGCAGCTGGCAGTCTGCCTACCCCTTTGCGCTGGACGGAACGCTGGACGATGCCTTTGCAGTGATGGCAGAGGAAGGCGAGATGACCGCCGACGAGTATAAGACCTACTATCAAAAGGGCTACAAAACGGACATTACCAATATTGACATTGCAGGCGACCACATTACCTTCACCTATGAGGACGGCAAAAAGATCGGCTCTGACTACAAGTATATCAGTTATTACGTTCAGAACTGGTCTACCGGCACCAAGGCGGCCATGTATCGCTTTGAAGCGGTGGACAGAACCTCCGGCGCACCGGTCTGCATCGAATTCAACGACCACATGATCGAATCAGCTGCGCCCGAGCATTTCCACATCAGAATGAGCAACGAGAGCTTTGACGCCATCGTTGATCCGGAAAACTCATGGCCGACCTTCTTCCCAGCTGACATGACCGGTGAGGAGCTCTGCGAGCACATGGAGGGCCACGGTCACGCGCACGAGGAGGAAGCTGACGAGCACGTCTGGCTGTCTTTGAAGAACGCCAAAACGCTGGTCGCCGCGATTGCCGACGCCTTGCAGGAGCTTGATCCCGACAACAAGAGTACCTACGCCGCCAACGCTGCGGCTTACATCGAAAAGCTTTCCGCGCTGGACGGCGCGTACCAGTCTGCCGTGGACGGCGCGGCGCGCAAAACCGTACTGTTCGGCGACCGCTTCCCCTTCCGCTATTTGGTGGATGACTACGGTCTGCACTACTATGCCGCCTTTGCGGGCTGCTCCGCCGAGAGCGAGGCCAGCTTTGAAACCGTTTCGTTCCTTGCAAAGAAGGTGGACGAGCTGGGACTTCCCTGCGTGCTGACCATTGAGGGCAAGAACCACAAGCTCACAGAAACCATCGTCCAGAGCACCGCCGCTAAAAACCAGAAGGTGCTGACCATGGACTCCATGCAGTCCACCACCGCCAAGGATGTGGCAAACGGTGCTACCTACCTCTCTGTCATGGAGCGGAACCTCTCCGTGCTGAAAGAGGCACTGGGTTAAGGAGGCGGGATAATGGCTCAGCTCACTTGTCAAAAGCTCTGCGTCGGCTACGATGGGAGACCTGTTCTGCAAGGCCTTGATTTTGAGGCCTTTGCGGGTGACTACCTCTGCATCGTAGGAGAAAACGGCTCCGGCAAGAGTACCCTTATGAAAACGATCCTCGGCTTGCAGACGCCCATCAGCGGCAGCATTTTGACAGGCGATGGGCTGAGGAAAAATGAGATCGGCTATCTGCCGCAGCAAACGCAGGTGCAGAAGGACTTCCCGGCATCCGTGAGAGAGATCGTTCTCTCCGGATGCCAGGGACGCTGCGGCAGCCGCCCTTTTTATAACAAAGAAGAAAAGCAGCTTGCATCTGATGCGATGGACAAGATGCAGATCACCCGGCTGGCAAGGCGGTGCTATCGTGAATTGTCCGGTGGCCAGCAGCAGCGGGTGCTGTTGGCCCGCGCGCTGTGCGCCACGCAAAAAATGCTGCTTCTGGATGAGCCCGTTTCCGGACTTGACCCCAAGGTGACGGCGGAAATGTATACGCTCATCGAAAAGCTCAACCGTGAGGACGGCATCACCGTGATCATGATCTCTCACGATGTGGCTGCCGCCGTCCGATTCGCCAGCCATATTCTGCATATTGGCGACACCGTTTTCTTTGGGACAAAGGCGGACTATCTCCAAAGCCCGCAAGGGCGGCTGTTTGACGTGAAGAAAGGCGGTGACAGCCAATGACCGCTATCTTGGAAAAGCTGGCCCTCTATTGGGCATATCCCTTTGTCCGCTATGCGCTCATTGTTGGTGTGCTGATCGCGCTTTGCTCCTCCCTGCTGGGGGTGACGCTGGTGCTGAAACGGTTTTCCTTCATCGGCGATGGTCTGTCCCACGTGGCGTTCGGCGCAATGGCGATTGCCGCCGTGCTGCAGATCACCAACAAAATGCCGCTTGTCATGGTCGTTACCATCCTCAGCGCCGTGCTGCTCCTGCGCACCGGGCAGAACACGAAAATCAAGGGTGACGCCGCCATCGCCATGATCTCGGTGGGGGCTCTTGCCGTCGGCTATCTCCTGATGAACATTTTCTCCACCTCGTCCAATCTTTCGGGCGATGTGTGCAGCACGCTGTTCGGCTCCACCTCCATCCTGACGCTGTCCCCCGCAGAGGTATGGCTGTGCGTGGGAATGTCGGTGCTGGTCGTGGCAGTGTTCATCCTGTTTTACAATAAGATCTTCGCCGTGACCTTTGACGAGAGCTTCGCAAGGGCGACCGGCACGAGGGCGGGGCTTTACAACCTGCTGATCGCCGTCGTCGTTGCGGTCATCATCGTGCTGGCGATGAACCTTGTGGGTTCCCTGCTGATCTCCGCACTGGTGATCTTCCCGGCGCTGTCCGCCATGCGGATGTTCAAGAGCTTTCGCAGCGTGACCATCTGCGCGGCAGTCCTTTCGGTTTTCTGTGCGCTGCTCGGCATTCTGGCGTCCATTCTCGCCGGTACGCCGGTAGGTTCCACCATCGTCGCCGTTCAGATCGGCGCTTTCGGTCTGTCGTGGCTGGCAGGCACGGTATTGGGAGGTGTTCGCAGATGAAAAAACTATTGTGCGTTTTGCTGATTGCCCTAACTCTTGTACCTCTCGCCGCCTGCGGAGGTGAAAAAGATAAAGTGACTGCTGCAGCTGATTCAGCCGATAACCAAGCGCCAGAGGCTTCTGTTTCACAAAAACAGCCCTCAGAAAAGAAATCGGAGTCTAAGCCTGCAGCCTCTGAACCAACGCAAAGCACAGACGGTGTTGATGTTGACCTCACAAGGCTTAGCAGTACAATGGTATATTCCGAAGTCTATAATATGAAGAACGCCCCCAGCGATTATATTGGAAAAACCATTAAAATGACGGGACAATTTGTATATTACGAAAACCCTGATACGAAAGTCCAATACTTCGCCTGTATCATTGGCGATGCAATGGCTTGCTGCTCACAGGGATTGGAGTTTGTACTGACCGGTAAGCATACCTATCCGGATGATTATCCGGAGCTGGGCAGCGAGATTACGGTTAGTGGTACATTTGAGTTATATGGGGAAGGAGACAACCGATATTGTCGGCTGGTTGATGCGGAAATGATTGGGCAATAAAGCAGCAGCCTGCAAAAAAACAGACAGCTTTCCGCCTAAGTCGTATTTCTGCGTGAGAGTTGGCGAGAGCTGCCTGTTTTGCTATGGAACTGACTATCGGCGCGATAGCGAGGCATTTTGACCATAGCTTTGTCATCTGCTTCTTCACCGTATATGAGCATTGACTTTGCGGCATTCAGCCTATAGCAGGAACTCTCAAGGTTTCACTTGTGAAATAGCAGAATCCCTGCTATAATATTTATGTAAGTTTCAGAATTGCCGCCGAGCAATTACAGTGAATGAGTAACACAGTGCCTGAGGATGAAAGTCTTCAGGCACTTTTTGTTTCTTCTGCCTCTCACAAACAGAGGCACAGACGGGGACGGCGGGGAGTATGCCCCCTCCCTGCTATCAATTTCATATCTGGGATCCTTGGGCCCAAAAGCGCTTAGAGAGCTTCGGTTCTTTAAGTGCTTTTTTATATAGATCGGAGCCTAACCGCTCCCTTACTCTTTGCTCCGGGGAGCCTTTCGGCATACCCGTACGCAAGGACTCCGGAAGAACTTCTTGAAAAAGTGGAAGAAGCACAGCGCCAAATTGAGGATGGAGGTCCGCTGTCATATACGCAGTTCAAGCGAGTATGGCAGTATATCGTCACAAGATCAACAAAGGAACGTACCTATGTCCGGTATATCAATGGGCAGAAAATTCAGCGCACGGTAACGCCGAAGTTGGGAGAAAAAGCAGCGCATAATGGAAATGTGGTGTACACCCTTGAAAACCCAGTAAAATCAACGGTTTTCGCCCGTAAGGCAGAAAGAAGTACGGCCTCAAGGCCGCCCGTCGCGCACCTCAGTTCAGCAAGCGCTGA